>Ga0302215_10002372_pt1 | contig 12957 bp, 11 predicted proteins | sample II_Fen_N3_1_FD_194580 | JGI IMG/M metagenome (GOLD analysis project Ga0302215, IMG submission 194580) | Peat permafrost microbial communities from Stordalen Mire near Abisko, Sweden - II_Fen_N3_1 | ecosystem: Environmental > Terrestrial > Soil > Wetlands > Permafrost | place: Sweden: Abisko... | reverse complement strand
TTCCTTATTTGTAGAACGAAATAATTCTATAAGCACCGAAGAGTCTAACAGTATCATGCAATTCTCGATTTATTAATATGATTCCTTGCAGACAGATAATTAGTATATTCCATTTCGGACCAGGTTGGGGCATTCAAGATCAGTTTTTGCAAATCAATATGACTGGCTTGCTTTTTAGTTACAATTTCATTTTTTATTGTATTATTCAATTTTTTTAATTCAGATAAAGGTAACTTCTTTATTATTGTTTCAAGGTCTTTATAATCAATGTTTAAGTTCGAGTTCATATGTTTAGATTTTTTACATGCAAATAAAAAATAGTGTGTAAAGTTATAAACCTTACTTCAATTATAAACAATAAATATCGTTCAATGTTTTATTTATTTTACTGTTAAGTAATAGTAGATATTTAATGATCTGTGTTTAATCTACCAAATCTTACATTTCAGCACCCTGGCAAGTATTCATTATTAATTAATTATAAATGTTGTTCTTGTGATTTATTTTAGAAAATAAATCATTCAAATCAATGTCGTTTAGTTCGTGAATCTCTTTTCCGATAAATTGCAATCTTCGATGTGAAACTTTGTGAATCACTACCTTGTTATTTTTTATGATGGCTGTCCATGCTCCATAATTCTCCGTTAAAACTCCAAACCCTTCAAACCCTTCAAACCCTTCAAACCTTTCAAACTACAAACTCTCTGCTTTAAACTATATCTCCCACAATGGCTTTCTCTGTTTTTTCAAACAATGTGTTGAAATCAGACCCTTTGACCTCAATTGGTTCATGAATGGTAAATTTCAACTTGTTGCCAATGCCAAAGGGGAATGTACCATAACGGAATATTTTCCATGAATTATTGATGGTTACCGGAACCACCCAGGCATCCGGGGCATATTTACACAAAAACTTTAATCCGCTTGATGCAAAAATTCCTGGTTTCCCATCCCTCGAACGGGTTCCTTCGGGATAAATCACAGCCGATCGGTTTGTTTTCTGAATGTATTCGGCCAGGCTTTTTAATGCCGGTAATGCCTGTTTTGGGTCTTTCCGGTCAATCAATACCGACCCGCCATGATTCAGGTTGTAGGATATGCTTGGGATACCTTTTCCCAACTCAATCTTGCTCACAAATTTTGGATGATAGTTGCGCAGGAACCAGGTTATACCGATAATATCGTATAATCCCTGATGATTGGACACAAATATAAGTGGTTTCCCTTCCGGCAGTTCGGCTTCGAATTCGACTTCCGACCTTGTGAATATCACTGATAAAATCCCCATCTCGAAGAAACTCAGCACATCCACGCTTTTTTTATGGGCTTTGTACCCGAATACATTAAAGCAAATGTACTGGATCGGATGAAACAAACAGATGATCAGCAAGAACAGGATACAGAACAATAAAGAGAGAGGATAGGAGATTATTTTTTTCATCCGGAATAAATAGTTTGTAAATTAAATGAAGGAGATTTTTACCTTGATCGTTGAAACTATTGCAAAAATAGTAAAATTTATAACGTAAGGGTTTATCATCGCATTATTATTCGTAAAATTGAATGTTTATAACCCCCCAGAATAAATTCAGGCAAAAGGATTTGACTTGAGTTTATCTCCATAACGTTTTTAGCCTTTTTCAATTTTGCACGGCTTTTATGATCCAAAAACATTTTACCTCATTTGACTTTCATTAATTCCTGTTGTGCGTGTTAAATTGCTCTGATTGATTTTTTTGTTTATATAGAATAATCCATTTTTTGAAAGTTGAACGTAGTATTATTATATTCTGAAATTGAAAGTTTAACAAGATTGCAATCTTCAATAACTTTTAAATGTACTTCTATATTTAATTAAAAACTTACTCTTGATTATTTCCATGTTTTTTTACATTCTGTTTCGGTAAATTTTCATTCTTAAGGTCAGGAAGTAGTATCATTAATAACCACAACAAAGCCCCAATTCCAAATGATATGAATATCCAGGAGAACATGTTTCCATTTCTTGATTCGAATGGCTCGTTAATTGGTAGCAATACGATTTTGGAAGATTGTATTAACGGACTATTACAAATGGCATTTTGATAATCTTCAATTTCATCCGATATGCCCATTCTTTTAAGGTAAACAAATCTTGAAATGTCTTTCAACTCAAAATTCTTCTTGCAGTCAGATCGAAAAGTCTTGATTAATTTTTCTTGCTCTTGGTTTGAAATCCGATTACTAATGCAATCGGTATATTTATATCCGAGCCAGGATTTCAACGTGTCCGGTAAAAAGGTTCTTTCTTTTGTTACCGAATCTTTTGTCACTGGGATAAAATGCTTGGTTGTAAGTAGAATAGCTCCGTTTTTTGCAATTTCGCCATATAATTGAAACGCTGCATAGGAACTAAGTTTAGTCAACGATAGGATTTTTTCTGTTGGAATAGCCGAAGGTTCCAGGTTTCTATATGGTTTCCCATCAATAACCAACAAAGGCAGGTAATGCCCTATGCCCTTATCCGTTTCTTCATAGAATGCCGGTTTTGAAGGAAGTAAAGGACATACAATAAAAACATAAATATTCAGATACTCACTATGCTTTCCCGTTACTTCAGTAGTAGTATAAGTTTGGAAATCATTTTTATCTACATAGTAGTTTTTTAGCCTGTAATATTTTGTCGCAACATGTCCGTCAATCTGCTCAATATTATCAAGTTCTGTCAGTTTTCCCGTAGCCGTTACCATATAATTCTGGGCAATGATGGTAGGAGCAGTGATTGCAAATGCCGCAATAAAGGAATAAGTGATACGAAGATTTAAATTTCCTATTGTACCAATTTTCAGGAGTTTAATCCGTGACCTTAACCATATCAATACTGCAATATAGGAAATAATTAAAGGAGGTATATTATTTACTATCTTTTCCTTGATTGGAAATGATTGTAAATAGATCATGGTGAGCCAATTCAGATAGGTATAACCGATCATAATGCATAATGCAATAATCAAAAACGGAACATAAATAAGTCTTAGTTTTTCTGATTGATTCTTCATCTGTTAATTCCGGTAATTAATCTTATCAAATTATTGTTTTATTATCCCTTTTTATTTATTCACCTGTTTGTTCAGTTCCTCCACATCAATTTCCTTATTCGACTCAACAATTCCATCAATATTTGAAATAAGGTAACTTTTAATTATTTCAGAATTATCCGTTTCAAATAATGGACAGTTTATACCCACCAGATAATCTTTCACCCTCGTCAGTACAAATATTTGCTTCTGCACCGGAGTTGTCCGGGTTGTATCGGTTTCAACAACTTTACTTGCCACCGGCATATCATAGATCCATAAACCGAAATCACGCCCGTTGTTGGTCTTCGAAAATTCGAGCTTGCTGTATATACTTATGGAAAACTGCTCCTCCAGGTAGCTCTTTTCCCAATCAACGTATGTTGTTATAAAATCATTGAAGGATAATCCCTGTTTTTCGTTTTTACAGAACTTGTATTTGTTCAATGTTTTAACTTGTACCAGTTGATTATCAATAATGTAAATATTTTCATTCTCTGTTTTCTGTTTATCTGACCCCTTGAGTTGAAGATAGAAATGGGCATCCTCATAATTATAAACTATGATTAAACTGCCCGGTGTTCCGATCAAATCCTGAGCTGTGAGCATGTTGCTGAATAAAAAAAGGATACTAAAAAGTAGAATTTTTTTCGATGATTTAAAGTCTTTCATATTTGCCTGAACAAAGAAATTAAATATGTCCGGTTAAGTTAGATTTATTCTATTCACCACCTCCTGCCATCTGAATATATCATAATGGACTATTTAATATAATATTTAATTTACATCAATCAATCTATCTGTTTGGACCATTCTTTTTCATATACTTATCGTACTCTGTCTTTGTCATTTTGCGTGTGGTAATCATAGGTTTTGCAATTTTTGTATTGTAGGTTGCCGATTCGATCATATTGCTTTTGGGTATATAATGCAATCCCTTATCCACTATCTTTTGTGCCATTGCCCTGTTATTGAACCGGACATAATACATGGCATATTCATAATAAGCATTTTCAATTTTATATCTGTATTCTGAGTTTGGTAAAGGCAGGTTAAAGGATGATTCAAACAGGTTCATAAATCGTATTCCTTCTTTGAGATGATTGCTCGAAAAATCACTTATAGCCAGTACAAGGTAATTCAGCAACTGTACATTTTTTATAAGGCCTGCCGCTTCAGTATCCATCATTTCTTTTGCATAAAAGTCAAGGGTATCCATCAATGATTTCTTGTCATCAGTAATATTCCCCATGACATCAAGTTGCTCTCCAACCAAATACAGGGCTGCTTTGTCGTTAGGCTTTATTTTAAGGGCCTGCAGGGCCGGTCTCAGTTTCTTGTCAGGATCCATACTTCTGCAATTGGCACTGGCTATGTAATACCCATAACTGATTTCATTTGCCAGCAATTCATCAGTGATCTGGGGCAACAATCTGTTGTAAGCAGCTGTACAATAAGGAAGGTCATTCTGTTGTAGAATCTTAACCTTCATCACGTTCAGAAATGCATTTTTGATATAGTCGAAGTTGTCAATCCTGAATTTAAATAACTGACCCAGCAGGTCCACGTCCTCCACCTTACTAAAATCGCAGTGCTCCAACCGGGCGGTCAGCATTGTGAACATAGTGGCTATAAACGTCTCATTCGGATAGAGGTAACAGGCTTTTTTAATAAGACTATACGCATCATCCGACTTCTGTGCATTAAGTTGTTGCAGGGATTTATAATAGTAAATCGTAGCGGCAAGCTGGTTTTTCTTCAAAATATCCGACTCTTTAAATCGGACAGCCACGTTTCCTCCCGATGAATTATACTGATATTCCGACCCGATCCGGATGTTTTTATCAAGCATATTCAATATATATCCCTTGTTCTCGGAGGTGTTAAAATATCCGTTTTCATCTTTTCGGTTTTCGGCATCCAGAATGACCTGTTCACCATCCGGATTGATAATGATGTCGGCTTTGTTGAGTGTAAACAGGAAAAATGAAGGGATATTCAGGTCTTTTAATGCCAATGAATACAGTACCGTGGATGTCAGATAACTAAAGTATCCGTTTTTAAGAAGGTCCGAAAATTCAGCATTCTCATAATACTGCATCGACGGTTTATTAAAGATGATTTTGTGCACAGTTTTAAACTTTTGCCTGAAGTTTTTTGGGTTTATTTTTTCATCTTTCAACAACAGAATCATCTCATTATACTTGTTTTTAAGGCCGGCCGCCTTTTCCTCCGTCATATTCTTATCCGTAGCCAGGCATAGGTTTAAATCATTCCCCTGATCACGAAGTTGAAACGACAGCTTTTCAAATTCCGAATGAAAACTAAGGTCTTTGAACTTCACCAATGAATCGGCAGGTGTATTTGAAAAAACCAGTAATGACAAGAATAAAAATAATACTGTTGAATAATTACGTTTCATAGAGTTAGTTGGAAATAATTGAGTTTATATTGCTTCTGAATGTATTGTAAGGGCAAACTTTTAACTTTAAATATTTTGATGATACAGCATGGAAAGTTTGTTGTACTGCTTCATTTCTATTTTTGTTCTTTTTAGAATGATTCGAAATGTTGTAGTATTAACCAACCTGCATGTTTTTTCGCACCAAAAGTACGAACTCTTTTTAACACCTCAAACGTTTTGTAGTTTTATTTTAATAAAATGAAAAAGTATTGTATTTGTGTGGATTTTAATGAATAAAAAAAACCGCACTGACGCTTAGTCGGAACGGTTCTCAAGAGTGGAAGTCTTAGTTGTTGTACCTTTATTTCAAAGCAGCTGAAAGTTTGGGCAAATCCTTGTTTTCCGGAACTAACGCCAGGCTTGAAAAATTGATTCTCCATGCATTCTCTGTTTTCACCAGATGCATTGTACTGCGTACTTCGATTGGTTTACTCCATTTAGGTGCGAATTGTCTCAGAACATTTACCGAATTTCCCGATTTATCAATGAGAATTTCACGTTTGGTAATAGTCATATCCGAAAAATTGGTTGTATCGGCCATCATGTTGGTAATCTCTTTCGTAAAATCGGCCTTGTCCCACAGTTCCTTGGGGTCGGTTCCACAAAACAGGCCATCCTCCGTGTAAAAAGATAAAAATGTCTTTGCATCTTTTGATTTTAATGCCACATCAAGACTATCAAGCGTCTTGGTTACTTCGGCTTTGGCTGCAACAGCATCAAACGGACCAGTCTTTGTTTTCATCTGGCATGAAGTGGCAAGTAATATTGTCACCATCATAGGAAAATAGATTTTTTTCATGTTGAATTGTTTTTAACGATTAATGATTAGTGATTAACGATTAATAAAGTATGAAAAGCAATTACAAATCTTTGAATATTCAAATGACTTTTTAATCTAACAACATTTTTAAATAATTGTTTACAATTGCTTAAAAAACTGATTGATCATACAACTATTTTACAATTCATTAAAAACCTCATAAATAAAAATAAATGATTATCCGCATGCTGTCCTGTTGATACTTATATTTACAGATTATTTTTTAATGAAAGAAATTAAGAAAGAGAATGTCACAGATGACACTGATTTTCACAGATTATTTAGATTGATTATCTTCAAAGTCTATGAATAGAGTAGATTTTAATTGTAAAGTGATAAAAGGAGTGTTTGGTAGAAAGGATGTCATTTAGCATACATACTTTCCTGAATTACCAACATCTAATTTTTAAGGAATAGGACATTTTGCGGATAATCAATTAAAAATATGGTTTTTAAGTAGAAGGCAAATACAGAATTTCTGTCTCTTCGCAAATTAGTCGCACTCCCACTGTCTCTGAAACAGGTTTCTGATACCAGATCAAGTCGGAGAGCGACATCCAAGATCACCATTAAAAAGAATGTATTAAACGGAACTAACTGATTTACATCATCGCACTCCCAGCACCCTGGCGCTTCCGGCATGACGAACCACTTCCGGTTGGGTTCCCATACCGGCTTTCCCAAATTCAACCCCGATGCTGAGTACCAACGAGAAATCTTCACGTTCAGTATCGTACTCTGAATCCTTAATATTCAGGATGACTTCCTGTGCATCGATCTCCCTGTTGGTGGAGTACCATTCGGTATGGTTTACATCCACCAACCCGTTACCATTTTGAATACAGGGAATGTAGATTTTTTTTTCGGGATCCAGCATCATGTCCGATACAATCCCAAGGGAAGTAATCACCCGAAAGTAAGGATAATTATATGGGTTGACCAGCTGGATCGTGGTATTTATATACGGTAGCTGTACGTTCGCTTCCATCGCTTCCCTGCGGATCATCCATGCCGGACTGATGCGCAGGATGCTTGCAAACGAATGCATTCTGTTTAGCTGGAACTCATCCAGCAGGTATTTGTAAGCTGAAAGTTGAATCTTCCGTCCGCCGACCGGGTTTTCGGTATCCAGCGCCTGCAATCTCTTCGAAAAGCCGTTCATGTACGATGATACATTAAAATCTGCCAGATGTTTTACATAAAATAATGAATTGCAAATAGTTCCGGACATTTTCACACAGCCCTTCCATTCGGCCTGATGCAGCCTGAGTTTCGCAAACTTAGGAGATTTTCTGATCTTGTCACGGGTGGCTCCTCCCTTGGTACGCATAATCACTTTGTCGGAACCATACTGTTTGTAAAAAGAAATACCCCGGATGCTTCCGGTTATTTCAAAAGGTGGTTTGATGATAGACATAGCTGTAAATTTAAATTGTTTGACTTTTTTTGTTTTAGTTAGCTCTACATTTTGTTTTTATTTCGGTTTAATTCTATTTTAAATACAAAAATAAACAAAAATATTTATACACAAAATAAAAACATAAATAAAACAAACCTTTTATTTTCTATTTTAAGAGTATTTTATGTCAGTTTTAAGAGCGTTTTTCGAGTATTTATATTTAAACTGAAATCAGACCCAAATGCGGTCAAAATGTACATCAAGGGTTGATAAATTTAAAATGATTGTGGGAGGGTTTAAAATATTCAGAACAAAAAAATTCAGAGTAGTGGCAAGTAAATGTCTCCATGAAGCTGACTTCAAGGAGGCAAGTGATATAAACAATAAATATTTATCGGGATTGAATTTAATTTGCAGAAAGAATGCAAATGACCTGTTTGTTTAATAAGAAAAAATGTTTTCTTCAACACCCCTCAGAACGGGTACTTTTTAAATAAACAACTCTACACTGTCATAAGTTCCTGAAGAGGGATTCAGATTAGCAGTACTTTAAGTGAATTTATTGCAAAACAGATAAAATTAAACCAACAATTAGGGCGATCATAGCAAAAAGTGATCCTTTCCAGGGTGTTTTAGAATTGGTCTGTTTGTACAACTTGTAATTAACCAGACAAAGGCCGGTACAAAAGATGAATGATATAACAGGAATTGAATATTTTATGAAATCATTCTGCACAAAGTAATTTGCAATTGGAAAAAACAAAAGGAGCATAGCTGTAACCAGGAATCCAAGTCCTGATATCCTCAACAACCCGAGAATTACAGACCTTAGTCGATAATCTATTTTAACCCAGGCTATGGAAGCAGCTTCTTCCTGAAAGGGGAGGTAACTTTTTGCAAACATATTTTTAAAAGCCATGATCAATGAAATTACCCCTACAGTTCCATAGATGATAATGGTTATCACTTCAATTATTCTCATTTGCATATATCTTTAATTGGTTCGTAGCCTATAAAAAGATATCAAAATTAAATTTTGGGGATATTTACCTTATTTGTATTCCACCGATACATCGCTAAAAAGAACTTTCCCGCCGGCAAGTTTTGAGTCGGAATATGTGATGACTCCATTTGTTTGACAGGCATTGCCACCTATCTTAATTTCGCCACTAAAGAACATTTTATCCGCATCATGGATATTCGCTTCCATTCTTATAACGTAGGTGCCGGGTGTAATGTTTTTTCCTGATTTATCTTTGCAGTCCCATGTAAGGCTTTGTTTCCCCGTTGAAGGTGTAGCACCGGTAATAGCATCCACTTCCGGCCTTGTGGCATTTTTAAGGTCGGATTTTGAGGTCCATTCACTTAAAGACAGAGGACGTTTCAGGTATCCACCCTTAGCAGTGAAGCGGGTGGCAAACAAGGTGCAAATGAATTTTCCATTCAGGTCTTCAACCCATACAGCGATCTGATTGCTGCCGTACGATTGAATTTTTGTCCAGGTATACGAAACAGTAACTTTTTTATCCGGTGATTTGTCCTGAGCAAAAATACTGTTGAATATAAATCCTGATAAGACCACCATGAATATGGTGATAGAAAGCTTTTTCATTCTAATCGATTTAATGTGTATCACAGGAATTTAACCAATAAATGGTGTTATTCTTTTATTTATTTGACGGAACCTTATTTCGATCACACCTTAATTAAAAAGAATCTTTTTACGGCAAACCACCCTCCCATCCTGTTTCAGTATCTGGATAATGTAAAGGCCCGGTTTACAGATCGTCGAGATATCGACTGAACTCATAGTTGTATTCAGCGTTGAAGTATATATTTTATCTCCAAGTGAGTTTATGATACTAAAGGTATATCCTGTTGAATTATTGTTCCCAGGCTGTATGTTCACAATCCCTCTTGTCGGATTTGGATAGAAATCAAAGTTTTGAACAGCATTCCCGGATATCCCGGTATACTCCATTGTCGAAAATCCGAACTCTTCTCCGTAAGAAGTTCCCGAACTGTTCGTTGCATAAGCTCTTAAAAAATAAGATGTCCCGTATGATAATCCGTTGATGGTTCTTGTAAAACTACCTTTTCCTGTACCGTCAATGGTAGTATCATTCAGTATCGTTGGAATTGGATTCATACTCCAGCAAATCCCCCTGAAAATAATATCAGAACTTCCTTCGCACAAGATATTTCCTCCGGTTGTTACTGTATTTCCCGAAATGTTGGTTGAAGAAGATGTGGATACATCCGGCAGGCTCAGTGTCTTAAATGTAAAGTCTTCACCGTATGAAATGCCTGTTTGATTCGTAGCATATGCCCGGTAATGATATAAAGTGTTATCGTTTAATCCGGATATTAAACTTGTAAAATACCCCGCACCCGTACCATTATTTGTTTTTGTATTTGTAATCAGAGGATTAGCTGCTGTACTCCAGCAAATTCCTTTTTCAGTTATTGTTGAACTTCCCTCACTAATGACATCGCCCCTGACAGTAATATTGGATTTGACAATTGAAACCGTGTCTGAAGTAGAGACTACAGGTGTATTTTCAACAGTCTTCCCACCCAGACTGAAGGTGATAGTACCACTGGTTTCATTAATGGCAGTAATGGGTTGGAAGGTGTATGAATTTCCGGTGTGAACTGTATAACCTAAATTTTTGGAAGTAACATTAGCGGTTCCGGGAAAAGGGTCACCTGCCAATGTATAGTCAATTTGGGACGATTCAGTAAGTGCAATTCCATCAGCTTCCACGATGTCAACACCCATGGCATTGGGATCATTATTCACCGTATTATTTGCCCAGATAACCGGGTTATACTGTATATGAGTGATTAACATACCATGTCCCGGCAGGAAGGTGTCCCAACCTGTTTGCTGACGGTTTTCCAACAGATAAAATTCTGTTGGTGACGGATCCGCACCATTCAGATTGTGGGTTCCGTTTTGAGAAATAATATAGGCCGTGTTGGAAGCAGTAAGATTTTGTAGGGAGTAATTCGCAGTATCGTTGATCAGAACAGGTTTCAGCCAGTTCAGTAAAAAACGGTCGTATGCGGAATAGGAGGGAGGTGTGCGGCCTGCATTTAAATACGGACCATAATCCATTATGTTCCATTCGGACAGAGTATGATGATCGATGGTTCCATCCGTATCGTAATAATCGGTCAATCCCAGTACATGACTGAATTCATGACAAAATGTACCAATTCCGCACATATTAGTCCCTGAATTAGATCTTAATTCGGAAGTACAGGCATAATCGGACACTGAAACACCATTGAAAATAGTTGAATTATCGGGCAATCCCCAACGATGAGGCCATATGCTGCTTTTTGGGCCTCCTTCCGCCTCATTAAATCCTGCATAATAAATAAATACATTGTCAACAATTCCATCTTTGTCGGTGTCGTACATTGAAAAGTCAACACCATTGGCTGCTGCTAACTCACAAGCATCAATAACCATTTGCTGAGGGTTTCTATCATCCCCCGACGCATTATTTCCACCATAATAACCCATGTTTTTTGACAATGTATAGGGTCCGACCACATCAAATTCCGGATTAAATACACCGTTTGAGCTATCCTGAAAATAATTGTTGGCCGAACCGGTTCCACCATTCGCTGCATATTTATCCTGATTCAACAGGTTACTAAAAGCTGTTTTAGGATCGGGAGTAACAAAACTTAAATCATTAAAATTGACAAGGATAACCAATGATTTTGGTCTGCCGGTTACCGGGTAACTGTTTTGTTGCAATAATCCGGTAAGGACTTTCCTGGATTTTAGCGCCCCGGATTGTTTTTTGATTTGTGATAGTACTATTTCAGGATTAAGTTTTTTAATGAAACGTATTTCATTGGTACTCCGGCTTTCAATATTGGTTGCTTTCATCGAAGTACTTATCAGTTTACCGTTCGAATCAGCCAACGCATAGGTAAGAATGTCATTCTTATCGGTGATTAATGGATAACCATCAAGAGTCGTTTTATAATTAAAAGATTCATCACCATGAATTCTTACTGTCAAAACTGTGCCATCGGGTTGAGTAATGTTAACGGGATAAGGAGTCGCTTTAATGGCAAACAGATTTGTACAAAAGAAAGTGGAAGTTAAAGTCAGAAAAAGTAAAACAGATGAAAATTTCATTTCTGGAATTTGGTTAAATTGTAAAAATTAAAAGATTAAAGAAATTAGAATAATTTCCACTAGTAGATTTTCATTTTTCTATCACTATAATTGTATAAAAATTGTATTCTGTATTCATTAATTCTTTCTGTTAAATTAAGACTCATTATAAACGGAAAATACAAAAATAATTCCGGTTCATTTCACATTAAACAGAATATTTAATGATAATGTTTTAGCAGAAATCTATTCAATTCTTAAAAACTGCGAAATTACATATTTTTAATCATATAAGCTTTCTAAAAGACTTATTATTAATGAAGAACCTTGTTTTATAACTATATTTCAGCATATAAAAAAACGCTCATAAATATTAGTTTAAGAGCGTTAATTAATCCAATGTTTGTTTTATCCCTCATTAAAGTTTCAATGGAAATCAAAAGACCCTCCTTTTCTTTTTTAAGAAAAATCAGGTTATCCTTTCAGGCGGCTTCAGCCAATGTTACTTTTACCGGCATTTTAATTCCGTTCCTCAGGATATCCAATTCGACGACCTTTCCAATAAAGCTTTCATTCAGGTTGAGGTACAGCTCATCCACAGAACTGATGGCCACAGCATTAAATCCAACAATGATGTCACCGTTCAGCAACTGGCTGTTTCCGGCCTTGCTGTTCCGGTCCACCCGCTCAATGTAGATCCCTTTGTTTATTGGAAGGTGATTATAGGCTACCATTCGTTTCGACAGGTTGATCGTTTGACCTTCAATGCCCAGGAATGCCCGGCGTACTTTACCTCCCATAATGAGTTTGCCGACCACATATTCCGAAGTGTTCGATCCAACAGCAAAGCACAACCCCTGAGCCGAAGCTATGATTGCCGTGTTGATACCCACTACTTCCCCGTTGGAATTAATCAGCGGGCCTCCCGAATTGCCGGGGTTTAAGGCAGCATCGGTCTGAATGATATTATCAATCAGCCGGCCTGCATAACTTCGCATGGAGCGTCCCAGTGCACTTACCACGCCTGCTGTAACCGTGTACTGGAACCCGAACGGATTACCAATGGCCACCACC
>Ga0302215_10002371_pt1 | contig 12959 bp, 17 predicted proteins | sample II_Fen_N3_1_FD_194580 | JGI IMG/M metagenome (GOLD analysis project Ga0302215, IMG submission 194580) | Peat permafrost microbial communities from Stordalen Mire near Abisko, Sweden - II_Fen_N3_1 | ecosystem: Environmental > Terrestrial > Soil > Wetlands > Permafrost | place: Sweden: Abisko... | reverse complement strand
AATTATAATCATCTGGAGTAGAAGGAGTAGGCACAACAACAGGATCGTTCAAATTCTGTTTAGCTTTTTCTAAATCCTCCAGTTGTTTTTTTAAAGCAGCAATTTCTTCCGCTGATTTTTCAACACCTTTTGGATCTATAATATCTTTTGGATTTTCATCGTTACCTAAGCCATCAATTACAGTATCTAAATCTTTAGTTATATCTAAAGCTTTCCCAATCTGACCTTCGTAATCCATAATATCATCAGATAATTTTGACAATTTTCCATCGTTATCTAAAAGATTATCGTATAAATCAGATATACCCGGATCTTCTAAAGTCATTTTTTGTAAATCTGAATATTTTTCAGGATCTTCATCAACTTTTCTTTGTAGCACACCATAGTTTGCAACAAAATCTTTTTTTTCTTGATTACTTAAATCCGATATATTGAGATTATTGTCGTTGATTTTGTTAGAAATATCGAAAAGCTTATCTTCATATGAATTAAGATCAAATGATTTAAAATATTTTTCTATTTCAGATATTTCATTTTTTACTTTATTAGTAACATCAGATGTAGCATTCCCAACTTTTTCAGCAGCCTTAACCGCTTCATTAGAAGCTTTTACAGCAGCCTCGAATTCTTTACGTGCCTCAGCATAATTATCTACAGGAATTTCAGACTGTTTACTTCCAGACAAAGCCTCTTTTTTCTTAATTTCAATAGCATTATTTTTAGCTGTTTCAACTTTTTTCAAATCCTCTTGAAAAGAATTGTGAACACTTAAAGGTATATTTTTAGTTGCATCTTCAAACTTATTTCTTGCTAAATCAACTCTTGGTTTATTTATTCTTAAATCTTCTTGTCGAACAAAAGGTTTTATTTTTTCATCTAATTTAAATATATTTTTCTTTACTTCATATTGTTCTTTTAGATTTTTTAATTGTGTTTTTGCATCGGTTTCAGTTTGAGCAGGTTTAAAAGATTTAGATTCATTTTCTAATAAAGCCATTTTTTTTAACAGTTTTTCTCTCTCAATTAAATCCTTTTCAAGTTCTTCTTTTGATTCAGAAGTAGTTCCCTTTTTACCACTAGCTCTAACAATTGACGATATTGATTTTTGATCATCATCATTTAACTCAATGCCCTTTGTTAATGTTCTTGTTGTTATTGATTTTTTTGATAATACATTTTTAAAGCTGTTTAATCGTTTATTAACTTCTTTTTCCATTTCTTCTAGTTTATTTATTTGAGCACGAAAATCTGTTTCATCAAATAAAAACTCGAATCCATTTTCCAATTTTATTAATACCTTATTATCTTTAATTTTTTTATTCGTATCAATTACAACCTTTTTAATCTTATCAGCTATAATAGAAGAAGTTCCGTTAAGACTTTTTTCTACCGCTTTATCAAGATCACTTTTTCCTTGTCCAAGACTAGTCTCGACATCTTTTATTAATTTATCAAAACCTATTTCACCAAAATTTTTTGACATTAAATTTACCTCCTATTTTTAATTAAAATCAACATATTTAATATATTTATATGCTTTTGATTTTTTTTCTTTTGATATTATTTTGTGCGATATTGCACCAACGTAAACGTCACCTTTTGCAACCCAATTACTAAACGCAGCATCCGGTGTCATTCTTTTTGGGGTTTTGTAATATTTGCCACTATATGAAAATAACCATGTCATATGACCGGACTTATTGTTCCTGTTTACACCATTTTGATCTGTCTTTCGTAAACCTCTTACGCCAATCATTACAAGATCTAAAACATAATCGGTTGTAACGTAACTTCTTTTTCTTTGAGCTTTATATTCTTCCATTTCTGAACCATCGAAGTTAACTATTACAGATTTTGGCAAACCATTTGAATATGTTAATTTTATTTGTTCTGCAAAATATAAATTGACACCACTTTTTCTTGAATGTCTTTTATAAGAAGTAGGAGAGTAACTTTTGTAAAAATAATCAATAAACGCATCATACATTTTAGTAGTCTCTACATATATTTCATGTGCTGTCTGATTAACAACAGCGTTCAAAAACCTTTTACTTTCTTTTTTATAAGTTTTATTCATTTCACTTTTAATTTTTTTTTCTTCTTTTTCTATGCTTTGTTTTATTAAAAAATCTATACTTTTACCCATAAATTTAAAATCTCCTTTCTTATAATTAAAATAAGCCTGTAAGCTATGACACTTACAGACCTCGGTAACACTATATTTGTTATTATTTTTTTTGCAAATTTAGCAAGTTTTTTTAATATTTTGTCTACTTGTTGAGCATCTAAGTTTTCAATAACAGTAGTTAAATTAGTTAGTCCATCACCTAATATACTCCCAATATCAACGGATACTTTCGATAGACATTCTTTTATAAATGACTGAGCCGACATTCTATTAGATAACAAGTCTTCATAAACCATAGAACTAATAGTTTGAAACTCTGCAAGCTCTGATTCTGGTATTGATTCCATAATATATTCAATCAATCCATATTCCTTTAACATATCATATTCTTCATTTATATTTTTTTCAGAAATAGATATGTTCGTATAATTTTTAATTAAAGCGTACACATGCATTAAATATCTTGAAGGGGAATTTATTTTTAACTCATTAGTTCCCGGAACAATCGTTGAGACATTTACCACCATTTGAGCCAAAGCAACTTTAGATGAATATCCTACATATGAAACAATTCTGATATTATCATTAAGATATTTTTCTTTTAAATTATCACCTGCAGTCTTTTTTAACCCTTCTATTAATTTTTTTACTGTTATAAAATCTTCTTTTTTTATTGTTTTTACTATCATTTCCTTTTTCTCCTTTTTATTGTTTTACTGGTTTAAATTTGCTACATACAAGATCGCATATATCTTCTTGAATACGACCTTCTTTTGCTTTAATTAATAGACTACAGTTTCGTTTATACTTCATACAACCGATGCAATTAGATTCGAAATATTCTAATTGAAATGTGTTATCAAACACACCTATATAGTCTACAGGTTTGATTTCTATTTCCATTCTTGGATTTTTACTGTCATAAAAAACCCTATTAACTCTTTCGCAAACTTGATTATCGTCAATCCATACTAATTCGGATTCGGTTATAGAATCCAAACAGCACTTAAAATAATTATTTGCATCCATATCTATTCTTGGAAAATAAAAAACAACATCAAAATAATAATGTTGATATTTGTTTTCAGAAATCTTCCAACCTTGTTTTTTTACTTCTTCGATAACATACTTTGTAAAATCCTTTTGGTATTTTGTTGCATCTGCTGTTTTATAACTCATAGCCATCCATTTTTTAGTTTTCTTATTATAAATACAACGGTATGCTAAATAGTGATTAACCGATGGTGGCATTGGTGATACTAATTTTAATACTTTATTCATTCCTTTTTTCTCCTTTTGAAACTTGATTTTCTATATATTTCTTTCTATTCTCATTGCATATAATAAAAGACGGAGTACTACATAATTGGTCTAAATAATTAATTACATCCTCATAATATAGTCCTACACCATAAAACCATTCTCCAGACTGTCTATATTCTTTAAATGTGCGATGCATTATTCCTTCTATAGTTTTTCCGATATACATAATAGGGGATAGGTAATATCTAATTATTTCAACGCCACCAGTGTTACTTCCTGACAAAGAATTAAACCTTTGGTAGGGGTTAGATGTAATGCCAATTTTGATATAATTTTGTTCATTCATTAAAACGTATATATAACCTTGGTTGTTTTTAGTTTCTTTATCTTTTAACTCTTCAAACACAAAACTAAACCTTTAATAACTTTCTATACTTTTTATATTCACGACTTAACCCTTGCATAAGAGCAAACATTAAACTATCATGCTCAATCATTAATTTTTGTCGTTTGGGTTTCTTTACGCACCAAAAGTATCCATTTTCATTAGCTAGATAAACGCCAATATTATTTGGTATTTCATCTTTGACTTTTTCATATAAATCACTTGGCATAATGTAATAATTAAAATGTCCATACCAACTCAATTTACAGTCGCTATTAAAATCGGGCTTGCTTATTTTCAATTCATAAAATCTCCATATGCCTCTCGTTTCATATGAAAGCAAATCTACACGCTCTGATTGTTTATAACCTCTACCTTTTGGATTAGGAATACCGATTTCAAAACATAAATAAGTTCCTTGTTTCCAAAGGTTTTTATAAGCAATTTTCTCTAATTGTTTTGTTGTCATTTACTTTTTCTCCTCAATAAAAAAAGAGTAGTGGAGATGAAAATTCCACTACTCTAAATCCTTAACTTTATTCTATAATAGGTAAATTACATACCTTTTCATATAAGGTAGAAACATAGCTATTACCTTTTAAAACTCCTGAATATACTTCGTATAAATCAGAAATCGACTGCAACTCATTACGATAAATCTTGCCACGTTCAATTGCTTTCATACAAGCATTCACAATGTCAAAGCGAATCATGATTTTTGTAACTTCTTTATTAGTATCTAATGTATCTGTAATCTTGTCTAACTTAGTACTAAAGTTACAAATGTCATTATCATGTTGATCTAGTCTTTGATTTTGTGTTGCATTAATATTTATTCTTTTTTGTATTTTAGGTAAAGCCCTATAGCATTTTTTTACACCTAATGCAATTCCAGTGCCTAAAATACCTACCTCCATAATAGTTCTTACTGCATCCACAACGGATACATTCTTAAATAATTCGATTAACTCTTGTTCCATATTATCATTCTTTCTGTTGTTTTTTATGTCCGTTTGTTCCAATTATAGTTAACTAAACTATTTATATTATCTCATCAATAATACTATACAGAAGCATATCTTCTCCTGTATTAAAATTTATCAACTAATGTAGCTATTTTACTTCTCCAAACATTTTGCAGCTGAACATATCCAAAAATATCTTCACCTTTTAAAACATCAATAGCTCTTTTCATACCATTATTACTTCCGGCAAATAAATAAGAATCTGTTTGACTATTGTAATCACCTTCTAAAATAATTTTACAACCAGAACTTGCCCTCGATAAACATAATTTTAATAAGTCGATAGAAGTATTTTGGCTTTCTGTAATATACAGAATTTCATTATCTCTAATCTCCATACCTCTAGCATCAGCCATCGAAACAAGCTTCAATTTATCTTGTTGAATTAATAAATCCACAGCATATCTATCACCAAATTTTGTAGTTAAAATTTGTCCAATTGAATTCTGTAAAGCTTTATCTAAGAAGTCACCACCATAGAATCCCATATCACTAGCCCCACGTGACTTAGTAGGATTAAACATAACAACTATTCTATCATATGATCCTGAATCGACTAGATACATAGCAACCATAAGAGATAGTAGTGATTTTCCACTTCCGGCTTTTCCGGATATTACAGTTAGTGTATTTTTCAATAAAGAGTCAATACACATTGATTGGTAAATATCTTTAGGTTTAATCTTATCACCAAACACAAATGATTTAAGATTCTTTTTACTTAGCGAATCATATTTTTCACCAGTCCATCTAAGCGTATCTAAAGTACTTCCTAATTTGTCTCTTATAACCAGATATTCATTAATTAATAGATCATATACATTATCTGTTTGATGTTCATAAAAATAAGCCAATTCATCTTCATCTTTTACAATAATTTCTTTGTATCCTGTGTATTCATCCGATAAATCTTCATATGTGGATTCGACATTTAATTCAAAAATATTTCTAGCAATTATTTTGCAACATAAATCATTTGTAACAAATATGAAATCATCTTTTTTATCTTCGCTACATTGATGATTGTAATATAAAGCAGCACAAGCACATATCATATTATCAGGACTAGAATCTAATTCACTTAGATATAATTCACCTATTGACTTATCAAAAACAATAACATCATATTTTGTTTCGTTTTCGTTTAATAAATGTATGATCTTTCTAGCTTTATATTTAACATCTTCATCTTTATTAAAAGACGTTTTTATTTTTTCTAGTTCATGTAATGTCACAGAACTAATAACAAATTTCGTTTCAAATATTTTTTCTTGCAAGTCTAATAAGGCATTGGTATCATAAAATTTCATATATCAATATACCCTCTCTTTCATTTAATAGTTTAATTCAAAAAAAATCTTTATTTTAGTTCGTGTTTGCACCACAAATCATAAAACGGATACGACTCTATGCGATAAAACACATAGCATATCCTATCTATATCCCAGAAACAATCAACAAGTTCCAAATTGTTCTTTAGATATAATCCGGCTTGGATATGATTCTTTAAAAATACACACTTTTCAGCTTCATATTCAGCATCGGTAATTCTTGATTTTACTTTCATTCCTTTTTCTCCTTTTTAAAATGTAAAAAAATAGGGAGGTGTATAGCGAATATACCCTCCCATTATTTACTAATTTTGGTAAATTACATTCACTATTTAACTTTTTCTTCTTTAGTAGAAGCAGTAGTAGCTGTTTCTTTTGTGCCAAGAACCGCCTTAATCTGATCCTTAATTTCAGGACTAAAAGTTTCAATTTCACTTAAATCACATTTATCTAAAAATGCTTTAACCTCTTTTGTTGTTACAAGATTTAAATTAAAATCTCTTAACATTACGAATATTTGATAATGTTCTGGAGTATCAGTATATGATTTCCATGTCTCAAAACTTCCGTATTTATTTTCATCACATGATTTACAAATGTGATATTTTTTACCACATATTTTACATGTTGCATTTGGTACTTTTGTCATTCCATTTTCCTCCTATAGAGTAGAATAATTTACTAAAACGAAGGAATGGTAATAAACCAAACCTTCGTAATTTTTGTAACTATTGACCCGGTATAATTAACTTCCAAAGTTCTTTTGTTGTTGAGCAATAATCTTGCTGACAAGCAAGCTCAAATGCCTGTGACATTTCAGTTTCAAATGATAAATCAGTTGCTGCTGAAAGTTTTGCACTTGGGAATATTAAATAAGCATAGATTAATGTTGTAGGATCACAAACATCAACACCAAGAATCTCAAGTATAAATTCACCCGCTTTAGGGAACTCAGTAGCTTTGTTAGATACTTCTACAGCAGTTGAAGTAGTATATTCATACTTAACAAATACCTGACCAGTTACACCAGTTGGTAATGTGATTGTTTTTGTTCCTGATTCGTACAAGAAGTTTGTACCTGTTGCTGATACACCAGAAGTGTATTCTTTACCAAGAGTGCTATCACTATTCAGTACATAAACCTGAGTAGGTGCAACAACTGGTGTTTTAGATAATACAACTTTGTTTACAGCAATATCTAATGTGTCGAATACTGGTGCTGTTATTAAAGATCCTACTGCCGCAACCTTTTTAGCTGTACCCATCTGTGCAGCAAGTAAGCTTAAATCAAATACTGCATTCTCTCCTGAAAAAGTAGCTTTTTTAGCTCTTTCAAAAGTAGCAATACTTATACCTATAGCATCTGTAGCTTCTACTGTGTCAGATGTCATTGCAAGTTTTGGACTTTTAATCTGATTTAAGCTCCATAGTACTGAACCATCAGCAGTTGAAGTCATAACACCACGAATTACTCTGTCGATAATAAAATTATTTACATCAAATCCCATAATTTTTTCCTCCTTAGAAAATTTGTTTTTGTTTTATTTATTAAAAAAAAGAACTACTTCGATACTGCAATCCCTTCGCCTCGGCTTGGGGAATTATCGTTTAGCTCTCTCATCCAATTAAATTCATTTTTGTTTATTTTACTTGTATCTATCATTCCACTATACATACCTTTTAATAAGGCATCTGTAGACATGATTACAGAAATACGTTTCACAGAATCCATAAATTCAACTATTCCTACTTCTCTAAGTTCGTTTTTTTTGTACTTAAAACCAGAAGAGTTTAACATAGATGAAATCAAAGGCTTCATTACTGAAGTAAAATCAGTATTTTTTATTTCTGAATATTTCTTTCTATCTTCTTCAATCAAAAAGTTCTTTGTATAAGCATTAGCAGCCTTTTCGATTTTTGGTACGATATTATGCATTTGACGAATATAATTTATCATCTTTTGATAAATCGACTCATCGATAGTTATATCTTTTTCTTTCCAAAACAATACAATTTCATCCTTTAACTTACATGGTTCAAATTTTTCTAATTCTAAATCGCCAAATATAATTGACGTTTCAGATTTTGAAAAACCTTTATACATAAATAAAAAAAAATCAAAATCACTTATTGTTTCATAATCAATACCATTGTCAAATAAAAAACTTTTCATATCCGATGGGATAGAGCATAGGGTGGTTATCATAGAAAAATATTTCTTTTCACCCCATAATACAATCTCACCAATTGTAGGTTGATGGATAATAATATTTTCTGATATACGATAGTCGTCACCAAAATACATTAATAGCTCATCAAAGTCATTAATTACATTCACAACATCGCTCATAATTATTCAGTTCTAACAATGCTGTTAATGACTTTTTGATCTTTATAAATACCATTATTATTTGTAATTTCAAACACCAATGTTCTTTTTGAAAATTTATCATTTACAGTAGATTCCACATTGGCAACTAACATTATTTGATTTCCAAATATATTTGTCCAATTAAAAAGTTCTCTAATAATTGAACCAATTAAGTCATGACGAGTAATACCTGTTTCATTGTCTATTGCGTTTTCAAAATTACATAAAATTTCAAAAACAATAGTTCCGTATTTCATTAATTTATTTTGATTAGAATTACTTTCAAAACTTGTAGAGTAACATAAAAAATTACTTACCTTGCTATCAATTTCAGGAACTTTTAAATATGGAAATATGGAAATATTAAAATATTCATCGTTTCCTGCTTCAGCATCGAGCAGTTCTTTATTGTTTAATACATATATTAATTTATCCGATTTTAATAATGTTTTTTTTATCAATTCTTTAAAATAAATATTATCATCATCTATGGATTCTTTGTATTTTCTCAAACTATTAAGTATATCTTCTTTTGTCATAACCATAATTATTCCTCCTTATAATCCTAAAATTTCTAATTGAATTTCATCGGCGTAACCGTTTACTTCGCAAGAAACAGTTAAAATGCTAGTTAAGTATGAATCATTACCAACAAATTTAACCTTTATATTATTAGGACTTTCAGTAGGTAAAACTTCAACTAGATTACTAGCATCTATATTGTTGATTTTAAAATTCCAACATTCAAGATTGAAATTTTGTATATATTCAGTTGTTATATCAAGATTTTCCGAGTCGAAAATATTTGCATTTATCTTCTTGTAATCACCACCAACTTTTATTACTTGACTAAAGCAAGATAACTTACAATAGTTTGTAATTGGTATTGATTCTGAATTCCAATCATTCGGAGCAACAGAAGATTTATTGTAATCTGCATACATCTCTCCGGTATCTAAATTAACATAGTCATTTTCAGGATTAAACTCCGATTGTAGTAGAGTAAGTTTGTTTATACCTAATGGATATATGTTTTTTATCTTTGTTATTCTCCAAACCGTAGGTTCAGATACAAGAGCTGATAAAATAATTCTTTGGTTATAAAATAATTTTTCACTAATACTATTCATAGGAAACCAAATTTGATCTTTGTCTTCGACAGAAGTAGTTACTGAATTAACAGAAATACCACTACCTGAACTGTTTGATAATTTTGCGATTCCCCACATTTGATATTTTGTGTTATTTAAAACCCATCTAAAATTATAATTACATGGTAGTATTTTATAATTAATAAATTGATTTCCATACTCAGTAGAACAAATTAACCATCGTCTATAAATCCCTTTATCATCCGGGATGTCAACATAAAGTCCAACCGGAAACTCAGCATTATATCTTTTTTCAAAGTCAGTAGAGTAGTATTCTAAAGGACAATTTTGTGATGGTCTAAACTGTAAAAGATATTCAACTTGATCATCTTCTACACTTCCATATTTTGTAACAATAAATTTTGCATCAACTGCAAATTTTAATTCATCATTTGCAGAATCCAGATTCTTATTTAAATCTTTTTCACTATCATGAAAGTAGTCATAAATATAACAAACACGTGATTGTATATCGTTCCACCATGTTTGTTCTAGGATTATATCTGATTGAATTTTATTTACTTGTCCAACGGTATTTCCGGTTAGTCCGAGAATACGTTTATATGCTTCTAAATTTGGCATATATTAACGCACCTCCCCAAACATTCTAACCAATAAACTATGTGCATCTAATATTAATTTTCTGAAGACTTTAAAATTAAAATCTTTCTTTCTTGATTCAGTCAAAGCTGATTGTAAAACACTTAATAATGAAACCATATCAACTGGCTCTAATAATAAATTATTTAAACCGGAAAACCGGATTAAAGTATTTACAAAAAATACATCAAAGTCACTATCAGATAAGAAGTCTTTTTCAGTAACTTTAATATCTTTATAACGTAAAAGTTTATGAATGTCATTGTGCATTTTTAAAGCAGTTTGAGAAATTTGGTTTTCTGTAAATTCACCATACAAATGTTTCATTATGCACCACCATCTGATAAATAAGGATTATTTATATAACCATATTCACTAATAAATATTTTCAAATCTTTTTTGGAATCTTTTAATAAAGCACGTAATTGTTCTAAATGATTAGCTTGAGAATAAAACTTTTGTTCTTTCCCACTGTATGCTTGCATAGTGTTAATAATTGAATTTACTGTTGGTTCTAACCATGCAACAACCATTCCTTTTGAAAATAATTCAATCACAAAATCAATATCATATAAGGCATCTTCGTTTGAATTTTTTAATACAAAATTAAATTCTTGTTTAGTATCATCAAATGTTAATGTTGAAAACAATTTTTTTACCTTGGGTTGAGCAGCAGCTGCGTGTAGCCAACCAGTCATCATAGTATTAACATCTTTTGTTTCCAAAGATATTAATTTATAATCTGTAATTTTAGCTAAAAACCCAGAAAATACAAGTTCATAAGATGTCATATAATACCACCTTTACTTAGCGTAATAAACACATAAGATCAGTTCCGCATACTTCATCAATAATTTTTATCTTATTAATTGAATCAAATGTACCTGCTTCAATACGTGTTGCTGCCTCAATTTTTATTACATTTTGCATACCAACTGGTAACTGTTTTAATACTGATTTGAATTTTGGTGGTAAAAGATTTAAAATCGCATCTAAATCTTCTGAGTCGTACATTGAATCATAAATTGCTTGAACGTCTTGCCATTTAGTTTGAGACATAAACTCTTCATCATCTATTACAAAATGTGGTAAGAATATATAACTTGATTTGTTTGATTTTAGAGCATACAAATCTTGATATTCAACTTCAGTAACATCACCAAAGTTAGACCATATATAAAGTAGTCCACTTTTCTTTCCCGGTAATAGTAATTCACCCTGAGTAACAGAACGACATAAAATCAAATCATCTGGTTTATATTCCTTTGTGACCATAACCTTTTTAGGCTCGATTGTTTTAGATTGAACAACCTTTTCATTTACTTCTTCTATATCTTTAGTTGTATCTTCTACAACTTGTGTTTTTGTTTTTGCAGAACTTAGTTCTGATAACTTTTTTCCCATTATCTTTTCTCCTTTTTATCCATTAAAATAATAAAAATAGTGTAGTAGAGTAAATATTTACTCTACTACACATGTAAAACTAATTTGTTAAACTAGGCAGAAATATTCCATACACCAAATAATCTTCCGATTATTGTAGCTACACCCATTTTTAACTGGTACTCATATTCAATTGTCTTATCTTTGTTTGTACCACCATCAGAAACTTCGTTAATTTGAGCATCACCTTCATTAAAGATCTTAATGAATTTGTTATCTGCTACTGGCATAACAAGTAATTTACTGTTAGATACTAATTTAGTTGTTGTATCACCATCTGCAAAAGCCTGTGGAATTTCAACTAATGTAATACCATCAGCTACTGCCAATCTACCAGTTGTGTTTCTTTCTTGTTTCATTTTATCTGAGATCCAATCAGCATCGCAAAGATCAACAAATTTTGAAAGAGCAGTTTTTGTACCCATTACAACTACATTTGTTCCATTAGCTGAACCAACATCATCAACTAATTCAATGAAAGTAGCTTTTGTAGCTGTTGTTAATTGAGAAGTTTTATTAAACTGTGAGTTGCTTGGAAGTGAACTTCCTGCTGACATTATAGATGTGTAAACCATTGTGTTGATTTTCTTATCAAAAGCTTCGTAAATCTTCTGAACAAATTTAGCCCAGTCAACTTTACCTGCCATGAAAAGCTCGTACTCAGTGTAAATTTTGATTCCGTACCAACCAGTTTTAACAGCAAATGTATCTCCTTCGCCTAATTTCTGACGAATTAAATCATGATGATTACCTGAAACTTCTGATACTGTTAAAATAACTTCGTCTTCAACATAGAATTCATTTGTATCGCCATCAGCTAAGTTTTTGATTTCAACAAATTCTTTGAAGAAAGGATTTTCACCCCATCCTGTAATCAAAAGGTTTTCAACTGTTTCCTCAATTACTTCGAAAACATCAACTTTGTGTCTACGGATAGCTTTTCTAAGTTCTTTTCTATTGCATTTAGAATCTACTCCTAAAACTGAAAACATAAGTTCTCTGATTTTATCGTTAGCTTCTTCTTTTGTTACTTGTTGTTTTCCATGAGCTGTATCATACATTAACTGTGAAAAATCCATGTATTTTGCTTCATCAGAAAACATTTCTCTTACGTCACTATTACTGAAATTAATTTTCATTAATTATTCCTCCTTTCCTAGACATCAATAGATACTTGGTATCCATTAAGTGTTATATCTGCTCCTACAGCAGGTGTTCCATCAAAACCTTCAGCAGAAAGTTCAAATACGTCATCTTTGTAG
>Ga0302215_10002366_pt1 | contig 12971 bp, 7 predicted proteins | sample II_Fen_N3_1_FD_194580 | JGI IMG/M metagenome (GOLD analysis project Ga0302215, IMG submission 194580) | Peat permafrost microbial communities from Stordalen Mire near Abisko, Sweden - II_Fen_N3_1 | ecosystem: Environmental > Terrestrial > Soil > Wetlands > Permafrost | place: Sweden: Abisko... | reverse complement strand
CACTTGCTCTTCACGTTCGACTGAATTAGTGCTGTAAATCTTTTCTAAAAGGACATTGAGTTTTGATCTTTCCAACACAGCAAAACCATCTTCAGTAATGGTAGCGAGCGATGACCCACTTTCCTTCACCCACAATTTTTCCGCATTTTTATAAGATGTATTTCCTCCACCTGCATTCACAAAACGGTTGTCACTTCCGTAAAATTGTGATATTGTAATTAAATCTTCTATAGGATTCATAATATTACAACCCCTTGTCCCCTAAAAGGGGACTAAATTACTTTCGTCTATGAAAATAATATTATTGGGAATTAAAGATTAATACTAAATTGATTTTTTATATTTAAACTAACCGGCTTAAAAAGAAAATATGAACACTAACCAGGATAGTTTTCCTTTATTGGTCAGGGGTTCATTTTTATGAGTTCATCCCCCAGTATTATAAACTCGGACCTTTTGCTTCTGTCCGCATGTCCATATTTATCGACATACCCCCTTAACCCTTGTGCTACCAGATTTTGATGTGCTGCAATGACACATGCTCCTTCATAATTTATTTGCATTAGTTTTTCGGTAAGCGGAATACTGTTCCGGGCAAAAAGTTCAACCGGTTCCATGGCCGGAGTATTGTGTTCACTGCCAAAGGTAACGACAAAACCTTGCTCATGCAAATAACCTGCATACTTTTCCAATAATTCAACATCGTTACGGGTCGTAATAAATTCTACCGAATGAAAACCACGTTCAGTAAGTTGTTGTGACACCTTTACCAAATCATTTTCAAAATCGGTATACTTTCCGTTTTTATCATCTCCTAAAAAAGGATATGTAGGTATACCACCCGCCGCAAGGATAATATCGCAGACAGTTTGCATGGGCAGAAAGGCTTTTGGGTCTTCCTGAACAAATGCAGCTCCACCAGCTTTGAGTAGATTACTTCGTATTTCATTTTCCACACCCGCGATGTCGGAAACAGGGGATTTCAGTTCTTTTCCTGCAAATAATCTGTTAAACAGATCTTTAATTTTCAATTCATTTTTACCACAGGCTTCATAGACTTTCAGGCGCAATGCTTTTGCCAAATGACGTTCGCGAATAGATCCTTTGGTCAGGTTTGTCTTGATCCACACAAAATCGAGTATAAAACCAGCCTGATGGACAATAAGTATTTCATTCATTTTTCCACACATGGCTTTAACCTGCGCATTGGCTTCGGCCCGGACTTCAGCCAGTTGAGTTGCAAATGGTTCAACAAGCCTGTATGGATACGAAAGACCTTTACCACTTAAATAGATGCGTCCGGGATTAGCAGGATCATTGACCCGTATTCCGGCTTTTTGGTCTGTTTCATTCAGGCTGATAAATTCGATATTGAATAAAGGGTATAATCCCCGTTCCTTGCAACCTGTTGCCCAGGCTTCGTAGCCGGCAGTGGTGTAAAAATCATTTATTCCCACCACTTTTACATCTTCGGCCAGGGCCATATCAAGCGACTGGTTTACATCGTTGAATGCACTGAATGAATAGGGCGTATGGAGGTGTGCGTTTACTTTGCTTACTATCATGTGTCACAGAAGATTTTAGTTGGATTTTAATACAATTTTTATAACAGTATCAATATTATCCGGCTTGTCAGCCGACCTGGAAGCAGTAATAAAACAATTACCCGAATCTGAGTTACCCCACCAGGTACTATAATGTGGTAATTCAGCTCCTGAGCTTAACATAAATATGTTCTTTACCTTTTCAGGATTTATTCCTTTTGCATTGATATCGCCCAGGTTTGAATTAAGCCAATGTCCAAAAATAAAATTATCCTTTTGTGTATACCTTCCCCAATCAGGTTTTAATAAGGTACTGGCACCGCAACCATAAATACTTTCACCGTTTTTATCCATCCATTTACCAACTTCCGATAATATACGGGTACAATCAGGTGGAAAATTACCACGTGCATCCGGACCTACATTCAAAAGCATATTCCCGTTTTTGCTGACACAGTTCACTAAACAATTTATAAGCAGCTCCGGTGATTTCCAGTTTTTATCAAATTGATTGTAACCCCAGACATCATTCATGGTCATACAAGTTTCCCACGGAATGGGATTTCCATATTTATCCAACAGCGGTGCATCCGGAATTCCTTGTTCCGGAGTTTCAAAATCACCCAGTTCGCCAATTAAGCGTTGTTTTGAAGAGGTACCTTCATTGGTTTGAAGGCGATTGTCCAGAATTATGGAGGGTTGATTCTTTCGGATCATTTTTACCAATTCGTTGGCTTTCCATTTTTCACCGGTATACTCATCAAAAGAAAAATCAAACCACATGATATCCAGTTTACCATAATTTTTAACCAGTTCTTCCACCTGGCCATGCATGTATTTCAGGTAATTATTCCATACGAAAGTTCTTTTACCATATTCTTTATCTTCGCGTTGAGGATGATTCCCCACATTCGGGTAATCGGGATGGTGCCAGTCGATAATTGAATAATACAACCCCACCTTAAGACCTTCGGCCCTGAATGCATCCAGAAATTCACGAACAACATCACGCCCGTTGAACTGCTTACTAATTTTATAATCTGTCAGTTTACTATCGAACAAACAGAAACCATCATGATGCTTTGCCGTCAGTACTGCATATTTCATTCCTGCAGCTTTCGCTTCTTTTGCCCATTTCTTTGCATCGAAATCAACAGGATTGAAAGTATCGATATACTTCTGATATTGGTCGGTGGTCAATTTTTCATTTGATTTCACCCATTCACCTCTTGCCGGCACCGCATACGCACCGAAATGTATAAACATGCCAAAACGGGCTTCCCGCCACCATTGTGTACGATTCATAACATCCAGGTATCTCTGCTGATATTCTGTTGATGGTTTGTCCTGAGCCCGGAGACCCTGAAAAACTGCCAGAATCAAGACTGCAATAATTAAATGTGATTTTTTCATGTTTTTAATTTAATAAATTAATTACCATATATCATATCGTTTTTGGTAAAATAAAAATGTTGGTAAGATGGCGATGACATTACTTAAATCCAAATTTTAATAATTATATAATCGCTCAACCTACCAAACAAAATTACGAAATATCGGATTAACAAAACTCACTTTATTTGTAAGTTTTCTGATCTTTTATCTTTATTTTCTTATCCCCCTTTAGGGGTTAGGGGTTCTCTTATTTCTATTTATCGGTTAGGGGTTCTCTTATTTCTATTTTAGGGGTTAGTTTGTCTTATACTCCCATTTTTGATCTCCTGATAAACTCTGCATCCGTAAAATTCTGACCTGTCACATAACCTGCCAGCGGTTGAATACGTTCGTTAATCATATCCAGGAACCAGCTTGGTTGTGGGAAGAATGAATCTTCCAACTCAAAAGCCGGTGTAATCCAGTTGCGCGATCCCAGCACACATACCGGGGCATCCAGGTAATCGAAACAAAGCTGACTGATATTAGCTGCCATGTCGTTCAGGAATGATCCACGGGTACAGGCATCGCTGGCAAGTATAATTTTTCCGGTCTTTTTTACCGAAGCTATCACCTGTTCGTAATTAAAAGGAACCATGGAACGGGCATCTATCACTTCTGCCGACAATCCATATTTTTCTTCCAGTTCCTGAGCAGCCTTCAATGCAGGATAAAGTGTATGCCCGACTGTCAGGAAAGTTATGTCTTTTCCTTCTTTCTTAATATCAGGTTCACCGAAAGGAATTTCGTAATATCCTTCAGGAACTCCCCCTTTGTGGAATTGTTCCCCGATTTCATAGATACGCTGGCTTTCGAAATAAACTACCGGGTCAGTTCCCTGCAATGCTGAATTCATTAGCCCTTTGGCATCATAGGGTGTAACAGGGAAACAAACTTTAATGCCCGGAATCTGTGCGACGAGTGAAGTCCAGTCCTGGGAATGTTGAGCACCATATTTTGAACCTACCGACACACGAAGTGTTATAGGCATTTTCAATACATTACCACTCATAGCCTGCCATTTAGGCATTTGGTTGAAAACTTCATCTCCGCAACGTCCGAGAAAATCGCAGTACATAATTTCAGGAACTACCCTCCCACCACACATGGCATAACCAATGGCAGTCCCTACTATTGAAGCTTCTGAAATAGGTGAATTAAACAAGCGATGATAAGGCAGAGCCTCTGTCATGCCACCATATACTGCAAATGCACCTCCCCAGTCGCGATTTTCTTCGCCATAGGCCACCAGTGAAGCATCTTTATAGAAACGATCCATCATCGCCTCAAAAATACCGTCACGAAGCTGAAATTGCTTCATTTTACTAAATGGCTTGCCATCACTGTCAAATGCAAACCGTTCCTTTGCTGCTATCTTTTTAACACGGGAATTTTCAGCCAATGGCATCAATACATCCGGTTTTGCTTTTGAGAATGAATCCACCGAACCATTGGAGAACATCATATCACCTATGATTTGAGCATTTTTCATGCGGGGAGAAACTTCATCATCAATCGATTTGAGAAACATTTCATATACCAACGTTTTTACATCCACCCATATTCCATCCAAATCCGGTTGTGTTGCCTCACCTGCATCCATCAACTGTTTACCGAAAGATCCTATACAATCCTGAGATTCCCAGGCTTCCACTTCTTCCTTTGAACGATATGATGAAGCATCCGAAGGGCTGTGTCCACTGTAGCGGTATGTCAGTACATCCAGTAAAACCGGACCGTTCTTTTCTTCAATAATTTTACGTTTTCGTTTATACGCATCAATAACGGCCAACGGATTATACCCATCCACCCGTTCGGCATGCATTTGTTCCGGATTTACTCCGGCACCAATGCGTGCTGCCACATCATATCCCATGGTTTCACCACAAGTCTGACCTCCCATACCGTATTGGTTATTCATTATATTGATAATTACTGGCAATCCACCCTGCATGTCACCTTCCCACAGTTTTTTGAACTGATCCATGGCAGCAAAAGTTATCCCTTCCCATACTGGTCCGCAAGCCATGGAAGCATCTCCGATATTGGCTACTACCAGACCTTTTTGACGGTTTACTTTTTTATACAATGCTGCTCCAACAGCAATATCACCCGAACCACCCACAATGGCATTATTCGGATAAACACCAAATGGCGTAAAGAATGCATGCATAGATCCACCCAACCCACGGTTGAATCCTGTTTCACGGGCAAAAATCTCAGCCAGGGTACCATAAACCAGGAAGCGGCGTGCCAGGTCTTTGGTAGTACCGTTGAAATCTTTTTTGACAACATTCACCACTGCTCCTTCGAAGAAACTTTCCATGACTTCCTGCAGGTATTTATCATCGGATTGATGAATAGCACTCATGCCTTTAGCAAGGATTTCTCCATGACTGCGGTGGCTTCCAAAGATAAAATCATCAACTGTTAATGTCCATGCCATCCCTACTGCAGCTGATTCCTGTCCGATTGACAGATGAGCAGGTCCGGGATGATTATAGGAAGTTCCGTTGTAAGCTCCAACGGTTTTGATCAGGTTGATCATGGTTTCAAACTCACGAATCAACACCATATCATGGTAAATGGCTTTGAATTCTTCATTTGTGAAATTACCCTTTTCGTCTTTTACGGTTTTCTGGTATTGATTTACCGGTATTGGCTGAAATTCTACGAAACCCGGTTTGCGTTTGTTTGTCGGGTCAATGTGCTGTACTTTTGGCATGGATTTTTATGATTTAAGATGACCCCTAAATCCAAAAGAGGAATTTTGAGGAGTGAGTTTTATGATAGTAATTTAAATAAACAAAGTTGTTATATTAATAATATTGCCTCTGATTCTCAGACATAAATAATCAATTTTCCCTTTAGAGGCCAGGGTTCTTATAGTTCAAATTCCAACGATTCAATCTCTATGGCAATTTGTTTCAGGAACCTGGTAGCTTCACCGCCATCCAGTGCCCGATGATCATACGTCAGACTTAAACCGATAAAGGGTACAAAAGCATAAACCCCATCTCCTAAATCCCTGGGACGTGGAATAATCGTATTCACTCCCAGAATAGCTGTCTGTGGCAGATTAATCACCGGTGTAAACATCTCTACTCCATAGTTTCCTAGATTTGATACAGTAAAAGTCCCTGCTTCTGATGCCAGTAATTCAGGAGAGATTCCACCTTTACGGCAACCATTGGCAATTTCTTTAAACTGATTTGCCAACCCTATTATCGAAAGATCATCAGCATTTCTTACCACCGGGACCATCAAACCCCTTTCGGTATCAACAGCCAATGCCAAATGTACTTTATTAAACAAGCGCATGGTATCGTCCAGAAAATGTGAATTTACGTTCGGAAATTTTTTAAGAGCTTTGATAACAGCAAAACAAACCATGTCGTTGATAGTGATGTTCGTTGTGAGTGTACCTGCTTCCATTGCTTTTTTTACTTTCTTGCGAAGTTCCATCATGCGCCGGGCATCGGCGCCTAAATGGTGTGTCAGTTGTGCTGAATTCTGCAACGAAGAATGCATGGCTTTCGCGATAAGCTTACGCATATTGGTAATCTTTTTATCTTCGTAATCCACCCCGTAAACTGCATTTGAAACGGGAAGTAAATCTGTGGATTTTGTTGTACCGCCTAATCCTGTTCCTGATCCCTGAGGTTGTAGTCCTTCCTGTGCTGTCATTAATTTTGCCATCGGAGTCATTTTCGGACGATTCTCCAATACAGCCTGAATATCTTTTTCAATAACACGCCCTTTTGGTCCCGTACCTGCTAACTGAGTTGTTTCAATGGCTTCTTTTGTTGCCAGGTTTTTGGCACGCGGAGAAATGAAAGAGTTTGAAGAGTTTGAAGGGTTTGAAGAGTTTGAAGTTTGAGGTTCCGGGTTCCGCGTTCCGTGTTCCGCTTTTTGTGTTACAGCAGGTTTAGCTAGTTGCTCCTTACCTCTTACCTCTTGCTCCTTACCTCTTATTTCTTCACCCATCAATATCGAATAATCTTCACCTGGCTGACCAATTACCATCATATTCAGCAAAACAGGCACTTCATCACCTTCATTGTAGAAACATTCAAGTACAACTCCTTCAACCGGAGATTCTTCTTCGAATGTAGCTTTATCGGTTTCATAAGTAAACAGGACATCTCCCTTTTTTACAGAGTCTCCTTTTTTCTTTTTGATTTCAGTTATAATACAACTTTCAACCGATTGCCCTTGCTTTGGTAAAATTATGATAACAGCCATTTTTTATATAGTATTTATTAATCCGTCAAAAGCCGGAATGATTTAACAAGTTAGATTTTTTATAACTGTGATAATATTAGCGAAGTAAAACTTCATTTTTAAATTCTTTGCTGCTTTTACCTTTATCTGATCCTTTATCAGTTTTGGATGTCAGGTTTGAAATTGAAAGGAATTTTTGATAGGCTTGTTCCCAGACATCATGATTCTGCGGATAGTATTCATCCAATTGAACTGACTCGCGAATGATTTGACGTATTTCCTGTAACGAATTAACACTTCCTGCAGCCTTGGCCTGAATCATGATATTCCCGATAGCTGTTGCTTCTGAGGGACCTGCAATCACGGGAATCCCAATAGAATTGGATGTCCACTGGTTTAACAATGGATTTTTTGATCCTCCACCAATGACATGTAATTTTTCTATTTCAAATGGTGCCAGTGAATTCAGCTTGCCCACTATAAATCTATATTTCAGTGACAGGCTTTCGAAAATACAGCGAACATATTCGGCATGAGTAGCAGGTGCTTTTTGACCTGTTGTCACGCAATATTGGGTAATCGCTTTTGTCATGCTTACAGGATTGGCAAAGGAGGCATGGTCGGAATCAATAAGCGACTGGAATGCCGGAGCTGATTCAGCCATATGAACCAACTTTTCATAGGCATAGGTTATTCCTTCTTTTTTCCATTCTTTCAGGCATTGTTCAAGTAGCCACATGCCTGTACTATTTTTGAGGAAACGGGTGGTTCCTTCTACCCCACCTTCGTTGGTGAAATTCAGGGAGTACGTTTCTTCATTGATGATGGGTTCTTTTACTTCAATACCCAAAAGCGACCAGGTTCCTGAACTCAGGTATGCAAATCGTTCATTTTCTGCCGGAACTGCTGCAACTGCCGAAGCGGTATCATGTCCTGCTACTGCCACTACAGGAATCCTGCCCAGCTCACATTCTTCAGCCAAATCGTCCCTGAGAGTTCCTGTAATATGACCCGGCATAACAATTTCACCCAGAATAGATGGTAGTATACCTGCTTTTTCAAGTAATATGGATTCAAACTGTTTGGTACGGGGATTTAATAGCTGGGAAGTGGAAGCAATGGTATATTCCACCACTTTATTGCCTGTAAGCATATAAACAAGTGCATCTGGCATAAATAATATTTCAGTGGCGGCATCCAGAATCGAATTATTGGCTTCTTTTAATGCGAATAACTGATACAGGCTATTGAAATTCATCACCTGTATTCCGGTAAGTGCATACACTTTTTCCCTGGGTACTTTTTCAAAGTACTTTTCAGGTACTCCATCTGTTTGCTGGTCACGATATGCATAAGGAGCCCCCAGAATAGCACCATCTTTTGCAATGAATGCAAAATCAACACCCCAGGTGTCAATACCAATAGAAGATATCTCAACACCTTCCTTTTTTACTGCCACTAACCCTTCTTTCAAATGTTCGAATAAGGAATAGATATTCCAGTGAAGATGATTTCCAATCTGCAGCATTTGATTCGGAAACCGTGTTAATTCTTTCATTTGTAGCCTACCATCAATAAGAGTACCTAAAATGGAACGTCCACTGGTGGCTCCGATGTCGAATGCTAAGAACGATTTGTTTTTCATATGATTTTTAAAATAGTGGGACAAAGATATTTATTTCAAAAATAAGTATCTATGTGAATATTGACATTAAAACTGTATTTTTTGACAACTGGAATTCACTGAGCTATTCCAATAAATTGTGGGCAAATAGTTTTTCGGAATAAAAACTATATGCCCACAACACTTTATTTATACAATGCCCCGTAAGTCTGACAAGCGCGATAATCTGATCCTTCCATATCCATACCAAAAGCTGTCCATGCGCTTGGACGGAATATCTGATCCTGAGGAACGTTGTGCATACATACAGGGATGCGTAGCATGGATGCCAGTGTAATCAGGTCGGCTCCAATGTGACCGTAACTGATCGCACCATGATTGGCACCCCAGTTGTTCATCACACTGTAGACATCCTTAAATTGCTGCGTATCATTCAACCGTGGTGCAAACCAGGTGGTAGGCCAGGTCTTGTCTGTACGCTCATTGATAATCTGATGCACTTTTTCAGGAAGTTCCACTGTCCAGCCTTCTGCAATCTGTAGAACAGGGCCCAATCCTTTAATTCTGTTCAAGCGCAACATAGTTACCGGCATTCCTCCTTTTGACAGGAAATTGGACGAAAAGCCGCCTCCACGAAAATATTCCTGACTCGCAGGATACCAGGTGGTAGCATCCAGGCATTTCAATACTTCTTTTTCAGTAATCTCCCAGAATGGTTTCATCAATGGATTTCCTTCTTTATCTGTTTGCTGGCCGGTTGCATCCAGACAGGTAGCTCCGGAATTTATCAGGTGAATAATCCCGTTGGAAGCTTCTCCTTCAAGCAGATAACCGGTGACTCGCTTTACCGCATCGGGACTCCAGAATGTTCGTACATCGGAGAATATGGATGCAGTGTTTGTAAGTAAGTGACCAAACAACATGGATATGCCATTCAGGGAATCATTCTCAGTTGCCAGAACAAAGGCTTCACGAATACCATTCCAGTCGAAGGAAGAGCAAAGAAGTGCCTCACTGAAATCTCCGTTTGGCATAAAATCTGTCCATTGACGTTGACCCTGGAAACCGGCAAGAATGGCATTATGACCAAGTGCCTCTTCACCGAATCCAATATCTTTCAATTTGGGATTACCAATCATTAAATCGCGCATGATAAGCGTCATTTTCACAACGTATTCCCAATCCTTTTCTTTTTGTTCAGGGCTGCTTTTCATTTCAGGTGCATTAAAGTCCACTCCTTCGTTTACCTTGCAGAAGTTTTCTGTCCAGGCCATTGCCTTTTTAAATTCTTCAGGATCAAAGATTCCTTTTTCAACACGCCGGATTATTTCCACTTCATCCACTGCCTCCACACGGATTCCCAGATAGTCCTGAAAGAAATCAGGATCTACTACCGATCCAGCAATACCCATACATTGACCTCCGATCCCAAGGTATGATTTACCTTTCATAGTAGCCACGGCAATACCTGATTTGATAAAACGTAGAATTTTCTCTTCCACATCATATGGAATACTTGTATCTGAGTTGTCCTGTACATTCTGTCCATAGATACCAAAAGCAGGAATACCCTTTTGGTTATGTCCGGCCAGAGCTGCAGCTAAATAAACTGCACCCGGGCGTTCCGTTCCATTAAAACCCCAAATCGCTTTTGGATAATAGGGATTGAGATCGATAGTTTCAGTCCCGTAACACCAACAAGGAGTAACAGACAGTGTGAGACCAACACCTTCCTTTTCGAATTTTTCTGCACACGCAGCTGCCTGGGATACTCGTCCAATAGTGGTATCAGCAATTACACATACTACCGGGGTTCCATCTGCATAACGCAATTTAGATGAAATTAAAGCAGCCGCATTTTTTGCCATATTCATCGTCTGGTCTTCGAGACTTTCACGAACACCACCCTGTCGACCATCTATGATGGGACGAATCCCTACTTTCGGGTTTTCACCCTGTAATCTTCCTGTTTTCATGATTATTTATTATTTTGGTTATGTTTATTACTTATTTCAAAAAGTGAATTCGAATTAGTTAATCACTAATCGTTAATCACTTTTACTGTGCTGAACTGTGCTGTTTACCACATAAAAAAATAGCGATTTATCAGATTGAACTTCTGACTATCAGCTGTGTTGGTAAATATTCCTGAATAGTTTTTTTGTGTGTAATAAAATTAGCGGCTTTTTCTCCCATTAACCCGAAATCAATGCTTATGGATGAAATACCGTTTTTTATAACTTCGAGTACCGGTTCATTATTGTAAGCAATCAATCCGATATCCCCGCCAATTGTCAGACCTGCTGCATCTGCTGCTTTTATAATCTTTACCAAATCCTCAGATAATATGCATATGTAAGAAGTTTCAGGTTCAACTCCTTTCCAATCAGACTCTTTTCGAATGACTTCGTATTCAAACTTTTGAGACTGACAGAATTTTATGAAATATTCAATCGCACTGACCGGGTGACAAACTTCTTCCGGAAAAACAAAGGTTAGCTTTTTATATTTTTTCAATAAATCACTTCCCTGAATTAAACATTCGAAAAAAGAATTGTTGAAATCCTGGCAGATATATGAGTAATCCGATTTTTCAAAATTCCCGAAATCAAGTAATAATAATTTGTTAGAGGGTATGGTTGTAAGGGCTTCCGAGAATTTGTCATTCGAGAAATTCATTATGACATACATGCTGTATTTACCCACGCTTTCGCGTACAATCGTTTCAAACAACCGCTCATTATATTGATGAAAAATTAAATCTACTTTATAATTTTCGGGCAAATTAGCGGCAAACCGGTGGTACAAATTTTGTTTAAATGAAGAGTAGGTATCGAGCAGTAATAAAACATGATTTACTTCACCGGTTATAAAATAACCTTTCGTAGGTTCCGAATCAATCAAACCTCTTCTTTTAAGTTCATTGTACGCTTTAAAAACAGTGTCCCGTGAGACCTTGTAATGAGTGCTGGCTTCGTTGATTGACATCAGGTTATCACCTATTTTTAATTCACCATGCATAATGGACAGACTAATTCCATCAGCCAATGATTTGAATTTTGAAGTTGAATGGGTGAATTTAATGTTTGTCATTATATATTTTTCTGATGTAGGCTTATTATTTTCAGCTAATTTCATATAAATTCACTCATATTTTGGATATCAGAGTATTATCTATGCTGAACTATGCTGCAAAAATAATCAGAATAGTTGCATTACAAACATTCAATTCTCATGTTATGCAGCATAAAAAAAGGGAGAATATTTTATTTATCCAAAAATAACACAATAACAGAAGTTTATAATCAATTCCTGTGTCGTTAATTCTTAAAACAATTCAATTATTATCCTTATCGTTTAATCTTTCCTTTTTTGTACTTTTGCAAAAACAAATATTATAAAAAGAAATACTTGTCCGTCATTCAACGGATGAATAAATTGAAACTAATTTGACATCAAATAAAAACATATTCAAGGTTACGTACCCGATTTTTCTGACTTTACTGGCTCAAAACATTATCAATGTTACCAATACAGCTTTTTTAGGACGTGTGGGTGAAGTTGAATTAGGGGCATCAGCAATTGGCGGAGTATTTTACTTTGCCATTTATATGATTGGCTTTGGTTTTAGCCAGGGAGCACAAATTCTTATAGGCAGGCGAAATGGTGAGAAAAAATACAAGCTGATCGGTCCGATATTCAACAACAGTTTGATCTTTAATTTTCTGATCTCAGCCGTCATTTTTGGATTATCAATTAAGGGGGTACCCCATATCATGAAACTACTCGTCAGTTCGGAGCATGTATACCAGGCTTCGATCGAATACATGGACTGGCGGATTTACGGATTCTTCTTCTCGTTTATAAACGTGATTTTTCGTAGTTTTTACGTTGGTATCACGCAAACCCGCATACTCACCACTTCGGCGATATTAATGGCGATTACCAATATAATATTCGATTACGCACTGATATTCGGTCACTTTGGATTTCCTGCAATGGGTATTACCGGTGCAGGTATTTCTTCGGTCATTGCCGAAGGAGTAACCTTATTATACCTCATTTGGCATACTATCTACAAGACGGATATGAAAAAATACGGACTATTCATATTTAAAAGAGTAGAATTGAAAACGATTCTGACC
>Ga0302215_10002365_pt1 | contig 12972 bp, 9 predicted proteins | sample II_Fen_N3_1_FD_194580 | JGI IMG/M metagenome (GOLD analysis project Ga0302215, IMG submission 194580) | Peat permafrost microbial communities from Stordalen Mire near Abisko, Sweden - II_Fen_N3_1 | ecosystem: Environmental > Terrestrial > Soil > Wetlands > Permafrost | place: Sweden: Abisko... | reverse complement strand
AGTGGAAATATCCCACAATACAAAGATCAAGCATATTTCAAGGCTTTGTGTTATATAATTTCACATCAAAGTTACATAATTCACACATGCTTTAGGTCGTGTTGACTCTTATTTACTAAAACAGAATCTATCTGCTATTGTTTGCTTTGATAAGCTCTGGTCAGTACAATGGAAAGCCGCGAATAGTATTATCCCTTTGCTGTTGGCTTATCAATTTTATTTTCCAATTTCACTCAGGTTAGAAAAATCCAGATTGAGCACAACACGTACCCTGTCCTTAATATATCCCGTTACCGATTGAATATTGGAGCTAACCAGCAGCGGAAAATGGATCTCGAAGAAATGCCATAAACCCACTTTTATACCGGCTTCTGCAAAGAATGGAGAACTATGATTTCCTGCCAGCCCATGATCGTTAAGTAATAGATTGACAAATGGTTTAATCCCTAATTTACTTGCATTGCCTGGCAGACTGCTTGACAAAGAAAGTGACACCAACCATTTACTGTAACCAAGTTTCTCGTTGATTGGAGATACCAATCCACCTTCAGAAATCGTCATTTGTCGTGAGAAGAACGATGTTGGATAAGCAGTAAAACGGTCGGGATACATGCCTTCGAAGAGATATTGCTCACGTCCGCTTCTACCACTTGCTGCAAGTGCGTAAAAGGGATTTGAAGTTGTATTTCTCAACATAGCTCCTGCAAATAAACGCACTTCCAGTCCATTGTTTTTGCCATTGTAACTTTGCAGATAATTGAAATCGACTGCTGCTTTTTGAAATGAACTGCCAGATTCTAATGAAACCAACAAACTGTAAGGATTGACCCAACTTGTTTTCTGCAAATTATAACCCAACTGAACATATCCATTCAAGCCTGCCTTCTCATTATTCTCTATCTGATAAAGGTCGGAAGCCAGGATGTATCGTCCGTATACCTTTTGACGCAGAGGGTTAGTTGGTTGGTTAGCTCTGAAATGAATCTCCAAACCGGCCATCACTTTTCGGTAGTTTTGATTACCCGGAGCCCCAAACTGTGTTCCTTCAAGTGTCAACTTCGCCAGACGAATGAAATTATTATAGGGCGTTATGTCGTATGAAATTTTTCCAAAACCGGCGATATCCCCAGTATTGAAAGTATAAAAAGGCATCATGAAATACTGAAGCCGTTTGGGAATCACGAATCCGTTGTGCAATGCCACCCCCAACATAAAACCATCTTCGCGGGTCCAGTTGGCAGCGGGCAGATACATGAGCGAGTGCTTCTCCGTATCTTCGATGCTCATTAAAAGCTGTGGTTGTATAGGATCAGCTTTTGGGAAAAAACCGGATGTGCGGATATTGTTATTGAGTCGATACAGTTCCGGCATAACATGGTTGGGGTCTATTTTCAATTCGGTAAAATGACCCTGTGGAATGTCTATCCATTTCTGCCCGATAAAACCATCTTCCCATTTTTCAAATCGGACAGAATCACCTACCAATCCTGCTATGACTAAGGGTGAAGCCAATTCACCTACATTCTCAACAAGTACCCGTTGATTTTCGTAGCGAACCATTTTATAATCTAACCGCTTGGTACTATGCAATACATCATCAAAAAACCAACTCAGATTTTTATCCGTGTGGGACTGAAATACCAGTCGGAGATCATCGGGTTGCGGATGTTTAAACTTCAAACTTTTGTAGTAATCATGCATTATCGAATCGAACAAGGTATCACCAAGATAGGCTCTCAGGTAATTGAATGCGATGGAAGATTTGTTGTACAGAATAAGACTGTAATTCATATCATCAAAGTCGGTGGAAGCAATGTCTATGGGCTGCTCCATATTGTTTCGGGCAGACACCAACCACTCAAGTTCCATCATCCTTTGTTCGGGTATTTTGTCGATATGAAAGAATTTTGCCTGCGTCTGCCTGCTCAGATAATTTTCCCATAGTTTTTTGTCGGGATACCTTTTGGCCAGATAGCGCACTTCATAAGCAGTTGTAATTCCCTCGTCCATAAACGGAAACCTGCGTTCGTTAGAACCCAGTGCTCCATAGAACCAGTTGTGGCAAGCTTCATGTGCAATAACATTATCAAGGGTATAGGCATCTTTAGTAAGTCCGATGACAGTAATGCCCGGATATTCCATTCCCAAACCTGCATTGAGAGCGCTTTGCACTGCTGTGAAACTATTGTAGGGATAATCGCCTATCCATTCCGAGAAATCTGCGATGGCATGATTGATATAGGGTATAGCCTTTTCCCAGAGTCCGGATTGTTGATTGGTGAACATTAACCAGGTGGTTACTTCTTTGCCCGATGTGGGGAGCAGCACTTTACTTTTCAATACATGAAAGCGTTTGTCGGCAAACCATGCAAAGTCGTGTATGTTTGTTCCGATGTAGTGTAGCGTTTTGGTTTGTGAGGAGGAGATGGGAAAGTTCACGATACCCTTTTTTGAATTACTTATCCAACTGGTGTCGGCAGCAAGTTTGTTGAGTCGCTCTAGTTCCAATTTAGTTTGTAAATCACCGCTTGCCCCTACGGTATAATTTTCGGGTAGCGTGATACAAACATCAAAACTTCCGAACTCCGAATAAAACTCACCCTGATCGAGATAGGGCATTTGATGCCAGCCGGTTTTGTCGTATACAGCCGGTTTAGGGTACCATTGCGATATCTGGTATGATTCGCCAATATGACCCAGGCGAGAAGTCACTCCTTTAGGGATATTGACATGAAAGGGCGTAGAGATAAGAATAGATTGACCGGGATACAAGGGTTTATTCAATGTGATTTTGCAAATATCTGGTTGGTTGGGGAGTAAGTACCAAACTACTTCCTTGTTATCGACCTTGAAGTTCAACGAGTCAATACAACCTCGCAGTTGTGTATCGTTAAACAAGCGCTGATTGCCTTTTTTTTCGAAAAGCTGTTTCGCTAGGTCGGTTGTATTGTTCGAATAAGCATTGGGCCACAGGTGAAAGTACAGAAACCGGAGTGTATCTTGTGAGTTGTTGATGTATTCCACCTTTTCGAAAGCCGACAACTCATGCAGCTTATCATTGAGGGTAACGTCGATAGTGTACTTTACTTTTTGCTGAAAATATTGTTGCGAAAAAGCCTTTGGAAACATTCCAACGATCATTAAAAGAACGAATAATGTCTGTATTCGTTTTCCGGTACTGAAATGTTGGCTTGTATTTTTCACGGGTATGTTTTGGTTGATTAGTTAAGTAGTAACAATCAATTGTCATTGCATTACAAACATTAAATGAACAACACATAGTAACCATAGTTCTTCTCATAGTGACACATAGCACAAACGTTGGATATCTATTGAATAGAAGATTAATCTAATCGTTTAACAAGCATCAAACAATCAGTACACAGAGTAAAAACACCTATCGGTATTTTTGAAAGACAAGCTATCCTTCTATGTGTAAACACTAGAAATGTGTCTATATAAACTTCAAAAAAAGACTATGTGGTACTATGAGAAGAACTATGATAACTATGTGTCGAAAATCTGATATGGTTTCAGCTCCAGGTACTTTTACCTAAAAATAGAGCTCTGCATAAACACAGAACTCTATTTTGTATAAAAACAATCGTATTGATTAGATGATCAATAATATAATGATAATAACAAGAAGTGTACTTCCACCAATATAAATGTAACTACCATCTTTACGCATAGTTTCTTTGATGTCTTTCAATTCGGATTTCAATTCTTTCTTTTCAGCTGATGAAAGTTCAGATTTATCCATTTCACGAATTTCTTCTACACGCGCTCTGTAAGTGCTTATTTCTTCTTCTGTCAATTTTGGGGTTGCTTCTGCAGTTGGATTGGCCGAAGTTTTAGCTGCGAATACCGGTGCTGCACTCAACGAGAATATCGCCAATAATGCAATAAAAATAGTTTTTTTCATTTTCGAATATTTTTAAATTGTTTGTTTCTTGATGGTTGTAAAAGTAGTTGGTTGTGCTACCGAAGTTGTTACATAATTTCAGGAATGAATTACATAATTCACAGATTGCGACAACGGAAAAACAATTTCTCCACTCTGTTGTCAATCTCTGTCGTAACCAGGGTTATCGCTACCGACAACTATCACTGCTTTGGTTCTATGGCGATTGTTTTCATGTTTTTGAAACCAACCTCTATGTCTTCCATTATTGGTATGAGCTCTTACCATGCAGGATGTCATACCTCCCAGTAAAAGGGCAAAGAACAGAATCGTTATAATACTTCTTAGCTTTTTCATTATTGTAGTTTTTTATTAGGTTGCAGTATTCAATGAGTCGAATAACTTTTCCAGCTTGCGATGAGCAGCCTTAGTTTATCCTCGTTTCATATTGTTTGTTCCCGATACAAAGATCGGTGGATTGCCTTACTGACGAGTTACATAATTTTCGAAATAAGTTACATGATTCCTAGTTTAGTGTGTTTGATATAAGCAAACAGCTTACGATCAATTAAAAGAGGATGTTGGAATCCTGAACGCTTTGGCGTGAGCGTTCGACTGAGCTCACGCCGAAGTCTCAGTCTAACGGGATTCAATGTGAGTTGAAAATCGGCGAAGATAACCCCGTGGTATATGTACAAAATAAACAGAACCCCGAACGGGGTTCAATATCACACATTTGTATATTGAACCCCGTTCGGGGTACGCGTTCATGTTCTGTTTTTTCCGTGGGTAAAATACCCGCAGTTGTTTTACATTCAAGTCCGTTCGGACTTGCAAAATAGTGAGATTCAAAAGAATCTTATACCGAGCTCACATTAGTTTAGGTAAATCAAATAGTATAGCGTTACCATTTAGCATCCAAAAGCTCTTATTCTACCTACAATTTATATTCAGGATAGTCGGTATAACCTTTTTCGCCGGGTGTGTAAAACAAATCCATTGTCAGGGTTTGGGATAAAGGCCAGTCGTTTTTAAGTCTTGCCACCAAATCAGGATTATTGATAAACGGACGACCAAAAGCAATCAGATCGGCTCTGCCACTTTTAATATCGGCTTCAGCGCGTTCTTTGTCGTATCCTCCCGAAAGAATCAGGGAGTTTTTAAAACGGGTACGGATAATACCTTTTATCTCCGAAGGTACTTCGGGTGCTCCCATGGCCGAATGATCCACCAGATGCAGATAGACAAGTCCCAGTTTATTGAGTTCTTCTGCCAGATAAGTGTAAGTTTCATCAATCTCCGGGTAATGTGGCATATCACTGGCAACGCCGTAAGGTGAGAGACGAATACCTGTTTTTTCTTTTCCGATAGCTTCTACTACGGCAGCAGTTACATCCAGCACAAACCTACAGCGGTTTTCAATACTTCCACCGTATTTATCTGTTCGGATATTGCTTACCGGAGACAAAAACTGTTCAAGTAAATATCCATTGGCAGCATGAAGCTCTACTCCATCAAAACCTGCCTCGATAGCATGACTGGATGAGACCACAAATTCTGTGAGAGTAAGTAACAAATCATTATCATCCATTTGTTTTGGAATAGGGAAGTCCTGCATCTGCTCTGTATCAGTCCAAACCTGTCCGGCTGGCTTTACAGCAGAAGGTGCTATTATTTGTGCGCCTTCGGGTAAATTGAGCGAATGACTTATTCTTCCGGTGTGCATAAGCTGAAGGAATATTTTTCCACCGGCTTTGTGAACAGCCGTAGTTGTTTTCTTCCAGCCTTCAACCTGTTCTTTGCTAAAACATCCGGGGATGCGTGAATAACCCAACCCGTTGGGCGAAGGAGACGTTCCCTCAGTAATAATTAATCCTGCACTTGCCCGTTGACCATAATACTCCGCCATCAGATCGTTGGGTACATTATCTATGGCACGACTTCGGGTCATAGGTGACATCACTATTTTATTCTTCAACTCCAGGTTACCTAACTTTGTAGGCTCAAATAATTTGTACTCTTCCATAAGTGTAATTTGTTTTGAATTTATGTGTAGTTACATGTTTCGACAAGCTCAGCATAAAAGTTTGTTTATTCGAATCTTGTTTTCAGAAAACAGATGATTCAATATTATTGCATACTTATAAGCAATAACAAAGTTTGAAGAGAAAAGATTTTGGCAGTTGTTGAAATGGATTTTCAGCACGCCTGGAGTATGTAGCTTTAGGAAGTAAAAGTAATCGGTATGCGAGCTCAAATAGTTACATAAATTTGGGAATATGTTACATGATTCACACATTGCAGTGAACAGTAAACAGTTATCAGTGAGCGGTAAACAGTAAGCAGTCATTAACCCGTTGTTAGGCTTGCACGGTTTTTTGGACAGTCTCGGGCTACTAAATAAAGTTTTTAGACAGTTTTTGGGTACATAATGCCTTTTTCCTTGTAAGGAATGCTCTGGGGTTGGAGTCCGCTTTGGCAGTAAGGTAAACTTTTACGCGGTATTCCGTAAGTTTACAAGTTAAACATTTGCTGAATACCTTGAAGGGCTAAAAACCGACCCCAAATAAATAAAGTTTTTTAGACTTTATTTAAATGTTTTCGGTGAAAATGTTGGCGTTATTTAATATGTTATTTACCTTTGAAAACTAAAAGAAGCTGTCACAGACAAATAAGTATCAATTGTAGTAAACCAGTAAAATAATTGGCGTTAGTTACAACCTGTGCAAACGAGGCTTTATAATATTGAGCCTTTGACAAAATAATGAAATTTAATTTTGAATATTTAATATATTCAATTAATTTTGTCACTTTTAAAATATATATACCTGTAATTCAAACGGTATATAGTATTATGTAAAATATATGAAATTAAAATTCCTACTCATTTTTTTACTTGGTTGCAGCCTGGCGCAGGCTGAAACACCTGTTGTGCAATGGGCCAGAAGTTTTGGGGGAAGCTATTTCGATGAAACAACTGGTGTGGCGTTAGATTCCAAAGGTAATTCTTATGTTGCCGGTCTTTTTTATAGTCCACTCGTTACCATTGGAACAAATGTCTTTAAGAATGAAGATAATTATGGTGGTATTCTGTTTCTTGTAAAATATGACCAAATAGGTAATATAGCATGGGCAAAATGTATAAAGTGCAATAACGTTGCTAATTCACTAGCTATTGATAATTCGGATAATATTTATGTTGGAGGAAGTTTTAGGAATGATTCATTAGTTTTTGGTAAAAGCATATTATACAATGATGTTGCATATAATAACACAACTCCGTTTATAGCAAAATATGATTCTAATGGCAATGAGATATGGGCTAAAGGATGCACGAATCCAAACAAAAAAACAGAAATGACTGGGCAGATATCTTCTATTTGTATTGATAAAGATAATAATATCCACGCATTAGGGACATATAGGGGCTCGATGTCTATTGATCTGTTTACATTGACCGATTCAAATCTATATTATCCTACTTTGTTTATTGTTAAGCTTGATACAAATGGAAAAGCAATATGGGCAAAAGATGCACAGTCAAATGGATCAGGATGGTGTAACCCTACAAGCATAGCCGTTGATCCATCTGGAAACTCTTTTATTGCCGGGTATTATGGTTCACAGTCTGTTGTCATAGGATCTACCACGTTAGAAAATTCATCTTATAATGATCATTACACTGAAATCTTTATTGCAAAATATGATCAGGCGGGTAATCCATTATGGGCAAAGAGTCCTCCGTGCAAGGGCTCGGACATAGCATTTTCTTTATCGGTCGATAAATCCGGGAATGTGTATATGGGTGGTTTTTTTGGAAAAAATATAGGCTTTCAGAAAACAGAACTATGTCCAATAAAATTTGATTCTATTACATTAAATCCTTCCAGTCTGTATTATAATCTATTTTTGGCTAAGTACAATTCAACGGGGAAAGTTCTTTGGGCTAAAACGGTTCCTAAAATTTCTAAATCAGATTCAAACGCCGGTATATATTCCATATTTACTGATAATAAGAACAATGTTTACACTACCGGATTTTATAACTATAGTATAACCTTTGATTCAATATCATTGTCAAATAATAATGGTAGAGATGGAGACTTATTTGTAAATAAATCAGACTCTATGGGGAATATTATCTGGGCAAAAACCTTCGGAGGTAATCTGGAAGATACTGGTTTTGCGATTTCGGGTGACAACAAAGGGAATTTGGTTCTTGGAGGTGGTATTTATAGTAACAATGTACATTTCGGAAATGATACTTTAAGCTCAAAGGGGGATTTGGATGTTTTTGTAGCAAAAATACTCTTAGATACAACTCATGTTTACTCAACAATTAAATTTTGTGCTGAAGATTCAGTTATAACTCTTACCGCTCCTTCAAATAACAGTAATTATACATGGATGGACAGCAGCAATAAAGTAGTTGGTTCTTCTCAATCATTAATTGTAAGAAATTTGGCTGATTCATCTGTTTATAAATGTACGTTTAAAAATATGCTGGATAGTACTATAATTTACTCTTATACATTAATTAAATATGATCCAAAAGCTGATTTCTCAATAATACCAGATTGTGAAACTAATAGCATTCAGTGCACAAATCTTTCAACGACCAATAGGGGTAGTCTGACTTACCTCTGGGATTTTGGAGATGGTTCTACGTCTACCGAAACCAATCCGCTACACAAATTCACAACAAGTGGAATACACAAGGTTAGTTTGTCTGTTATAACTTCGCCATTAAGCTGCACTAATTCGATAAATAAAAACATTACTTTCTATCCAAAACCTACGATTAAAATTGAAGGTGATACCACTATTTGTCACGGCGCACCTATAACACTAAAAGCTCAGGGAGCTAACTACTACAAATGGAGTACTGGCTCAACGACAGATTCAATAACAGTAGCTTCAACCCAAAGAATATGGCTTCTGGGTTATTCTGGCTCTGGTTGTGTTTCTGATACAGCATTTATAAAAGTAACAGACAAAACTCCTATTGTTAGCATCACAGGAAATTCTACTTATTGTCCGGGATTGTCAGCCACATTGAAAGCTCAAGGAGCAAATTCTTATAAGTGGAGCAATGGGGCAACAACTGATACAATTAATGTGAATAGCCCGGGTACCGTTTGGGTAATAGGACATTCATCAACCTGTGTTTCGGATACTGTAAGGTTTAACGTTAGTGAAGAACCTGACTTTAGTGTGTCGGTGGATGGAAACCTGCATATTTGTAGTGGTGGAAGTACCACTCTTACTGCTTCAGGGGCTGATTCATATCATTGGAGTACAGGTGACAAATCAAACTCTATCACTATCAATAAAGCGGGGAATTATTCTGTCAGCGGTACCAATAAAAGAGGATGTGAAAAAAGACTGGACTTCAACATAACAGAAGAACTACTTCCAGACGCAGATTTTTCCATATCGAATGAAAATATCGACAGCCGTCACAATAAAATATGTTGCAAGGCTGTTGCACAATCTGGTGTAGAATATAAATGGGATATGGGTGATGGTACCGCAGAAAATGGTTTAGACATTAATCACAGCTATAATATTTCAAATTCATTAACTAGATATATAATAACACTCACGGTCACAAACAAATTGGGATGTACCAACAGTCATTCAAAAGAAATACTCGTCACGCTTTTTATCCCAAATGTATTCACGCCAAACGGAGATGGACAAAATGATGTATTTATGCCTGATGTAGATTTGGAGATACTTGATAGAAATGGCATGTCGATATATAAAGGTACAACAGGTTGGGATGGTAATTATCACGGTAAAAAGATGCCTGACGATACCTATTATTATGTAATAAGATATAAAAATACAAAAGGACAAATACAAATACAAAAGAGCTTTGTAATGTTGATGCGCTAACGGAACAATGAAAAAGCTATTTCTTAAACTTGTTGATACACTTTTTTATCTTGTTTCCAAAGGTTATTCGCAAGTAGATATTAGCACGACTACCAATTGGTACAACAGGGCTAATTACAATCCTGCATCTATTGCCAAGGAGGAACTAAATAATGATGTTATCAAACGTTTGTCATAGCGTTTTCGCTATGTCAAAGTTAGAAAGAAAGCTCCTGCTTTCCATACTTTCCACAAACTGTCTATTCTCAGATACGCAAGGCAAGGACAACGCTCAACGGGAATTTTTACCTGACAACCATAAGAACACAAAAAAAAGTAATGCAATTACCGTTTAACCGATAATTGCATTACTTTTTTGTGACAAAGACACCGGACTTTCGGAAGTTTACACGATCATAGTAGTTTGTAATTCACTCCAGGGGCCTGACATCTCGGGATGTTTGGTATTGTACCAACGGAAGAAAATATAAAGATACTTTCCTTTAAATTCAGGATTCAATTCAAGATTAAACGATCCTTTTGTAGAAAGGCCTGATTTTAATCCGTCTTCATTGGTCGATGTAGGAGGAACGGTACCTGTTTTAAAAAGATATTGCACACTGTCAGCTTCGCCAAATATAGCTGCCCGTGCACCTGTAGTACTATAACATTTTATTGCTATAATGGCTCCACCCAGTTGTTGGAAAGTAACTGAAACCGGTTCCCTAATAACCGTAATAGATCTGGTGCGGGTGGTTTTGGGTGATACACCGCCATTGATATTAAAAGCACCCCAGTCATACACTGTAGCGTTGGGAGAAGCTGCAATACGGTCTAAAATATGATTTGTCTGATCGTACGCAATTGCTTTATCTATAATTTCAATCAGATTGTTACGAACAGCTCGTGTACGGCTATTGGTTGCATCGTTGTACATCAAAAGTAATGGAGAAAAATCTTTTTCAAATCCTTTCCATTGTGTCATTTCTTCAGGTGAAATTCCAAGTCTTTCGCTATTGCTTACCGGAGCTCCGGTGCTCAGATAAATATTGGTTGAACCAATGTAAGTGCCGAACTCATTAATACTGCGGGGGATTCTTGTTCCTGTGCCCATACTCATTTCTTTTTGGTTATGTAATTGAAAATCATGTAGTCTCTTATCGACGGGTCAAAGATACTATCTGAATTTTCGGGTTGAAACAGAGCTAGGGACACTTTCCTGCTTTTCGGGACACTTTTTGGTAAAATAAGGACAAAACAATGAACAATGATCAGTTATCAATGAACAATGATCAGTTAACTATGAACTATGAACTATGAACTACTTACTACCAACCACTTACCACTTACCACTTACCACTTACTGCTTACCGCTTACCGCTAATTATCTGCTTCTTTCTTCATTATTCTCAGTTCATCTACTATGTCTTTAAAACAGGAGGTATATGTGTCCGAGACCGGAACGTGGTGGTTGCAGTCCTTTAGGTAGAGTATCATTTTGGACAATGTGCCGCTCCACATTTCTATTTGGTTTATATTGACGATATACGAAATATTGCAACGTTTCATATACGGGTATCCGGCCACAAGTTCTGCAAAGGCTTTCAGTGTCATGATCTTTTTTAGCATCTTGACTCTTTTACCCAGCAGTATGTAAACGTGTAAGGTGTTACGCCGGGATTCGGCAAAGAGTATGGTGCTTACATCGATCTGTTCTCTTTTAATGCTAATATATCCGGTGGTTTCGGGTGGAGTAGGGGGCACTTGTGTTAGATGTTCGGTTAGCTCTGCCGTGTTTTTGTAGTTTATTATACTTCCCGAAGCCCGAAGCACAACTGGACTTAGTTGTTTGCCAGGCTTTAGCTTAGTGGAAACAAAATAGCCAAAGCCCAGAACGGTACCAATACTTACAACGCTATTATAAAACTGTAAAGCAACAAATAAACTGAGGCTAAAATCTATTTCTTCTACATATATATCGGTAAGAGTCCAACTGCTGAAAGCCGACAGGGGAATGTAGATGCTTAGGATATGCAGTTCTCTGAGGATAGTCCAGCTTTCGCGACGAAAATATGCCGGGCGCAGCGAGGAATAAATAATATACACTGCGGCATAGCTACCAATATAAATCAGACTGTAGGTGCTCAGGAACAAACTCTTGTGAAAGGCATGCCAGTTAGTAAGACCAAAAGGCTGAAACACATTCAGAAAAATGGCAAAGATGATGATCAGTACAATAAAATAGATTCTCCCTTGTCGGTACGATAAAAACAACGGGAACGATCTGTTCAAGTAATTTTTTATTCTTTCTTGCATAGCGGGTTAGTTCTATGTCTTCGTAAACTTTCAGACGGGTTTTACAATTGGTTAATTTGTGATGCAAACATAATTATTTACATAATTCCATCCAAATTTTCAGTAAATTTATTTTGGACATCCGGTATTTTTAATTCTCTGTTTTTCAGTGTTTTGAAAGTGTAATTAAATTAATTTTTGGACATCGCTATTTTTTGTATACTAAATTGTATAAATATGTAATGGATTGGGGTGTAAAAGATAACACGCAACCATCAAAGAGTATGATGATTGCGTGTTGTACTTTGTTGAAAGTTGACTGCCATTGTCTGAACCACGATTGCATCAGATAAAAAGGATGTATCAGATTTCATTCTTTTTTATCTGATTTATCAGCTGAATCCAAGTTCAGACAATTGCCTAGCAACCAGCCCGCAACATTCTGCAAGCAAGTAATGGTTATATATCCACGAGGACGGAAAAGAATTGAATCCATATAAGCAACAATGAAATTATTACATAACAATGGAGAAAAGTTACATGATTCACACATTTCACCCTTTTCCTTCGTTTGTAGAGACTCCGTAAAACTAATGAAAGAACATTCATTTTTAAAAGGCTTTAAAAGCAATCTTTTTAAGAACATATCAACCCTTTTAAATGTTAGAAAGTATATGTATTTGTATGAGCTTAAAACTTCTCATGTAAATTGAAAAGTCAAATAGTGATTAAGTAATAAAAACAGATAATCATTAAATAATAATCGAAATGAAATTAGTTTTGATACGTCATGGAGAGAGTCAATGGAACAAAGAAAACCGGTTTACCGGTTGGACTGATGTTGACTTAACAGAGAAAGGAATAGAAGAAGCAAAAAATGCAGGAAAGCTGCT
>Ga0302215_10002363_pt1 | contig 12985 bp, 9 predicted proteins | sample II_Fen_N3_1_FD_194580 | JGI IMG/M metagenome (GOLD analysis project Ga0302215, IMG submission 194580) | Peat permafrost microbial communities from Stordalen Mire near Abisko, Sweden - II_Fen_N3_1 | ecosystem: Environmental > Terrestrial > Soil > Wetlands > Permafrost | place: Sweden: Abisko... | reverse complement strand
AAATGATTATTTTACAGAAACTTTCAATGGATTGCGGTTTGCTTCAGCAAAGCGGGTAATGCCCTTGAACCAGTCATTGTCGGTAGGATACAACCATTTGCTCCATCCACCACCGAAATAATAGGTAAAAGTATTGCCTACCTTATACGAACTTGTAATCAGTCCATGTTCACTTTGCTTAAAAGCTTTGGTTACTTTAGCAGGAATATAAACACCGACATAATTGCGTCCGGAAGGTACCTTAGCATCCGAAACGGCAGCTTCAGCATAAGCAGTAGTGCCATTCGCAAGGTTTTGTTTTAAAGTACCTTTGTCATCATGCAAATAAATGCCTGCTGCCAGTTCCATTTTCTGAGCGGGTCCGGTTAGCTTCACAACTCCCTTGTTAAGAATTGAACCTGCGTTGGCAGTAATGGTAAGCTCTTCTTTGTAAAGCACATTTCCAACCTTTAGTGAATCATAGGTCAATGTAAATACGGAACGTAGCGGACCAACTTCAATAACCTTATAGCTGCTGAAATGATCGCCTACCCATAGTTTACCGGAAGCATAAGGTGCTATTCCACCACAACCCAGGGTATGAGCCACTTTATAAAAGTCCAGTCCATGTCCATGATCAACATGATAGGAAATACCTTTCTTATCCTCACCATTGTAAAATTCATCGACTATCAGGTCATTGGTACATTTAGCCCAAAAATCTACTCCATTGCTTGGGTTTTCATTAGCCAAAGCAGGACCATACATTCTGTAAGCAGCAATGTCATTTTCCCAGGCAAAGTCATCCTTACGTTCAGGCACAAAACGGGCAAAAGTCTTAGCTTTCACTACAGCAGGCGTTCCGGCTGCCAGTGAATAAGCTGACGAACTGTTAGCCTTAACATCAGCCTGAAAAATCAATGATTGAGGTTTCTTATTACCATTGTAAATCAATTGATAAGCAACCTCTTTGTTTGATTTATTTTTCAACACATACGACTTTGTATCAAAAGACACCTTTAATGCAGCTATGCTGACTTCAACTATTTCACCTTTCCGTTCAATTCCCGTACTGTTTGTCACCACAATTGAATGTTGAGCAAAAGCACCAGAGACGAGTAGGAGGGAAGCCAATATAAAGAATCCGATTTTTTTCATTTCAAATAGTAAATTGTAAATGATTAACTAGTAAATTTATTCAGGTTGTTTCCCGATAGAAGCCAGGATACCACCATCAACATACAAAACATGGCCGTTTACAAAGTTAGAAGCATCCGAAGCCAGGAATACTGCCGGGCCTTGCAAGTCTTCAGTTTTACCCCAACGGGCAGCAGGGGTTTTAGCTATGATAAAATCGTTGAAAGCATTCCCTTTCACCCGTAATGGAGCAGTCTGCGGTGTTTCAATATAACCCGGGCCCAGGCCATTACATTGGATATTAAATTCACCATATTCAGCAGCTATATTTCTGGTCAACATTTTCAATCCGCCTTTTGCAGCTGCATAGGCAGAAACTGTTTCACGACCTAGTTCGCTCATCATGGAACAGATATTGATAATTTTTCCATGTCCCTTTTTGATCATGCCTGGTATAACAGCTTTAGCGACAATAAACGGACCATTCAGATCAATATCAATCACCTGGCGGAACTCAGCAGCAGTCATTTTAATCATAGGAATACGTTTGATAATTCCTGCATTATTGACCAGGATATCAATTACACCTACTTCTTTTTCTACCTGCGCTACCATGGCGTTAATCTGATCTTCATTCGTAACATCAGCAACATAACCGTGCGCTTTAATTCCATCAGCAGCATAATTTGCAATCCCTTTGTCAACCATATCCTGGTTGATATCATTAAAAACGATTGTTGCACCTGCTTTAGAAAATCCTGTAGCAATGGCATACCCTATGCCATAAGAAGCTCCTGTTACCAGGGCTATTTTTCCATTTAATTCAAATTGGTTCATGTTCTTATCTTGTTAGTATATTATTTTATTTAGAGAGTCAATACATTCTTCCGGTACTATCTGAGTTCCGTGTTTTTGAAGAAATTCTGATCACTGTAATCCAGGTTTTCACCTGCCATACCCCAGATAAATGTATAGTTGCTGGTAGCAGCTGCCGAATGGATAGACCATTCAGGTGATATAACGGCTTCGTCACCTTTCATCCATATATGACGTGTTTCGGTTGGTTCACCCATAAAGTGACATACAGCTTGTCCTTCAGGAACTTCAAAGTAGAAATAAGCTTCCATTCTTCGGCTATGTGTGTGTGCAGGCATTGTGTTCCATACACTTCCGGGAGCTAATTCAGTCATTCCCATTTGTAACTGACATGTTTCCAGTACCTGGCATACGAGCATTTTGTTGATATTCCTGTGATTGGCACCTTCCAACGAACCCATTTCAGCAACTACTGCATCAGCTTTTGTTACTTTTTTATCGGGGAACGTTTTGTGTGCAGGAGCTGAATTAAAATAAAACTTAGCAGGATTAGCAGCATCAATACTTTCAAAAGTAACGATACGATCACCGGCTCCTAAATATAACGCTTCTTTAAATCCTAATTCAATAATTTTACCATCGACAGTTACTTTTCCTGCACCACCAACATTAAATGTACCAAATTCACGACGTGAAAGGAAATAATCCGATTTAAGCGGATCAATTGTTTCAAGTGTCAGTACCTCACCAACAGGCATAATTCCACCAACAACCAACCGGTCATAGAGGGAATAAACCATATTAACTTCATTATTCGTGAAGATATTTTCAATTAAATGTTCTTTCCGTAAACGGGCAGTATCATACTTTTTTGCATCTTCCGGATGTGACGCATAGCGAATCTGATAATTTGTTTTCATTCTTTTGTTTATATTAAATTGAATTATATTTATGTTGAAAGAGTCAACTACACTGTAATTGGTCAACCAAAAATAGTGTTTATTTTACGTATACAAAATACTATTGTAAATGTTTTATAACACTTTATTAAAAATTAACCTAAAAAGAAAGGGGCAATAATCATATATTATACATTTACAGAATGTGGTATATACTATAAAGCAAAGATAGGATATTTAAATTCGGATAACTGTGAACTTTTGTTCTAAAATAGTGCACTTTTTGACAATTTACACCGAATAATTGACTGAAGGAAGGAGAAATTCATTTTACCTTGAATAACCAGGCTAAATTGACGGATAAATTAAAATTATTGGAGGTGCTAAAAACATCACGTTTTGTATTTGCAAAGACATCACTCAAACTGTAATATGCCCTCGTATCGAGTTGAATGATTTTACCTTTAATATTGAAAAGCATTCCAAGACCGGTACAAAGACCATAATCAAATGGATGTTGAACTGAAGTGATATGCTGGGCATCCAACGATCCGCCGGTGGTATTCAAAAGGACTCTTTCAGAAATTAAATAGCTGATTTTAGGTCCCAGATTAAAGAAGACCCTATTTTTACGACCAACAAATATATGAGTCATAAAAGGTAGTTCGATATAATTTAATTGACGGGAATACAGCCCTGATGATTCTGTCCAGCCACGTTGCGAGAAATTCAACTCAGCCTGCACACCGACATTCTTTTCGGCAATGTACCTGAATACGATACCACCATTATAACCCATTAGAAAACCCTGGGGAATTGCAGGATTAAAGAGTACCATCGACTCAGTAACTCCTAAATTCACGCCTACATACATTTCAGGTTTATCTAATCGTACCTGAGCATAAAGAGACGCTGAAACAAATATCAGGATTGAAATTAAAAGTTTTCGCATAGTATGGTTTTTTCACAAAATTATTGAGCTTTGTCTTCGCCTAAATAAACACGTTGGTTTATAAATCCTGAACCAGTAGTACTGCGTTCAAACAATGGTTCTGATTGAATGCCTTTTTCCTGATTGTTAGAATTAATTTTAGTACCAAATTTACCTCCGTTATGGCGAATTAAAGTAATAAAGTATTTTGACAAGTCATATCCAAGCAAATCAAATCGCGGAGAATCAGTTGCTGCATCTTTTCCAAAATATTGATCATACTCAAGATTAAATTCGTTGACCAGCGAAGGATTAAATTTAGTGATAAAAGGAGAAATAAATATACTTTGCGGTGTCTTTTCGGGTTGACTTCTCCAGTTATACTGTTTAAATAAGATTATATCATAAGTCGTCGATGCTAAAGTCAATGAATTAAGAAAAGGGCTTACAGTTGAAAATTTATCTGAATTAAAAATGATTAGATTCTTTTCTCCCTTTTTTAATACCTTCGTAAAGTCAGCATTCTCTTCGCTTGTTACATCAATATTTGAAAAACTCTTATGTACTTTGGTTAATTTCTTTTGCAGTGTTTCAGCCCGTATTCTACCATCATCCAGCGGACTAATATCCTGTAATTCGGCAAAAACAATATGTGCATTTTTATATTTCCCGGTAATTAATTCAGTGATAAGATCCAATTCAGAATCTTGTCCAGGATTAAATTGAAACAAATACGGGTTAGTATCAATATCCGGCACTTTTGAGGTAAATGGAATTAAGGTATTAATCTTATTTGCCTTTGAGAAATCGTCAACAATAGGTACCTGATTGCTAAAAGCGGGTCCGATTATCAGATCTACAGTTTTTATTTCAGGGTTATTCAGTATTTCAGTGACTCTTTCCTCTGATTTTTCGGTATCATATGTGTAAATTTCGAAAGATATCCCTCGTTGTTTGGCTTCATTGATAGCCAGAAGTGCACCTTCATAAAAGTTCACAAACCTTTCTACACTCGGGTCGCTTTTGGGTTGGTCGAGCATGAATGGCAAAAGGAAAGCTATCTTAATAATCTTTTTTTCAGCGTTTTTAATTGATATTGGTTTCTCAACGATTTTAGCTTCTACTTTAGTTGTTTTAGATTCCAATACCATTTTGTCCTTTTGCCCTTTAGATTTTACAACTACAGGCACTGGAATTTTCAACTCCGATCCTACAACCAATCTGGTGTCACATCCCGGATTTAATTTTATTATATCCAGGATATCTACTTTATATCGTTTGCTGATCGAGAATAAAGTTTCCTCCACTTTGACTTTATGTGTAACAAACTTTGGCTTGGTGTCGCTATTATCCGAATGAGTTGATTGAGAATTTGTTTTTAATAGCTTCTCATTTTCTTTTTTATTGTTTTCACTTAAAAATACGGGTATTTGTAATACTGTTCCTTCCTGCAATCCATCTTTAATAGCCGGATTATATTTCAGGACGTCTTCTTCACTTACTTTGAATTTACGGCAGATGCTGAAGAGCGTCTGTTTTCTTCCTACTTTGTATTGAATAAAGTCAGGGGCAGGTTTAGACTTACCGAATAAACTTTTTCCTGTTTTTTTAGGAACAGGAATAAGAATCTGTTGTCCTACTTTCAATCCATCCTTTACTTCGGGAGTTGCTTTCGTTATTTCCTCAACAGATATATCAAATTTTCTTCCAATAGAAAGTAAGCCTTCGCTCGGTTGAACCGTATATTGGTAATATTCTTTGCCATTAACAATTATGATGGGACTGTTATTGTTCTGTGCAAGAGTTATAAAAGATGACAGAAAGAAAGCTGCAAATATAAACCTGAATAATTGCTTTTTCATGTAGTTGTTGGTTACTAATTGATTTTTAGTAACAATTGCAAAAGTACTAAAAATATATTTTATCAGGCAAGACAGGGTAATAAATCAGAGTTTTTTTTGTTATTGATAAGAAAGATGTACATTTGCATACGATATATAATATAGCAATTATTACCTGCCCATGAGAAGATTGATTTTGTCTGCCTGCCTTTGTGTTCTAGCTATACTTGCATCGGCTCAAATTACCATTAACGGTAACAAGTATTTACAATTTCAACGGATAATAGGTAGTGATACAATTGCCGTATTGCTTATTAATGATGTTTCTAAAACCGACATTACTTATTCCGGCAATGGAACAACCATAAACTGGTATAAATACTCGAAAGGGGTAAACACCTTTTTCAGTTCTTTTAAAACAATTTATCCGGAAGATGCTACCGGATATTCTCTGATTGTCGATGGACATGAAACCCATATCTGGGTTATAGATTATAAAAATTATCTTCCTGTTTTCAATTCTTTTGAACCGGAGAATAATCCCAATGCACAATGCGTTAATATGAACCTGCTTATTGATGCAACCATTCCGGCTCTTAGTTATCAGGCATTTGTTGGTTCTCAGTTTTCTCTTCCACGTAATTTCAGCATTACGTATCAAACCCTTAAGTGGGATGACGCCACCAGTTCATGGATTTCAGATCCCGTTACTATTCCTGTTGAATTACCGGCAAATCAGATCAATGTTCCTACACCGTATGGCAATACAACTTTTACAATTTCCGGCGACCAATATGCTGCTGATCTGGGATTAGACCCTGTAAGCAAAAAAAGTTCGGAATATCTGACCAGTGCAGTAATCAGTCATTTAAAAACCAATGTTGCTTCCCGTGATCAGGGAACAGGAAATAATAATGAAGGTGACTTCCCGTCTTCAAAAACACCTATTAATTTTTCGGCACCCATAGATGTTCAGTTCTTAAGCAATGCCAACGAACCAACGACACTGTTTTACAATTGGAGCATTTATAAAGACTCCAAGTTAGTGATTACCCGCTCTGATAAGGACACCCGCAATTCTTTTACAGAAGCAGGCACGTATAAAGTAAAGTTAACAGTAAGCAATGCAACCTGTTCATTTACTGACTCCCTGACTGTCATTGTATCCGAATCGGCCCTGTATGTTCCAAATGTATTTACACCAAATGGTGATAATCTGAATGATGAATTCAGGGTAGCATACAAATCATTACTCACCTTTCAATGTTGGGTGTACAACCGTTGGGGAAGACAAGTGTATTACTGGACGGATCCTACTAAGGGATGGGATGGGAATATAAACGGGAAGAAAGCTACACCGGGTCCGTACTTCTATGTCATCAAAGCCACAGGTTCTGATAAAAAAGTATACAAACTTAAAGGAGATATCAATTTACTAAGGGGATCAGGAAACTAAGAACCATTATTAATAAATAAAAAGGCAGTAGGTATTTTCGGATACTTACTGCCTTTTTTATTACTATACCGGACTCATATATTATTTTTCAACCAGATACATGCTGCAAACCCCAAACGTAAATTTGCGGTAGATATTTAATTTAAACCCATTGGCAATGAGAATATCAATCAATCTCTGTCTGTTTGGAAAAGCATGCATAGAAGCTGTCAGGTAATCATATGCTACTTTATCACTCGATAGATATTTAGCTGTCATACGAACAAAAATCTTAGTATAAAGCTGATATCCTTTGAATAACAATCCTTTCTGTGGTTCATTCATTTCCAGAATCAACAAGTGACCACCTGGTTTCAGCACCCTGTGTATTTGCTTTAAACTTTCATCCAACTTCTCAAAATTACGTATTCCAAAAGCAATGGTGGCAGCATCAAAACTCTCATTCGCAAAACTCAGGTCAGAGCAGTCCTGAACCTGTAGGTCAATTTTAGTGCTTAAATTCGCATTCGCAACTTTAATTCTACCCATTTCAAGCATCTGGGCTGATATATCAACCCCGGTAACATGATCCGGATCTAAGTACTGATATGATTTAATACACATATCAGCTGTACCTGCAGCAATGTCAAGAATTTGCTTGGGATTATATTTTTTGAGTGCCAGCAACGATTGCTTGCGCCATACACGTGCCATTCCCCAGGACATGATATCGTTGAATTTATCATACTTATCGGAAATCGTATTAAACATGCGGGCAAGTTGTACCGTTTTTTCTTCTTCCTGATTATAGGGCTTTACTTTTGTAAAATCTTCTGTTGGCTTTATTTTATTCATATTTTCAGTTTACAGTTTGAATACGGAAATTATAAGTCATTCTTGATGCGTGTGTCCTGATAATTTCAGAATCCTGTGAGATTAAAGTTTATAACAAAGATAGATTCCTGTTTGTTGTGGATTAATAAGTGGAGAAATTGTAAGTTTCTTCGGGAATAGCGACATTACGCCATCGTATGCCCAGTAGGTTGCATTGGTCATCAGTATTCCTACAGCAGCTCCCATCAATACATCACTTGTCCAGTGGTAGTTATTTGCAATCCGTGCGATACCAACCCATGTGGCTGCTGCATAACCTCCTACTGATATCCAGGGACTGACAGAACCCAATTCATGGTCAAGAAATGTAGCTGCAACAAAAGCCATAGCTGTATGTTGCGAAGGCAGGGAATAAATATCCTGTATGGAAGTATAGTTCCGCCCCGGAGGCCGCAGTGATTTAGTCAGCATTTTACCGTTATAAACGACAAAATCACTTGCAATATACGATACTGCCAGGATAATTGATTTGTCGATAAACCTGTGTTTGGAGGGTACTCCGCAAAAACTGATTGCATAAGCAGCAATTGATGGAAGATAGCGTATCTGGTCCTCATAAAGATTTACATAGATGCCTGTTGTTGAAGGATTGTAATTCCATTTCAAGGGTTTTTGCAGGCTTTCTTTCAATCCCGGTATGCTGATAATAGCCACACTTCCCAGAGCAAAGCTCACCGGTATGATGCTTTCATGAACATAGCGCGAATCGTACCATTTCTTATGAAATTCATGAGAATTTACAGTCGTTGAATCAGGTGCTTTCAACGTATCGGATTGTGCTGCAGTTTTATTGCTGAAAAATAATATTAATATTATAATCGGCAGAAGTTTCATTTTCTAAGTAGCTTTAACTTCAGAAGTTTTCATGCTTCTGAATATCAACCAGATTCCCCAGATAATAAATGGTAAACTGAGTATCTGCCCCATATTCAACGATAAGTTGGATTCAAATACTTCCTGGTTGTTCTTTATAAATTCCAATGCAAAACGGGAACCAAATATACCAATCAGAAAAACTCCGAATATCAACCCGTTCTTTTTATAGGCTTCTTTTTTCCAGTACAACCACCACACTATGGCAAATGTAATCAGACAATATATCATTTCATATATCTGTGTCGGATGCATTGGTTGTGTTTCACCACTGCGAACGAATATAAATCCCCAGGGCAATGAAGTAGCACTACCATAAATTTCCGAGTTCATTAAATTTCCCAATCGTATGCTGGCACCACAAATAGCAACACCAATAACCAGGCGGTCGAATATCCAGACATATCCTTTTTTGGACACATTCTTATTGAAAAAATACATGGCAATAAGGATTCCAATAGCTCCACCATGGCTGGCTAATCCTCCGCGCCATATATATAGTAATTCCCAGGGGTGCGAAAGATAATGATTTCCGTATTCAAATGTAATTCCGAGTATAGTTACCGGCTCTTTCAACAACTGCCATTCGTAGAAGAAGCAATGTCCGAGACGCGCACCCAGGATAGCCCCGACTACAGTATACAGAAACAGTTGATCCAACCAGGCTTCCGGTAGTTTCTCATGTTTGAATAGTCGTTGAACAATTAATAATGTGAACCAGATTCCTGCTGCCCAAAGTAATCCGTACCAACGGATGGCAAGTGGTCCTAAGTGCACTAATACAGGATCAACATTCCATGTAATAAAGTCTAACATCATACAATTGTGCGTGTTTAAGGAGTTGAATTATATTGGAAAATCAAGTATCTGAAATTTAAATTGTCAATTATAAGCAATCGTAGATAATTAAAGATATATTTGATAATCTACAAAAAACTTATAGTTCAGTATCAGGGTAATTATTAATTTTTAATTATTAATTTTTAATTGATAAGTCTGTCTTCAATTAAGCATTAACAGCTGCACCATGGCAATTTTTATATTTTTTGCCACTTCCGCAAGGGCAAGGATCGTTGCGTCCTACTTTCTTTTCTACACGTATTGGTTCATGATGTTGTAACTCGCGGGTATCCTGTTTGGTTGGATCTTCGGTTCTGCCACCCACTTCATCTTTCTGTGTCTTATATTTGCTTAAATCCATGCGTTGACTGGGTCTTGCTTCACGAACCTGTTCAGGCTCACGCATTGGAATCTGTCCACGCATCAATATAGCAAGCACTTTGCGGTTAATCGAATCGATCATTTCTTTAAATAAGCCGAACGATTCCAGTTTGTATATCAATAACGGATCCTTTTGTTCGTAGCTGGCATTCTGAACCGAATTACGCAATTCGTCCAACTGACGAAGATGTTCTTTCCATTCATCGTCGATTACAAACAGTAACGTTTGCTTTTCAAATGCTTTTACCACTTCACGGGCTTCCGATTTATAGGCTGTTTCCAAATGGGCTGTAATATTGAATACTCTTTTCCCATCAGATACCGGGATTAAAATACTTTCATACTGTTGTCCTTTTTGCTCATAAACCTGTTTAATGACCGGATATGCTATTACTGCCAGTTTATCCATCTTACGTTTAAACGTTTCCATAGCAGCATCAGCTACCATGTCGCCTAACGTACTGATTTTTGTTGAATGAAATTCTTCTTCCTTGAATGGAACATCCATTGAAAATACTTTCAACAAATCAACCTCCAATTCTTCAAAATCACCTGAATTTCTTGCATTCTCTACAATACTATCGGCAGTATCGTAAATCATATTGGTTATATCAACCCCGATACGTTCACCCATTAAGGCATGGCGACGTTTAGAATACACAACTTCACGCTGGGAGTTCATAACATCATCATATTCAAGTAAACGTTTACGTATACCGAAGTTATTTTCCTCGACCTTCTTCTGTGCGCGTTCTATGGATTTGGAGATCATGGAATGTTCAATCATTTCACCTTCTTCGAATCCGAGTCTGTCCATGATACCTGCAATACGTTCGGAACCAAACAAACGCATTAAATCATCCTCAAGTGATACGTAGAATATAGAAGATCCCGGATCACCCTGACGACCTGCACGCCCACGTAACTGACGGTCAACACGTCTACTTTCATGACGTTCTGTACCGATAATTGCCAAACCACCTGCTGTTTTTACTTCGGGTGTCAGCTTAATATCCGTACCACGACCGGCCATGTTGGTCGCAATTGTTACCGTTCCCGATTGTCCGGCAGCAGCTACAATTTCAGCTTCACGCTGATGTAACTTGGCATTCAACACATTGTGCTTGATCTTGCGGCCATTTAGCATTCGGCTTAGTAATTCGGAGATTTCTACCGAAGTTGTACCTACCAGAACAGGGCGTCCGGCAACCACCAACCGATCGATTTCTTCGATAACAGCTGTATATTTTTCGCGTTTTGTTTTATAAACGCGGTCTTCCATATCATTACGCGCAATCGGACGATTGGTTGGTATTACCACAACATCCAGTTTATAGATATCCCATAACTCACCGGCTTCTGTTTCTGCCGTACCGGTCATCCCCGAGAGCTTGTGGTACATGCGGAAATAATTCTGCAGGGTTATGGTGGCAAATGTTTGTGTTGCTGCTTCGATGGTTACATTTTCCTTTGCTTCAATAGCCTGGTGTAATCCATCTGAATAACGACGACCGTCCATGATACGTCCGGTTTGTTCGTCAACAATCATTACTTTATTTTCCATTACCACATATTCCACGTCTTTTTCAAACAAGGTGTATGCTTTCAGTAATTGGTTAATCGTATGAACACGTTCCGATTTTATGGAATAAGCTTGAAGGATATCGTCCTTTTTTGACTGCTTTTCTTCAATAGTCAGCGTTTTTTCTTTCTCCAGATCTGCAATTTCACTACCCACATCAGGCAATACGAAGAATTGAGCATCATCCGTATTATCCGTTATTAAATCAATCCCTTTATCGGTCAGTTCAATCGTGTTGTTTTTTTCATCAATGATAAAGTACAGCGGATCGGTAGCAATATACATATTTCTATTGTTTTCCTGCATATAGAACTCTTCTGTTTTAAGCAAAAGCGCCTTAATTCCCTGTTCGCTTAAGTACTTAATCAAAGGCTTATTTTTAGGCATCCCTTTGAAAGACCTGAATAAAGCCAAAGCTCCTTCTTCCTGTACTTTTTTATCTTCCGATTTCAATAAAATACGCGCATCGGCGAGATATTTTGTTGCCAGGACTTTTTGAGTATTTACCAATCGATCTACTTTTGGTTTCAGTTCATCAAACAACTGATCTTCTCCTTTTGGTACCGGACCAGAAATGATTAATGGCGTACGGGCATCATCAATTAACACGGAGTCAACTTCATCCACAATCGCATAATTATGTTTCCGTTGTACCAGATCAAGTGGCGCTGTAGCCATATTGTCACGCAGGTAATCGAAACCAAACTCGTTGTTTGTACCAAAAGTAATGTCGGCTAAATAAGCCTGACGTCGTTCTTCTGAATTCGGACGGTGACGGTCGATACAATCAACAGTCAATCCGTGGAACATATAAAGAGGCCCCATCCATTCGGAGTCACGTTTTGATAAATAATCATTTACTGTAACCAGATGCACACCATTGCGAGTCAGGGCATTCAGGAAAACCGGCAGGGTAGCTACCAGTGTCTTACCTTCACCTGTCCCCATTTCCGATATTTTACCCTTATGAAGTACAACACCACCAAACAGCTGCACATCATAATGGACCATTTCCCATTTAATAAGTGCACCGCCGGCAAGCCATTCATTTTTGTAATGGGCTTTATCACCCTGAATGGTTACAAAGTCATGTTTTGTTGCCAGTTCCCTGTCAAAATCATTGGCTGTCACTATCACTTCCGAATTCTCAGTCAGACGACGGGCAGTATCTTTCATTATGCTGAAAGCTTCCGGCAATACCTCATCCAATACTTCTTCATATTTTGATGTGATTTCCTTTTCCAGCTTATCAATTTCATTGTAAATCTTCTCACGCTGATCAATTTCAGTTTCCTCGATACATGCCTTGAGTTCTGCAATAAGGGTAACTTCCGGAGCAACATAATCCTGAATCCTTGTCTTAAGAATTTCAGTATG
>Ga0302215_10002362_pt1 | contig 12988 bp, 6 predicted proteins | sample II_Fen_N3_1_FD_194580 | JGI IMG/M metagenome (GOLD analysis project Ga0302215, IMG submission 194580) | Peat permafrost microbial communities from Stordalen Mire near Abisko, Sweden - II_Fen_N3_1 | ecosystem: Environmental > Terrestrial > Soil > Wetlands > Permafrost | place: Sweden: Abisko... | reverse complement strand
GGTAATAAATGGAATGATCGCATTTACCTTAGCCACACTGGCTATCCGGGTGGTCAACGTGAAATTACTCCAGCTAAATTGATGGAGAAAAGTCCAGAAAAACTCATCAAAAAAGTGTTGAAAGGTATGTTGCCTAAAAACCGTTTGGGAGATAAATTATTGGGCAATTTGTATGTATTTGCTGGAGCAGAACACAATATGCAAGCTCAACAACCAAAATTAATCGATTTAAACTCACTTAAATAATCAGTATGGAAGTAATAAATGCCTTAGGAAGAAGAAAAGCGGCAGTTGCTCGTATTTTTGTGAGCGAAGGAACCGGAAAAATTACCATTAACAAACGCGACATAAACATTTATTTTCCATCACCACTATTGCAATTTGTTGTAAAACAACCTCTTGCAAAATTAGGTGTAGCTGAAAAATATGACATCAAAGTAAACCTTGATGGTGGTGGCTTCAACGGACAAGCAGGAGCTTTACGTTTGGCTATTGCTCGTGCATTGGTAAAAATTAATCCGGAAGATAAACCGGCACTTAAAGTTGATGGTTTCATGACTCGTGATCCACGTGAAGTAGAGCGTAAGAAACCAGGACAACCAAAAGCTCGCAAGAGATTCCAATTCTCAAAACGTTAATCGATTCAGTTATCAGTTATCGGTTATCAGTTACCAATTTTTTACTGATTACCTTTTACTGATTACTGTTCACTTATAAAGTTTAGTATCTAAATTGCCGAGACTCTAAGTATTACTGGAAGGCTACTCGACAATTGAGTTAAACAGAATGTAAACAATTTTAAAAAACAAAAATGTCTAGAACAAATTTTGACGAATTATTAGAGGCAGGTTGCCACTTTGGTCACTTGAAACGTAAATGGAATCCAGCAATGGCTCCTTACATTTTTATGGAGCGTAACGGTATTCATATTATCGACTTGCACAAAACAGTGGTAAAAATCGATGAAGCAGCAGCTGCATTGAAACAAATTGCCAAATCAGGTCGTAAAATTTTGTTTGTTGCAACAAAAAAACAAGCAAAAGATGTGGTTTCTGAAAAAGCTTTGGCAGTTGGAATGCCATATATTACAGAACGTTGGGCTGGTGGTATGTTAACTAACTTTCCAACAATCCGCAAAGCAGTAAAGAAAATGACCACTATCGACAAGATGGCGACTGATGGTACATTTGAAAATATATCAAAACGCGAAAAACTTCAAATTACACGTCAACGTGAAAAATTGGAAAAGAACTTAGGTTCGATCGCCGATTTAACTCGTCTTCCTTCTGCGCTTTTCATTGTAGATGTAATGAAAGAACACATTGCTGTAAAAGAAGCACAACGCTTGGGTATTCCGGTTTTCGGAATTGTTGATACAAATTCAAATCCAAACAGTATTGATTTCATTATACCTGCTAATGATGATGCTACAAAATCGGTAGATGTAATTCTAAGCGCAATGGTAGCTGCTATTCAAGAAGGTTTGGAAGAGCGCAAAGTTGAAAAAATTGATACTGAAGCTTCAGAAGCACCTGTTTCAAAAGAAAAGAAATCGAGAATTTCTAAAAAACCAAGAACTCAAAAAGAAGATGATGACGCTTTGAACCTTAATGTGGCTAAAAAGTTTATTATCGAAGAAAAATAGGAAGCCCCCTAAATCCCCCAAGGGGGACTTTAAAGACTTTTTTCAAAATCAGCGAGTTACAAGTTATATATTTTAGCTCGTAACTCGTTTTTTATAAACATATTTAATAACTCACTGCTCTAAAAGTCCCCCTTCGGGGGATTAGGGGGCTTTTAAAACTTACAATTATGGCAGTAACAATGGCAGAAATTTCAAAATTGCGTACCATGACAGGTGCCGGCATGATGGATTGCAAAAACGCACTTACGGAAGCTGAAAACGATTTTGACAAAGCAATTGAAATTATTCGTAAAAAAGGACAGGCGGTAGCTGCAAAACGTAGCGACCGCGAAGCCGCAGAAGGTTGTGTGTTAGCAAAAGCAGAAGGCGGTTTTGCTGCTGTTTTGGCTTTGAAATGTGAAACTGACTTCGTGGCCAAAAATGCTGATTTTGTTGCACTTACTCGATCGATTTTAGATGTTGCTATGGCTCAAAAGCCAGCATCTACCGAAGCACTTGCTGCTTTGACAATAGGTGGTAAAGTTATTTCAGAATTGATCATTGAGCGTATCGGTATTACCGGTGAAAAAATGGAATTAGACTTCTATGAATTCGTTCAGGGTGGTACTACTGCTGCTTACATTCACCCGGGAAATAAATTAGCAACTTTGGTTGCTCTTGCTGAAGAAAACGCAGAATACGAAACCATACGCGGTCTAGCAATGCACATAGCGGCAATGTCTCCTGTGGCTATTGATGAATCCGCTGTACCTCAAAAGCTAAAAGATAACGAGTTGGCAGTGGCCATAGAAAAAACCAAAACCGAACTTGTTTCAAAAGAAGTTGAAGTCGCATTGAAAAAAGCAGGTATAAACCCCGCACACGTTGATAGCGAAAGCCACATTGAATCAAATATAACAAAAGGCTGGATTACCGTAGAAGATGCTGCAAAAGCCCGCGAAATAAAGACAACGGTCATTGCAGAAAAATCTGCGACTTTACCCGAACAAAAAGTAAACAGTATTGCCGCTGGACGTATGGCGAAATTCTTCAAAGAATATACCCTTTTAGAACAAAAGTACGAAGGAGGAGGTGAAGAAGCTGGAAAAATAACAGTAAAAGAACTGCTTGCAAAAAAACATTTAACTTGTATCGCATTCAAACGCGTAACGTTGAATCAAGAATAAACCGCAAATTCTCTAAAGGGGACAAAGTAAGGTTGTTATAGAGCCTCATGATGAAAATCGTGAGGCTTTTTTATGTTTAAAAACTTATCAACAAATTGATTTTGTATGTTTATAACTTTTTTATGTTTGTATTTGTAGTTTTTTAAAACATTCTTATCTTTGTCGAAATATTTTAAAATTTATTAGATAAATTGCTACATTTAATAGGATTTTAATAGCAATTTAACGCTAAAGTATTATCAGACACTTAATTTTGTGTCAACGCAAGAAAATAAAACAATATAAATAACAGCTTATTAAAATTTATCAACATGAGAAAAAATACTTTTATAAAAACATTGATTCTCGCTATCGTGATGGTAGTTGGGAGCGGGAGTGCATGGGGACAAACAACAATCTTTTCTGAGAGTATGGGGACTCCTACAGGTACTACTACAATCGCAACTTATGCTACAGGTACTGCTCCTGCTACTTTTCAGAATAAAGGTACTTTGACTTACAGCAATGGAGCTCAAACGAATCCGGCTGATTTAAGAGTAACATCGGTTTCCTCTACTTATGCCGGTTTTTCTGCTGGCGGTAATGTCTATTTTACTTCTACAAATGCTGCGTATGGTTTTTCAATTGAAGGTATAAATGCCTCTACTTTTTCAAGCCTTAACCTGCAATTTGGATATAGAAAAGAAAGTGCCTCTTTACATGCAACATTTTCTGTAGATTATTGGAATGGCACAGTTTGGACTACAATTGCAAATACAGCTTCTGCATTGTTTAATGAGACGGCAACAACTGCTGCTGGTTGGTATCTTTCTAAAGTTCTGACATTGCCGGTTGATGCTCAAATTAGTACTCTGAAGTTACGATTCGTCAAAACTGGAACTGCTTCAATTAGAGTTGATGATGTAATTTTGAAAGGAACGGCTACATCCTTAGCTCCTACAGTTACAACTCCCACAGTAACTAGCATTACAGATGTTTCTGCAGTACTAGGTGGTAATATTACAAATGATGGTGGATCAGCAATTACTTCAAGAGGAACTGTTTGGAAAACTTCTACAGGTGTTACAATTTCCGATAACTTACTTGCCGAGGGTGGAACGGCAACAGGCACATTTTCTCACTCACGCACTACCTTGCCTTCCGGTTCACAGATTTTTTATAAGGCTTATGCTATTAATGGTGTTGGAACTACTCTTTCAACCGAAAGTAGTTTTTATACCCTTTCTACAGAACCGATTAATCACTCTACAACATTTACCGCTACGGCACTAAATAGTACGCAAATAGATCTTGCATTTGATGCCGGTTCTGCTAATGCAGCCGGTTATATAATTTTGCGTAAAACTGGTTCATTACCAACAGGGATTCCTGCTGATGCAACCGCGTATACCGTTGGAAATGCTATTGGAGACGGAACTGTGGCAGCGATCATTTCAAATAATGTTTCAACAACAGCTACAATCTCTTCTTTAACTGGAGGTCTGCAGTATTACTTTAGCATTTACCCGTATAATGGAAGTGCTGCTAGTATTAATTATAAAACTGATGGAATAGTACAAACAGCCAATGCAACAACTCAAACACCTTTGGATGCAACTTCTGAAATTTCAGGACCGGAACTGGGGAGTCAACCAAATCTAGTTTCAATTTCATCGTTAGTAACTACCGATGGCGCTGCTGTTCGGGTTTTAGATATGAATGTTTATGATTATGCTACTACTGATGCCCAGTCTACAAAAATAACTCAAGTCACGATTAAAGCTGGTACTAATAATACCGCCAATTGGGCTACTACCATTCAGGGAGTTAAACTTTCAATAGATGGTGGTTCTTCATTTGTAACCATTGGAACGCCAACAATATCTGCTTCAAGTATAGTAATACCTATATCATCAGGAAATTTGGAAATTCCCAATAACGATGCAAAAACAATATCATTGTATATATATTTAAAATCTTCAGGGTTAACAGACAATCAAATTTTGGAATTTAAAGTTGATGCTACTGCTGCTTCACATGGTTTTACTGCTGATCTTATTGGAACTACATTTCTTCCAACATTCTCAACGGCTCCGGTTTCAAAGCAAATAATGATTGATGTTGTTGCATCGAAATTTAATTTTTATACCCAGCCAGCCAATACAACCCTAAACACGAACTTCAGTGCAAGCGTTGAGGCATTGGATGCAAACAATAACAGGGATGAAGACGCTACAACAAGCGTAACTTTAGCTGCTTCTACCGGTGTTTTGTCAGCTGTTGAAGGACTTACTAAATCACTCATAGCCGGATTAATCAGTTGGACTGATTTACAGAATAACACTGTAGGAACTGGTATTACATTGTCTGCTACTGGAGCTTTAGCAACTGCTACAAGTAATTCATTCAACATCTTATCGAGTAAACCAAGCACACAAGCGTCAACATTTATTTTTAGTAATGTTGGAACTAATTCTATGACTGTTAGTTGGATAAATGGCGATGGTGAAAAGCGTATGGTTGTTGCTAAATCAACAGGTACGGCTGTAGTTCCAACGAATGGAACTACTTATACTGCAAATACCGTCTTCGGTAGTGGATCTTCAATTGGCGCTACAGAATATGTTATTTATAATGGAACCGGCAACTCTGTAGATATTACAGGTTTATCAGGCAGTACCACCTATTCATTTAAAGTTTACGAATATAATGGGGCAGGAGGTACTGAGAACTATCTTACAACAGGTTCTGCCACAACTCAAACTACAAGTGCTTTAACTTATTACTCAAATGGTAGTGGAGATCCGACCTTACTAACAAGCTGGAAAACAAACAGAGATGGTAGTGGAAGTAGCCCTGTAAATTTCACATCCGGTGAAATTTTTGTAATTGAAAATGGTGATAATATGACCACAACTGCTATATGGGCAATAAGCGGAACCAATTCAAAATTATGGATCGAAAACGGAGGTACGCTTACAGCAAACCATACAATCACACTTGCATCAGCTACAACTTTTCAAATTGATAATGGAGGAAACTATTTTCAAAATGTAGCGATGAGTATGACTTCAACTATATTTCAAGGTACTGAGGTTTTTGCTGCCAATAGTAATTTCACAATTACTGTAAATCCTGGAGGAGCTACTCTACCAAGTGCACCAGGGTATGGAAACTTAATTTTAAATATTACAACTGGGGCTACAGCATTTGGATGGAGTGGTAATTTGTCTTCAATACAAGGTAACTTAATTATTTTAGGTACTGGTATAAATACGACAAGACATGCTTTAACTGGGACTGGAGCAACAACAACGAATATTGGTGGAAACTTCGTGGTTATGGGTGGTAATTTATGGTTATCTTCAGGTGCTGGAACAAACACTGTTAATGTTTCAGGTGATTTAATCGTGAATGGTGGTACACTCGATATAGCGAATTCATCAGGTGCTTGTATAATAAATGTTGGAGGAAATGTTAGTGTAACATCAGGAACGTTAACCGAGGCAGGATCTACAACAACTTCCAAAATTGTATTTAACAAAAACGGAACTCAAACATTTACAAGTGGTGGCACAATCTCAAATGTAGTGAATTTTGAATTAGCAACAACTTCGATTTTAGATTTAGGTACAAGTGTAATTTCAGGTGCTGGAGCGTTTACACTCCCTGCAGGAGCTACATTAAAAACTGCTAATGCGACTGGTGTTGCAGGTTCAGTCACTGTTAGCGGAACAAAAACCTTTAATGCAGGTGCTAACTATATTTTCAACGGTAGTTCTGCTCAGACTATCGGTACGCTGGTTACAACAGCTAACAGCGTAGAAATAAACAATAGTGCGGGTGTAAATATTGCAGGAAATATGACTATGTCTGGGTTAACAATCAATGTAGGATCAATTTTAAATATACCTTCAACTAAACAATTAACAGTAAGTATGGCACTTACTAATAATGGCACCTTAAATTTATTGTCTAATGCAACAGGTACAGGTACTATTCTTACTCCAGCAACCATAAGTGGAACCGGAACTGCCAATGTTCAGCAGTATTTAACAGGTGCCCTTACCTCTGAATTACCGAGCAGTCGCTTCTGGTATTTATCCAGCCCGGTAACAGGTGCTACAAGCTCAACTTTTGCAGCTGCCGGAAGAAATAAAATTTGGAATTATAAAGAATCCATTCATGGATATAATGAGATTAATGCAAATGACAGTATATTAACGGTTGGAAGAGGTTATGCAGTTCGAATGGGCGCTGATACTACAGTTACTTTTACAGGTACATTGAACACCGGTGATAAAACCATTTATCTCTCGCGTACCGATGGCAACGAGAAAAGTGGTTATAATCTGATTGGTAATCCATATCCTTCATTCCTCGACTGGCATGCTGCAACAGTATCAGCAAGTGTATTACCAACATCTATCTGGACACGTTCTTGTACTGCCGGTGGTGCAATGGAATTTGATACATATAATGCTTCATTGAACACAGGAGTGAGCGGCAGTGGAAATACAGTAACTCAATATATAGCTCCAATGCAGGCATTCTGGGTAAAAGTAACTTATGGAAATACTACAGGTTCGGTTAGCTTTACCAATGCCATGCGTAGTATTAATGACGTAACTTTGACTACAAACAAACTGAAAGTTCCGGCATTGGAGACACAACAGTTATTACGTTTACAGGTTTCAAATGGCACTAACAGTGATGAAACAGTTATAGCTTTCAATGCGAATGCATCGGATAGTTTTGATAACTATGATTCTCCAAAAATGTCGAACAATAACGTAGCTATTCCTGAAATCTATACTTTGGCAGGAACAGAAAAAGTAGCTATTAACGGTATGAAGAACATAGCAACTATGCCATTAGGTTTCACAACGGGCGAAACGAATTCCTTCAGTATTAAAGCAACTGAGATCAGTAATTTTGATGCAGATACTAAGGTTATTTTGAAAGATAACTTATTGAATACCGAACAAGATATTACTGATGGAACAGCCTACAGCTTTACTTCAGATGCTTCAACAGGTATCTCACGTTTCAGTATTGTATTCAAAACCGTTTCGATAACAACCGGAATTGACAATAACTTCGTAGGGGATTTAAATGTGAATATCTTTAAAAATGCTAATGGTCTAATTACTGTTAATAGTAACGATATTCTTGGTGCAGAAGGGACAGTAACTGTTTGCAATGCTATTGGACAAAAACTTGTAAATACAGCAACGACAGGAACAAAAACTGTCATCAACAAGACATTCAGTTCGGGTGTTTACTTTGTAACATTAAATGTTGCTGGAAATAATACGACTAAAAAGATAATAATCAACTAAATAAAACCATTCACTCAGTCCCCTCTCTTCAAGGAGAGGGGTTAGGGGTGAGGTGATAAATAATACACTATGAATACACTAAATAAAATGTTAGAAAAACAAGCTTACAGCTCACCGCAAATTGAGCAAATAAAACTGGATAATGAAATATCCTTGGTGTTGTCATCGCTTGATGCGCCAGGTGATCCGGAAGTTTTAAATGCTCCTGAGTATTTCAACAACGATCCATTTAAAGCTAATTTAGGTTAGATTTTTCTACCGACTATTTATAGCAAGCGAGACTATAACAAGAGTTTACGAGTGGGTCTCTTAGGACGATCCACCCGTATTATAGTACCCGAACTTTCGGAGTTTTATTGTGATTAAATTGTTGTGCTAATCACAACTAAAGTGAGTTGTAAACAATAATAAACGGCTGAAATTCAATATCGAATTTCAGCCGTTTCTATTATTTCCAAAAGTTTATTATTTCCAAACCAATACTCCGGCCGGAGTCATTTCTTTTGTTCCAATAAGAATTTTGGCGGTTTGCGGAAGGTTAAATGTGACATTTGACGATGAATAGTTATTGGCAACAAAAAAGCCATTGCGCCAGTTAACCATTACGCCTTCGGGAAGTTCTTGAACTCCAATTCCGGCAGTCTCGTATACCTTTTTTAATACGTCTTTTTCCAGTTTACCATCGTCGGTATCTGTGCCGATATAAGTAACGGTTCCATTTCCCAGTTTACGGTGGATAACAGTTGGTTTGCCTGCATAGAACTGGTCGGCAAAGGTTGCCCACACTTCCGTTCCTGTAGCCGGCTCTAGCATATCGCCCCAGTTGTTCCAGCTGTATTCTTTTCCACTAAAACTTACTTTTGCTATTTTGTTTCCACCGAGCATATCATTCATGACTATTTTGCCTCCAATAAGTTTAGTAATGGCATCAGCCCACGGGGCTTCGAGAAAATGACCATCACGGTCTTTTAGTCCAGTGCGAACTGAAATTACCAAATTACCTCCATTTTCAGCATATTTGTACCATTTTTCAACTAATGCTTTATCCACCATTTGATAAGCGGCAATTACTACAACAGGATAATCTGACAAGTCTTTTGTTTCGCTTACAATTTCTATAGGTGCACAAAGTAATTTCAGGCTGTTGTAGTATTTAGTAATGTGATTGCGTTCGTTCCATTGCGAAGTCTGTGGTTGAATAGTCGTTTCCCATACATTGTCCATGCTGTAAATCATAGCGGTCTTACGCGCTGCATATTCCTTTGGCATTACTGCATTTGGAATGTATTGTTTTCGCAATTCTCGGATTTCACTCATAAACCGGCTATATTGTTCCCCACCATTTAGTGGAGTTACGCCATCTGTTCCCACCATTCCGTAGTGAAATTGTTCACCGCCATAAATTGGTTGTCGGAATCGGTACGAACAAATAAAATCCAATCCACCGGCAAAGGCATTCCAAAGCCACATATGCACAGCTCCGGGATAAGGTTGCGGATTGTACGAACCCCAGTTTACCTGTCCGGGTTGAAGTTCCATAACGCCTGTTACCCCTTTCAACGAACGAAAGAAATCGTTGGCAAATGAAATCCTCCACGGATCGCCCAGTCGGAAGCCCTGATCACCCACACCTTCGGTATAACCTGCCACGGGATAAACGGTGTAACTGATAAAATCCAAATCGGGATTTCTCCATGGGTCAACATCGGTGTGACCATTCATAAAGTTTGTGGTTACAAACTGGGTTTTAGCCACGTTGTCTTTCAATATTTTGCATTGCAATGAAATAAACATAGCGCACTCGTCGGCATTAAATCGTTTCATGTCCAGCAATGAAGTTGGACTGGCAACACCTGATATTAAACGACCTTCGTTAGGTAATTCAATTTGCTCAAAATCGGTGTAAATACCCGACCAGAAGGCAGTTCCCCAAGCCTTGTTCAAAGTTTCAATTGTTATGTATTTCTTTTTCAACCATGCACGAAAGCTATTCTGAGCTGCAGGGTTGTAATCCAAAGTGCCGTAGTGCGATGGTTCGTTGTCGATCTGCCATCCCCATATGTTTTTGTTGTTGGCAAAATGTTTGGACATGGCTTCCACAATTTTTTTACTAAGTTCCTGATATTTTGGACTCGACCACGAGAAATGTTCGCGCGTGCCGTGCATGACCGTTTGTCCGTTTGGTAACACTACCAACACTTCGGGATATTTCTTAGTCAACCACACCGGTGGAGTTGCCACAGGCGTACACATAATCACCTTTAGGTTGTATTTAGCGGCCAATTCCACTGCTTTATCAATCCATTTAAAGTCGTAAACTCCTTCAGAAGGTTCTAGTTGTGCCCAGGCAAATTCGGCCATGTGAGTAAACTCAAAGCCCATTTCTGCTATTTTTTTGAAGTCGCGATCCCATTGATCTGGATTCCACGCCTCAGGATAGTAATAAACTCCGGTCTCAACCATTTTTTCAGGTTTGAAAAATTGCTTTTGTCCATAAGACATACTACAACATGCGATTGTTAGCCCAATTAATAATGTTTTTTTCATGATGGTGTGTATTGTGAAAGTTCAATTAATAATTCATGGAACAAAACTAATGTTTTTTACTGTATAAATGAAATTCATTTAAAGAGTATATAAAACAAAACAGGCATTCCGATTTGGAATACCTGTTTATATTTAATGGAATTAGTTGTTTTATTTTTGATAAACTACTTTCTTAACGTTAACAGAACCATCTGTCGAGTGAACTTTTACTAAATATGTTCCAGTAGACAATCCATTCATGTTGATACTTGTTTTTCCGTTCAACAAACTTACTTGTTTTACAGTTTGGCCAATGGTATTCAATAATTCAACTGTCGATGCATTTACACCTTCAATGTTTACAAAATCATGAGTAAGAGTTGGATAAATGTTCAATCTGTTAGCATTCTCAGAACTTAATTTTGTAGCCACTGTATAGGTAAGTAGACCGGTTGCAGCATCAAAAGTATAATTTGTCGGAAGATTTATAGTTGCGAAAGATCCAGAATAACTACCAGCTTTAATTAGTCTAATAGTAGTGCTTATTGCTGGTGCAGCAGCATTTACTGTTACATTCAAAACTCCACCCAAGGTTGCAGCACCTACAACTGTGATTGAATCGTATTGTGTTGCAGCAAATCCATCAACTACAAGGTTTGTTGTTCCTGCCAAAGTCAAAGAAGTTCCAAAATTCAAACGACCTTTAAGCGTTCCATTTACTATAGTATTTCCACCAACGGTTCCTGTTCCTGAGAGGGTTGCACCTAAAGCAACTGAGTCCTTTGAAGTTGCATTAGCGATAGTTCCTGTTACATTCAACTCGCCACTTTTAACTATATAGTTTCCATTATGCGTATTGTCGGTACCGGATAAGGTAAGTATTCCTGTTCCAACTTTTGTTAAGTGAGTAAAACTGCCAGTATAGAAACTTCCTGATCCCTGATAACCTCCGAGGTTCGAAATTGTACCAGCATACGTACTGCTTTCGTTCAAAGCGCCAACACTCCAATTGATGTCATAAGTTAAAGTTGGTGTTTTACCCCAGCCTAAACGTGCTCCGCTTTCTCCGGAAAGAGTCCCAATATTTATAGTTGTTGCTGCTGTTTGAATTGCATCAATGAAAAGATATGCAGTGCCTTTCAGTGTTACTTTTGCATTTGCAAGATAATCTGCAGCTACAGCCGTCAAACCAAATTTGGTATCAGTACCAGTTCCATTTAACTCTAATTCTCCAGCTATAGTTCCAGTAGGTGCAATGCTAAATGCGTAAGCTGCATTTGAAGTAACAAAACTGGATGAAATAGATGCTTTTGCACCTGCAATTGCTGAAATTCCCGAGATAGAAGTTACAGCAGTAGATAGAATTTGTGAAGAGGTATTAAAGGTTGCTGCTGGAATAGGATAATTAGAAGTCAATGTTGACGCTCCGTTAAAAATAACGCCTGAGCCTAAAGTACCGGCTTTCGAAACCGTTACTGCACCACCTGCAATTTTTGTACCTCCGGTCAAATTGTTTGTTACGCCTAATGACACTGCGCTTGTTCCTGAAAGATCTATATTCAAAGAACCTGTTCCCGATATTGACCCTAAACCTGTAAGTCCATAACCATCTGCATTCACAGTGACATTTCCTGCACCTAAATTTAGACTTTGACTAACTGATATGGCTTTGTTTGTAGCTGTTGCAGGAAAAATTATCGGATTAGTACTTTGATAAGCTAAACTATTAGTGCCATCAGTCGTAAAGTTAGCATCTACATCACTCCAATTACTGTTAGTGATACCAGTCCATGTATAAGTACCGGCTGAGACTGCTATTTTCTTAAACTTTAGATTTATAACAGAGCTACCATCTGCAGCCACTACAACATTATCTGCTGTTGTACTTGCAGCATCGTAAATGTAATAGAACGAGCCATCTGTATAAGTGGCTTTGTCAGTAGCAAGTGCAGTATATGTAGAAGCTACAATTTGATTTGAAACAACATTTGCCGTTTTAAAAGATACGTTTGATGGATCAAGGTAATTAACGGTTACAGTCGATGTAACAGCCTCAACAAGCTTGTAAGTTTGAAAATTGTCAATTGAATAATTAAATCCTGAGTTTCCTCCATTTCCGGCATTACTTGATTTAGTAGCAAAGCAACTTATTTCACTTACATCAGTGGCAGTTGAACTGAGGAATGCTAAGTTTGTAAATATTGCCTTTGAATTATCAGTTTTTTTTGTGATAATTAGACTGTCAATAATGTGAGTCGTAAAATTTAATTTTGCTCTAATATTGTACGCTGTGGCAGTAGTTAATGCAAAGTTTGTGTTTGAACCGGCAT
>Ga0302215_10002360_pt1 | contig 13000 bp, 10 predicted proteins | sample II_Fen_N3_1_FD_194580 | JGI IMG/M metagenome (GOLD analysis project Ga0302215, IMG submission 194580) | Peat permafrost microbial communities from Stordalen Mire near Abisko, Sweden - II_Fen_N3_1 | ecosystem: Environmental > Terrestrial > Soil > Wetlands > Permafrost | place: Sweden: Abisko... | reverse complement strand
ACAAAGTAAAGAAATTCGATATATTAAGCTTAGTGAAGCTTTGATTATTTGTGACTTAGTGGCAGAATAACTAACCCCTATCAACTTTAATCTGGTTTCTTATCATTTTTGATTCCGCGGGCTGAATTAGCGGCTCTTAAGGCTCTACTTCCTAAATGATTGAATTCCTGTATTTTAAAAAGTTTCTTTTATTGGGGCTTTTTGCGTTCATATTGAGGGAATACTCTGGGCAAAATAGGAAAGGAAAATAAAGTTTTTCTAAAATAATTGATTTAATAAAAAAATGGATATTAAATTGCCTGAGCAATTTAATATCCATTAAAATATTTTCAAAGACAGGGTTAGAACTGATTAGTTACAACCGCATCCACAAGCACCTACTTTTTCCTTTTTTTCACCACAATCACATCCTTCGTCGTTGCAACCATCACCGCAGCCACCTTCGCCACAGCCATTTTCGTCACTTCCGCAACCGCAGCTTCCACCGCAGCCACCACCGCTAAGAGCAGCTATTTCTTTTTCTGTTGCATCGCGGACTTCAAGTACACTTCCTTTGAAATGTAGGTTTTCACCTGCCAAAGGGTGGTTTAAGTCAACTTTTACATGTGTATCGGTAATGGTGACAACCTGTGCATTGACACGGTTTCCATCATTATCCATTAACGGAACAACATTTCCTTCAAAAATCATTTCTTCATCAAGCTTACCATCAATTTCAAAAATGGCACGTTCAAGATCCAACACACTTTCTTCGTCATATTCTCCGTAAGCATCTTCATTTTTGATGGTGAAATCAAATGTATCACCGACTTGAAGTCCGAAAAGGTTTTCTTCAAATTTTGGAAGCATCATTCCCACTCCATAGATAAATTTTAAAGGTTCCTGCGTGGTAGCTTTCTCCATTAATTCTTGTCCGCCTTCTAATTCGCCATCCACGTATAATTCGTATTCGGCCAATACTGATTTGTTTGCTGTAATTTTCATTTTTCTTATTTAGTTTTTGTATTTATTTCTGCAATAGGTATGATCTACAATATTGGCATATAGTAAATCCTATTTTTATAATAACTCAATACCATGTAATATTGTTCGATCCATAACCACTTTGTTTATTGTATTTCAAATCCTGGAGCATACTTGCATTCACTCCAATACGGAATGTGTATGATTTGAAAAGACCAAAAGGAACCATGCTGGCCGTCATTGTCCAGCAGTGTAAATTACGAATTATGTTTATGTTCGTATAGGTAAACTGACTGGCTTTAAAGTCATAGGATGTATTGGCACTTATCTTCCAGTTGGTTGTCAGTGAAATATTTCCCGATAGACTCAGATTGTGTGTAAATGCCATTTTATATTCCAACCGTGCCGTGTCGAAAGCACTGGTATTCGCATACTGTACGGAGTAATTAACACTTAAACTCCATGGAATCGCTACTTTCTGGTAACCATCTTTATCCTTATCAATATCTTTTTTATCTTTATTCTCTTTTGCAGCATCGTCTGTCTTTGTCGGGAGTTTCGGATCTGAATTTGTAGTGGTATCGGTTGTTTTGGTTTTTGGTTTCTTTTTAAAGGTGTCATTGTTGAACGTGTAACTATACGAGGTACTTGTTCCCAGAAACTTAGGAAACTGGCCGTTCTCCCAACGGAGTTTGTTTACTCTTACTATATTCCCTACATTGTTTATCCCGTACATATACGGATCAAATGAGCCGTTCAGACTTAACGAATAATTCTTTCCTAGTTTTAAACGAAGGCTGGCATTGAAAATTTGCCATTGCATGGTATCAACAGCCAGATTATAACCACCACTTATTGTCAACGCATCAATTAAACTTACTTTATTGAATGGAACTAATCCGGTAGTATCCTTATCGTTTCGCGTTTTCATTTCAACATTATTTCCTAACGAAAAATTGATTACTCCTGATTTTCCTGCACCGGGTGTACCGTATAAACTGTTTTCATAATGAGAGTATTGAATAATCTGATCGTGTTTTATAAGTGGGTTTGTAATGTCGGGTAAAGTCTGTGTATAGGATCCGTAATAACCCCAGACAGGATCGCTGAAATCGGGCCTGTAACTGAAACTGATTGAAGGGGTAAGGACATGACGAATTTGGTTCACTTTGTCGCCAAAGAGTGACCGGATAGGGGTAAAGAATCCATAAATTTTTGTGGATGCAGAAACTCCCATATTAAAATCGTATACCCGGTTAAATCCGTTTACGGTATCGGTTTTTACCACTCCTCTGCCACTGTCCCACGATTTATTCACTGATTGAAGATACCAACGTTCCGAGTAAGTGATATTAGGTGATATGCTAATGTATTTCAGTAAATTAAATGTTGCACTGACAGGTACATTATGCGAAATCCCGTTCCTCCAGTCTTTTGTAAATGATGAGTGTAATAATTTATTCTCCTTGGTATCTATGCTGTTGGCTAATGTACCTGAATACGACATGGATATTTTTTCGTACCAACGTTCTTTTCCAATGGCTGTTTTCCTCTTAAACGGATAAATACGGCTCATTGAAATGCTTAGATTTGGGAGCGTCAGACTAATGGTCGAATCTCTGGTACGTTGGTTAATCAGCATACTTCCTGAAAGATTAAACGAACTTTCGGGGAATCGTTTCGTAAAAGAAACGCTGGATCCTTTGGTGTTCTCTGAATTTAAGTTCCCGTTATAATAACTGTTTATGTTGCTCCGGTTAAATCCACTGGTTGCATAGTTGACACTGGATGAAAAGTTGAAATACGGATTTGCCTTGGTATCCTGCGAATGAGACCATACGATACTCATGTTGGGGTTCGATTGATAATCGGGCAAACCCTTTTCACTAATTACATCATTACGATAACTGAAACTTAAATTCCCAGAGTATTTATATCGTTTTATATATCTTGAAGATGCATTAACTGACCAGGTACCTTTGGTATAAATATCTCCTTTTACATCCAGATCCATATAATCATTAATCGCAAAATAATACCCTCCGTTAGTCAACCCAAATCCTCTTGAGTAATCATCCACATAACTGGGCATCAGGATCCCTGAAGAATATTTATCGGTAAAGGGGAAAAAACCAAAGGGGATAGCAATCGGTAAGGGTACATCTTCAATGACAAGATATGCTGGTCCTGTAACTATATATTTTCCCGGTCGTACTTTCCCTCTGGTGAGGTCTAGATAAAAATCGGGATGCTCATGGTCATCACAGGTGGTGTATTTTCCATCGGTCATGCATAAAACATCTTCACTTGTTTTCTTAGTCTTGTCGCTGATTACATAGCCCTCACCCTGTTTGGTTACAGCCTGACGAATGTATCCTTTTTTTGTCCTTAAATTATAGGTGAGTTCTTTTGAAGCATATTCTGTTTTGCCTTCAGTAAATATGGGTTCTCCGATTTTTTTTCCAATACTATCTGTTTTACCTCGAGCAAAAATCAGACTGCTATCCATCTTAACACGGATAAATTCGGATTTTAATTCGATGTTCTTATATTTGATATCACTTTTACCATGAAGGAATCCCGTTCCATTGCCAAGAAAGACAATTGAATCCTGAGCACTGTAAACAATCTCAGCATCTATTTGATTTGATTTTGGTTTTTTGATTGATTTAACAGACGATGAATCGTTTGATATCGAATCATTTGACGTGGCAGTGCTATCAATAACCTGAGTCTTGATTCCATTTTTATTAGGTATAGCTTTCTCCTGGCTGGAACCCAGATTGGGAAGAGCTAACCATAAAAATAAAAGCAAGTACGGACGTGCTTTGCTGAAATATAAACGGTTACAGATTTGCATCCGGTATGGGCATGGGTTTCTAAATTAGGATGCAAATTTAGTGAAAAAATAGTAGTCTCTTTTACATTAAACCTTTTTTTATGATTAATTTGAAAATTTACTCCTTAATATCGCATCAGGAACAGGATAAATAGATTACTTTTGCAGAAAAGGAGATATCTGTTTTCTTCTCAAATAGCTGATTTATATGAAAAATTTTAAAAAGCATATTCTTATTTTACCCTATTATATTTTATTGACCGGAATATTTATTTTTTCTCCTGTTAAAGCTCAGGATGCAAGATTTACTGTTGTTCTCGATGCCGGACATGGTGGCCATGACCCCGGAGCCCAAAGTTCATTGTCAAAGGAAAAAAATATAAACCTGGCAGTAGTATTGGATTTAGGTGCAATTATAGAACAAAAATTCAAAGATGTTAAGGTCGTTTATACCCGGAAAACAGATAAATATCTAACTTTACAGGAGCGGGCTGACATTGTAAACAACAATCACGCCGACCTGTTTATTTGTATTCATACAAATGCCTCGCCAAGTCCGGCTGCTTATGGCACCGAAACATATACATTAGGTTTAGCCAAAACAAGAGCCAATCTGGATGTGGCAATGCGTGAAAACTCTGTAATATTATTAGAATCTGATTATCGAACCAAGTACAAAGGATTTGATCCCAAATCAGTGGATTCATATATCATGTTCGAATTTATGCAAGATAAATACATTGATAAAAGCGTTGAATTTTCATCAACTATACAGAAACAATTTGTCAGTTATTGCCAACGTTCAGATCGAGGAGTCCGACAAGCCGGTTTTTGGGTGCTACACAGGTCGGCTTGCCCGAGTGTTTTAGTTGAACTTGGATTTATATCAAATCCTTCAGAAGAAAGGTATTTAATCTCAGAAAGAGGGCAAAAGGAACTGGCGACTGCTGTTTTCAATGCTATTGTTGATTATAAACGAGATCACGATAGACGATCTGGACGCCAGATTTCTGCTGTTAAAAAAGCAGATAAAAAAGATAAATCGGATGATCCGGTTGAAAAACAACAGGTAAATAATGTTGACAGTTCGAAAAAAACAGATGTAGACACAGTTTCAAAGCATAATAAAATTGAGAACCCGACAACTGACCAAAAGAAATTAATTCAAATTCCGACCTTTAAAGTCCAATTTATGGCTTCCAGAAAGAAGTTGAAACAAAATGCTGCAAATTTTAAGGGCGTAAATGATACGGATTATTTTGAAGAAAGCGGTTTATACAAATATACGGTTGGAGTGGAAACCGATTATTCAAAAATACAGAAAATCAGAAAAGAAATCGTTCATAAATTTCCGAATGCATTTATTATTGCTTTTGTAGGTGATAAAAAAATCTCAGTCAATGAGGCATTAAAATTAAACAAGTAACAGGTATTTATTTTTAAAAATTTTCAGGATCAAAAAACTAAAAAGAATGAAGAAGAAATATTTTACACGAGAAGTTAAGGTTGGGATTATGGCTGTTGTTGCCATATTTGTATTATATTTTGGATTAAATTATCTGAAAGGGATTGATATCTTTTCACCTGTAAGTTATTATTATGGGCGGTATGAAAATATTGGTGGGTTAGTAGCATCATCTCCTGTCTATGTCAAAGGATTTAAAGTCGGGCAGGTTGAACAGATTAAATATGATTTTTCCAGGAAAGAATCATTCGTTATTAAAATTTCCGTTTCGAAGGACATCAAATTACCTAAAGATGCACGAATTGAATTATATGATGAAGGTTTAATGGGCGGTAAGGCCATTCGATTGGTGTATGAACCTGTGGTACTATCACAGACCATGTATCAGCCTGGCGATACCTTAGAAACGAAAATGGGGGTAGGATTGATGGCTCAGTTATCGGGCGATTTAGTGCCAAAAATTGAAAGTATATCTACACAGGCCGATTCACTGATCCGTTCGGTCAGAGTTTTGGTTGATAACAAAAATCTGAATAAAAGCCTGGCCTCCATAGAGCATACAACTTCCGATTTAGCGGAAAGCTCTTCTCAATTGAAGAAGTTAATGCATAAAGATGTGCCTCATATTTTAAATAATGTAAATGATCTCACCTCCGATTTCAAACAAATTAGCGGAAACCTAAAAAAAATCGATTATCAATCAACTTTTGCCAGCATTGATCATACCATTGCCAACCTGAATTTAATTTCAGAGAAAATGAACAATTCTGAAGGTACAATTGGAATGCTCTTAAATAATAAAGATCTGTATATCAATTTATCAAATACAGCCGCCAATGCTGATAAGCTCATCATTGATTTGCAAAAAAATCCTAAACGATACGTCCATTTTTCACTATTTGGCAGTAAAACGAAATAGATCGTTATTTACGACAGTTCTAAATAACGATTCATGTAAAAAAAAATCCGTTTAAGAATTTTCACAGCCGAAACCTTTTGTTAACAAGAGTTTCGGTTTTTTCTTCCCCGATTTCAACGTTTTTTCTTTCAATTTGTCAAAGTCTTTACTATCAGACGTATTACAAAATTGTTACAAATAACTATATGTTAATCAGGCAAGTTACGTAAAGTTCTGATATTAATAAAGATGATAGAATGAATGATGAGCAGAAAATAATTCGATTTTTTTATATGGGAAAAGTTTTAGAATTTTGTAGAGCTGAAAATAGCCCGTAATAACCGCATTGAAATTTATTTCCGGCAAATGTTTCTTATCTGTTTATATAACTCGATGACAAAAATTTTTTGAACTAAAACAAAGATGTTTAACAATCACATTCAATTATGGAGTCGCTGCCTAAGCGTTATCAAAGACAATATCAGCGAAGTATCTTTTAATACCTGGTTTGTACCTCTTGTTGCACTCAAATATGAAAATAACATATTTGTATTGCAGGTTCCGAGCCAATTTTTTGTCGAGTACATTGAAGAAAAGTACATCGATTTACTGCGAATGACGTTGTATCGTGAAGTAGGGGTCGGAACACGGCTTGAATACCGTGTAATGATTGACAAATCGAGTGGAAAAGGAACTCAGATTCCAAGTGCCGGAGAACAGCAAAAACCTAAATCGGTTGCAAATACTTCGGGATATTTGAATCCGTATCATAAACCACAGTTGCCGGAAATAGACCCCCAATTGAATCCGGCTTATAATTTTAATAACCTGATTGAAGGGAATAGTAATAAACTTGCCCGCACAGCAGGAATCAGTATTGGTAACGACCCGGGTAAAAATATTTTTAATCCTCTTTTCGTATACGGTCAGTCAGGAGTTGGAAAGACTCATCTGGCTAATGCAATTGGAGTGATGACCAAACAACTGCATCCGGATAAAAGAGTGTTGTATGTCTCGGCTAATACATTCCAGATTCAATATACCGATGCCGTCAGGAGCAATACTGTAAACGATTTTTTAAATTTCTATCAGACCATCGATGTTTTAATTGTTGATGATATTCAGGAATTTGCAGGTAAAACAGGAACACAGAATACTTTTTTCCATATATTCAATCACCTTCATCAAACAGGAAAACAATTAGTGCTGACTTCTGACCGTTCGCCGATCGTGATGGTGGGTCTTGAACAACGTTTGCTTACCCGGTTTAAATGGGGTTTATCAGCAGAAATAGAAAAACCTGATTTTGATTTGCGTAAATCTATTCTGCAAAGTAAAATATACCGGGATGGTTTAGAGATCGAGGATGAAGTAGTTGATTTTATAGCCGAACATGTTGTCGACAATGTCAGGGATCTTGAAGGTGTATTGGTATCGCTGTTGGCTCATTCTACCCTGGCAGATATTCCAATTGATGTCACTCTGGCCGAAAAAGTAATCAGCAGGATTGTCAACATTACCAAAAGAGTCAATACGGTTGAAAAAATACGTGATGTCGTTTGCGAATATTTTTCTTTGTCGATTGATGCTATTTCAACAAAAAGCCGTAAACGTGAAGTTGTTCAGGCACGGCAGATTGCAATGTATTTATCAAAACAATTAACAAAAAGTTCGCTTGCTTCAATTGGAAATACGATCGGACAACGTGACCATGCAACTGTACTTCACGCCTGCAAGATCGTGAATGATTTAATGGATTGTGATAAAAACTTTCGTTTAAGTGTACGGGAGATTGAAGAAAAGCTCAAACGATAATAATTATAATTGCTTGAATTATAATTATTTATTTGAAAAATATTTTAAAAGCTGCTAATAAATATAGCGGCTTTTTTTGTGAAATATCTTTATGGATATTCTAGGTAATTAAAAATAATGTTGTATTTTTACCCCCGAAAAAATAAATAGAAAACATGGTATATAAATTCACAATACTATCCGATGAGGTAGATAATTTTGTACGCGTAATCAATATTGATTCCGAAGCCAAATTTATTGATCTGCATAATGCAATTCTTGATTCGGTCGGTTATGAGAAAAATCTGATGACTACTTTCTTCATTTGTTCCGAAAATTGGGAGAAAGGACAAGAAGTAACTTTGGTTGAAATGGAATCAAGTTCTGAGTACGACAATTTAGTAATGGAAGATACTTCGCTGGAGGAATTGTTGGTAGACGAAAATCAAAAGTTACTTTATGTATTTGATATGATATCCGAAAGGGTTTTCTTTATTGAATTGTCTGAAATTATTCCAAGGAAAAATCTTGATAAACCTGTTTGTATTACATCAGAAGGAGAAGCACCTGTACAAACCGTTGCTGAAGATGGTGTACCGGTTGTACCAAAAGAAAATCTTGATGAAAACTTTTATGGCGATGAAGATTATGAATTGGATGAATTGGATGAAGAAGGGTTTGGAGAAATGAATTTTGATGATAGTACACTTTTTTCAGAAGATCCAAAATTCTAAATTCCCTGTAATAATAAGATGAAAGACAGAAAGTAATCCGTATTTTCTGTCTTTTTTATTTATATCCAATTATCCTAATGATTCCTTACTCCACTATGAAGGATACAGATTCCACTCTCAAAACTGTCGATTGTCAACTAAAAAGACCAACCTTACTTGTTATCCTGGGTCCAACCGGAGTAGGGAAAACAAATATAAGTCTCCTGTTGGCAGAAAAATTAAATTGCCCTATCATTTCGTCCGATTCACGGCAGTTTTATCGTGAATTGAAGATAGGTACCGCTGCACCCACAGTAGAGCAGCTAGGGCGAGTTAAACACTATTTTATCGGCACCCATTCTATACATGATGAATACAATGCCGGCCAATACGAGCAGGATACCATTCAATTGCTGGATGAATTATTTAAAAAACACAGTGTGGTCATGATGGTGGGCGGTTCGATGATGTATATCGATGCAGTTTGTAACGGAATGGATGATATACCCACAGTTGATCCTGAAACCCGGGCATACTGGCAAAAACAATATGCAGAGTCCGGATTGGAATTTATTCAAAATGAATTAAAGCGGCTTGACCCTGTTCATTTTGAAAAAGTTGATATCCTAAATCCAAAACGGGTGATTCATGCGTTGGAAATATGCAGTATGACCGGAGATACCTATTCCGGATTGCGTACAGGGCAACGCAAAGTACGGGATTTCAATATCCTGAAAATAGGACTAAATCGCCCCCGTGCCGAATTATACGAAAGAATAAATAGTCGGGTGGACGAAATGATGGAAGAGGGATTATTACAGGAAGCTGAAAAATTTTATGAATATAAAAACCTGAATACCTTGAATACGGTTGGATACAAAGAACTTTACGAATACCTGGACGGTACCTGGACACTGGATTTTGCAGTAAATATGATAAAACAGGATTCCCGCAGATATGCAAAGCGTCAAATGACCTGGTTTAACCGGGATAAAGAAATCATGTGGTTCCAACCTGATGAACTTGAATCTAAATTAGAATTAGTAGTCCAAAATATAAAATAAATGAGAATCAATCAACATACTTCACTCTTACCTTATAATACCTTTGGCATCGATGTCAATGCTGATATTTTTATTGAATATGACTCCGCAGCCGATTTGCAGGATGTATTACGTTCTCAGATCGTAAAAAATAACAGGATACTACATATTGGCAGTGGCAGTAATCTATTGTTCCTCAATGATTTTAACGGTGTAATACTCCATTCGGATATTCATTCAATTAAAAAAATAAGCGAAGATGTCGATTCGGTTTTTCTGGAAGTAGGTTCAAGTGTTATTTGGGATGATTTTGTCGGATACTGTGTGGATAATGGTTGGGGAGGTGCCGAAAATCTCTCGCTTATTCCCGGTGAAGTGGGTGCTTCGGCTGTGCAAAATATCGGTGCCTATGGCGTTGAAGTACAGGAATTAATTGTAAATGTAAATGCTGTCGAAGTTAAGACTGCCGGTTGTAAAACATTCACAAAAGAAGAATGCCGTTATGGATACAGGGACAGTGTTTTTAAAAATGAATTGAAAGGAAAATATATTATAACAACAATATTATTTCGTCTAACTAAAAAGCCGGTTTTTAAACTGAACTATCAGAGATTGGAAGAAGAAGTTTTAAAAAACGGAGAAGTGAATCTGAAGAATATCCGGCAAACAATTATTCAAATCAGGCAATCAAAATTGCCGGATACAAAAATAACGGGCAATGCAGGAAGTTTTTTTATGAATCCTGTAATTTCAAAAGAACAATTCAGAACTTTACAATCCATCTTTCCCCAAATTCCACATTATTTTGATTCGGAAACGAAAGAGAAGATACCGGCAGCATGGTTAATTGATCAGTGTGGCTGGAAGGGAAAACGAATTGGAAATGCCGGAGTTCATGAAAAACAAGCCCTCGTTTTAGTCAATCTTGGAGGAGCAACCGGTGCAGAGGTCGTTTATCTTGCTCAACAAATTCAAAAATCAGTAAAAGAGAAATTCGGTATTGAACTGACCCCTGAAGTAAATTATATATAAAGAAAGAACCCCCGGCCCTGAAGGGGAGGAAGAGAAGAAAGAAAGAACAGTCGACCCATAAAGGGTTGGAAGAGAGGAAAGAAAGAAAGAAATAAATAAATAAAGAGAACACCTAACCCTTAAAGTGGGACAAGATAAGAGCCTTGTTTTTAATGTGAGATTGAATTCGTAATATATTTTTAATATTATGGAAACTAATGAGAAAAACATACAAAAGAATGGTAAATATAACTTCCCTTTAATGGTTGGGGGTCGGACAAACATGTTTTATGGTGCATTGCCAATACTATTAGATTTTGCCCGGAAATTCAGGGATCATCAGACAGAAGCCGAATTATATCTTTGGAGCCAGCTGGATAATTTAAACTGTTTAAATGTAAGATTCAAACGACAACATCCTATTCTTTATTTTGTAGCAGATTTTTACTGCCATAAAGCCAAACTTATTATCGAAGTGGATGGTGGCTATCATGATCTTCCTGAACAGTATAAGTATGATAAAGAAAGGGAACATGAATTAGAGGATTTAGGTCTTAAAGTAATTCGATTCACAAACGAACAGGTATTGTTCCAGATTGAAAATACTTTGAAGGCAATTGAAGGGGTGATTAAAGAAAGAATTACCCCAGGCTCCTAAAGGGGAGCAAGAGAAAGACCAAACTGCATTTTATAAATAAAAGAGGCTTGTAAATAAAGGTAATTAATAACCCTTTATGTACAAGCCTCTTTATTTCTTATTTGTTTTTTTCTTTCTTATCTTCTCTTCCTCCCCTTTAGGGGTCGGGGGTTCTTTTCTTCTACTCCTTTAGAGGTTGGGGGTTCTTTCCTTATTTAAATATCTGTCTTTTATTCAGCTCCGTGCGGTATTTCTTAGCATTCACCTGATGTTCTGCCCAGGTAGCTGCAAACTTATGTTTTCCGTTCAATGTTTCAGAAGCACACATGTAAATATACTTGTTATGTGCATAATTCAACACGGCATCAATAGCGTCCGGTGTAGCGACGCGAATGGGTCCGGGTGGTAATCCGGTATTCAAATAGGTGTTGTAAGGTGAAACGGTGCGTAAATGAACAAACAGGACCCTTTTTATCGTAAAGTCTCCCACTGCAAATTTTATAGTAGGATCAGCTTGCAGTGGCATACCTGCTTTCAGACGGTTGATATATAATCCGGCTACCATGGGTCGGTCCTCTTTATTATTTGTTTCTTCTTCGACAATGGATGCCATGGTGCTTACTTGCGAAAGCGAAAGTGGAATGGCTGCTGCTTTAGCTTTCCGTTGATCAGTCCAAAAATCTGAGTATTCTTTGTTCATACGTTTAAATAACTTTTTTGCATCAATGTTCCAAAAAACGTCATATGTATTGGGAATAAAGAGAGAGACAGAAGTATACGGATTTAAATGATAAGTAGCCAGGAAAGCCGTATCATTCAGAAGTTTCAGTATATGGGTCGAATCGGCCATAAGCTGTGATCCCAACCTTCCGGCCAATTGCTCTTTTGTGCGTATGTTGTTGAACGTAAGACGAACCGGAGTTTGTCTGCCACTGCGTAACATGCGAAGAAGTTGAAAGTTATTCATCCCCTGTTTCAATTCGTAACGTCCTGAGCGGATTTTCTTACCATAGTGGAGAAAACCTGCGACCTGTTTAAACGAGGACATACTGATCACCTTTGATTCCTTAGAGAGCAGAATGGTTACATTTTTAAAAGTACTGCTGTCCGGAATACAGATGAATGCTTTTTCAGTACTTCTTGGAAAAATATTCGGTACAAAAAAAATCGCTGTAAAATAAATGAAGATGGCTACTGCCACATATCCAGCCCATTTAATTGGTTTATTCAGTGCTTTTGTCTTTTTTGGTTTTGTTTTTTTTGTTGTCATGTAAGTTAAGAATTGGTTTCTGCTCATATTGAACTACAAAAATACAGTTTTGTTTGAAATAATTAAAAGGAATAAGGGAAGCAATTTATTTAATTCAATTTTTTTAGCGTAAAATGCGGAAAATCAGTGAATAGTTAATTGAAATTGTATTATGAGAACCGAAAATTAAAGAAATGGTTTTGATAATCAAAAATTCCTTCTTATATTTGCACCCGCTAAAGCAATAAGTCAGGAAGTTTGGGTGAGTGGCTGAAACCACCAGTTTGCTAAACTGACGTACGGGCAACCGTACCACGAGTTCGAATCTCGTAGCTTCCGCTATTAGGTGAAGCAAAAGGCGATACCTGAAAAGCAAACCCTGCAAAAC
>Ga0302215_10002355_pt1 | contig 13012 bp, 13 predicted proteins | sample II_Fen_N3_1_FD_194580 | JGI IMG/M metagenome (GOLD analysis project Ga0302215, IMG submission 194580) | Peat permafrost microbial communities from Stordalen Mire near Abisko, Sweden - II_Fen_N3_1 | ecosystem: Environmental > Terrestrial > Soil > Wetlands > Permafrost | place: Sweden: Abisko... | reverse complement strand
TTATAACTTTAGATACTATTTTGTTTTTAGCTTTGTGCAACTTTGTGTTTTTGTGTCTTTGTAGCATTCTTTTTTTCTTGCCACTAAGTCTCTAAGTCACAAAGGAACACAAAGTTGATTATTAACTAAACGAAATTGTCTAATAAATTGAAAATTGAATTAACTATGATTTCACAATTTTTTATAGCCAGAATTGTTATTAAGATTAGATTCCACTCAAATATTCAATTTTAAAAACATTATGAGCTTTTGCGGATAATCATTTTAAATAATATGATTATCCGCAAAAGCTCATAATTCATCAAAAAAATAATATTGCTCTTTTATTTTGGATTACCGGATTTATTTTAAAAATAGTGATTATTATATTTTTTATTTATATTTGCATTACAAATACATATCTAAATCTGAATGGTTTTTAAACGGTTTTGGATTGGTTTGGGATTGGTTTTGGATCCGAGGCTATTCTGATATATCTGTCACTTAACATTCTTATATTCTCCATTTAATTGCCATATATCTTTAAAGGTATATGGCATATATTTTATAAATGAATGACTGAATTATAGTTACCAAAACCAATCCTAAACCAATCCAAAACCAATTTAAAACAAATCTAAGAATAATATTAAAATGGAATGTCAGGATATACTGTAGAGAATTAAATTAAAAAAAGAAGTAGAAGTAAGAATATAGAAATAAGGAATATTATTTAGTTAGAAAGTCTTATAGAATATGAGTCAATGCGGAAAATCATATTAAATATTCAATATCAGTATATTAATTTGAATGTAAATGATGAAAATCAACCTTCTTAAATATCTGTCATCTTCGATGGTTTTCAAATATATTGGCTTTTAATTTATCATTTTTGTCATGAACAACAATATTTATATCTTAGGTTTTATTACCTGTCGATTTTATAAATATTTCTAATCGTTCTTTCCCCTATTATCTTATACTTTAATTTGAACATTCATACTCGTTATAAAGTACTATTTATGATCCTATGTAAAACCGGAGTAAGATAATAATTAAAACATAACAGGACATAAATAAGTATTTGACAGTGAATAGAGTGAATTCAACTATTATTTTTTTTTATGATTATCCGCAAAGTGTCCTATTATGAATTTTGCTTTTGAAATTAGGAGTATATGAAACGTTGTAATAAGTAATCTGTCGAAAATTTTATCTCCAAAATATCTTCTTTAAAATTTATAACAGTACACGTTTAAATACCGAATAATTAAAGTACAATTATGTATAAGAACATTCTGCGGATAATCATGTATTTAATTAAAAATTCAATTCCTCTTCTCATGGTATTTTATTGGCATTTTACTCCCATTTTACAGTAAAACATAAATAAAACTTATCTGAAATTTACTAAAAACTTACATATTCATATTTATAAAGATATGTATAAGAATATATTATGAGAGCATTAGGTGAGATTTTCGGAATTAATGTTACAAAAAAGGAGTAAAAGGGGAATAAAATGCCAGCAAAAGGGATAGCGAAAGGGATATTGAAAATAGAATATGATTTTACGAAAAGCATAAAAGCTTCAAAAAAATTAAGTGTTTCTTTTAAATAGTAATTTCTTCCGATTTTTTATATAATGTTATTTTAGGACATTTTGTGGATAATCAAATTTTTTTATTTTTTATTAATGCCTTTTGCTTCAATATAACCATCAATAGCAAAGCTTATCTGGAGTACCGCTAAACCTGAAATCAAAAGAGTCCATTCATCAAAAACCGCATGAGTTAAATAGATAAGAACTTCAGCGGTATGTATTAGTACCCATGCAGAAAATAATCCTAAGCCAAAACGGATGCGTTTACCATTATAAATGTACCCTAATCCAAAGAAAAATAGATTGAGGAGGGCTGCTTTCCAGGGGCTTCTAAGATTTGCCATAAAGTGATATTAATTTTTTTTTATTTAAAACAGACATTGTAAGAACAAATAAAATAAAGTGATTTATTTCTTTAAGTCGTTGTAACCCGAAATAAAAAACATTGTTCATCCTCACAATGTTCAAACGCACGTCGGTTTCTTTCCTATTTAATATTTAGGTTTTGATTATAATACTGTATTATTTTCTAATCCGCGATTTAACAAGGAATTGTCATAAACAATACAAATCAGTTGTTATATAAATTTTGTTTTATCATTATCTCATATTATTTTAGAATGTTTGTATTATTTATAGAAAGATAAGGCATTTATTATAAAGGTTTTGTATATTTGCATTCTGAAAAGAATTTTATTATATCTATTTATAGTCACTTTTATTTACATTTTACCATAAATTATCCCCCAAAATAAATTATTAAATCTATTTAAATCATGAAATAACATAATCCGAAGGTAAAAAAAATAATATTCTTTATCAAAATACTTACCAAATATTATAAATAAATATGGAAAATATCAGACAAGAAAATCAGTTGATTGATTTAGATGAAAATCTAAAAGTGCTTATGTCGGTTCCTACATACAAAATCGGAGCATATACATTTGACGTCGGAAAAAGATTGCTATTTTACAATGGTGAGTCGGTTAAACTAACAAAAAAAGAATCGTACCTTCTGGTTTTCTTTGTATCAAACGCAGGTAAATCGTTGTATCGCAATGAGATTCTTACTACAATCTGGAAAAAAGATACGTACCCGAATTCCAGAAGTATGGACGTATACATTTGCAAAATGCGGAAGTTATTAAGTAAAGATTCAAAAATTCTTATTGTAAACATTCACGGACGTGGTTTTAGAATCGTCATTGACAAGTAATGACAGGCTTGAAATTAAAACTATAATCAGAGTTTATTGAGTGGAAGGAAATGTGTTTCAGATAAAATTAATTATTTTCAAATTCTAAAACAGTTCGTTAATCTGAATGGAATTAATCTTATCAAATAAAAAAATCCACCTGCTTACCTTTAATAGATATGCAGAAGGATATAAACAACACATAGATTATCGATGCAGATAATTAATGTATATTAATATTAAAGTTCAAATAATTTGAAAGAATTTCATCATATTTGAAAGTTTAAGATAAATTTTTTAAGATCTCGAAAAGTATTTCAAACATTTAAATCAAAAAGAAATCCAATTGTCCAAAGGATTGAAAGAGTTTTAAAATAGTTTATTTATATATAAGGACCAAAACAATTAATATAACAACATAACTTGTAAATAGAAATGAAAATGTTCTTACAAATATCGTTATATTAGAATGTTTCATGTTGTGACAATTTCAAAAAAATGTTATAATAAAGGTAAACTATATCAAATCTTATTTATTTAAAATAATTATCATGACTACCAAAATAATCATGTAGCTTGAAAAAAGAATAGATACGGTTTTTACAAAAGAATCAATCTTTAAATTTTTCATATTAATCGAATTAAAAAGTAAATTAAAACAGTTTGAAAATGATGAGTCAGAATATTGAAAATTTTGTATTTACTAAAAGTATTATTTATGCATAATAAATAATATAGTAACTAAAACGATCATGTAACTTGAAAAAAGAATAGTTACAGTTTTTGCGAATGAGTAAAATTTTAAAGTTTTCATATTTATAAAGTTTTATAAGGTAAATGGTAGATAATAAATCACAGATTATTTAGTTGTAATTGATAGAACAAATGTACTGATAAATATATAATAATCTGATATCCTGTTTATTGTAGCATTACTTTTATAGATGTAGCATTTATTACTTACCCTTTCCGTTTTTTATAGACAGGCATTTCGATTATTGAAACGTTAATCTTTGAAATGGACTTTTTATTAACTTGTAGATAGTTGGTAAAGTGCCATTTATTAATTTCAATATTACAAATCTACTTAAAAAAAAGAAATTGATTTGTAGATTTAAATCGATTTCAGCAAATCAATTACTACATTAAAAAATTATTATTTTACCTGTTATTTTTAGAAATAAATTATCGATGAATGATTGTATCAAAATCATTCATTTATTTAATTATATTTAATGCAAATTCTGAGTTTATTTTATTATTATTAACTTTAGACATTGATTACAGAAATAAAAAGTAACGCAATTTATAGAAAATATGACATTAAATTGTATTTAATATACAACTTGATGACTTTTAGTAATTGTTTAATCAGTAATACTAACTTAAATAATAAGATCAGTTGATCATAAAATCCAGTTAAATAAGCAAAAAAAAGAAGATTATCGTATGATAATCTTCTTTTTTTATACGTAATTCCGGAAATAAAATGAAATTTAGTATTATTTAGTCTATGTACATCAACATCTATTTAATAACTTAAATAACAGCTATTTAATTAAGTGCAAAGTCAGATTGCATCTTAAGCAATAAGTCTAATCTTACTAAAATAATTTTTATCTAAATGATATACCAAATCCGGCACTTGCAACAGGATATTTCTGAAAAGCATATTGTGCATGAAGAGTTATAAGTGTCAATTTCAGTCGAATACCTAACGTTGCATTTGTCATTACCTGATTCGAATTTAAATTTACAGGATTTGAAACATTCTTTATTTGCATCTTATAAGTATTACCTGATTGAACAGGATCACCAAGAGTCGGATAATTACCAACCATGGATAAATCGAAACTTGTATTGGTAATTCCAACTCCTGCATAAGGAGTAATAATAGCAATCTTTTTAGAAAAAACAAGATTCGCAGTTTGTGCAGAAGCACTTACTTTCATTCCCTGAGTTGTATAGTCATTTGAAGAAGAATTAGGATCAGGAATTGTTTCAGTGCCACTACTAACCAATTTATCGGGGGTAACCTGATAAGAAGCCGGGAAAGCATACTTTAAATCAAATTTAGAATAAGCCAGTACGATGGCAGCATCGAAAGGAAGATCCTTTACAACCGGAATCCACTGCTTAAAGTCATGTTTAATACCAATTCCCCATAAAGAGGTTTCGAATCCACTTACGCTCACTTTAGGCACAAAACGAACAGAAACATCATTTATAAAAGGAATTCCAATTGTAAACTGGATACTTGCTGTAGGGACATATTGAGAAACTGCCGAAGGAGTTGTAAAGGAAACTATTTTACCCGGATAGTATGGATTTGACTGTCCATTTGAAAGGTATTGGGGTTGCATAAGATTAAGCTCTACTCCATTTCCTTTACCTGTAAACGTAGGAGCTGAAGTTGTACCTGCAATGCTTGGTTGTAAATTGGTTAATCCAGTTAAACTGAACGACTGGTCTGAAACAGGAGCTGAGACTGCCCCAACACCGATTGTTAAATCAAAACCCCAGGGTTTATGTACAGCAGCTGTATTATACCAACCTGCCCCTAACCCGGAAGAAAAACTATTCCCTGCAGGCTTCAAATACCCATCAGCAACCTTATTTAAATCAGCTACACCGGCTTTGAAGATATTAGAAATATCATTCTGAGCATTTACAATAGAAAACAGACCTCCAGTAAAAAGGAGCGAGACTATCAGAAAATAATTTTTTTTCATAATGATTATTTTGTTTAGATAAATTAATAATCTTTTGGTGTAAAGATAATTATTTGTTCTCAATTTACAAAAACTAGAGGTGAAAAGATAATAAAAAGTTATTATTCATTTAATGAAACGATTAGTAGTCTATTAACAGGTTAATTGTTGGATGTTTTGATGATTGTTCGTATATTTGATACCTCATTATCAAAAGGTATATATTTAAATAATAATTCCGAATTGAAAATTAATAAACTGTACGATCGATTATTTATTCTTTGAACAGCAAACTTGAGTATTAAAAAGAACACATTAAAAATATGAAAAAAAAAACATCCTAGCCATGAAAAAGAAGAATCGAATCATATTGACAATTGTAATACTATTGTGCAATATTTTTCTCGACAGAATTACAAAACTTCTTGCCATTGATTTTTTAGAAGGCAAAGAAACCATATCCTTATTATATAACACTGTTGTATTAAAATATGTTGAGAATACGGGAGCCTTTCTTAGTATTGGTTCAAACTGGCCGGATAGTTTAAAATATATAGTTTTGATTTTGATTCCAATATGTGTTTGTTTATATGGACTTTATTATTGTGCTTTTAAACTTGAAGATAAGAAACTAATCATCATAATTGTAAGCATCATTGGTGGTGGACTAGGTAATCTAATTGACAGATTGGTGTACGATTTTCATGTAGTTGATTTTATTAATTTTGGTATCGGATCATTACGAACAGGAATTTTGAATGTCGCAGACATGTCGGTTACTTTTGGAGTTTTGTTTTTAGCTATTTTTACTTTACGGGAGAAAAAAAAGGCAGTTAAATAAGTATCAACATATTTAACAATTCAAATAAAACTAAATCAGGTAATAAATAAAAACGTCATTCGTATCCTGTAAAAGCATTTTAGTCTTATAATTGAATCAGCACTCAGTTTTCATTCCTAAGATGATACCGGCATATGAGAGGGATCAGTTACTATATTCATTGATAAACGGAATAAATATCTACTACTTCATTTATATTTAATCTTTACTATACACTAAATGAAATGATTTGAGAATCGATTTGTCAAATAAATAGACATCCTGAATTTCATCTGATTTAAATACATTATGAAAACAAAATTTCATTTTATGCGTTTCACTCCCAGCGACTTCAAAAGAGCAGGCATAAGGTCCTGAGGTTGCTGCAGTTTCATAACTGAATACCAAATCCCCGTCTTTTTTCCTGACAATCATATAATAGTCCGACCATTTTAAAGATGAAGTGGAATTATTTATTATAGCAGCAGAATATGCCACATATTCTTTGTCATCTGATGCTTTTGAAATAGAATAATCAGAAGAATAAAAACCAATGACATAATTAATAGTCTTAGCCTGATTACTAATTGATTCATAATAAAAAGGATCTCCGGCTTTTACAAACTGCGTAACAGCAAGTACACAAAAAAGGAACATAGTTTTTGTTTTCATAATCTTAGATTTTAAATAGTTATATTGAATAAAATCACAGTAAATTACGTTTTATCATTCATTTCATTAGCAAATTCATTTAACCCACTCAGCCCATCTTAATACAGAGATAGGCGAAAACCAGGGATGAATATTGCATTGCAGTTCCTTGAAAAAAATAAAATAGAATAAGACTCATCAAAAAATCATTCATGAATGAATAAGGCAGTTTTTAATATAATCAAAACCTGGATTCATAATAATTAATTTTACTATAATATTCGAATTAATTATTCAAAAACTATAAAATCAATGACAGTATCAATACATATATCTAAGTGAAAGTATTAGATAATAGCAAAATTGACTCATGAAATTTCTTATTTTTGTAACAAATGTAGCATTTTTTCTAATAATTTTCTGTAATATTAGTACTTTTAATACAATTTATAATTATTAACGCATCTTTGTGACTAAATATATAAATATCTGTTTCCCTAACATATTACATACCCTGAAATTCTAAAATACTCAATAATATTTAATTTAATTTCACACTAATAGATGTATAAATTTAATTGTGGAAGGGGTTAATAAATTTTAGGCTATTTCAAATTTAATCAATGTATAGAAACAACAAAGGCTACGAATATCGCAGCCTTTGTTGTTTTAGAATATTGACAATATTTAATTTTGTCCGAATGATCCTCCAATGATATCCAGCAATTCATTCGTGATGGCTTGCTGACGGGATTTATTATATTGGAGCGATAGTTCCTGTAACAAGTCAGAAGCATTATCGGTAGCAGTCTGCATGGCCATAGTGCGTGCCGCATGTTCAGAGGCGTTAGAATCAAGTAATGCAGTATATATTTTAAGGCGTAATACTTTAGGTATTAACTCCGACATAATCGTTTCACGATCAGGTTCAACTATATAATCAGGTACCACGGTTCCTTTTTCTGCCGGTTTCAATGGTATCGGCAAAAAGGTTTCCTGAATCATTACCTGAGTACTTTTGCTTTTAAAATGATGGTAGATTAATTCCACACAATCAACATCTTTATTTTTAAACATATTCATGATATCATCTGCCAAGGTCAATGCCGCGGAATAACTTGGTTTATCAGCCATTGAATCGAAATTACTCTGTGGTTCAAAGCCTGTTTTCCGGCTTGCTTTTGCAACTTTTTTACCTACCGGATAAATCAGTATATTCTCAACGCCTAAAGTCCTGTATTTGTCAATGGTTTGAGTCAACCTTTTGGACACATTGGTATTGAAGCTTCCACAAAGACTTGAATTAGATGAAAACACAACGATAGCTACCCGTTTTATTTCACGTGTTTCAGCATAAACAGAAACATTATCTTCCTCTGCACTCAAAAAGTTATTCAGCAATCCATTCAACTTTTGCTCATAGGGAAAAAGATTTTCAATGGTCTTTTGCGCTTTACGTAATTTTGCAGAAGACACCATCTTCATTGCAGATGTGATCTTCTGAGTCGATTTGACGGACTGAATACGAGATTTTATTTCCTTTAATGAAGCCATTTTTTATTTATCCAATTTTACAATTTACAATTTACGATTGAAAACCATAAACTTATTTTCATCTACAATATTATAATTAAATATTGTATTAACTACCAACTATAAAACAGCAATTCTCTTAGCTACTTCAGCAGCCACTTTTTCAATAATTGCGGATACTTCATCGTTCATAATTCCTTTTTTAATGATATCAAGCACATCCGTTTGATGAGATAACTCAAGAACCATTAAAAATTCTTTCTGAAATTCCTGTACTTTAGTTAATGGGACATTAGAAAGCAAACCGTGAGTTCCGCAATAAAGTACTGCAACCTGTTTTTCAACCGACATAGGAGTATGCAAAGCCTGAACAAGCAAACGGGTATTCTTTTGTCCTTTATCAATAGTCATTGCCGTTACAGGATCCATATCACCGCCAAATTTCGTGAAAGCTTCCAGTTCCCTGAATTGTGCCTGATCCATCTTCAACGTACCGGCTACTTTTTTCATGGCTTTAATCTGAGCATTCCCTCCAACGCGGGATACTGAAATACCAACATTGATAGCAGGACGATTTCCCTGATTGAACAAGTCAGTATCAAGGAATATCTGACCGTCGGTAATTGAAATCACATTTGTAGGGATATAAGCTGACACATCACCTGCCTGAGTTTCAATAATCGGTAATGCAGTCAACGAACCACCCCCTTTAACAAGTCCTTTCAGAGTATCCGGTAAATCATTCATTTGTTCGGCTACTTCCTGTTGGGAAATAACACGGGCAGCACGTTCAAGTAAACGGGAATGCAGATAGAAAATATCACCGGGATAGGCTTCACGCCCCGAAGGACGACGAAGTATCAGGGATACTTCACGGTAAGCAACAGCTTGTTTCGATAAGTCATCATAAACCACTAAAGCATGTCTGCCGGTGTCACGGAAGAACTCTCCGATAGTTGCTCCGGCAAAAGGTGCATAATATTGAAGTGCTGCAGGATCGGAAGCATTGGCCGCAACAATAATGGTATATTCCATGGCACCATGTTCTTCCAGCGTATTATAGATGGCTGCAACAGTAGAACCTTTCTGTCCAATGGCTACATAAATACAATACACAGGATCACCGGCATCAAAATTAGTTCGTTGATTAATAATTGCATCAATGGCAACGCTTGTTTTACCTGTCTGACGGTCACCAATGATTAACTCACGTTGTCCGCGACCAATCGGGATCATAGCATCAATGGCTTTCAACCCTGTTTGTAAAGGTTGATTTACAGGTTGCCGGTAGATAACTCCCGGAGCTTTACGTTCAAGGGGTAATTCGATCATATCGCCTGTCAGTTTTCCTTTGCCATCGATTGGTTCTCCCAACGGATTGATAACACGGCCAAGCATACCTTCACCTACCTGAATGGAAGCAACCAGTTTGGTACGTTTCACCGTAAATCCTTCTTTAATCTCATTGGTAGGTCCCAAAAGAACTGCCCCAACGTTATCTTCTTCCAGATTCATTACGATTGCTTTGATACCATTCTCAAATTCCAACAATTCATTGGCTTCGGCATTTCGCAGCCCATAAATACGAACCACACCATCGCTAACCTGCAGGACTGTCCCTACTTCGTCAAACTGAACACTGGTGTCAATTCCTTCAAGTTGCATCCGAAGGATTTCAGATACTTCGCTCACCTTTATATTATCAGACATAATTTCTAATTTACAATTTATTAATTTACAATTTACAATTTCTTCGATATATAAAATGGAGTACTTATAAATTTAGTATTTTCAGAACACCTATAAAACCAATCATTAAATTGTAAATGGTAAATCTGAAAATGGTACATTCTTTAGACGATTTTATTGTTCTTCTCGATGTATTCTTTTTTAATCCTACGAAGTTGACCGGAAATACTGGCATCCCATCGTACAAAATCTACTTCGAAAAGGAATCCTCCAATAATTTCAGGATCAATTATTTTTTCCATTTCAATCGTTCCACCGGTTGTATTTTCCACCATGGCCATCAGTTTTTTTTCTGTAATGGCATTAATGGGTGAAGCAGTTGTCAGCTTTCCGTAATGAATATTCTTCTGCTTACGAAAAAGGTCGATATATTTCAATGCGATTGAAAGCAGATGACTTTCACGGTTGTTATCCAGCAATAAATCCAGAAACTTTTCAAATGAGGAACTTACATTTCCTCCGGCAGCCAAAATAATAATTTTCCGTTTTTCGGTTTTTGCCAGTACCGGATTATCGAGTACCGTCCGCAATTCACTGAATTGGAAATAACTTTTAGTGATAGCTTTTGCTTCGTTGTACACACGATCCTGCAAATCACTTACATTGGAAAAGTCCAACAGTGCAGTGGCATATCGAACCGGTATAAGTCCTGTGTTCATGGGTCGTTAGGATTTAGAAATATTAATTTCGTCGAGCAAGCGGTTGATCATAATCAATTGCTCATCTTTCTTTTCCAATTGTCCACGAAGTACCCTCTCGGCAATATCTACTGACAATTCAGCTACCTGGCGACGAATATCCCGAATAGCATCTTCTTTTTCTATCAGAATTTGTTTTCGTGCTTCTGCAACCAGCTTCACTGCTTCAAGACTTGCTTTTTCTTTTGCATCTTTGATCAGTAAATCACGGGTCTGAGCAGCTTCATTCATTATTCTTACCTGCTCGCGACGGGCATTATCCACAATGGCTTCGCCTTCAAATTTCACACTTGCTAATTCTTCATGTGCTTGTTTGGCAATACTCAGTGAATTATCAATATAGGCTTTCCGGTCGTCCACCATTTTGATAATCACGGGGAAACCATACTTTACAAGAATAAATGCAACAATTCCGAATGAAAGAAACATCCAGAATAACAGACCGGAATCAGGCAATAATAATGACATAATAATTCAATTTACAATTTACAAATTTACAATTTACAATTGTCGGTTGACGCTTTAAATTGCAGTTTCCAATGTGCTAAAAAAACGAAGTTTTGAAACTTCATTCCTCAGCTTAAATCCGATATTAAAGAATGAAACCACAAACTACAATAGCAAACAAGGCAGCACCTTCAACAAGAGCAGCTGCAATAATCATTGATAAACGGATATCCGATCCGGCTTCCGGTTGACGGGCAATACCATCCATGGCTGATCCACCAATGCGTCCAATACCAAGACCTGCACCAATAACTGCGAGACCTGCTCCAAGTCCTGCACCTAATTTAGCTAAACCTGCTCCAGCAGCAGCTTGTAATAAAATTGTAAGTAACATAATTTTTTGATTTTATGACCCCAAACTCCTAAAGAGGAGTTAAGACCAGAGTTTATAATTATTTTTTTATCTATTTTCTTATTATTGATATCCAATCAATTTCCTTAAGGCGATTGATTGGTTTATTCTTTTACTTCCTTTACATGATGAGGTTCAACCCGGGCCAGCCCAATGAACACAGCCGAAAGCAATACAAAAACATATGCCTGAATGTAGGCCACCATTACTTCTACCAGATTTATGAACACTGTAAACAAAACCGATACAACGGTCATACTGGTGTTCATTGCCGGGCCTAAACTGACTGTTACAAATACCAGGCACGTAAGACCCAACACAATCGAGTGTCCCGCCAGCATATTGGCAAAAAGACGAATCATTAATGCAAAAGGTTTTGTAAATACTCCTACCAATTCAATAACCGGCATCAATGGAAGTGGCACTTTTAACCACAATGGCACATCAGGCCAGAATATTTCTTTCCAGTATTCTTTTGTACCGAATATATTTACAATGATGAACGTGCTGATGGCAAGTACAAAAGTAATGGCAATATTACCCGTAACATTTGCTCCTCCCGGGAAGAGAGGTATTAAGCCCATTAAGTTATTCAGAAAGATAAAGAAGAAAACGGTTAACAGGTAAGGAGAGAAACGTTTGTAATCTTTCCCGATACAGGGTTTGATGACATCATCGTTAATGTTCATGATAAACATTTCCATAAATCCCACAAACCCTTTTTTTGATTCATAGGTATCTTTCTTGTAAGAACGGGCAACCATTAGAATGATAAAAATAAGCAATGCACTGTTGAATAACAATGAAAAAACAACTTTTGTAATAGAAATATCAAAAGGTTTAACTTCATTTCCAAGAGTGTCTTTTTCTACTATTTTACCTTTATATTTTCCTTCCGGTGCAATCATCAGACCTTCATGTTCACCTTTTTCATTAAAAGCGGAGGAAAGAAAGACATGCCAGCCGGTTGTAGTGCTGTAAACGATAACCGGTAGTGGAATAGCCAGGTCTGTTTCACCGATTTTGGTTATATGCCAGGTATATGAGTCGGCTAAATGTTCCAGGATAAGTTCTTTCACATTCAATTTTCCTTCCGGCTTTTCTATCTGTACCGGTTCATTGGCAAGAACAAACGATCCTGACAAAAAAACAAATATGGCTATTAAGCTTAATATCTTACGTAAACTATTCATTTACTTTATTCTTTTTGA
>Ga0302215_10002354_pt1 | contig 13014 bp, 6 predicted proteins | sample II_Fen_N3_1_FD_194580 | JGI IMG/M metagenome (GOLD analysis project Ga0302215, IMG submission 194580) | Peat permafrost microbial communities from Stordalen Mire near Abisko, Sweden - II_Fen_N3_1 | ecosystem: Environmental > Terrestrial > Soil > Wetlands > Permafrost | place: Sweden: Abisko... | reverse complement strand
TACCAACATTCGCAAAACAGAAAAGTCAAAATACGAATTACCCAAAGGACTTGATGCCGAATTGCGTCCATACCAAGAAGACGGTTACCGTTGGCTTCGAAAAATGGCCGATTGGGGAACGGGTGCCTGCCTTGCCGATGACATGGGACTTGGCAAAACGCTACAATGTTTAGCCTTACTTTTAAGCCGAGCAAATGAAGGTCCATCGATGGTTGTTGCCCCCACTTCGGTTTGCCGAAATTGGATAAGCGAAACAGAGAAATTTGCTCCCGGACTGCAAGCAATTCTTTTTGGAAATGCCGAAAGAAAACAAACCATCGAAACCATTGAATCAGGAGCTTTACTTGTGGTGAGTTATGGTTTACTCGCTTCCGAAGCCGAATTACTGGCTTCACGCAAATGGAATGTACTGATACTTGACGAAGCTCATGCCATAAAAAACATCAGTACCAAACGCTCGCAAGTTGCAATGAGCATCGATGCTTCGTTCAAAATTGCAGCAACGGGTACGCCATTGCAAAATCATATGGGCGAATTGTGGAATCTTTTCCAATTCCTTAATCCAGGATTATTGGGAAGTCAACAATCATTCAATGATCGATTTGTTCTGCCAATCGAAAAATCGAACAATGAATTGGCTCGTCGTTCATTAAAAGACCTCATAAAACCATTTATTTTGCGTCGTACAAAAAATCAAGTTTTGGACGAACTGCCCGAAAAGACCGAAATAACAATGTCGATAGACCTTTCGACAGAAGAACGTGCTTTTTACGAAGCCCTTAGAATGAAAGCTTTAGATGAAATTCAAAAACTTGACAATTCTACCAATTCGGGTGAAAAACAAATTCGTGTTTTAGCAGAAATAATGAAGTTACGCCGAGCTTGTTGTCACCCATCGCTTGCCAATAAAGATATACAAATAGAATCGTCTAAGCTTCAACGTTTCGAAGAATTGGTCGAAAACCTTATTGAGAACGGACATAAAGCATTGGTATTTAGTCAATTTATTGGTCATTTGGATCTAATCAGACAAATGTTAGATAAAAGAGCAATTGCATATGAATATCTCGATGGATCAACACCAACTAAAGAACGTGAAGATAGCATTAAACGTTTTCAAGCCGGAAGTACCGATTTATTTCTTATCAGCCTCAAAGCTGGTGGTGTTGGCTTAAATCTTACCGCTGCCGATTATGTTATTCACATGGATCCATGGTGGAACCCAGCTGTCGAAGATCAAGCAAGCGACCGTGTTCACCGCATTGGACAAACAAAACCAGTAACAATTTACCGTTTAGTTACCAAAGATACTATCGAAGATAAAATTGTAGATCTCCATAAAAACAAACGCGATCTTGCCGATAGTCTTCTTGAAGGAACAGAAGCTGCAACTAAGGTTACAGCCGATGAATTGATTGGATTACTAAAAGGTATATAAGAATACGCCAAGTCAAAACTGCGGATATTACTCAAATAATTTAGATTTATTTTTTCAAACCCAAACAAAAGACATACATTTGCCCCAAATTTTTAAAAATTCAAAGATGAAAAAACTACGACTCTTTTTACTTCTATGCATTTGTTTTTCAAACAGTTTATTTGCAGGAAACCCACCTAAGTTTTATCACTATTTGCCTCAAATTGCCGATAAGTTTATTAAACAGAATGATACTTTATGGGTTAATATTTCGGGAAATGGTATTCAAAAAAGAACTTTATCGAATAAAGTAATATCAACATTTGAATATAAAACCATTGCTAGTTCAGTAACATCGGTAGGTGCTTTTTATCTTGGAGATAAAAGTTTATGGGCAATTTTCAATTCCGGAATTGGATGTTACGATGGTAAAAAATGGTTATACTTTTCTATGAGTAACCAAACACTTAAAAGCAATACGGTAAATAAGTTACTAATAAAAGATAGTATTGTTTATGCACTTACCGATAAAGGTATTTCAGTATTTAAACACAATAAATTCGAAAAATTTATTCTCTTAGAAAATGGTTTAACATACACAAATGTAACTGATGGAATTATAGATACAAACAATGTTGCATGGTTTTGTATGAACAGCTATACCCCTGGTGGTATTTCAAAATATAATGGAGACACAGCCATAACGTACAATAAAACAAAGGGATTGAAAAGCAATTATGTCAATTCAGCATTTTTAGACAATGCCGATACTTTATGGATTGGAACCGATGGATATGGTGTTTCGAAATACATTGCAAAACTCGATACATTTGTAACATACGGAACATTACAAGGTTTATCAAGTGTTTATATTAAAGGATTTTATCAAAATAAATTTGGTCTTTGGACAAAAACGAGTTCAGGATTATCAAGATATTTACCTAAAACGGGAAAATTCAAATCGTATGCAATTTCTTCATCAACATTTAGAAATTTTGAACTAAATTCACAAGATACTCTTGTTCTTATAACAGATAATGAAGTTCTTAAATACGATTCATTGGCCGACAAATTCGTTTCGAAATATAAAACAGCATCAGGCCAAACAATTCAATCGGCTTTTCTAGATGGCGTAAATACTCACCTACTTCAAAACATTTCATTTATAACAATTTCTGATAATAAAATTACAAAAAATGACAGTTTAGTTGGTGGTTACGCAATCAATGCTTACGACAAAATCAATTTGTCTAATTCGACTCTATTTGCAACAACATTAGGCATATTTGAATATGCATCTGATACCTTAGTATTAAAAACAGATGGTATTATTCAAAATGGAATTGATGCAATAACCACAGATAAAGATAGTACAACCTGGTTTGCATACTCAAAAGGATTAATTTCTAGCAAAACGATTGATAATAAGTGGACTTTATATTCTGACAAAGATGGACTTATTAAAGATGATTATTATACCGACATCATCAGTACATCAAAAGGTGAAATTTGGGCTTTAACAGAATACGATGGTGCTTTAAAATTTAAAAATGGGAAATGGATTGTATACGATGAGAAATCAAGTCCAATATTTCAATCTCCTATAACACTATATCACATAAAATCCGATAAAAAAGGTGATTTATGGATTGCTTCATCAAAAGGATTAATTCATTTTGATGGAACTACATGGGAGCTTATAGGAAACGAAGCTGGTAAGCCATTTAAATCAATTCACCAACTTACCGATCTAACAATAGATGTAAACGGTAATGTTTGGGCAATAGGTCAAGACAATATCAATGGAAAGTATATTGATGTCATAGCTCAATATTTTAACAATACATGGAAAGTATATAGTGGAAAAGATATTTATTATCTAGATAAATTGCATTCAATAATAATAGACAAAAACAATGCGGTTTGGGTTTCAAGTACAAGTACGTACAACACGTTAATTTGCTTTAAAGACAATGCATGGTCTAATTTATCAAATCAAGTTCCTGAACCTTTTCCATTTTATGACCCAAGTGATAAAAGAGCAATTTCCAATATGACAACCGATAACGACAGCGTTATATGGATGGAAACAGGAACAAAAGTAACGCCATTAAATGATTTAATTATTTCTTATGATGGTACTTCATGGAAGTATTACACAAAACAAACAGCAGTAGGTCAAGAACATCTAGAAATAGAATCGATGTCATTCGATTACAATAACAACATTTGGCTATCGTCAATTAACGGAGCATTTTTGATTGATAAAGAATTAAATGTCAATTTCACTTCAGATACTGTTTGTCAAGGAAATGTTACTACATTCAAAAACACATCAGAACCAACAAAAACATGGGCTTGGGATGTAAATAACGATGGTAAAAGTGAATTTTCTAGCCAAGATATTACGTACACATTTCCAAAAGCAGGAACGTATGATGTGAAATTAACAGTAAGCGATGGCAAAGACACCAACTGGATTGTAAAACAAGTAATTGTGAAAGCACTTCCAATGCCAACTATTTCAGCACAAAAAACCAGTCTATGTTTAGGTCAAAGCACATCGATGAACTTGAATAAATTATACGAAAAAATGCTTTGGAATGTGGGAAATGTAAAAACCTTCTCGTTTGTAACAGATACTGCAGGAACATTTACAGTTACAGTTACAGATGCAAATGCTTGTCAAAATACAGCAAGCTTAACTATCACTAAAAACACAAATGAAATGGTAACAATTTCGGGTAAAACGGAAATTTGCAAATTCGACACTACCGAAATTTCAGTTTCACCATTCGTTTCATATTTGTGGAATACTGGGGAAAAGACAAAAACTATAAAGGCATCAAAATCTGATGATTATACTGTAACTGTTGTTGATGTAAATGGTTGTCAATATTCAAAAACACATACATTAACGGTACTTGAACCTTATGCTGAACAAATTGGTGTAGTAACAGTTAGCGATAAAAATCAACATGTTATAGTAGCTTGGAATAAAACTGCGAATAAAGGAACTGCATATTATAACATCTACCGCAAAACACTTGGAGGTTACGACACTTTAGCAATCTTACCAGCTTCACATGCAGGTTTATATGCAGATACAGAATCTGATTTCAGAACTCGTTCATATACCTACAAAATTACAACTACCGATAAATGTGGAAACGAATCGCCACTAGAAGCTTGCACTCCACATACAACCATGCATTTATTGATGTATCCATATAACAAAAACTTCCAATTATCGTGGACTCCATACATGGGATTGCCAGTTCAAGGATATATAATTTATGAATGTGAAGCCGATGGAACAAACCTTCAAGTTAAAGAAGAATTGTCTGACATCAACACATCTTACACTATCATGAATTACGATGCAAACAAACATTACAGAGTTGGAATTGCACTTCCCGATTCAGTTTTCCCTAAAAAATTAAAATCAGACAGTGGTCCTTTTAGCCAAAGTTTAAGCAATATGGCCGAAAGCGAATTAACAGATATTGCTGAATTCAACAGTGAAAATACATCTGTTTATCCAACAGTTACGTCTGATGTTGTTAATGTAATTCTGCCTGAAACAATTAAAAATGCTGATATTACAATCACTGATGTTTTAGGAAAAACAGTACTTAAGAATAAAATTGAAACAATTGGAAATATAAATGTATCAAGCTTAACAAATGGAGTTTACTACATAAAAGTTGAGGGTGAAACATTACAAACAACGAAAAAGTTTATTAAACAATAATTTCACTTTTTCGAAATTTTAAAAGGTCTAATGCTGTAAATGTATTAGACCTTTTTTACGTTTTAAAACGTAAAACCCATTATTTCAAATTAAGAATACATTTGTAATAAATATTTAATTTATGAATAGATATTTCCTTTCAATTATGCTTTATCTTTTGCTTGGAACCTTTAAAGGTAAATCACAAGATTCCATTTCCATAAGAATCAAACGTTGTTCAAGAATTATACTTCCATTTCAAAATTTAATTAATGTAAAAATCAAATATAGCAACACTTCCGACTCAATTAATTACTTACTTTATGGTGTCGATATAATAGAAACTAAAAAAGACACAAGCCAAAATTATAAAGATCAAAGACAGGGTCTTTCTTGTGCATTTACAAATAGAAAAGGTGAATTTATTTATGGATTTAGACAGTGGATTAGTTACTACCGATTATCGAAACTAGAATCAGTATCAAAGAAAAATCGTAAATTTTCTAAAAAGCAATATAAAAATCGGGAAAAAGATCCATTAGTACTTATGCCAAAACAATCGATTTATAGAAAATATAAAATCAACCTTAAAAGTGAAGGAATTGAGCTTGGAATGAATAAATTACAGATTTTGCTAATTTGCATAAATCAAAAAAAGACAAAAAGCCAATTAGAAGCAGATGAAAAGCAATTTAATGCAATAACGTATTCTGGGATTTGTAAAACACAAATTAATAAATTCTTATTTTTAAATTTTGCGAGTGAATATTTGCAAAACATCAAATAACGTTATTATCCAACCCAATCAAACCAATTGATTTCTCATTTCACAATAATTACTATTTTTGATTATCATTATTTAAAATACTTAGACTAAATTACTATGTCAAAAGAAAAACGCATCCAAAATGCTTCAGGCAGTCAAAAATCAAGTCAAAACTATCAAAACGACCAAAGCGTTGTTTTGAACAACAAAATCAATTTTTGGTGCCTTTTTGCGACAATTGGAATCACTTTAATCGTATTCTTCCCGGCTTTGTTCAACGGCTTTGTATTAAATTGGGACGATGCTGGTTATATAACCGAGTACAAACCTATACAATCTTTGTCATGGCAAAATATCAAAATCATATTCACTAGCTATCATCAAGGTAATTATCACCCACTTACAATACTTACTTATGCTTTTGAACAAGCAATTGTAGGAACAAAACCATTTCTGTATCATCTCGATAATATTATTCTTCATCTCCTAAATGTTGCATTGGTATTTATTTTTACTCGAAAACTCACCAATAAACTTGAAATTGTTTGTATCACAGCCTTACTTTTTGGTATTCATCCATTACGTGTAGAATCAGTTGCATGGGTTTCGGAACGTAAAGATGTACTTTACACATTCTTTTTTATGCTTGCTGGAATTAAGTATATCGATTATTTCCAAAAAGCAGAATCTAAAATCAAGAACTTAATACTTTCTATATTATTCATAATCTTATCTTTACTTTCGAAACCAGCAGCAGTTTGTTTCCCAGGAGTAGTGATTCTTATCGATTGGTTTTGTGGTAGAAAATTTTCAACTAAACTAATATTAGAAAAGGTTCCCTTTTTTGCAATTTCATTGATATTCGGTATCGTTGCAATTTACTCACAAAAAGAGATTGGTGCAATTCAAAATCTGGCTCCTCTTTTCAGCTTTTTCGAACGTATACTCCTATCATTCTATGCTTTAGTTCTATATTTTTCAAAATTCCTAGTTCCACTTGGTCTTTCAGCTATGCATCCTTATCCCGAATTAGTTGATGGACATCTAGCAACAAAAGTATATATAGCACCCATTATCGTTTTAGCTTTAATAGTTCCAGTAGTTTATTCTTTTAGGAAAACGAAAATGATAGTTTTTGGGACTCTCTTTTTCTTTGTAAATATTGCTTTAGTTCTTCAACTATTACCTGTAGGTGCAGCTATTATAGCAGAACGCTATAGTTATATTCCATATATAGGTTTATTTATGATGATTGCTTATGGCTATTCTTGGATTTCAGAAAATAAAATAGCAAACATTAAAAAAATAAAACCATTTATAGCTATTATACTCTGTATGTGGATATTATGCCTTGGAATACTATCTTTCAATCGTATAAACGTCTGGAAACGTGGCGATTATCTTTTTGAAGATATTTTACTTAATTATAAAAATCAGCCATTTGTATATAATAATCTAGGATTCATTTGTTTTAATGAACTGAAAGAAAATGATCGTGCTTTATATAATTATAATCAATGCTTAGCAATCGATCCTGATTTTCAAATGGCATATGGTAATAGAGCTATTCTTTATTTTAATACACAAAAATATCCAGAAGCATTAAAAGATTTCGATAAAGCTTTAAAGTATAATCCAACGAATACCGATGCAATGATTGGTAGAGCAAATACATTAAGTTCATTAAATCAATACGAAAAGGCAATTCCGGACTATGATTCATATATTTCGATAAAACCAGAAAATCCATCAGCATGGCATTGGCGCGGTATAGCAAAATATAATTGCAAGAAATACGATGACGCAATAACAAATTTTAATAAAGCATTAGAACTACAACCTAATGGATATGAATCTTATTACTGGCGTGGACTTTCACTATATAGCAAAGGTTTAAATATAGAGGCAATTTCTGATTTAAGTAAAGCTATAAATATCGAATCATCAAAGTCAGAAATCTACGCATGGCGTGGCTTGATGTATTATTCACTTAAAAACTATAATGCAGCAATTGCAGATTACACAAAGGCATTAAGCATAAATCCAAACGATATGGCATCGTTAATGAATCGAGTTATCTCATATAAAATTACCAAAGAATGGAATAAAGCTTTAATAGATATCGAAAATGCAATGCAAAAACAATATCCTGTAGATAGAGCATTATATGAAGAAATTAAAAGAAATGCGGGAATAAAATAAATGCTTGATTTAATATAATATCATATCTCATTCATTTTTTGTTAATTAAAATATATTATTGAATGTTTAAATATACTATAAATATCATATTGTATTATATTTTAAAATATTAAACAACTATATTGAAATATTAACTTTATATAAAATACATTATACAATTTAATATCTATACTTTAATACAATTATCAATTTTATGTTCCATGTGGAACATAAAACACTTAAAACGACTAAATAAATAGATTTTAGAATACAATTAAAAATGTTAAAAGGCTATATATGTGCATATTATGTGATTTACAAAAAAAATAAATATTCTAAAAAACAAATAGTAATAACAATTATTGAATGATCTAAAACAATATGAATGGTATATATATTAAAAATAAATAGAAACAGAGAATACATATAAATAGACATTAAGCAATAAAGTTAAGATTAAAAGAAAAATAAAAGAAGTTATAACATACAATAATCTAAAAACAAAATTACATAATTATATTTTTTGTATATTTATGGTAATACTTTTATCAAAATTAAAATAGATACTTATTTAAATAAACTATGAAGAAGAGATATCTCTCCCTATTAATTGCATGCACATTATCAAGTATTACAGTGCATTCTCAAAACAAAATCAATACAAATAAAATTGATTGGTTAAGCTTTAAAGAAGCACAGCAAAAGAACAAAAAAGAACCACGTAAAATAATTATGGATGTATATACAGAATGGTGTGGTTGGTGTAAATATATGGACAAAACAACATTTACCGACCCAAATGTTATAGCTTACATAAATACAAACTATTATGCTGTAAAATTTGATGCAGAAACATTAGATACAATAGAATATAAAGGCAAAAAATATGGTCCATCTCAACCTTATAATGGCAGTGGACGTAAGCCAGCACATAATCTTGCAATATATTTACTACAAGGTCAATTATCATACCCAAACTTGATGTACTTTGATGATAGTACAAACGTTATAACTTCAATACCTGGTTATAAGTCTGCAAAAGACTTACAAGCATTCCTATTATACTTTGGAGAAAACATATATAAATACGCAAACATTCAACCATTCATAGATGACTTTAATAGCACATTTACCGATTCATTAAAAAACAAAACTGAAAATGTTAAATGGTTAACAATAAAAGAGGCTCTTGAAAAGAATAAAAAAGAAAAGAGAAAAATAATTATCAGTCTTCAAACAGAATGGTGTCCTACATGCAAAATGATGGATAATAGCACATTTCACGACATTAAATTAGCAGAATATTTAAATACAAAAACGTATCCAGTAAGACTAGATGCTACGACTAAAGACACAATAATATTCAACAATTATCAATTTATAAATGAAAACAAGGAACATCCATTTAATCAATTTGCAGTAACACTATTAAATGGCAAAATGCGCTTCCCTAATTTTGTTTTTGTTGATGAAAATCTAAATTTATTATCGGCGGTACCAGGATATATGACTAAAGATGGAATAGAACCAATTGTAAAATATTTTGTTAGTGATTCGTTTAAAACCATAAAATGGGAGGATTATATTAAATCGTATAAACAAGAATCAAAATAAAATATCTCTTATATATAAAAAAGGCGTATTGAAAACAATACGCCTTTTTTATATATAGCACAACATCTTCTAATGAGTACCTAAAATATATGTTTTATACATAAATGCAAGAAAATTCGCAGTTAATAACACAAAAGAAAGAACAACCATCATACCAATAGTATGATGTTTTTTAAACTTTCCTTTAAAATATTTAAAACCTATAGCTAACGTAGAAACAAAGGTTCCATACGAAACAATACATAAAAACGTTAAGAGTGCATCCATATTATTATATTTTATTATAGCGAATATACAGAAATTTTATATTTAATAATACTTTAAAAAGGACATTTTTTCGAAACAAAGTATATCATTAGCAACATCTAACATCTGGTCTTCAGAGATAGAAATAATCTTTGATGACAATTCTGAAAAAGAATCTACTCTACCAAACACAAGGACACTTTTTGCTTGTGACAACATGATGTTCTGATTATTATCATACGACATTGCAAGTTGACCGAGCAATTGATCCTTAAAAGCACTAAGCTTATCTGTCAACAAAGAAGAATTCTTAATTCGATCAAACTCACTTTGAATCAATGTCAGACATTTATCTACTTTCTTAACATCTGTCCCAAAGTAAATCATAAACAATCCAGCATCACAAAAAGAAGTAAAATTAGACTCAACAGTATACGTCAAACCATTTTTTTCTCTTAAAACCATATTCAATAACGAACTCATCTGAGGACCACCAAGCACATTATTCAAAACAGAAAGTGTCAATCTGCTTGAATCAGTCCAAGAATATGCATCACAACCTAATAGACAATGAGCTTGATTAGTTTTTTTCTTATCTAAAAAACTAAAAACAGATCCATTTAAAACCGATTTATGATTTGGTAAGAGATCAACAACACGACACGAGAAATCAAAAAAAGACATAACTTTTGCAAGAGCATCGTCAAACGGGATATTACCAACAAATGAAATCACAAGTTTTGAACGCAGAAACTTATTTCGATAAAAATCATTCATTTTAGATGAATTAATTCGCTCGATACTCCCTTTTGACCCTAAAATTGGCCTTGACAAATCTGTTCCACAATAAAATCGTTCTTCAAAATCATCAAAAATCAATTCAGAAGGCGAATCCTCATAAGAATAAATTTCATCACAGATAACTTCACATTCCTTTTCCAATTCGTTCTGAGGAAACACAGAGTTAAAATAAACATCCGATAACACTTCAAATGCAACATCAGAATATTTATTCAAAACACTAACATAAACACATGTTTCCTCCTTTGAAGTATAGGCGTTAAAATCGCCTCCATAACGCTCTACATCTTCAATAATTTTCATCGAATCACGAGTCGTTGTACCCTTAAACCACATATGCTCGATAAAATGCGACATCCCAGACAGGTCTTTTTCATCATTTCGAGAACCGACTCCAACCATTAATCCTAAATGAACAACTTCAGACATCGATTTGCAATGAACAAAAATAACTTCCTTTCCCAAATCAAAAATCGTCGTTTCCATAATTAAATTTTAGAATGTTCCACGTGGAACAATTATCGACCAAGGAATATTAACAGGACATTTACATCAGAAGGTGACACTCCTGAAATTCGCGAAGCTTGACCAATCGTCTTTGGTCTAATAGCATTTAGTTTTTGACGCGCCTCTGTAGACAAAGATTGAAGAGCATCAAAATTAAAATTATCTGATATTACGATATAATCAAGTCGTTTAATTTTATCTGCAACTAGCTTTTCTTTCTCGATATACCCAGAATATTTTATGTCAATTTCAATTAATTCATTTAATTCCGATTTAGAGATAATAGTATTTTCATAAAACGGAGAGAATTCATCGAAATATAAATCTTCGAAATCTTTTAATTCTACATTTGGTCGAGATATTAATTGACTTAGCTTAACACCTTGCGAAATTGGGGTAGAATTTAAATCTGCCAGTTTAGAATTTACCATACTTGGCTTAACAGAAATATCCGCAACTTTTTCTCTAAATGATTTTACCAACAGATATTTTGATATAACCTGATTAAAACGAATTTTATTTGACAAACCAAAAGAAAAAGACTTTTCAGTTAATCTTAAATCAGCATTATCTTGACGCAACAAAATTCTATATTCGGCTCTTGAAGTAAACATTCTATAAGGCTCGTTTACTCCTTTCGAGATCAAGTCATCAATTAATACTCCAATATATGCTTCATCTCTTTGTAACACAAAACCATCTTTGTTCGCAACTTTTAAACTAGCATTGATTCCAGCCATTAATCCTTGTGCTGCGGCTTCTTCATAACCAGTAGTTCCATTAATCTGTCCAGCAAAGAATAAATTAGAAATAAGTTTAGTTTCTAAAGTTGAATGTAATTGAGTTGGATCGAAATAATCATATTCAATAGCATAACCAGGTCTAAATATTTTACAATTTTCTAAACCAGCAACATTCTTTAAAGCTTCATATTGAACTTCTGCAGGTAATGAAGAACTAAAGCCATTTAAATAATATTCATTAGTAGTAAATCCTTCAGGTTCTAAAAATAATTGATGTGATAATTTATCTGCAAAAGTAACAATCTTAGTTTCTATTGATGGACAATATCGTGGACCAACACTTTGTATCGTTCCATTATACATAGGAGAATCATTGAAACCTTTAAAGAGAATTTCATGAACAGTTTTATTCGTATAAGTTAAATAACAACTTAATTGATTTTTTAATGTAACTGTATTATTCAAATAAGAAAATGAACGTATTTCATCATCACCTTTTTGTTCAATACATTTACTAAAATCAATTGACCTTCCATCAATACGAACAGGTGTTCCAGTTTTCATTCTTCCTACTGTAAATCCAAAAGATTTAAGTTGGTCAGATAAAACATAAGAAGCAGGTTCAGAAACTCTACCTCCTTGCAACTGAACACGACCTATATGCATAAGGCCATTCAAAAATGTACCATTAGTTAAAACAACAGCATGAGAATTAATTTTAATATTCATTGCAGTTTTAACGCCAACAACTTTATCGTTATTAAATAATAACTCGGTAACTGTATCTTGCCAAAAATCTAAATTAGGTGTATTCTCAAGAATAGTTCGCCATTCAATTGAAAAAACAGTTCTATCGCATTGTGCTCGTGGACTCCACATAGCAGGACCCTTTGATTTATTTAGCATTTTAAATTGAATCATTGATTTGTCAGTAACAATTCCTGAAAAACCACCTAGAGCATCAATTTCGCGAACAATTTGTCCTTTGGCTATTCCACCCATTGCA
>Ga0302215_10002353_pt1 | contig 13017 bp, 8 predicted proteins | sample II_Fen_N3_1_FD_194580 | JGI IMG/M metagenome (GOLD analysis project Ga0302215, IMG submission 194580) | Peat permafrost microbial communities from Stordalen Mire near Abisko, Sweden - II_Fen_N3_1 | ecosystem: Environmental > Terrestrial > Soil > Wetlands > Permafrost | place: Sweden: Abisko... | reverse complement strand
ATTATCAACATACATCCGGCGCTGCTGCCAAAGTTTGGCGGTAAAGGGATGTACGGACATCATGTACACAAGGCGGTGGCTGATGCCGGCGAAACGGAATCGGGGATTACCATACATTATGTAAATGGTAACTACGACGAAGGCAACATCATTTTTCAGGCAACTTGCCCGATATCCGAAGCGGATACCCCTGATATGATTGCAGAAAAAGTACACGCGCTGGAATACCTTTATTTCCCTGAAGTTATCGCAGATTTATGGGAATAGCCCGTTTGATGACAGTAGATGATTGATAGTAGGTAGTTTAAGTGCAAACACGATAGTTACAACTGTATTTCTTCCTCCGATTTTTTATCGTATCTTTGCAACCCGAAAATGCTGACCCGTTTCAACAATTACTCAATTCAACAACTAAACATTCAAAAAATATGGCTCTTCAATGTGGTATCGTGGGTTTACCCAATGTTGGTAAATCTACTTTATTCAACTGTCTTTCAAATGCTAAAGCTCAGGCTGCTAACTTTCCGTTTTGTACTATCGAACCCAATGTGGGTGTAATTACCGTTCCGGACGAACGACTTAACAAATTAGCCGAACTGGTTCATCCACAACGAATTGTACCAACTACGGTAGAAATAGTAGATATTGCAGGGCTGGTAAAAGGAGCCAGCAAGGGCGAAGGACTGGGCAATAAGTTTCTGGCCAACATCCGCGAAACAGATGCCATTCTTCACGTATTACGTTGTTTCGACGACGAAAACATTACACACGTGGATGGAAGTATTAACCCTGTTCGCGACAAGGAAATCATTGACACAGAGTTACAATTGAAAGACCTTGAAACGGTAGAAAGCCGCATTAGCAAAGTGCAGAAACAAGCTCAAACCGGAGGTGACAAACAAGCCAAAGCAACATACGATATATATGTACAATACCGCGAAGCTTTGCTGCAAGGCAAATCGGCACGCACGGTTAAGCTAGATCCGCTGGATAAAAAACTGGTAAAAGACCTGTACCTGCTTACCGACAAACCGGTGATGTATGTGTGTAATGTTGACGAAGCGTCAGCGGTAAATGGTAATGCCTATGTTGACGCTTTGCGCGAATCGGTAAAAGACGAAGGTGCCGAGATATTGGTGGTGGCTGCTGCTACCGAGGCCGATATTGCCGAACTGGAAACTTACGAGGAACGTCAGATGTTTTTGGAAGAAGTAGGACTCACCGAATCTGGAGTGGCTCGTTTAATACGTGCAGCATACCATTTATTAGACCTACAGACCTACTTTACCTGCGGTGTGCAGGAAGTACGTGCGTGGACATTTGAACGTGCGTGGAAAGCTCCACAGTGTGCGGGCGTTATCCACACCGATTTCGAAAAAGGATTTATCCGTGCCGAAGTCATCAAATATGCCGATTTCACCTCATTGGGATCCGAAGCTGCCTGCAAGGAGGCCGGAAAAATGAATGTGGAAGGTAAAGAATACGTGGTGACTGATGGCGATATTATGCACTTCCGCTTTAATGTATAGGTTTTAGACCAAAGACAATATATTTAACAGAGGTCTGCTGATTAATTTCGACAGACCTCTTGTTTTGAATCAAAAACTTTACTGTTTATTTTTTCAAAGTAAATTCTTTTGTTACTCCATTAACAGTGGCAGTTGCTTTATTGTCTTTCGTTCCATCTCCATAGTCCACCAGCACTGTTTTGCTATCGGTCGTAATTACCACCGATCCTTTGGTGAAGTATGGATAGTTTCCGCTTACGATTAAAGGATTAGAATCCTGAATTACCATCGAATAGGCCACTCCTTTAGCATTCACACCACTCGATGATCCTGTTATCGAATAGATATCATCCCAGTAAACAAGTGGGGTGTTGTTGGTGCCAATGCGTGTACGTGTACGTTCGGTATTCCATATCACTTTTGTTCCATCGGTGCGTACAAGTGTATCTTTGGCTATAATTCTCCAGTAAGGTTCCTGTAGATCGGTGTAGCCTTTGAAGGTAACCGTTTTTCCGCCTTTTAGTTGGTTGCCGTTTACGTAAAAGTCGGAGAAAGTAAATGTTCTGGTAGAATTTGCAGTTGTCATTTTGGCGCTTACGGTAATGTATATTTTACCTTTAAGTCTGTTGCCACGTTTTACGGTAACACCAGTGCCGAAATCAAGACAGATATTTTTTGGGTAATCGTTTAGTCCCGGTCTGTCAACGGTAATTACCACGCTGTCCATTGTAATTTTGATGCTTGCTTTTTGTGGGTTCGAATCGGTTGAGCTTTTTACAGCTTGATAGCCTGCTGCATCCAACACGTTCACATAATCGTCCGCAGTACTCACAATTTGGTCATTTACTGCTGCTGCCTGACCTTCATCGGTTGCTGTGGCAGTTAACGATGCATCGGTAGTTCCGGTTAAATCTGTAGTGCACGAAACCAGAGAAGAAAGACTGAATGAAATAGCAATTATTGCCAATAGATTTACTTTTTTCATAATAGTTTTTTTATTAATTGTTGATAGTTTGTTTGCTTTATATACCTAAGACAAACAATTGAATCAGTACCACTACCTGAAATTAGAAAAAATGCATTTTTTGTATGAAATATTTTTAATGCTGGTGCTGAGTAATAGTTTAAGTGTCAATTTATCTGTAGTTTATAGATGCTTTTCAAACCTCAGCAACTTTTTTTTCAGGATCTACTTTTTTATATTTTACGGACTTTCGATTTGCCCAAATCAATTTTAAGCCCTAGCATGGCACTGTATCCTACATATTTTCCTAAACTCCCGGTAGGGTTTCCGTTTATATACATCGACTTTATAAGGTACAAAGAAGGTCCTGCAAAGACTTTAAGGCGTGGTACTATGGCAAAGTCCAACACGGGACTCAGCTCAGTTGTGGCAGCTCGTACGTTGAGTTTATACGATTTTCCTCTGACCAATGCATACTGAATCAGGTCTATATTCATCCCCCAGTATTTCGTAAACTGAAATTTTACGCCTGCACCCAATCCCAAATGATAGGATTTATAATAGTCAGAACCAACTGAAATGATTGAATATAGTTTATTCGCTCCAATATGAATAAAGAAGCCGGATAAGTGTTTGTTGACGGCAAAGCCCGGCTCTATTATGGCACTTGTTTTTTTGAATCTTACAGTGCCGGGCGCTGTGGCAGTTATTGTTTTCGGAGGAGCAACCTCCACGGGTGTTTCTACAGTAGGGGTTGTTTCCAGCGGTATAGGATCTTTAGGTGGATTTATTGGGTTGATTGTTGAGTTGTTTTCTACGGGTTGTATGGTGTCAATCGCTGCTACGGTATTAGTGCTCTCAGCAATTTTAAACTCTGTTTTAATACTAACTGGAGTGGCATGACCAGATAACGCCGGAATTTTTATCGGAGGATCAATTTTTGCCGCATCGGATTTCAGTAAAACAACGTATTTACCTGTGAATTTGAATTTAATGGGTTTGGGTAAAATCTTTTGTAGTGCAACACATAGTGTCTGTTTGTTGAGTTGCGGGAATGTAAATTCCTGCTTGTCGTTTATTTTTGTGGGGTCGTACGAAAAAACGCAACCGGTCTGTTTGCTTAGGTTGTTAAGAGCCACTTTTAATGTACTGCGCCCTGCAGGAAAACTGACTATCTTATCGGCATAACTGTTTTGGGCAACCAATTCTGCCGGAAATAAAAAAAGAATGCAAATAATCAAACGTCTAATCAGTTTAGTCATTAGTAGGGTAATTTGTTATTGTTTCGCAGAAGATAACCTCCGGTATCTTTTTTTACGTCTAAATTCAGTGTTTCGGCAATAACATTGAGCACCATATCCACATTCTCGCCATCAAAGTTTACGGTTATTTTTCGATTGCCAATGCCGGCTTCCTCAAAACGTATTTTGATGTCATATTCTTTAGCTATTATATCCATGGCATCGTGCAGATTTTTGCCGTTGAACTCTATATGTTTAATGTCTTTGGTTACCGAGTATACTTCAGGTTTTATAACCGAAAATTTCTTGCTTTGTTTATCATAAATGCCGGTTTCTTTTGCCGAAAGAATAACTCCGTCGTTGCTGGTTGTATAAAAGTGCACTTTCCCTTCGCCTACAGTAACTTTTACCTCGTTGTTATCAGGGTAAGCCTCGACCGTGAATTTTGTTCCGATATCTTCTATAAATGTTTCGTCGGCATTTATTTGCAAAACGCCTTTGCCTTTGTGTCCAACAGCAAAAAATGCCTGACCCTCCAGTCGTATTTTCCGTGTTTTCTTTCCGTATCTTGAGCTGTAAATTATTCTACTGTTTTTTGATAGTTTAATCTGTGTCTGATCGGATAGCGTACCCTCTTTTACAGTAGCTTTGGCAGCCAGTACCACATCGTGTTCCGAAAAAATCATCCAGGCAGAGAAAGATAAGGCCAAAATAAGGGCAATGCTAGCCGCCCTGAATAACCAGCTCTTGAACAATGGTTTGTGCTTTGTTTCAATCTCCTGAGCATGATTGCTCTTCTGAAATGCCATGTAAGCAATGAACGATTTTTTAGCACGGTCTGTGTTTGGCTTGGGTATAATCGCATCGGGAGTGCCCAGCTTGGCATAAAGTTCGGTTAGTTCATCAAAGTACAATTGATTTTCGGCCGACTCTGAAATCCATAGTTCCAATGCCTGCATCTCTTGTTCTGATGAATTTCCACCAAAATATCGCGCCAGTAAATTATCTGTATTCTCTTTCATGGCTTTTTTACTTTAGCATCCGAAGCAATAAACATAAAAATAAAAAATCTGTTAATTCTACCCGCAGAATTTTCAGAGCCTTCGAAATATGATTTTCTACAGTATTGGTAGAAATATTAAGTTGCGAAGCTATTTCAGCATACGATAACTGTTCTATACGGCTCATTTCAAATACTCTTCGGCATTGTGGTGGCAGGCTTGCCAGTGCAGTGTCAATGGCTTTCTGTAAATCTGTGCTCTCGATGTAATCTGCTGTTGAGTTTACATCCGTATTCATTGACAAAATGTAGTTCAGGTTATGTTCCTGATGACTGGTTTTCTGATGAATAGTGTTTAGACAATTATTATGTACGATGCGATACAGATATGAACTGACGGAACTTTGAATATCCAACGATTCGTGCTGATCCCACAACTTGCAAAATGTTTTTTGAACAACGTCTTCGGCTTCATCCATATCTCTTAAAATAGAGTACGCATATCTACACAATGCCTCATAACAATCGTCGAAAAGTTGCTCAAATGCTAAGTGATTTCCTTCTCGCAAATCCTTTATTGTCTCTAACATGTTTTGAAAATAATGAATTACTATTCCTTACCAGTCTAGCGACAAAGATATAAATTTTTGTTGTGAATTATATTTCCGGCTTAGCATTCTCCGTATATATGACAATTAAAGTTGAATGTACCACCAGTGGCAATTCAACTTTTTTTGTATGACGAAAGAAAGATAAAAACAGGGGTAGGAGTTTCAGGCAAACATTTCGACATCCTCTTTGCTGATGGTAGCGCCACCAAGGATGATCAGGCGTTCTACTACATTACGCAACTCGCGGATATTGCCTGTCCATGAACGGGTTTTAAGTGTTTCGATACCCGCTTCTTCGAAAATTTTGGGTTGGATACCCTGTTCGCTGCATATTAATTCGCAGAAATGGCTAACCAGCAATGGTATGTCATCTTTTCGCTCATCCAGACTCGGTACATGTATCGGGATTACATTCAGGCGGTGAAATAGGTCTTCGCGGAAGTTTCCGTTTTCTATTTCTTTTTTGAGATTTTTATTTGTTGCTGCCAATACACGCACATTTACTTTTATGCTTTTATCGCTGCCTACCCGGGTAAGTTCATTTTCTTGTAATACCCTGAGCACTTTAGTCTGAGCCGACAGACTCATATCCCCAATCTCATCTAAAAAAATTGTTCCTCCGTCGGCTTGTTCAAATTTACCAATCCTTTGTTTTATGGCCGATGTAAATGCTCCTTTTTCGTGCCCGAAAAGTTCGCTTTCGATAAGTTCTGATGGAATTGCTGCACAGTTTACTTCCACATAAGGCGCTTCGGTGCGATTGCTTTGTTCAAAAAGAAGTCGTGCCACCACTTCTTTACCTGTACCATTATCGCCGGTAATTAAAACCCGGGCATCGGTCGGTGCTACGCGTTCAATCATCAGACGTACTTTTTCTATTGCCGGAGATGCACCAATCATTTGATGGCGTTTGGCTACTTTCTTTTTCAGTGTTTTAGTTTCTGTAACCAAGGTATTGCGTTCCAAAGCATTCCGAACTGTAATCAATAATCGGTTGAGGTCTATTGGTTTCACGATGAAATCAAATGCTCCTTTTTTGATGCATTCTACAGCAGTTTCAATGTTTCCATGCCCGGAAATCATAACAATAGGGGCTTCAATACTTATCTCGTGTAAATGACCAAGCAGTTCGATACCATCCATTTCGGGCATTTTTATGTCCGAAAAAATAAGGTCAAAAACAGCGTTTTGAGCTGCTTCAAATCCTTGCTTTCCGTTTTCGGCTAAAGTTACCTGATGTTTTTCGAATTCAAGTATGTCTTTGAGCGTATTGCGTATGCTGCGCTCGTCGTCAATTACCAGTATTTTTGCCATATTGCTTATAAATCAAATCCGATGTCGCTTCTGAAGTATTTTCCTTTGTATTGAATTTTCTGAGCATTTTTAAATGAAACAGACAATGCCTCAGCTTTGGTTGAACCATACGAGCTTATGGCCATGACTCTACCGCCATTTGTTACTAATTTATCGTCTTTCAGGGCGGTTCCTGCTTGGAAAACAATACTTTCACTTACCTTCGTCAAACCGGTGATTTCATCTCCTTTATCATACTGTTCAGGATAACCTCCTGCTACCAGCATGACGGTAACTGCACTTCGTTCGTCTATTTCTATTGTCTTTTCATTCAGATTTCCATTGGCCACGCCTTCCAGTAGATCCACAAAGTCGCTTTTAATTCGCAACATTACCACTTCGGTTTCCGGATCTCCCATACGAGCATTGTATTCAATAGTGTACGGTTCTCCGTTTACTTTTATCAATCCAAAGAAAATAAATCCCTTGTAAACTATGCCTTCGCTGTTGAGTCCGTCAACAGTGGGTTTTATTATCCGTTCTTCAACTTTGCGCATGAAATCTTTGTCGGCAAACGGAACGGGCGAAACTGCACCCATACCGCCTGTGTTTAGACCTTTATCTCCCTCTCCAATTCGTTTGTAGTCTTTTGCCTCCGGAAGAATCTTATAATTTTTACCATCAGTGATTACGAACACAGAACATTCAATCCCAGAGAGGAACTCTTCGATAACAACAGTTTTACTTGCCGCACCGAATTTTCCATCGAGCATAGATTTCAATTCCGAAATCGTTTCGTCCAAATCATTTAAAATCAGTACTCCTTTTCCGGCTGCGAGTCCATCGGCTTTTAAAACATAAGGAGCTTCATGATTTTTTAAGAACTCTATTCCTTCGGCAATGTTTTCGTTGGTTACGCTTAGGTAGCCGGCTGTCGGAATATTGTGGCGAAGCATAAATTGTTTTGAGAAATCTTTGCTTCCTTCCAGTTGAGCACCAACTTTATCGGGTCCGATGACAGGGATATTCTTCAATTCGTTATCCGCAGCAAAAAAATCAACAACACCCTTCACTAAAGGATCTTCTGGTCCTACAACAACAATCTTGATGTTATTTTCCAATACAGCATCTTTAATTGCCGGAAAGTTATCTGCCGCAATAGGAAGATTAGTTCCTACGCCAGCTGTGCCGGGATTGCCAGGAGCAATAAAAAGCGTAGTAAGTTTAGTACTTTGTGCTATTTTCCAAGCCATTGCATGTTCGCGTCCACCTGAGCCAAGGAGAAGAATGTTCATATATGATAATTGAATGAATTTGAGTTGCAAAAGTAGCTTTTTTGTTTGAAAGAGGCAAGAGATACTTCTTTGAGGGGCGGGAGTGCGGGAGTGTTGAAGTTTGGCGTGAAATTTTGTCAGAATTCCATTTGGTTTGCCAGAAGTGTATGCTATAAAAAGACGAAAGGTAGCTTGCCTCACGGCACTCTACCAATCTTTCGTTAACCTTAAATCTAATACTATGAAAAAATCATGATGCAAAAATATATCGTAGTTTAATACTTTCCAAACATTATATGTTAAATAATTGCCACTACCGCCTCAAATTATACTTAATTAATAAAAAAGCGTGCGCTTTGTCAGGAAAAGAAAGATTTTTTTGTATAAAACGTAAAGGTATCGCACAAAATGTTCACTTAAAACTGCTTCATTTGGTTTTTCTAATTCCGAATGCAGATGATGAACCCCCATAAAAGACGAAAGGTAGCTTGCCTCACGGCATTCTACCAATCTTTGTTAACCTTAAATCTAATACTATGAAAAAATCACGATGCAAAATTATGTGTTTTTTCTATATCGTGCAAGAAATTTTGAAGAAAAGTGCTTTAAAAGTATGCTTTATAACATATAATAACTTCAAAAACTGTGTTTGCAGATATTTTAAATGAAAAAAGCCGCTTGGATCGAAATCCAAAGCGGCTTTTTTTGGTATATATTGATTTTATGAACAAATCCTGTATTATTCAAAAACATGTCTCTATAAAAACGCGAAAGGTAGTAACGCCTTACTACCAATCTTTGTTAACCTTAAATCTAATACTATGAAAAAATCACGATGCAAAATTATGTGTTTTTTCAATACGATGCAAGAGTTTCCAAGGAGAAATGTTCTAAAAGCATGTTTTATAACACACATTTACTATTTTCAGCCATTATTTAAGAAATATAAAGTCTTTTTAAGGGTGTTTTTTACACTAAATCGATCTTCAACATATTTTCTACTTTTATGAGTATATCTGATTGGATTCAAGAAAGATTTTATGTAGGCAATGAACATTATTAATCAGAGTTTTTTGAACTTGACAGCGTGCTCTGTTAACAGGTGAATTGACTTGACAGCTGTTACATAAAATGATATAAGTAATAATTTGTGCCTCAGATAAATAGAATAATTACTACAAAAAACACAAGAAACATCTGCTTATAAACATATAATCTTAAATATATCTGTCTTTCTATTAAATTAATATGTAATTATTATTATATTTGCCACTACTACAGTTGACTGAAGATGTAAATTAAACTTCAATATAATATTTTATTTACATTTTGCTCTGTATTCAGCTTAGCATAAAACCATATAGACTAAATAGCTGTGACATGAAAAAACTGATACATCAAAACTCAATTACGATTGTAGAAGAAAACCATGACCTATTTGTGAATGGTATTCTTAATAGTATTGTTGATGCTTTTTTTTCGGTTGACTATGAGTATCGCTATACAGGTTTTAATGAATTACATGCTTCACGCATGAAGAATTTATACGATGTTGATATAAAGTTAGGAGATAAATTATCCGAGTATCAATCGACACAGATTGATTGGCTTAAAGCAAAATCATTTATTGACAGGGCTTTAGTCGGTGAGATATTTACGGAGTATGTATATTTAGGAAACTCGGGATCAAAGCAGCTTTATTCTGAAATCTCACACAGCCCGATTCTGAACCGTAAGAATGAAGTGATTGGAGTGTCGATATTTTCTAAAGATATAACAGAAAGAAAGGAAATAGAAGATGCATTAAAGGAAAGCGAACGGAAATACAGAGATTTGGTAGATAATTCACCTGACGCTATTGCAATTTACTGTGAGAAAAAATTAGTGTTTGTAAACAAAGCATGTTTCAAATTAATAGGAGCGACTGATAAACAGGTGCTTATTGGTAGACCTGTGCTTGATTTTATACATCCTGAATTTAAGGAGCTTGCCGTACGCAGAATGAAAGATGTTTTTATAAATCGTAAGGTTTTGCCTTTGATAAATGAGAGACTTGTTAAACTGGACGGCTCGTATGTAGATGTAGAAGTAAAATCAATACCCATTGATTTTGATGGAAAACATGCTGTTCAATTAATAATTCATGATATAACGGAGTTAAAGCAAGCCGAAGAAAAGATAAGGGAAACGGAAATTCTTTTTTCTCAGGCGTTTAATGCAAGTCCTGCGGCAATGACTATTGCTACCACGAAAGATGGATCTTACATTGCTGTGAATGAAAGTTTTCTTCGTATTACGGAGTTAGATCGGGAGGAAGTAATTAGGAAAAAACCCGAAGAACTGAATTTAATGGACGAGGATACCCGAAAAGGGTTGAAAGATCAGCTGATAGAGACCGGCACATTAACCGATGTTGAGGTTCAGGCGAAGTCAGCATCAGGTAAATTGCTGGTGTTAACGATTTCAGTAGACATTGCGGAACTTGGCGGAGACCCCTGTATCTTGGCTACTATGCAAGACATTACTGAGCGAAAGAAGATAGAAAAGGCTTTGCGGGAGAGTGAAGAAAGATTTAAAAAGGCATTTGTTACAAGCCCGGACTGTGTGAATATCAACAGAATGGATGACGGAACATACGTTTTGGCTAATGAAGGATTTACTAAGATTTTAGGATATACAGAAGATGAAATTATAGGGAGAACTTCTTTAGAAATGAATATCTGGAGCAATCCGGCTGACAGAGGCAGTTGGATTAAAATATTATCGGAGGATGGTAAAGTGGATAACTTTGTGACTCAATTCAGGACTAAGACCGGGGAGCTAATTTATGCAATGGTTTCAGCCGCTATCATTGAGTTGGACGGAATTACTCATGTGCTTAGTATTACGCGCGATATCACGAAACAAAAGCTTGTAGAGAATAGTCTGCGCTCCAGTGAAGAAAAATACCGCTCATTGTTCGAGAATAATACTTCGGTCATGTTGTTGATAAATCCTGAAACTGCAGAAATTGTAGATGCAAATCCTACGGCATGTGAGTTTTATGGCTGGACTTATGATGAAATTCGCACAAAAAAAATTATGAATCTGAATGTGCTCCCTTCTGACGAAGTTTTTAGCATAATGAAAGATGCAAAATTGACAGGAAGGAAACATTTTCATTTTGTCCATAGAAAGGCGAATGGTGAATTACGCGATGTAGAAGCTTTTTCAACGCCAATAAAGGATGGAGATAAACATTTTCTGTTTACGATAATACATGATATCACCAATCGGGTCAGAGCACAAAAGGCTCTGAATGAAAGCGAGGAGAAATTTAAAAAGGCATTTACAACAAGTCCGGATTCAATAAATATTAACCGATTGGAAGATGGTGTTTATGTATCCATAAATGAAGGATTTACGCGTATAATGGGGTATACGGAAGATGAAATACTGGGAAAATCATCTGTCGATAAAAATATATGGGTGGATTCTAAAGATCGTGATAAATTAGTCGCAGAATTGAAAGAAGAGGGATTTGCCGAAAATCTTGTAGCTCAGTTCAGAACAAAAAGCGGTAAATATGTATATGGCATGATGTCAGCTACGATTATAGAATTAGATGGTGTTAAGCATATTTTAAATATAACGCGCGATATCGATAAACTGAAGCAGGCCGAAAAGGCACAGCAAGAGAGCGAAGAAAAGCTCAGTACGCTTTTTAGCTCTATGACAGAGATGGTGGCTATGCACGAACTTGTATTTGATGAGGATGGAAATGCAATTAATTACCGAATTATTGATTGTAATACTGCTTACACCCAGATTTTGGGAATAATAAAGGAAGATGCAATCGGGAAACTTGCAACTGAGGTTTATCAATGTGAGTCGGCGCCCTATCTGGAAATATACAGCAGGGTAAGCCTTACTGGAGAATCATATGAATTCAATACTTTTTATGCCCCAGCGGATAAACATTTCTTGATTTCTGTGATTTCGACAGACAGGAATCATTTTTCTACAATTACAACAGATATAACAGATATTCAGCGAATTCAGGAGCTTGTCATTGATAAGAATAAGGAACTTGAAAACTATCTTTATGTGGCTTCGCACGATTTAAGGTCTCCATTGATAAACATTCAGGGATTTAGCCAGCGATTACAAAAGCAATCTGAAGAAATAAAGGCTATACTGGCAGGCTCTAAATCAGAATCGGAGAAGAAAGTGGGCATCGATAAAATAACGAATGAGGGCATGCCAAAAACCTTGGATTTTATATTGTCCAATGTTTCTAAAATGGATACGCTGATAAAAAGTCTGTTACAGATATCGAGAACCGGAAGATTAATGCTGGTGGTGAAGAAAATAGACATGAATCAGTTAATCAATAAGATTGTTGCAGCTCATAACTATCAAATTATAGAGCTTTCGGCACAAGTTATTATTGATGATCTGGAGCACTGCTATGGAGATGAAAATCAATTAAATCAGCTTTTTTCAAATATCATTGATAATGCTCTGAAATACCACGACCCCAACATGCTGTTGAAAATCGAAATATCGTCAGAGGTACAATATAATAGAGTTCGATATGCAATTTCTGATACAGGAATTGGAATTAGTCCGCGCAATATTGAACAAATCTGGGATGTTTTTTATCGTGCTGATCATACTTTGTCGCAATCGGGCGAAGGTATCGGATTAAGTATTGCCAAAAGAATTACCAATAAACATAATGGAAAGATATGGGTAGAATCGGTTGAAGGGAAAGGTAGTACGTTTTTTATTGAATTACAAAAACAAGATTTTTTCGAACTTTAATTTAATACGCGTTAATCATGGAAGTGTACAAAAAATTAATCATCCTCATTGCAGAAGATGATGATGGACATGCCGAATTAATTAATAACGGATTAATAGAATCGGGAGTTAAGAATGAGATTATTCGTTTTTCGAACGGCGAAGAAGTCTGGAACTTCTTCTCTTCAAATGATTCGAAAACGATTCAGGATATTAATTATTTATTGCTGCTTGATATCAATATGCCAAAAATGGATGGTATAGAGGTGTTGAAACTAATGAAGTCGGACACTGATTTAAAGGAAATTCCAATTATGATGCTCACTACAACCGATGACCCA
>Ga0302215_10002352_pt1 | contig 13026 bp, 6 predicted proteins | sample II_Fen_N3_1_FD_194580 | JGI IMG/M metagenome (GOLD analysis project Ga0302215, IMG submission 194580) | Peat permafrost microbial communities from Stordalen Mire near Abisko, Sweden - II_Fen_N3_1 | ecosystem: Environmental > Terrestrial > Soil > Wetlands > Permafrost | place: Sweden: Abisko... | reverse complement strand
ATGCGGTAAGTCAATATCATGAGCCTGTCGCTTCAATGTTTAATGACGTGAATTCTTGTCCTGAAATTTATCTGTTGTGGTTCCATCATTTGCCATGGGATTTTAAAATGAAAAGCGGTCATACTCTTTGGGATGAGATTTGCTATCACTACAACACAGGTTTACAGCAAGTTAAGCAATTTAAAAAAACCTGGGAAAAGGTACAACCATATGTTGACCAGGAAAGGTTTGTTGATGTGAAAGAAAGACTGGTTTTGCAACTGAATAATGCTCAGCTTTGGAATGATGGTTGTGTACTATATTTCCAAAAATTCAGCAAGAAACCAATACCGAGTGATATTGAACAACCTGTTGGTAAATTAGAAGAAATAATGAAGAATGACATGAAAAGACCAATGCCTTGGGTAAAACGTTGATGTTAGTCATTCAATTTCGAAATATAAACATAAAAATCAGAGATTATGAAAATTAAATTGGGCTTATTTTTATTAATTGGTTTTATCTCATTAAACCTGAGTGTCTTTTCGCAAAACAATAAATTCTATATCTATTTGTGCTTAGGGCAGTCGAATATGGAAGGTAATGCCCGGAAATTTGAGGCACAAGATTCAATAGTGGATAGTCGTTTTAAAGTTATGGAATCAGTTGATTGTCCTAACTTAAACAGAACAAAAGGAAATTGGTATACAGCTGTTCCACCTTTATGCAGATGCAGAACAGGGCTTACTCCATCCGATTATTTTGGTAAAACAATGGTTGCCAACCTTCCGAAAGATATAACAGTTGGTGTTATCAATGTAGCTATAGGTGGTTGCAAAATTGAATTGTTTGATAAGGATAATTACCAGTCATATGTTGCAACAGCTCCTTCGTGGATGATAAATATGATTAAAGAGTATGATGGAAACCCTTATGCCCGATTGGTGGAAATGGCAAAACTTGCTCAAAAAGATGGTGTAATAAAGGGAATTTTATTACACCAGGGAGAATCAAATACAAACGATACGCTCTGGACAAAAAAAGTCAAGGTGGTATATGACAATCTGATTAAAGACTTACAACTTGATCCTGAGAATACACCGCTTCTAGCAGGCGAAACATTAAATGCAGATCAGGGAGGTGCCTGTGCAAGCATGAATAAAATTATAGCAACGCTTCCTAAAACTATTCCCAACTCCTATGTCATTCCTTCGAGTGGTTGCACCGGTATACCCGATCACCTGCATTTTACAGCGGATGGTTATAGAGAATTAGGGAAACGATATGCTGCTCAAATGCTTTCATTATTGGGTTATAAAATTGCTAATCCAGAATAACCTTCAATATTTTGAGACGATCTGGCTTGTTGCATTAAACGTATTTTCGATACACTGATTTTGTCTAATTTATTAAGAACTCACAAATGAAAAATAAATCATTCTATATTCTGTTTATTCTGATTTTCTTATCCATTATTAGATTAGAGGCTCAATCAGGTATAGCCACCGGAGCTCCAATTCCGCCGGAAATAGAAAATCCCGAATTACTCGGAATTAACAAAGAGCCTTATCATGCCACTTTAATGCCTTACTCGAATTTGCAAGAGGCTTTGGTTGCTAAGCGACATGCCTCTTCGCTTTGTCAAAGCCTAAACGGTTTATGGAAATTCAACTGGGTCCCAACACCAGAAAAACGGCCGGCTGATTTTTTCAAGTCTAATTACGATGTGTCAGGATGGAAAAATATTAAGGTCCCTTCCAACTGGGAAGTACAAGGTTATGGCACACCTTTCTATCGAAATTTAGGTTATACCATTAAAAAAGATTTTCCACATGTAATGAGTGAACCTGAAAAAAGTTACACATCTTTTATTGAAAGAAATCCTGTTGGAAGTTACCGACGTGAATTTGACGTTCCGTCAGATTGGGCAGGTCGTCGCAACTTTATTACGTTTGAAGGCGTTGATTGTGCTTTCTTCTTGTGGGTGAACGGAGAGAAAGTTGGCTTTAGTGTAAACAGCCGTAATGCTGCAGATTTTGATTTAACTAAATACCTGAAGCCAGGTAAAAATATGATAGCTGTAGAAGTCTATCAATATAGTTCAGGCACTTGGCTGGAAGATCAGGACATGTGGCGTTTACATGGGATTTTCAGGGATGTAACACTTTGGAGTGTGCCTCAGGTTCATATACGTGATTATTTTGTTAAGCCTGACTTGGACAAAAATTATAGAGATGGTTCAATAGAAGTAACTGCTAAAATCAAAAATTATGGCGATAATTTAGCGAAACCTCAAACCTTTGTTGCCACACTGTATGATAAAAGTGGAAAAGAAATTGCTAAAGGAAGTGCTAGTGGAATAGCACTTAATTCTAAGCAGGAAGAAATTTTGAAAGTTCAATTTAATGTGAGTAATCCTTTGAAATGGACTGCTGAAACTCCCAATTTATATACAATTGTTTTGACCAATTCAACAGGAGAAATTTTATCCTCAAAAATTGGTTTTCGAAAAATAGAAATTAAAGGTCGAATTTTTACAGTGAATGGTGTTCCAATCAAATTGAAAGGCGTTAACCGCCATGAGCATTGGTCGGACGTTGGTCACGCAGTAACCGAAGAACAAATGATTCGTGATCTCGAGGTTATTAAACAAGGCAATTGCAATCATGTACGTACTAGTCATTATTCCGATAATCCCCGTTGGTATGAATTGTGCGACGAATGGGGTATCTGGCTTGTAGCTGAAGCTAACTGTGAATCACATGGTTATGACAGACGTTTTGATGAAGAGCCAACCATGAAAGCAGCGATTATTGACAGAAATGTTGCCAATGTTGAAAATTTCAAGAATCATCCTTCTGTTATCATTTGGTCGCTTGGAAATGAATGCGGTGGGGTAGGTTCCAATTTTGTAGCAGCATTGAATAAGGTCAAAGAACTAGATCCGACACGTTTTGTTCATTATGAGAGATTTGGTACAGGAAGCAGGAATCCGGCCGATTTGGATGGCCGTATGTATGGTACGGCTGAAGATTATGCCAATGTGGCTAAAAACAAAGATTTAACTAAACCATTTTATATTTGTGAGTTTGTGCATGCGATGTTTAACTCCATGGGCTCACTTGAAGAATATTCAAAGGTTTTTGATAATAATCCGGAAATTCTAGGTGGTGCTATTTGGGAATTCCAGGATCAGGCTTTGTGGAATAAGCGCGATCCGCAACATCCAATATTAGCGTATGGCGGTGGTTTTGGAGAAAATCCCAACGATCATTATTTCATTCACAAAGGAGTAATTTCTTATGACCGTTCTACAACTGGGAATAATGTTAAACCGCACTATCCTGAAATGAAAAAAGCATTTCAATGGATTGATACTGAATTAACAGATCCTGCATTCGGATTAATTTCAATTCGGAATAAATATCAATTTATTAATTTAAGTGGTTTTGATATATCATGGAATATAACTGAAAATGGAAAAGAAATTGCCAAAGGGACAGCAAACATGATGCACCCTATCAATCCACGAAGCACCGGAAGAGCAACTCTCAATTATAAAATTGAACAACCGATTGCTGGAGCAGAATATTTTTTACGAGTTTCATATACACTAAAAGAAAAGACACTTTGGGCTGATAAGGGATTCGAAGTTGCTACTGAGCAATTCAAATTACCTGTTGGAACTCCTATGGTAATGGAAAAACAAGTTACAGAACCGGTTAAAATGACTCAAAACGATCAATTCATATCAATTTCCGGAAAAGTATTTACCGTCGAATTTGACAAGAAAACAGGTTTTATGAGTCATTTGGCTCAGAATGGATCAGAACTTTTAGCAGCCGATGGTGCACCTAAATTACATTTGTGGCGTGCTGCACACCGGACTGATGATGACTGGGCTTACAATATTTGGATCAAATATGGTATTACAACACTTAAATATGATTTAGTAGATATGAAAGTAGAAACTATTGATAAATCTACTGTAAAAGTTATTTCAATCACAAAGGCCAATGGGAAAGAAGGTTTTGGCGTATATCACACAGCAACTTACCTGATTAAAGGCGATGGGTCTGTCAAGGTTGATAATCATGTTCAATTTATCGGATTCAGGGTGAATTTGGCTCGTATAGGAGTGCGGATGTTCCTTGATAAAAAGCTTGACCGCATGACGTTCTTTGGTCGTGGACCTTTTGAAAATTATTCTGATCGTAAAAGCTCAGCTGAAGTTGGTATTTATGAATTGGGTGTAAATGAACAATATGAATATGAAAAACCTATGGAACGTGGCAACCATGAAGAAGTAAAATGGGCAAAACTTAGTGGTAAGGATATGCCTTCTTTAATGATACAATCCGATGAAAAACTCTTGCAAGTGGCTGCTCTTCCTCAAACTGATGAACAAATGTATCCGGTTGAGTATAAAATTGATTTGCCTGCCAGCACTTCAACGGTGTTCTGCTTTTCAACAAAAACTATGGGCGTAGGGTCTGCAAGTTGCGGTCCTCGTCCGCTTGAGAAATATCAGGTATTTTCAGACCCAACTTCATTTACTTACACAATTAAATTACAGTAATTTAATTGTATGTTAAACACATTTGTCAATAAAAATAATTACTTCTTTAATCGAATTTAAATCGATATTGTATTACTATGATATATAAAAACAAATCATTTAAAGCTTTAATTATTGTCACCTACTGCTCAATATTAACTATAGTAAGTATTCATGCTGAGAGAGAGGTTTTAGTGAACTGGCGCTTTGAACAGATTAAACATCTTAGGGGCGATTCACTTTCAATCCCGAAAGTGAATCAATCTTTAACTACTGGGAATCGCGGTCCGGCTGAGCCACAACCCTTTGTGTTTGACGATTCAGGGAAGGGTAATTTTCTACAGGCACTAGGTTCAAAGTCATCGGCTATTGTTTTTTCCGATAATGTTCCTGCTGCAATGGTCAATGGAAAACCCAACACCCGGTCACTAGCCCTGAAGAATGGCGAATATGTGGTTACATTTGATCGCCCATTGGCTTATTATGACATGCAAAAAAGCTGGTCGATAGAAGCCAGTTTGAAATGCAATTTACTTGGTACCGAGCAAGTTTATCTTTGCAAAGAAGGAGTCAAAGGACAGTTGTTTGGAGATTTATCTATCGGTTTTGATAATATGTATAAAAAATACTTTGTTGAGGTGATGTGTGCTGATGGTGTACCTCGTCGTATTGTTGCAGGAGATGAAATAGAAACTGGCAAGTGGTATAATGTTCGTGCTCAAGCTGATTACAATTCAAAGAGTGGTCATACTCAACTTAGCTTTGAAGTGGGACTTGCCGGTCAAAATAACTTTGGAAAACCTTCCTTTATTTCCTTTAAGGGTCCAGCTTTGAATCGTAACGCTGGCATGTGGGTGATTGGTCGTGGATTTCCAGGAGGTTTTCCCAATAGTCTTCAGGTACTCGATGGAGGAATAGATGAGGTTAAGATTTCAGGTGAGGCACTACCTCGTGTATCAGGTCAAAACCCACTTTTTACGGATGCCTTTACTGCCGATCCTGCCATAACAGTCATTGGGAACAAGGTTTACGCCTATGTTGGTCAGGATAAGGCTTCTGTGGGTGGATGGTTCAATATGCCCAACTGGCTATGTTACTCAACTACTGATATGAAGAACTGGACAGCTCATGGTCCGGTTTTGGCTGCAAAAGATTTTGTCAATGCAAACAGTGGGTCAGCCTGGGCGGCTCAGGTGGTGGAAAAGGATGGTAAATATTATTACTATGTTACTCTTGATCGCAGGGAAGGTCACTTTATTACAGTAGCTGTAAGTGATAGCCCTATGGGTCCTTTCAAGGAAGCTCTGCCAGGTAAACCTTTCATTACAGATGTAATGACAACAGATTCACACAGACCGAATGCGGACATTGACCCTACAATTTTTATTGACGATGATGGTACTCCGTGGATGGCTTGGGGAAATGGCGATTGTTATATGGTAAAACTTAAGCGTAATATGGTCGAAATTGATGGTCAAATCATCAAAGTGCCCTACCGGAATTATTCCGAAGGACCTTGGCTTTTCAAACGCAGAAATCTTTACTATAACGTTTATGCAGCCGATGCACCAGGTGTGCAAGCTGAGCAGATTTGTTACTCTACTGCTAAGGAAATAACTGGTCCATGGACTTATGGAGGTTTCATTACAGGACCTGCAAAGCACGGTTTCACAATTCACCCATCGGTTGTTGAGTTTAAAAAACAATGGTATTTCTTTTACCATGATGGCTCATATACTTTAGATGGCACTCCCGGTGGCGATTGTCGTCGTCAGGTCTGCGTTGAATATCTTTATTTCAATCAGGATGGAAGCATTAAACCAATCACATTGACAACCGAAGGGGTAAGTATACCTGCCATAGAATAGGGCATGAATCATTTAATTTTTTAGGGATTAGATAAATCAATGTAAATTTAAGATTTATAATTAATGTAATTTATAAATATAATGAAAAACTCACAAGTTAGCGATTTCGTCATTACAGCTGCGATTTTTTTAGTATCAACTATTGGATTAAGATGTTTTGCTGATAATCCAATCATTCAAACAAAATATACTGCCGATCCTGCACCAATGGTGTATAACGATACGGTATATCTATATACCGGTCACGATGAAGATGATGCCGCAGGTTTTAAAATGCAGAACTGGATGTTATATACTTCAACTGACATGGTTAATTGGACCGACCATGGAGTTGTAGCATCGTTGAAAGATTTTAAATGGGCAAATGTTGTCAATGGAGCTTGGGCTCCGCAGTGTATTCGACGAAATAATAAGTTTTATATGTATTGTCCAATGCCCAATAATGTGGGAATTGGAGTTCTTGTTTCAGACAGTCCATACGGACCTTTCAAAGATGCAATAGGAAAGCCATTGATTAAGAATGGACCTCAAGATATTGATCCGACCATATTAATTGACGATGATGGTCAGGCGTATCTTTACTGGGGAAACCCCGAATTATGGTATGTAAAACTGAACGAGGATATGATTTCATGTTCAACTGAGCCTAAGAAAATGCCGGAATTTGTGAAAGTAAAAGGGGAGAAAGACCCTTTCCACTATCAGGAAGGTCCATGGGCATGGAAAAGAAACGGACATTATTATATGGCTTATGCTTCAACATGTTGCCCCGAAGGTATTGGCTACGCAATGGGCAAAACTGCAACCGGTCCATGGGAATACAAAGGGATGATAATGGAAGGTGATCAGCGTTCAAGCGGAAACCATCCGGGAATTATCGACTTTAAAGGTAAGCCCTACGTGTTTGGGTTCAACTACGCCATCCTGAAACAAACCATGTCGAAGCATTATGAGAGGCGTTCTATATGCGTAGAACAACTAACCTACAACGCCGATGGTACTATACAGTTATTACCTTTCTGGTCGACAACAGGTGTTAAGCAACTTGGCACAGTAAATCCTTATAATCGCACCGAAGCAGAAACAATGGCATATAGTGAAGGCGTTAAAACAGAAGTAGTTTCTGAATGGGAACGAAACGCATCATGGAACAAAGGGAAAAAAATTGGTGACAGGGTATTTGTAACATCTATTCACAACGGAGATTACATTAAAGTTCAAGATGTCGATTTATCAAAAGGATCATCAACTATTGATGCTTGTGTTGCTTCGTTAAGAGGTGGTAAAATCGAAATTCATACCGACAAGATTGATGGACCAATATTGGGTATAATTAATGTAATTGCCTGCGGTGAAGGTGACTTATGGAAAGCGATTACTACTCCGGTAAAAAACACTAAAGGGGTTCACGATTTATATTTTGTTTTCAAAGGAGAAAATGATTTGTTCAACTTTGATTGGTGGAGATTTAATATTTAATAACGAGTTTGTGAAATTTAAATTCAAGAAATAAAAACATCAAATAAAAAGACATTAATGAAATCAACATACAACGTACGTTTAACTGCTATAAATGTTCTTATTCTCATTGTCAGTCTTATAGGAGTTGATAAACTATCTGCTCAATCAGTCTGGCTTGACCAATTAGATCTTAGTACAGCGACACAAGGCTTTGGCATTCCAATGAAAAATAAATCAGTTGACGGTAAGCCACTTACTATAGCCGGAAAGACTTTTGAACGAGGATTTGGAAGTCACTCCGAAAGTTCATTAACTATTTTGCTAGAAGGAAAAGCAACTTTATTTACGGCTCAGGTCGGTATAGATGACGAGGTAAAAGGCCAGAGACCAGCAGCTGAATTTATTGTCTATGGTGATGGCAAAAAACTTTGGTCGAGTGGAGTAATGCATTTAGGTGATGCTGCTATACCCTGTTCAGTAAAACTTGATGGAGTTAAGAAAATTGAATTGGTAGTGACCGATGGAGGTAATGGAAATTATTACGACCATGTTGACTGGGTGGATGCAAGATTTGAAACTACCGGTGTAAATACATTTAAAACCTACAGTCCAGTTGCAAGTGAACCATACATCCTCACTCCGGCTCCTCGGGCTGAGCCCAAAATTACAGGGGCTAAAGTTTTTGGTGTGCGTCCGGGTTCACCATTTCAATTTCTTGTAACAGCAACTGGTGACAGACCAATGACTTTTTCGGCTTCAGGTTTACCAAAAGGATTAAAAATCGACGTTCAAACCGGTCTTATCACCGGTAAACTTTCGAAGATTGGAACTTGTGTTGTTACACTGCAAGCTACTAATGCAAAAGGCATATCTCAAAGAAAACTGCGCATTGAATGTGGTGACCGGATTGCTCTTACCCCACCAATGGGATGGAACAGCTGGAACTGTTTTGCCAATGAAGTATCGGCAGATAAGGTGAAACATGCTGCCGAAGCAATGGTGAAAAGTGGTCTAATCAACCATGGTTGGACATATATCAACATTGACGATTTTTGGGAAAATAACCGCGATTCTAAAGATCAGTCCTTACGCGGAAAGTTTCGAGATCAGGCTGGCAACATTGTACCCAATTCACGGTTTGTAGATATGAAAGGACTTGCCGATTATGTACATGGTCTTGGGTTAAAGATTGGTCTTTATTCCAGTCCCGGTCCCTGGACATGTGGCGGTTGTGCTGGAAGTTACGGTTATGAAAAACCAGATGCCGAAAGCTATGCGAAATGGGGTATCGATTATCTGAAATACGATTGGTGCAGTTACGGCAATGTTATAAATGGTTTGCCAGACAACGACCCATTAAAAGTGTCGTCTTTGTCGTACAATGGTGGTAGCGAACTAAATACTGCCATTAAACCATTTAAAATGATGGGTGAATATCTTCGTCAGCAACCCCGCGACATTGTATTTAGCGTATGTCAGTACGGAATGTCGGATGTATGGAAGTGGGGCGGATCGGTTGGTGGCAATAGTTGGCGTACAACCAACGATATTACCGACACTTGGGTAAGTGTGAAAAATATAGTACTAGATCAGGATAAATCAGCTGCTTACGCAAAACCCGGCAACTGGAATGATCCTGATATGCTGGTGGTTGGTACAGTTGGTTGGGGTAATCCGCATAAGAGCAAACTTAAACCAGACGAGCAATATCTGCATATCAGTCTCTGGAGTTTGTTCTCTGCACCACTTCTCATTGGTTGTGATATGGAAAAGCTCGATGAGTTCACCTTGAATTTGCTGACAAACGATGAAGTAATCGAAATCAATCAGGATCCCCTTGGTAAGCAGGCTACCTGTATTCATACGATTGGTGATTTACGTATTTACGTCAAAGAGCTTGAAGATGGTAGTCGGGCAGTTGGCTTCTGTAACTTTGGTACTGACATTATTGATCTTTCATATAAAGATTTTGATAAATTAGGCATTAACGGGAGTTTTAAAGTACGCGACCTTTGGAGGCAAAAGGATATTAGTCTCATCCAAACCAAAACAGGTCAACTTGCCCTGAAGGTTCCTGTTCATGGAGTTCTTCTGTATAAATTTACTTCTACTAAATAATTTGAAATTTAAAATAAGAAAGATGAAATATAAAGTAACACTAAAAGTATCAGCGATTATAGTATTAATTTTGATAGCCTTATTGCCATTGAAATTAAAAGCAGATAATCCAATTGTTCAAACCAACTATACTGCCGACCCTGCTCCAATGGTACACAATGGTACTGTTTACCTTTATACAACCCACGATGAGGATAAAACTGTCCGTAACTTCTTTACTATGAATGATTGGAGATGTTATTCATCAACAGACATGGTAAACTGGACCGATCACGGAGCAATTTTATCTTTTAAAGATTTTAGTTGGTCAAGAGGAGATGCCTGGGCCGGACAGTGCGTATACCGTAATGGTAAATATTATTTTTACGTTCCTATCAATCAGAAGAATGGTGGAAATTCCATCGGGGTTGCAGTATCCGATAGTCCGACTGGTCCATATAAAGATGCTATTGGCAAACCATTGCTATCCGGATATGGATATATTGACCCGACCGTATTTATCGATGATGATGGTCAGGCTTACCTTTATTGGGGTAATCCGTTTTTGTGGTATGTGAAGCTTAACCAGGACATGATTTCGTACGATCAAAAGCTTGGTGTAGTTCAAGTCCCTCTGACAGAAGAAAGTTTCAACCTTCGTACCATAAATGCCCATAAAACGTTTGCTTGGGCAAAGTCGATTGATGGTTCTGCTTCACACAGCGTTAAAGGTACCGGTAACAAATACTACTGGTATGTCAGTGCAATAGACAAAATGACTAATAAAGAGGTGATTGGAGTGGCTGTAGGCGACAAGGCTACCGGACCATTTACTGATTTGTTGGGTAAACCCCTGATTTCAGAACATTGCGATGAAGGGAATATTAACCCAACCATAATTGTTGACAATGACAAAACAACCTATCTCGCCTGGGGTAGCACGGAACTTTGGTATGCCAAACTTAACAGTGACATGATTTCATACGACCAAACCTTAAATATCAAACAAATTCCTGCAGACAAAAAAGATTGGTTTATTTCAAAAATTAAAGGGACACTTTACTCAACCGAAAAAAGAACTACTACCTACGAAGAAGGTCCTTGGCTTTTTAAACGAAATGCTAAATATTATCTGCTTTACCCTGCAGGTGGTGTCCCTGAACATTTTGCGTATTCTACAAGTGCAAATCCAACTGGTCCATGGGTTTACGGCGATACTATCATGCAGGTAATTAAAGAAGGTGGTGCTTTTACCAACCATCCGGGTTACATTGAATTCAAAGGAAAACCCTATTTGTTTTATCATAATGGAGCTTTGCATGGGGGTGGTGGTTTCAAACGGTCGGTTTGCATCGAACCTTTTAAATTTAATGCCGATGGTTCAATTCCATTAATTTTACCGACAAAAGAAGGTGTTACAGAAAGCGTATCCAATTTAAACCCATATAAAAGAGTTGAAGCGGAAACCATAGCATGGGAAGAAGGTATAGAAACTGCGCAAGATGAAAAAACGGGAGTCTTTGTTACCGACATCCACAAAGGTGACTATATAAAAGTACGTAGTGTCGATTTCGGGAAAGGGGCAAAATCTTTTGAAGCCAGCGTAGCATCGGCCACTAAAGGCGGAAGTATTGAAATCCATGCCGACAGTCAAACCGGAACTTTACTTGGAACTTGCAATGTGAAATCTACTGGTGGTACTACCAACTGGGCAATTCAATCATGCAAGGTTAATAAAGCAAAAGGTGTACATGATATATACTTTTTGTTCAAAGGCGAAGGGGGAGATCTTTTCAATTTTGACTGGTGGCAACTTTCTAACAAATGAAATTAATTCGAGAAACGTTATAAGCTATATATCTAATTTAAATCTAAATATTGCCCATGACTTCCCCCCCGAAACTCTTCAGATAGAGATGGAGACGTAAAAATTCATTAGTTTTATTTATAAGAACTTATAGTGATATGTGTAAAGGAAATGAAAAAGACTATAGGAAATTAACGGGTTAAACACTTGAAGTATGTAAATATTTCAAACAAAAAATGCTCTGAAATTTTTTCATAAACAACGAATAGGATGTAATGAACTGTTTTACTTATGACCCACTAAATAAAAAAAACAATCTGAGAATTTATCAAAATAGAATACATCAATATATTATCAACTACTTAAATATGAAAACATTATTTCGCACTGCTTTTTTAATTCTTTTGATTCTCATTGGGGTAACCCAAGTTGTATTTGCAGATTATCCAATAGCATCTCATCGTTATTTAGCCGATCCGGGTGCCCTTGTCTATAACGGTCGGGTTTATCTTTACTGTTCAAACGACGATGATAACCCGACGGACGAAAAAGGAGGATACAGTATGCACTCCATTGTTTGCATCTCGAGTAGCGATCTGAAAAACTGGACAGATCATGGTATTGTATTTGAAGTTCCACAGGATGCAACTTGGGCAGGCAAAAGCTGGGCTCCGTCTCCTGCAACCCGTGATGGGAAGATTTTTCTTTATTTTGGAAATGGAGGTAATGGTATTGGTGTTGCTGTAGCCCACAATCCAATAGGCCCTTTTAAAGATCCTATTGGCAAAAAAATAGTAGAAACGAATACTCCCGGTGTTATGCCGGCACAAAACATGTGGCTTTTTGATCCGATGACTTTTATTGACGACGATGGTCAGGCATATATGTATTTCGGTGGTAACGGTGATAACAATGTGCGTGTAATCAAACTCAACCGAGATATGATTAGCGTAGATGGGCCTGCCATTCCTCTGATAGCCCAAAACTTCTTCGAAGCTTCGTGGATGCATAAAAACAATGGCATTTATTACTTTTCGTACTCGTCAAATCCTCGTGCACAGATGCGAATTGATTATATGAAAAGTAACAGCCCCACTTCGGGCTTTACCTACGGAGGCGTTATTTCAAATCAACCGCCTTTAAACGATAACAATAATCATCAGGCAATTTTCAAATTCAATGGCAAATGGTACGAAGCTTATCATAATCGCATTGTTGCAAAAGAGGCGAAGATACCTGCCACTTACAAACGAAAT
>Ga0302215_10002350_pt1 | contig 13035 bp, 14 predicted proteins | sample II_Fen_N3_1_FD_194580 | JGI IMG/M metagenome (GOLD analysis project Ga0302215, IMG submission 194580) | Peat permafrost microbial communities from Stordalen Mire near Abisko, Sweden - II_Fen_N3_1 | ecosystem: Environmental > Terrestrial > Soil > Wetlands > Permafrost | place: Sweden: Abisko... | reverse complement strand
AGATTCTCACCAGAGTTAAAAATGGATGTATAACTGGGATGGATAGTAGTACTTTTAACTCTGGTGAGAATCTCTATGGTAACAACATATCTGGTGATATTGAAGTAGTTAGAGATAGAAATAATGATCCACTTTATATTTCTTTGAATGCTCCTACTCTTACTGGGAATGGTATCTCTACTCCTCTTAAGATCTTTGAAGTTCATGTTAATGCTAATGAAGGAAATGAAAATGACTCTGTATTACCTACGTCGGAAACACTTTTAACTAGTAGTGAAGTAGATACTATTACTACTCAAACTGGTATGGAGAATGTAAACATTACTCTTGATCTTTCTCCTACTGTAGATGCTAATGAAACTATTTATAAAGGTAATGGTGGTGGTGATCTTGATGTTATGACTCATGATCAAGGAAATGAAAATGAACAAGAAACTATTAATAAAGATATTGATAGAGATATTAATAGTAGTAATATTGATGTTATTACTAACAATACTAATATCGAAGTCTTAGATAAATTAAGTAATGAGTTTAAAGAAGTAGCTACTGTATATAAAAGAGGTGATAGCGATATCAGTAGGGATGTTAAGAAAGAAATCTCTGAGGCTTTAGGTATTGTAGTAGATATGTCTAAAGAGTTAGCTAACGTTAAAAGTAATCTGAATAGGTTAGGGGAATCTATTAATGGATTAGATGAGTCTGTTAATGATCTAGGTGATACTGGTATTGTTTCTACTCTTACTGATAGTCCTAATAGATCTGTAACTAGTTTTATAAATGGATGGGCTGAGATTATTAAGGCTGAGCATCCTTTTATTGATCCTAGCATAAGTAGAAATAATATTGGTAACGGTATATTATCTGATAGGGAAATAGTGTCTATAGATGGTAATGAAGTGGGTAGTATATCCGATGTTTTAAATCACGATGAGGTAATAGGAATGAATGATTCTGTGAAGGTCGATGAGAATGTGGAGAAGTTAGGTAGTACTGAGGTGACTATGAAGCAAGTGCCTGGTGCTCCTGCTGATGATAGCAATACTGCTGCTGTGGGTCCTGTAGTGGATGGTGAGAATGTTGAGAAGGTAGATGAGAACGTAGATACTCGTGTAAAAGAAACTATTTCTATTGATGCGAGTGAAGTAGGTAGCTTAGAAAGTGTATTAGGTAATGGTGTATCGATGCAGGAAGTAGAAGTCGGTAGTGGGGCTGGTAGTACTGATCCTATTGTGGTAGGGTTAGACGTAGGTATCGATACTGCTGGAGATGCTGTAGTGACTGCTGTGGGTGTTATGGGGAGTGATAGCAGTATATTGGTAGTAGATGTGGTGGATAATGCAAATCTCATTACTGAAGACCAAATAGTTGCTATGGCTGTTGCTAATGCTGCTCCTGCTAATGTGCCTAGTAACTTAATAAAAGATGACGATGGTAATCTGTTGAATGAAAATGCTGTGAATGCCGGAGTTGAAGTCCTTGTTGCTGCTAAAGCGGCTGGTACCTTAGAAAAAGAAATTCAGGACAATCTGGTGAAAGTAGCTGTGAGTGGTGTTGAAGGTAATACTAGTGCTACTACTGCTGCTGATTTTATTAATAACGCTAGTGGTAATGGTGAAGTAAAGCCAGCACAAGTAATTGGAACTGGTATGAGCACCATGGGTACGATCTTGTTGCAACAGATTGAAGAATATCAAAACAAGATGCAACCTCGTAAGCCAGTTTCACGTAATGACTTGTCGAAGAATCAGATTGGCTTGTATCGTGTCATTACTCGTATTCTGACACTGGATGAAGACTTTAACTTGGTCTACACTAAGTTGCTTGAAATGTTCCATGAAGGTCGTGACGGTGTGTTTCATGAGACTCATGTGTTCAGGGCTACTGAAGCGTTGGAGTTGCCTGAGAACGATCGCAAGCAGTTCCTGCGGCTATTGAACTTGATTAAGTTTACTGCTGATGTGAAGAGTCGTGCTATTGCGTTGAAGCAGATTGATTTTGGTAGGACTCTGGAATTCATTCCTGAGATTGGTAGACAGAAACTGTTGAACTACTATAATGTGAATTGATGTACGCCAGTAGTACCCGTAGTGCTCTTTAACAACATAACTTCATATACTCCCAACAGCTCCTATTGATGTAGGATATGCTGTTGGGAGTATATGTTGTATTGTAAAAATTCTTAACCATATATTACTAATGTGAGTAGTAAAAAATTATTTTGTATTTAAATAACTGTAAAAAATAATGAGGTAAATTAAATGGAAACTGATATTAGTGTTAAAGATATGTTAAACCCAAATAGACCAAAAATAAATATTTCTCAATGGGCGCGCGCATTTCGTCAAGCCTTAATTAATTTGAATATTAACCACGCAAGCTTCCAACAGTGTTTAAGCGACGCTGCTGACAAAGCTATTGCTGGCGGTCGTATTACCAAGAAAGCCGCTATAATGCGAGAATATTCAAGATTCATTGGTAGACCGAATATGTCCCAAGTAGATATGACAAAAGCTTTGAGAATTATTGGTATTGATGAATACGTTGTTAAAATATCAATAAATAAATATAAGGGTGAAAATATCCCTACAATGAAATCAAAAACTATTTTTAATTCTCAAAGTCGGATTGGGGATATGAAATGATCCATGTGAAGAGTAAGGATGGAAAACAAAAATATTCGTTTAGCGATCGTTCAGCTATTCAACATGCGCTGGTGCCATTGTGGTCTAGCTTTGGGATGGAATGGTTTTTGGCTGAAGATTCTCAAAAGCTATTTGAGAAAATTGAATTTGCTTTATCTGATTTACCAGTTACATTCTGGAATGATGTTGTGTTTGATGAAGTTACGTGGGGAATCATCTGCATAAAGAAAGAATGGTTAACTCTTGAAGTTGTTGTAGAAGAAATTAAACAAGGCACAATGATAACTCGTTGTTTCAGTGAATATATTGGGCACGGAGCTATTGATTCGGTATTTGATAATGAAGAAATGTCAATTGTCGATGTTAATGATCAATTCAACATTGTTCATAGTCTTACAACAAATGAACAGAAGTTTGATGCTCTGAAGAACTTATTGGGCCAGCTTGGTTGTCGATCAGATGTCAATAGCGCAGAAGGTGAATTGATTAAAGACGTAGCGTCTAGAATTCGTGACGTTATTAAGCCCGAAGAAAAGAATCAAATACTATTTTATCAATGTGTCATTGCTGGTGTTTTACAAGTGCATTATAAAATGGAATTTGATGTTGTGTTGAATATGGCTAAAGAAAATAAAGCTATTGATCATTGTTTTGATTTGTATCTGAAAGAAATTGGAACAACGATCATGAGTGAACAGATGGGTGAACCACCTGTTAGTACTTTGCAGTAAGTAGCAAACGAGTAAGTAGCTGTGCTCGTTCTCAGTATCAGAAGTGATACTGCCTACTCCCATTATTGACTAATGGAATAAAGTAGGATTGATCCTCGGTAGTACCCAAAGCAGCAAATTTAAATGGAGAAACAAAAAAATGTCAAATGTAACCATCGCGCGATCACTTGATGATCGTATTAAGAATAATGTTTTCCGCGCAATTAAGAATTTGGAAAACTTACCTAGAACTATTGTCGTGAAAGATAATGATCTAGGTCGCATCAGTATTGTAAGCGATTACCAATATCTGCCGGACTTTAAATTAGTCTGGTGCAATATAATGAAACACTTTCGTGTTTACATCTTTATTGTTAAGGAAGAAGGAACCGCTAAACAATATACAGGTTATCCAATTATGAATATATCAACCGGACTAATTGCTAGTTCGTTTGTTATTATTTATCATTTCCTTCATCGTTATCGTTCAAACGTTAAAGGTTAACGAATAGTACAGCCACTAGAGAGCTACCTCTAGTGGCTGTATGCTGTATTTTTTTTTTACTATTGAAAGAATTTATAGCCACATATTACTATTTAGAGTAAACGATGTAAATAAGTAACTAAATTAATTTTAACTAAGGAAATAAAGAAATGGCAAAAAAATTAAACAAAAAACCATGGACCTCTGAACAAAAACATTTTATAGAAAGAGGAAGAGCTTATACTGAACAGCTTGAGGATTTAGTTACAAAATTCCTTGGTAAAGCTAATTTGAAATACAATACCAAGGATAGTCATTTTATTGCAGGTCCATCAGGTACAGGTAAATCATTTATTGTTCGTCATACTGGCGAGAAACATAAAGTTAAATTAGTAGAGATTACTGGCGATACCAGTATGAGTAATTTAGCTATTAAGTTAGCTTGCCTTGCATATACGTCCAATGATGAAGAAATATATATTTGGCTAGATGATTGTGATTCAATTTGGTCCGATAGAATATCGTTATCTATCATGAAAGGTGCAACCGATAATGATAGACGTGTTTTCGCATGGAATAAAAATCTGACTAGTCAGATTCAAATACATGAAAATGCAGGTACAGAACAAAGTACGCTAATCGCCAATGCCCTAAAGAAATATCAACCTATGGGTAACACCGGCGTAATTATTCCTACAGATAACATGCATTTTATTGTAACTACAAATCACTTTCTGACAGCATCCAATCCTCCACCTAAAACAATTCGTGGTAGAGATGAAGCTGCTGTGCGTAGTAGATTTTTATATACTGAATATAAATTAAATAAAGGACTTAGTTGGGGATGGATAGCATCCATTGTGATCGATAATAAAATTTTAGATTTAACTATTAATCAAAAATATATATTACTTGATTGGATGTATAATAACTGGGATAATCTCAAAGGTACAGATATGCGAAATGTGCTTGAGATTGCTGAAGATATGCTGAATTTCCCGGATACATATCCAGATAAATGGATTTATCATCTTATTGATCAAAATCAAAATTAATTAGGAACCAACTATAAACTCTTTCCAATATATTAGGAGAGAGTTTATGGGGCACTCTTTATTTAAATTTCATTGGAAAACATTATGTCTAAGAAAACAATATCAAATGAAAAAGTTGATGAAATAAATCAATTATTTAAATTAATTGATTCTAATTGGACTGCTGAAACAGATAAGATTATTACAAAAGATACTAGAAGTAAACAAAATAGTGAAAGTAAATTAGGTATTAAAAGATCTGAATTATTTAAATTACAACAAAGTATTCGTCAAACAGGACGAAAACTATCAAAAGAACATATTGAAAATTCTGCTAAAGGAAATCGTGGTAAAAAACGTTCTGATGAAACTAAAGAAAAAATACATTTAGTTAATAGTGGTAAAAAACGTTCTGATGAAACTAAAGAAAATATAAGTTTAGCTAGAAAAAAATTATATAAAAATGGTTATATAAATCCAAGAACAGGCGTACATTTAACAGAAGAACATAAAGCCAGATTAAGTAATTTAAATAAAGGCAGAAAATGTTCTGAAGAAACTAAAAATAAAATGTCAGAAGCTAGTAAGATTAAGATAAAAGTTAGTATAGAAAATATTATTTATTCTAGCATCTTGGAAGCTTCAAAGTTATTAAATATACCACATTCAACTATACGAGGTAGAATTAAATCTAATAATTTACTATATAAAGATTGGAATTATTTAGACGATAAGTTACAAGAATAAAAGTACGATTCCAGAATATTTCAAACACATATACTACTAGTGAGAATGAATGGAGAAATTCATTCATTATAACTTTCTAGGAGAATACCATGTCTAACAATGTGTTTGATTTGTTTGTGAATGCAAAACTCAACTATGTTGAGAGTAAGGTGAAGCCAGTATTTCTGGAATTCGACGAAGCAATTGTTCCAGAAATTCTGATTACGAAACAATACAAGATGAAGATGTTGGCTCAACGTGCAATGAGTTCTACAGTTGCTACACAGAAAACTGTATCGAATGAATTGGCGCGTTTTGCTAATCGATATCCTGGTCTCATCGTTGGTAAAGAAGACGAGTACTTGGCAGAATTTGCAATGTAGTTCTTTTGATATAATAATATTTTTTATGGGAGTTTTAAAAATCAGTAGAGGAGAAACTATGTCAACTAATGTAGAAGAGATTGTTAATTTGTCTATAGCTAAAAAGAGACCTCGTTTTAGAAGAGGAATTAAACCTACATCTGTAAAAGATATTTACGATTGCATGGTTTGGTACTACCCAAATGGAATTGATGATCCTATAGCAATAGTAATTAGTAATCGCTGCAATCCAGTTGATGCTCCATGGGAAACTATGGAAGCTGAAGCTGTTAAGGATTATTGGTTTCCTAATTGGCGTACATTGGCTAAAGATGACAGCGATAAGATTCAAAATGAAGTTCAACGAATAGTTACAGAATCCCATTGTATGTGGAAATCTGTTTTCTCAACCTAAAGGAGTAATTGTGAAACGTTTAGTGTTTGTGTTGATAACTATTTTGTTATCGTTCCAGGCATTTGGTTATACGAGTTATTGTGTGTCGCTTCAAAGTAACCAAAGTGTCAATGCTTGTTTTAAGCAAAATATTCAAATGCGAGTACAACAAATATCGGTGATACTAAAGAAATTTAACGATCATCCGAAAATCACACAAGCACAACAAGCTGGGCTTCTTAAGACACAAACGATATTTGAAAACACTGTGGATAAAGCATGTGAAGATAATAACTGTGTCGAAGGTGCATTGATTGAACGCATTTATTATCTGAATAAAGCTTATGAAGAACTCAGTCAACAATAGAGAGCATATACTCCTGGATTTATCCAGGAGTATATGACTTAATTTTGATTTCTTTTTTCTTTAATTATTTTGATTAAAGACTTAGCGGCATTGTAAAGAATGTAAATGACTATTGTAGTTATACAAGACACTATGCAAACTGTAAGTATTGGATGATTAAATATAAAATCCAATATTACCATGAACCACTCTGGAAACATATGCATTTTTATTTTTCCTTTAGTAATTATTGTACATATTTTTAATCATATATCATTAAATAGAACTAAACCTTGTATTGTTAGGAACATTAATGATAAACAACAGTTATGATTATATTTTATTAAATCCAGATTGTCCTAGAAGAGGAGAAAGTAAATTAGTTTATGGTGCTTATTTATTATTTCATCATAAAAGTAAACGAGTATATGTTGGTAGTGGTAAACTTTATTTTAGAAGGCATTCTCATTTTAGATATTTAGCTTTAAATCAACATCATAATAGAGATTTGCAATTAGCATATAACGATGATCCTAATATTAGTTTTCACGTAATTCAAATAACTAAGACTGTAGAAGAAGCTTTTGATTTAGAACAACATTTTTTAAATTATTATTTTAATAAAGGTTTATTATTTAATATAGCTACCGATGCAAGAATTTCCGCATCAGGAAGGATATTGAGCAATGAAAATAAACAACTTTTAAGATCTTTAAAAATTGGAATTCCGAGATCAAATGATACAATATTAAAAATAAAGAAAGCTCGTCAACGACAATTAAATTCTAAAGAAGCAATGGAAAGAATGCGGATCGGAAATTTAAAGAGATCGAAACAAATTGTTATTGATGGCCTTGTTTACGATAGTTATAGAGATGCTAGTAGAAAACTTAATATCGATAAAACAACTGTTGGAGATAGAATAAATAGTAATAAATGGCCAACATGGTTAAGTTTATAAAATATTAGTCACCTAGGAACTCCTAGGTGACTAATATGCTGCTAAAGATTTTCTTTATATTTCTATAAAGGATAGACCATATCATCACCCACTAATAAAAGTTAGGGTGTTTCCCATTTCCCTAGGACTTCCTAGGTACGAACTGCCAAGTTCTGGTCGTTGAACGTTCTCCTATACGGAGCTTCGCTGCGGATTGTCCAATTCTTTTCTTTGTTACTATACCTAAGCGATTAACTTAGCCCTTATTATCTTTCGAATAATAAGTTAGTAGAAAAGACTTTAAGGATATTCCCGTCAATTAGAGAAATTTTTCAATTACTATTACTAGTAAAGGTCGCCTGGTTCTGTAATTCAAATGCTTTAAATAAAGAATTCATTGTTGGAAGCTTAAAGAGATCAACACATATTTCCACTGCATTTGTTTTCCCACCAGATAAATTAATACCGGCTGATCTCTGTATTGCTTCAGGTACTCCTACAATCCCACAAAGTTCTTTGTGGGTTGTTTCTTTACTAATATTGAATACAGAACCCCCATTTGGGTCTTTTATATTAAATTAGATTCGTTAAATCTAATTAAATCTTAAAAAATTTGACGAGGCTGAAACGTCTAAGTCACCAACGTGTGCTCTAACAGACGTATGATAAGTTGGATTCTCTTTTATTATCTGCAATCCATTCTCAACTAATAGATGAGCAGGCAATGTAATAATCCATCCTTCAAGAGACAATGTTGATTTATCTAACTCAGTTGTCATTTGATCTGATGTAGTTCCAATTACTTTATTCTTTTCTAAACAGAAATAATGTAAAGTATCAGCTAGTCTTCTTGGTTGTGATTTAAAGTTCTCAAAGTCAGAGCACCCAGAGAACATCGGAAGTGTTAAAGATAGATCTAAAGTGACTTCATCCAACTCTTCAATTGAAACACAATCGAATACGTTATAGATAACATATTCTAATGGATATTTCTCTTGCATGAATTGATGCCAGTCAATTTTAACTAATCCCTCAGCTTCTTTAAACTTTAACTTACGAATACCTAAATGCTTATCTAGAATATTATCTAGACTATAACCACCAGATTCTTCTGGATCACTAATACGAATATGTCGATAAGCACACATTGCATCTATGAAATAGAAACTACTAGGACAATAAACTGTATGCCATTGCATAGGTGGTTTAATTGGTGTAACTTTACCACTAGCGGTTACTTTTTGTTTAGGGCCTTGTCTATATTTGAAATGTCTGTACTTAGCAGGAATGGCTGGATCAGAAAATACATCTTTAGGATCAATACCTACTTTTTCTAATGCCCAGATTGTTTTTGGCATATCGAAGTTGATATTCCAAATAGCAACGAAGTCAGGTTTCCATTCGTGTGCGCGTTTAAAACATTCAGTAACAATATCAGATTCATGATCTACAAATACTACTTCCCAATTAATTTTTCTTTTCTCTACATATTCACCAAGATACTTAGTCATTAGTTTATTCAAACGCTCATTAACGTTTGTTAAACCATTTAGGAATGATTTATTGATAGCTGTAAATACTCTATCTTTAAATGATAGAGTAGCCATGATAATGTCACCGGTTCCATTTACAACATCTGTTTCAATGTCATAGACTGCTACACTATAACCAGTTACAGTATCAGGATATTTGTTTTGATATCTACGTTTAATAACTGCTGTAGATAAAATGTCAGTGCCATAAATATATGGATTTCGATTAAGCATTCTATTGGTCCCTTGAAAATAAGGTTCACCAATAGCTTTAGATACATTGTGAATAAGTTGAGATTGTGTTGTCTCAAACATATTTACTTTGTCTAGTTCTTCCCACTCTTTTGATTGCTTATGATTTTGGAAACCTTTCTTAGTTATCCAGAATCTACGCTTGAAGTTTGGGATAATTCTAATGTGTGGTGCTGATGTACCATCGTCTTTATGAATAATTTCTTTTACGATATGGATATCAGCAGAATTCTTATCATCGCTAGGCGGAGGACAGAAAACAGCAAAGCGGCACTCAATACTTTTAATGTCTTTATCTTTCACAATTCTTTCCTCAGTTTACAGTCTACAAAAGATTTGCTAGTTGAGTAAAAAAAGTACGATCCCAGAATATTTCAGACATATATTCCATAGTTGAGATTAGGAGCTAGTTACTCTGAATCTCTTTTCTATAACCCAACGACTAACAAGGAAATCATCATGTTTGCAAAAGCAAAGCAATTCTTCAAAGACCACACTGTTGCTATCGGTGTTGTTACGACGGCTGTTGTTGCTGCCGCTGTCGGCGCTGCCGTTATTCTCACCGGTAAGAGTCCGGCTGGCGAATAGCAGCAAAATATATCAACGAATAACTCTCCGAGTTGTTGGTCAAACGTTGATTTGGTGGAGAGGGGTAATTCCCTCTCCATTCAAGAACTTATTTTTTTTTTGCTTTTTATTAAAAACCGATATCTCTATGAGGCGCCCTGTGGCGTTAATTCAATCTGAATAGGAAAAACATCATGGGTAATATTGTCGGTAGGCATTTAGATCTGCAATCAATCGAATTCCAAGAAGGCAGTATGTTCTTTAAAGAACTTGCTTTATCTATTAAAGAATTACAAGAAATTAAAAATGTTAAAGAAATTATCGATAGTGATGTTGTACAAAGATTAAGTAAAATTATTGATTACCATACGGGATTAAATATTACCATTGAAATAGGTCAAACAGATCCATGTATTGAAATACCTCAAATTAATAAAAATAATATTTTAATTAATTCAATCATAAAGAACTCTGCAAATAGTTTTGATGGTTTAAAATTAATTGCAGATGCCGATGGAGTTGTTAGAGGAACAGTTAATTTAAAAACAAGTAAGGTTACTGGAATATTTTCTGAATTTTCAACGATAATGCATATGCCTTTATATATGTTTCAATCTACGAAATTTACACCAGAAGAAATTTCAGCTATAATGTTACATGAAACTGGACATATATTTGTGTTCTGTGAATTTATGAGTAGAACAATAACCACAAACCAAGCATTAGCCGGTATGTCAAAAGCTCTTGATAAATCTAATTCAGTTGACGAAAGAGAAATGGTTTTTATTACCATTAAAAAGAAGATGAATTTAACTGATTTAGATGCAGCCGAATTATCTAAATCTACAAATACTAAAATTAGTGAAATAGTTGTTCTTACAAATATTATTACTCAGACAAGATCAGAATTAGGAAGTAATATTTATGATTTTAGTAGTTGGGAATATTTGTGTGATCAGTTTGCAGCTAGACATGGTGCTGGACGTTATACAGTTACTGGCTTAGAAAAACTATATAAAGGCCAATGGAATATATCTTTTAGAAGTTTACCAGAATATCTTGCATTTGAAGCATTCAAAATAGCTATAGTTGTAGGAACGTACTTGTTTCCGAAATTCGGTATAATTATAACGTTAGCATTGGCAGCTATGGATAGTTCTGGAGACGGCACGCAAGATACTCCTGAAGCTAGGTTTAAGCGCGTTCGTAATCAAATTGTTGAAAATATTAAAAATAATACATTGTCTAAAAATGATGTGGAAAAATTAAATGACGATATTAAGATAATTGATAGTATTTTAAAAGATGTACATGATCGTCGTCAATTTTTTGGTGTTATTTGGGACGCATTAAATGTTTTCAACTATAAACAACTAAATCAGAAAAAACTTCAGCAGGAATTAGAAGCCATTGCAGCTAATGATTTATTTATTAAGGCTGCTGAATTTAAACAATTTGCTTAATCATTTAAGAGATCAGAATGGATATTGTTTATTACGAAACCAATATTCTGACATTAGAGTCACGATTCAATAGCCTTATCAATCTAGCACAGGCTATTGAATCAGCTAATGGCATGAGTAAGAAAATTGCATTAGAAGCAATTGATATTATTCCGAATTTTAATAATAGTCTCCCAATTGCTTTTTATTCCAACACACCATCCACTGCGCAACAATGTGTTTCATTAGAATCTTTTGTTTCGAATATGTTTAGAGTGATTTCGTCTATTTGTAATGTTATGTCTGAGATGGTAAAGAAAGTAACTGCTTGGTTATTTCCATCTAATAACGGATCAACAAAACAGCTTATGGGCGATCTTGATTTTATTGAGCAGCTAACCAATAACGATCTTGACTTCACACATTTGAACAAAGTTGTTAAAGACGCACAACAAAATGCTTCTTCAAGAAATGATGACTTAGATTTTACTCAAATGGGTAAAGTTGCACATGAAGATGCAAATGCTGGTAATCGAATTCGAAATGTTGATGAGATTATTGCTGACTATGTTGATGCTGCTGGAAAAGATTCGGAATTAGCAAAAGTTTTAGATGAAAGTGATCCATTATTTCACGATGTATTAAATAAAGGAAAATACTACACAGCCGTTAAAGATGTTAAAGATGGCGTTAGGTATATTAAAGATTATTTAATGCAAACAAATAAAGCTGTTCATAATCTTAATGATGCCACTGCGGCACAAAAGAAAACAGCTGGATCTAGTGTTCTTGAATTAGAAGAGATGACTCCTTTTCAAATTAATGATAAAAACATTACGTTTGCTGATGCTGCTAAGCAGATTGATGATGCCAAAAATGAAGTTGTGGCAGCTAGTAATAGCCAAGGTAAGATTCCTTTCAGTAAACTTTCAGAAACATTTACGAGTTCAGTTAAACTATTACAAATTAGTGCTACTTTAAAATTTGTAGATGATAGTGAAAACAGTTTAACTGATTTACAAAAGACAATTGATTCTTTCCAAAAGACAATTGATGAAATTGGTAGTTCTGAGCAAGAACTTGTTGAGTTTGCTAAGCGCATTGGCAAAACAGTCAGTTTAATTCGTTCAGATTTAATGGGTTGTTTAAAATTCATTAAAGAAATTAGTCAGTATGCTTCTTTGTTAAAGAAGATGCATGATAAATTAAGAAGTGTTCAAAAACAAGCACTTAAAGTTATTGAATCTGACATTAAAGTAATTTGTGGTACAGTTCCAGATGAATTTAAAAACGTTTATGATAAGTTGTCTGATCAACTTAGTGTAAAATCTTAATAATCCTACTTGGTATTTTAAAATGAATTCTATTTATATTCCTTTTCTTGAAAAATCGAATCTCTTAATTACGGACGTTGTCCAACGTGCTAGGATTATTGAATCTTCAATTGCTATTGCAATTTCTAAAAATTCAGTGTTCCCAACAGCTCCTTTAGAAGATCCTGCAAATTTCTATATCACGCAAGTGTTGGGAAATGTTCGCAATTGCGTTTCAGGTTGGAACGAAAATCTGATATTTGATTTGAAATCATGCGTTGATCAGGT
>Ga0302215_10002349_pt1 | contig 13039 bp, 11 predicted proteins | sample II_Fen_N3_1_FD_194580 | JGI IMG/M metagenome (GOLD analysis project Ga0302215, IMG submission 194580) | Peat permafrost microbial communities from Stordalen Mire near Abisko, Sweden - II_Fen_N3_1 | ecosystem: Environmental > Terrestrial > Soil > Wetlands > Permafrost | place: Sweden: Abisko... | reverse complement strand
GAGCAAGCCGGAATAGGCGCGCAGCGTCGGCCCGCCCACAATGCCGCGCACCAGCGTGAACACGCTGCTGGTGCGCAGCCAGTGGGCATCTTTGCTGGCCACGTCCATCAAGATGCGCGCCTTGCCATCGGACGCCAACTCGACGCGCTGCACCCGGCCAATCGGAAAGCCGGAAAACGTCATGTCCATGCCGACCACCACGCCTTCGGAGTCATCGGCGACCAACACCAGGCGCTGGGTCGATTCAAACGCGCCGCGCGCATACAGCACATACAGCGCCGAGCCCAGCACCAGCGCCAGCATGAACAGCAGCAGCAGCCGGGCCTTGAACTCCAGATTGGCCACCGACTCGGACGCCAGAAGGGGCGGGGCCGGAACGGGCTGCGCATCGGGCGCAGACGGCAGCGCTGGCGGCGACGGCAGAGGTGACGGCGCTGAAGACACTGCAGGCTCTGAAGGCGGTAGAGGCGGCGGCAAAGGCGCTTGGGGTGAACTCATGGCGTGGGGTTTTTCAATAGTAGTTGCCGACCAGCGAGGCGACTTCGATCAGCAAGATGACGGCAAACATGCGCACCAGCCCGCGCATTTCCGCGCTGGTGCGAATGCTGCTGCCCTGGCGCCCGTTGACGCCGTACAGGGCCGAAGCCATCGGAATCAAGGACACAGCCAAGCAAAAGAAAAACGTCTTCAGGACAAAAATCAAGGTCACCGCCGGGCTGAACACCTGGCCGAACAGCCGGGTGTAAGCCGCCAACCCCGACAGCGCAAAGCCGTAGGCGGCCACATAAGCCACCACCAGCGCCACCACACAGCTCAGCGCCGCCAGCGTGACGCCGGAAAACAGGCCCGCCACCACGCGCGGCAGCACTTCAAAGCGCAGCGGATCCACGCCCCGGCTGCGCAGCTCGTCCAGCTCGCCACTGGCCTGCATCGCCATCAGCTCGGCGCCATCGGGAATGGTGCAGCGCAGCGCGACGAACAGCGCGGCGCTCAGCGGAATCAGCTCCAGCACCAGCACCCGGATCACCACCTGCAGCGCGTACTGGGACAGCCCGTAACTCAGCGCCGTCACCAACACGATGCGCGTCAGCACGACGGTCATCAGCGCGCACAACACAGAAAAACCCGGCAGGATCGGTGCGGTATTCAGATAGAGATGACGGCCCAGCAGCAAGCGGCTGCCAGGGCTGTAACTCGATGGCGACAGGGCCAGCACCAAAATGACGGCGCCCAGATGCACCAGCTGCCACCATTGAAAAAACCAAAGCCGCACCACCCGGCCCGCGCGGGTCAGTCGGCCATGCAAGGAAGGCATTGAGGTCATGCGTTGATGATAACGAGCGCCCAGCCAGAAGGTCGTAACAGACCAAAAATGACATTTACCCGCCGTTTTTGAGCAATTTTGTATGTAAAAGTTACAAATGAATGCCGCATTGCACCATTCAGGCCCAAACCTTCAAGTATCCTCAGCGCCATGCGAAAGATCAGCCCTGCCCTCCTAATTACCATTGCCGCCTTGTGGGTTTGCAATGCCCACGCCGCACCGGACGCTCCCGCCAGCGATGCCAGCCCCTTGCTGGCCACTACCGGCTTCCTGACGCAAGTCGATCAGGTTCGCCAAAGCGTCACCGACAAAACCTCCGAACTCGTGCTCGATGCCATGGGATTGATCGGCGTGCCCTACCAGCGCGGCGGCAGCACGGTGGACAGCGGCTTTGACTGCAGCGGCTTCGTGCGCTCGGTCTTCAAGCAAAGCATTGGCCTGCTGCTGCCACGCAAAGCCGAAGAACAAGCCTCAGCCACCCATCACATCACAAAAAGTGAATTGAAACCCGGCGATCTGGTGTTTTTCAACACCATGCGCCGCGCTTTCAGCCATGTTGGCATTTATGTCGGCGGCGGCAAATTTATCCACTCGCCCCGGCCGGGCGGCGAAGTCCGGGTGGACAACATGGGCCAGAGTTACTGGCAGCAGCGATTTGACGGCGCGCGGCGCGTGCTGGCCGACGCATCGGCCCAGACGACGGCCCCGCTGAGCATGCTGGCCAGCAGCACCACCGAACAGGTTCTCAAACCCCAAGCGCCCAAGCATCAGGCGCTCAAATCAGCACATGTGAAAAAGCACGAGAAAAAGCACGAAGCCAAGGGCCATAAGGCCAAAAAACACGCTTCGGCAGCGCAGGTTAAAAAATCCTCCCATACCAAAAAGCACACCAGGCGCTAAAGCATGTGCTGACGGTAGAGAGGAAAACTGCATTTCCCGTCTGAGCGGATCGCCCCAGCGGGTCGGTTTTTGTGCGAAAGTTACAACCGCTCACCAACGCCTTTTTCCCTCCATCGAAAGCCATGCCGATGAAACTTCTCAAGCCCCTCTTCGCCACCCTGGCGCTCACGCTCTGCGCCCAAGCGCCGGTACAAGCCTTTTGCGGCTTTTATGCTGGCAAGGCCGACGCCAATCTGTTCAACGAAGCCAGCCAGGTGGTGGTCGTGCGCGACGGCCAGCGCACCGTGCTGTCGATGCTCAACGACTACAAAGGCCCGCTGAACGAATTTGCGCTGGTCGTGCCCACGCCGGTGACGTTGAAAAAAGGCCAAGTGCGCGTGGCCGAAAAGCTCACCTTCGAGCGGCTCGACGCCTACAGCAGCCCGCGTCTGGCCGAATACCACGACAGCGACCCCTGCGCAGTGCAATTTAACTGGGGACAGGACAACTTTTTGCGAGAACGCCTGGTCATGTCCCCGCCGATGCCTGCCGCCATGGCCAAGCGCTCGACCAACGAAGCCATGCGCGACAAGGCGCTCGGCGTGACCGTCGAAGCCCAGTACACGCTGGAGGAATACGACATCGTCAGCCTGTCGGCGACCCAGTCCGACGGGCTGGAAACCTGGCTGCGCGAGAACGGCTACAAGATTCCTAAAGGCGCCAGCGCCGCGCTCAAGCCCTACATCAACCAGGGCATGAAGTTTTTCGTCGCCAAAGTCAACCTGAAAGAGCAGCTGAAAACCGGCTACACCACGCTGCGCCCGCTGCAGTTTGCGTTTGAAAGCGAAAAGTTCATGCTGCCGATGCGCCTAGGCATGCTCAACGCGCCGCCGGACAAGCCGCAAGACCTGATCGTCTATCTGCTGACCAAGAATGGCCGCGTCGAGAGCAGCAATTACCGCACCGTCAAACTGCCCGCGAACATCAACTTGCCGCATTTCGTCAAGCCGAAGTTCCAGGACTTTTACAAGGCGATGTTTGAGCACGAAGCCGTCAAGGAAGAGCACCGCGTGGTGTTCACCGAGTATTTCTGGGACATGGCTTGGTGCGACCCCTGCGCGGCCAATCCGCTGAGCAAAGCCGAACTGCGCAGCGCTGGCGTGTTCTGGGCTGGCAATGACGAAGCCGACCGCTATGGCGGCGGCGAAGCCCAGCCTGTGGTGCTGACGCGCCTGCATGTGCGCTACACCGCCAACACCTTCCCCGAAGACCTGATGTTCACCCAGACCAAGGACAGACAGAACTGGCAGACGCGCTACGTCATTCAAAATCCGTATGACAGCAGCGTCGCCCAGTGCAGCGAAAAAGTGGGCCGCATGGACTGCGAAGCGATGTGCAGACCGCGTGTGGCGCAGGCGCTGACCATGCCTCGCTACGAGAATCAGCAACCTCTTTTCCGCGACAAAGACCCGCTGGCCCTGCAGCGCGACTGCGTCAGCGCCTGTGTCAGTGCCAAGCAAAACGGCTTGAATGCCGCCGCCCGCTACTACCAGACAGATCTGCCCCTGCGCATCAGCGCCGAAAAGAAAACCTTGGCCCAGTTGACCGGCTGGCCGCTGAGCACGATTGACGCCATGCCCGACGCGAGCAAGTTCACCAGCATGGCCAGCGCCGCCCCTGGCGCGGTACGACCCACAGGCGGCGGTACTTGGTGGGAACAGCTGTTTAACCGCAGCAGCAAAGCCACGCCTTGACGCTCGCCCAACCAACAGCATCAGACTCCACCCACCCACTTGCACGCCACAACGGCTTCGGCTCACTCCTGAAATGTCCGTGGCAGCACTTGGATGCGCGCTGGTTCCAGTTGCTGTTTTTGGCGAGCTTCTTGGGTCTGGGCGCGCTGGCGCGTGACTTCGCGCTAACTGGGCAGCAAGTGCTGCTAACTCTGACCAGCGCCCTGCTAACCCAAGCCGCTTGGCAGTGGGGCTTGGACCTGCCGGGGCAAAAAAACTGGGGCGGCTACCTCAGCGCACTGGTCTCCAGCCTGGGGTTGTGCATTTTGGTACGCGCCGACAACGCCTGGGCCCATCCCCTGCTGGCCAGCTTGGCGATGAGCAGCAAATACCTGATCCTCAGCGGCCCGTCCGTGTGCCGTAGCCATGTGCTCAACCCCGCCAATCTGGCCGCTTTTGCCGCCTGGGCTTGGTTGCCAGGCGCTTGGCTCAGCCCCGGCCAGTGGGGCTCAGACAGTCTGGCTGCGCTCTGGTTCATGGCTCTGGGCGGACTGGTGACGCAGCGCGTCAGCCGCTGGGACGTATCGCTGAGCTTTCTGACCACTTGGGCGCTGCTGTTGGCCCTGCGCCTGTGCTTGCTGGACTACGCCTGGAACCCCGGCGCCGCGATGTGGCTGCAGCAAGTCGGCAACGGCGCGGTGCTGCTGTTCGCCTTTTTCATGATCTCCGACCCCATGACCACACCCCAACGCCGCAGCGTGCGCATCAGCTACGCCGTGCTGGTGGCGCTGGGGGCTTTTGTCTGGCAATACCTGCTGTTCCGGCCACACGGCCTGATCGTCGTGCTGTTTGTGGCCAGTTGGCTGGTGCCCCTGTGCAACCGCCTCTGGCCACAAACGCGCTTCGCGTGGCAAGCCCCCGCCGACAAAAAAACTTGAGCGTCAGCGGTTGATGCGGTATTCGCTAGGACATTGAACCGGTGATTCACCCATAGAAGATATTATTTTTAATATTCTGCAATCGGTGCTTGCCCTTAATCGTTTCAATTTGTTTCAATTATTCAATCCTTGATACGGGTCAAAGTCAACTAGGTTTTGACAACCTAGAGTCACCGAGTCATCAGTTTCAGAGATGACATAAATTATTTCTCCGAAAGAAAAATATGTTTTCACACTCGCTTCAATGGACGCTGCGCGCAGTTTCCTGTGCAGCCATGATGCTGGCTGGAACGGCAATGGCGCAATCCTCAGAACCTATTCAGCCGATCAAAGCCGCCAAAATCACCGAGCCGGCCAAGGTGGAACTGGGCAAAAAACTGTTTTTTGACCCGCGCCTGTCCAAGTCAGGTTTTATTTCCTGCAACTCCTGCCACAACCTGGGCATGGGCGGTGCCGACAACCTGAAAAGCTCCATCGGCGACAAGTGGCAAAAAGGCCCGATCAACTCGCCCACGGTGCTCAACTCGCGCAACAACCTGGCCCAGTTCTGGGATGGCCGCGCCAAAGACTTGAAAGCGCAAGCCGGTGGCCCAATCGCCAATCCGGGCGAAATGGCGCTGACGCACGAGCTGGCCGTGGACATGCTGCGCTCGATTCCGCAGTACGTGAGCGAGTTCAAGGCCGTTTTCGGCAACGACAAGCTCACCATTGACGAAGTGACGACCGCCATCGCGGCCTTTGAAGACACTTTGGTCACGCCCAACTCGCGCTTTGACCAGTGGCTCAAAGGCAACAAAAAAGCCCTGAAAGCCGACGAGCTGGCGGGCTACAAGCTGTTCAAGGACAGCGGCTGTGTCGCCTGCCACAACGGCCCGAACGTGGGCGGCACTTCGTTCCAGAAAATGGGCATTGTTGAGCCATTCAAAACCACGAGCACCGCCGAAGGCCGCTCGGCTGTCACCGGCAAAGATGCCGACCGCCTGAACTTCAAGGTGCCGACGCTGCGCAATGTGGAGCTGACCTACCCCTACTTCCACGACGGTTCGGCCGACACGCTGGCCCAGGCTGTCACCACGATGGGCCGCCTGCAACTGGGCCGCACTTTTTCGGACACCGAAACCACCCAGATCGTGGCTTTCCTCAAAACCCTGACGGGCGATCAGCCAAAAATGACGCTGCCCGTGTTGCCACCTTCGAGCGACGCCACCAAACGCCCTCAGCCGTTTGAATAAACGGCGCGGTTTGTTGTCCGCCTGACTTGACCGGCCTTGTGGGGCCGGTTTTTTTGCACCATCAATTTCTCTCTTTACAGAAATTAAAGAAAGCATATAGTCCACTTCATGGAACTGACTGATATTTCTCGCCGCTTCGTGCTCCACTGGGGCGAAATGGGCACCGCCTGGGGCGTGAACCGCACCGTGGCACAAATTCACGCGCTGCTGTTTTTTCATGGCAAGCCGCTGCACGCCGAGGAAATCTCGGACACGCTGGGCGTGGCACGCTCCAACGTCAGCAATAGCCTGAAAGAATTGCTGAACTGGCAACTGATCCGCACCACCCACGTCATGGGCGACCGGCGCGATTATTTCACCACCTCCGCCGACGTGTGGGAGCTGTTTCGCACCATCGTGCGCGAGCGCAAGGAGCGCGAATACGACCCGACCGTTCGCATGCTGCGCGAGCTGGTGACTCAACCGGGCTTTGCCGACGAAGCGCCCGACGCACAAGACCGCGTGCGCGAGACGCTGGCGCTGATGCAGTCGCTGGGTGTCTGGGCCGACGAGATGATGCGCCTGTCACCCTCGACGCTGGACAAGGTGCTGCGGCTCGGTGCGACCATTCAAAAATTTGTGCGCAGCGACATTCCGCCCGCCGGCTCCTGAAGCCTTTTCTTCCCACCAACCCCGTCCGCCTGACTCAGGCGGTTTTTTTTAAACAGTTAATTTCTGTTTTGACTGAAATATCGAAAGGAAAGAGAAGTGACCACCAAAACCGATTCCGCCATCTACCCGCTGACGCTGTATTACGACGGCGCCTGCCCGATGTGCCGCGCCGAAATGCACAACCTGATGCTGCGTAACTCACGTAACCTGCTGGCTTTTGTTGATATTTCCGTGCCGGGTTTTGACGGCCAGCCGCCGGGTGCCACGCAGCAGGATTTGATGACGTTGATTCACGCCCGCCAGGCCGATGGCACGCTGGTCAAAAGCGTCGATGTGTTCCGGCTGGCCTACAGCGCCGCCGGTCTGCCGTGGGTGTCTGCGCTGGTGCGCCTGCCGGTGATTGGCCCGCTGGCCGATCGCCTTTACCCGTGGGTCGCCCGCTTTCGCAACCATATTCCCCGGCAGCTGGTGGTGTTGCTGTTTGAAAACGCCGCCCGCCGCGCAGCCACCCAAGCCGCCGCACGCGCCCAGTGCCAGCCCGGCGACGCCTGCCGCTTCTGAATCAGTCAGGAGTTTTCAGCCATGAACATCCTGATTTGCGGGGCCAGCGGTTTTATGGGTCGGGCTATTGCGACGGCGCTGGAAGCGCGCGGCCACCGCGTGCTGCGCGGCGTGCGCAGTGCCAGCGCCAATCCAGATTTCAGCGCCAACTCCGGCTTCAGCGCGCACGCCAATTCCAGCCCCGGCCCCGGCCCCGGCGAAGTATCTATGGATTTCACCCGCGATACCGCTGAAAGCGTCTGGCTACCCCGGCTGGATGGCGTTGACGCTGTCATCAACGCCGTCGGCGTGCTGCGTGACGGGCCACGCACGCCGATGCAGGCGATTCACAGCGCAGTGCCGCAGGCGCTGTTCAACGCCTGCGCCCGGCAAGGCGTGCGGCGGGTGATTCACCTCTCGGCGCTGGGCATTGCCAGCGGCGACAGCCCCTACGCCCGCACCAAACGCGAGGCCGAAGCGCATCTGCACGCCTTGAGCGCCCAAGGCGCGCTGCAAGGCGTGGCGCTGCAGCCCAGCATCGTGTTCGGCGCGGGCGGGGCGGGCAGTGCGCTGTTTACCGCGTTGGCGCACTGGCCGGTGCTGGCCTTGCCGCCTGAAGCCTTCAGCACCCGCGTGCAGCCGGTGCGGATTGACGAGCTGGCGCAAGCCGTCGCCGCGCTGCTGGAACCGGCTGGCACGCTGTGCGGCCCGCTGGCCTGCGTCGGCCCGTTGGGTGTGCCGCTGGCCGATTTCATCGCCAGCCTGCGCCAGCAGCGGGGCCACGCGCCCGCCCGCGTCCTGCGCCTGCCCGGCGCGCTGACCCGCGCCAGCGCCCGGCTGGGGGATGCCTTCCCGTTTACACCCTGGGGCACACAGGCACTGGCGCTGCTGGCGCAGGACAACACCGCCGACCCCGCCCCGTTCGCCCGCCTGCTCGGGCGGCCTGCTACCGCTTACAGCCAGTTGCTAACCCGTCCGACAGCGCCCTGAACCGCCTCAATCTAAAGCCGCATCATCATGAACACACCTCCTTCAAGCCCGAAACACGGCCTGCCAGAGCCCGCAACCCACGTCACGGATAAGCAAGACGTGCTGCCCTTCCTGCTGCGCTACCCGATACTGATCGGCTTGGCGATAGGCCTGTTTCTGCGCGCCGTGGTATTTGCTGGCCCGGCAGGCTCCGCGCTGTCGGCGATGTCCTGGGGCTTCATCTGGCTGGCGCCGCTGGCAATGGGCGCCACGACGGTCTATCTGGCCGAACAGCAACAGCGGCGCAGCATTGCCTACTACCTGTTCGCCCCGATGTTCTCGACTTTTTTGATGGTGGCGGGCTGCATGCTCATCATGATCGAAGGCTTGATTTGTGCCGTCCTGATCGTGCCGCTGCTGTGCCTGATCAGCAGCGTCGGCGGCTTGTTGATGGGCATCATCTGCCGCTGCGTCGATCAGCCGCCGCGCACCACCCTGCACAGCCTGATCGCCCTGCCCCTGCTGGTGGCGCTGCTGGGCGCTGATGGCCCCGGCCCGCAGCGCCTGGGCACGGTCGAGCGCAGCGTGCTGATTCAGGCCAGCCCGGCGCAGGTCTGGGCGCTGATCAACCACATGCCCGACATCCGCGCCGATGAAGTCAGCCAAGCTTGGACTTATCGCATCGGCGTACCGCGCCCGCTCTCGGGCGTCACCGTGACTGAAGGCGCGCAGCATGTGCGCAAAGTGGTCTGGGACAAAGGTGTGCATTTTGACGAAATGGTTCAGGACTGGGAACCGCAACGCCACCTGCGCTGGACTTACCGCTTCGCGCCCGACTCGGTGCCCGCAGGCGCGCTGGACGACCATGTGCGCATCGGCGGCGATTATTTTGATCTGCGCGACACCGCCTATACCCTCACGCCCGAAGGCCAGGCAGTGCGGCTAAACCTGCGCATCAGCTACCGCCTGAGCACCGACTTCAACCTCTACGCCAACTGGCTGGCGCAAAACCTGATCGGCAACTTTGCCGAAACCATCCTGACGCTGTACCAGCAACGGGCCGAATTCAAAGGCAGCGCCAATGCCGCAACGGCCAGCAGCGCGCTGGCCAGTCTGGAGGCACGATGAGCAACCCCACCCTGCTGCGCGCCAGCCTGATCGCCGTCTGGCTGGGAACGGCGGCGGTCAGCCTGCTCGAACTCAACGGGCAAAGCGCCCAATTGCTGCAGGCCGCTGGCCTGTCTGAGCCGCTGCTGCTGCGGGCACTGATTCTGGGCGGCGCGCTGGCTGATCTGGCGCTGGGCCTGGCGCTGTGGCTGTGCCCTAGACGCGCCACTTATCTGGCCGCACTCGCCTTGATGCTACTGATGACGCTGGCGGCCACCGCGCTGCTGCCCACGTTGTGGCTGCACCCGCTCGGACCGCTGCTGAAAAATCTGCCGATTGCCGCGCTGTTGTGGGTGCTGGCGCAGAACGCTGCCACAACCCAAACCCAGCCCCGAACCTGAACCCGGACAAATCACCATGAACACCTATCTCCTCGTGAAATGGCTGCATATTGTTTCGAGCGTGCTGATGGTGGGCACCGGGCTTGGCTCGGCGTTTTACCTGTTTTTTGTCAACCGCAGCGGCAGCCTGCACGCGCAGGCCGTGGTCAGTCGCTTGGTGGTGCGGGCCGACTGGTGGTTCACCACGCCCACGGTGTTGATTCAGCCCGCCTCGGGCCTGTTGCTGGCGCACCTCGCAGGCTGGTCGCTGACAACACCTTGGTTGGCGCTGTCGCTGGGACTGTTTTTTCTGGCGGGCGCTTGCTGGCTGCCGGTGGTCTGGCTGCAGATCCGCATGGCGGCGCTGGCGCAGCAGGCGCTGGCCGGTCAAAGCGCGCTGCCGCCGCTTTACCAGCGCTACGCCCGCTACTGGGAACTGCTGGGCTACCCGGCCTTCGCAGCGATGGCACTGGTGTTTTTTCTGATGGTGAACAAGCCGGACCTATGGCAATAAGATGACCAACCCCGCAGGCAACCCACAGCCAGCCGACACCGCCCGCCGCTACGCTGGGAAGCGCGCACCCTACAACAATCCCGCTCAGTGCGCCTTTTCCCAGTTCGGCCCAAAGCCGATTTCGGCGAGCAGCGGCACTTTCAAATCAGCCACCTCGGCCATCAGGCGCGGCACTTCGGTTCTGACCCATTCGACTTCCGCCTCGGGCACTTCAAACACCAGCTCGTCATGCACCTGCATGATCATTTTGGTGCCGCACTTTTCAGCGTCTAGCGTCTCCTGCACCTTGACCATGCTCAGTTTGATCAGGTCCGCCGCCGTGCCCTGCATGGGTGCGTTGATCGCGGCGCGCTCGGCGCCAGCGCGGCGCGGGCCGTTCGGCGAGTTGATTTCCGGCAGGTACAGGCGCCGCCCGAAGACGGTTTCGATATAGCCCTGGCTTTTGGCCAGCATCCGGGTTTCGTCCATGTAATTCTTCACGCCGGGGTAGCGCTGGAAATAGCGGTCGATGTAGGCGGCGGCGGCCTTGGTTTCAATGCCCAGGTTTTTCGCCAGGCCAAAGCTGCTCATGCCGTAAATCAGGCCGAAGTTGATCACCTTGGCGTAGCGCCGCTGCTCGCTGCTGACTTCTTCCAGCGCGACGCCGAACACTTCTGCCGCCGTGGCGCGATGCACGTCCAGCCCCTGTTTAAAGGCGTTGAGCAGCGCCGCGTCGTCGCTCAGGTGCGCCATGATGCGCAGCTCGATTTGCGAATAATCGGCGCTGGCAATCACGCTGCCGCTTGGCGCGACAAAGGCTTCGCGCACGCGCCGCCCTTCCGCCGTTCGCACGGGAATGTTTTGCAGGTTCGGCTCGTTGCTCGACAGCCGCCCGGTCACGGCCACGGCCTGCGCGTAGTGGGTGTGAACGCGCCCGGTGCGCGGGTTGGCCAGTTGCGCCAGCTTGTCGGTGTACGTGCCCTTGAGTTTGGACAGGCTGCGGTGCTCCAGCAGCTTGGCGGGCAGCGGGTAATCTTCGGCGAGCTTTTCAAGCACTTCCTCGTCGGTGCTGCGTGCGCCGGTGGCGGTTTTTTTGACCACCTTCATGCCCAGCTTGTCGAAAAAAATCTCGGCCAGTTGCTTGGGGCTGGCGAGGTTGAACGGCTGGCCCGCGATTTCATAAGCCTCGGTTTCTAACTGCAGCAGGCGCTGGCCCAGTTCGTGGCTTTGCGTCGCCAGCATGGGCGCGTCGATCAGCACGCCGTTGCGCTCGATGCGGTACAGGGATTCGCTGCTGCGCATTTCCAGCTCATAAATGAACAGCAGCTTGTCATTGGCCTGCAACTGGGGCCAGAGCACGCGGTGAACGTCGAGCGTCTGGTCCGAGTCTTCGCAGGAGTATTCCGACGCCTTGGCAATTTCCACCTGGTTGAACTTGATCTGGTTGACGCCCTTGCCGCACAGGTCTTCGTAGCTGATGCCGCTGCGGCCCAGATGTCTGTCCGCCAGGCTGGCCAGTCCGTGCGGCTTGTTGACTTCAAGCACATAACTCTGCAGCATGGTGTCGTGGGCGTAGCCCTGCACTTCGATGCCGTGGTTGGCCAGCACATGGCGGTCGTATTTGATGTTCTGGCCGAGTTTGGCGCGGGCCGGGTTTTCCAGCCAGGGTTTCAGGCGCGCCAGCACCTCGTCCAGCGGCAGCTGCTCGGGTGCGCCGGGGTAATCGTGCGTGAGCGGAATATAAGCCGCCTCGCCCGGCGTGACGCTAAAACTCAGGCCGACAACACGCGCCAGCATTTCGTCGAGCGAGGTGGTTTCGGTGTCCAGCGCGACCAGATCGGTTTTTTCAATCTTTGCCAGCCAGTTGTCGAACGCTTCCCAGCTCAGGATGGTTTCGTATTGCAGGTTGCTGGCCGGGTCGGCAGCCTCGCCGCTCAAAGGCTGAACCGAGGCGGGCTGCTCGCTGAACAGATCATCAAACAGCCCCGGCTCGTTCGGCGAGGCGGGCGCTGGCGTGCGCGGATGGCGGCGCTGCGGGCCGCCCACCAGTTCGGGCGGCGTGTTTTCTTCGTCAATCTGCTTGACCAGCCCCTTGAAGCCGTATTTCAAATAGAACGTGCGCAGCGCGCTCGTGTGCGGCGTGCCGGTGGCGATGGCGTCCAGCGCGGGCAGGCCGTCGATATAGCTGTTTAATTCACAGTCTTTTTTGATGGTCAGCAGCTCACGGCCCTTGGGCAGCCAGCCGAGCGAATTGCGCAGGTTCTCGCCGACGGCGCCTTTGATCTCGGCGGCGCGGGCCACCAGCGCATCAAGCGAGCCGTGTTCGAGCAGCAGTTTGACGGCGGTTTTCGGGCCAACTTTCGGCACGCCGGGCACGTTGTCCACGGTGTCGCCGACCAGCGTCTGGTAATCGACCATCAGGCGCGGCGGCACGCCGAATTCAGCTTCGACGCCCGCCAGATCGCGGCGCTTGCCGTTCATGGTGTCGATGACGGTGATGTGCTCATCGACGAGCTGGCTCAAGTCCTTGTCACCGCTGGAAATAATCACTTCAATGTGCTGGCGTGAGGCCATGACCGCCAGCGTGCCAATCACGTCGTCGGCCTCCACGCCGGGCACGCACAGCACTTTCCAGCCCAGCAGTTGCACCACTTCGTGAATCGGCTCGACCTGTTTGACCAGATCGTCGGGCATGGCCGAGCGCTGGGCTTTGTAAGCCGGGTAAAGTTCGTCGCGAAACGTCGGCCCTTTGGCGTCGAAGACGCAGACGGCGTAATCGGCGCGCACGTCTTT
>Ga0302215_10002348_pt1 | contig 13041 bp, 7 predicted proteins | sample II_Fen_N3_1_FD_194580 | JGI IMG/M metagenome (GOLD analysis project Ga0302215, IMG submission 194580) | Peat permafrost microbial communities from Stordalen Mire near Abisko, Sweden - II_Fen_N3_1 | ecosystem: Environmental > Terrestrial > Soil > Wetlands > Permafrost | place: Sweden: Abisko... | reverse complement strand
TGATTAGTTAGGATAGTGAACAATGACAATTTGTTTTTTTTAGCCTAAACAGAATATCTGTAAAAAAACAAATTAAAAGATTAATTTCATTTGACTGCGCCGTTTTGCTCACGAAAACAGATTTTTGGCAGTATCATAGCTCCTTATTTGTTCAGTGCTATCGAATATGTATGCTTTTACATATCAATATTTGGGCAGCCTGAACGGAAGTAAATTCTCAATTTCAACCCGGGCAATTAATTAAACAATAGACAGTTTCCATCCGGAACTACTCGTCAGATGTACTGTCTCATTATCGTTCTTTTAAACTGCAAGCATGTATTATTACAAAACAAGGATGTATTGTGATAAAACAAGGATGTATTGTAATAAAACAAGGATGTATTGTAATAAAACAAGGATGTATTGTAATAAAACAAGGATGTATTGTAACAAACCAAGTATGTATTATAACAAACCAAGTATGTATTATAACAAACCAAGTATGTATTGTAACAAACCAAGGATGTTTTGTAATAAAACAAGGATGTAAATAAAAAAAACAGTTTCGTTCGTTCAGACGGGGCTGCAGTTAATAATATCTTAAACCATTTAAATTGTAAAAGCATGAAAAAGGATCATGTAATTCTTGATTTTGTAAGAGTTCCGGTGGCACACCAGGTTGAAATTGGCCGTAGTGTAGAAAGTAAGATTAGGAACAATTCTAATTTTCCGAATCCGGATGTGACTATGGATGTATTGAAAGAAAAAACCGACACGCTCGAAACACGGAATGTGGCTGCACTGAGTGGGGGTAAGGAAGCAACAGCATTGTTGCACCAGGCAATCGACGACTGGACAGATACTATGCGTACTGTGGCACATTATGTCGACCGGGTTGCAGATGGCGACAGTGCCATTATCCTTAGTTCGGGATTGAATTTGGCTAAACAACCTTCTCCTGCTGTACGTCCTGAGTTTAGTGTGGAGTTGGGCGAAAAATCCGGTTCGGTAGTGCTCCACCGCCAACGGGTAGAAGGTGCACGTTCGTATATCTGGCAGTACTATGCCGGCGAGAATCCGGGTACCGAAGGCGACTGGGTAAATGCACAGGTTACACCACAGGCTACAGTAGAACTTACAGGGCTTACTCCGCTTACCAAATACTGGTTTCGGGTGGCGGCAGTAACTATCAGTGGTACTTCGGCGTTTACTTCGCCCGTGATGCAGGTTGTTATCTGATGATTATCTTACTCATTGGATGGCTTCAGGTCATTCAATGAGTATTTTTTTACTCTCCCTTTCCTTACTCTCCCTTTCCTTACTGCCTTGCTCTCAACCCTTTCCAACCAGCTGTTTCAGCCCTATTTCATATATCAGCACAGTGAGAAAAATATTCTTCACCAAACTGATTTGCTACACCTTAGTAAAATAATTTAGCTAATATTGCTTGTAGTTTAACAAGAATGATTATATTTGCAGCGTTAAAATAAAAAATGACGCTGTGAGTAATAGGATTTTATGCGCTGTAATAGTTGCATATTTGTTTGTTAGCACTTATTTTGATAAATAAAAATATGAAGAAACTTATTCTAATTTCGACATTGATTTTAGTGACTTTTGTCTCTTGCGACAACTCTCGAATTAAAGAAAATCAAGCACAAAAACAAGAAACTCCTGAGGCATTGCAGGATGAAAGCAAATATGACATAATCTCGAAACGTGGTTATGGCGACATATTGGAAAGTTTATATGGAGAACTTGCTAGCAAGACACCTGAACTTAAAGAATTAGAAAACAAACTTGACACCCTTTCTGCAAGTAAAAGTGACTCAACAACATCATTTGATAGATACAATAGAAAAAATCAATCATATTATAGCTACGCAGACAACCATGTTAAACAAATAAACGATTCTGTTCTGAGAAAGAAAATGCGGTCTTTGATTCTTTCTAGCTTGACAAAATATAACTCTAAAATCTATCGACACACAGAAATACTAAAGTTAATTGATACGCAAACTATGACTTTAGTCGATTTACATGAAATGTTGATTATTACGACAACTTTACCCTTAATTGAGAAATATCAGAACGACAACTTGCCGACAACAAAATCTATAAACGGATATTTAATGCAACTAGACAAAGTTGTGCGAATTGAAACCACATTACTTGAAAAGAACGACAAGAAAAGAAAACATGAATAAAAAACTGGTGCTAATACACGCCTATGTTAATTGGCTGGCTGATCCCGATTGTTATCGGGACAGGCAATACATTCCGGCGGTTTTGCTCCCGCATTCACTTTGTCGCAAAGCTAAAGGTATGTATTCAAAGAACTATTTTCAGCATTAAAATATCTCACACAAATCACAAATACTAAAAAAAAATACGTTTCTAAAAATCACAATGAAAATTGATCAGAAAGTTATCGAAAAGACGATACACTGCAAAAAAGAATTTGAATGTTTGCGGGATGTGCATACTAGTTGCTGCATAAACCACAAGGTAGTCCGTTGCGTAGAGAAAAGGGTACTATTTGTAAAATGTATGGATTGTCTCTGTCACTACAATATGACTTACGGAGTTAATAATATTGTTTGTAGCTGCCCGGTAAGGGTTGAGATATATAGGAAATACAATAAGTAAATTTACACCCCTTCTTCTTCAGGATTCAGGGTATATAACTAACCAATTAGATTTCATTACAAACAAGGATGAGAAAATAAAAGGCAGCTATCGAGTTGCCTTTTTCTTTTTATAACGATTTTTCCTGCAAGTTTCTGAATGAAATTTGTTCCGGTTGCTGCGACTTAAGTTCTGTTATATGGCTTCTGGGTTAGATTTTTGATTGTCATGAACAAAAAGTTTGTAATAATGTAAATTAGTACAGAGTAATTAGGTTAATTATCCAGTTAATTGATTATATTTGTAGTACGAAAAATTAATACAATAAAACAGCATTATGGAGGAGCCAGAAAATCTATAACAGAGCAGGGCGCTGTAGCCGAAAAGCTGAATAGTATGCAGCATATAACAGTCATTAAGTTTCCGACTTCTGTTTCTTTTCCTTTTTCTCAATAAGATTTCCAAAGGGAGTTTGTTCCAGTTAAGCTACAAACTTAACCTCCCATCGTTGCATATGTGGAGTAGAAAAGTACACTGCATTCGGTATTGAAAAAAAATAATAAACAAGGAGAGAAAAATAACTAACTATACATGAAAAAATATATTGCTTTTGCCGTTGTTTTGTTTCTGTCGGTCAATTGGGCTTTGGCACAGGACACACTGTATATTTACAAGGGCGGAGTTATAGTTGCCAAAAGGGTTGTTACCGATATCGATAGCATTACATTTTACAGACCATACTATTCCCCGGATATTGTAAACTCTCTTACAGGAGGTGTGGGAGTAAAAAAAACATGGGTGCTTGATATAAGTTCTATTGGAACTACTTCTGTTGACGATGCCGGAGTTGCGACTCAAACTAACGAATACAAGAGTCTATATTTCCACAATCCGGTTGATTTCTATGGTGATGCCGAAGCGGGTGCAGTTAACGGATTATCATGGGGTCCATGGGGTGGGGTTAACCTCTATGATTGGGGATAAACACCCGAATTGGGCGAAATTAGCTTTAATGCCGGTACGGGTATTGTTACTTCTACTATCGATGGCATCACAAAGTCTGGTAAATACAGCTTTAATACATATAATCGCGATCCCAATTTCTGCATTCTTACATCAGAGGGTTATGGCGGTCAGACGTTGTGGAATAATATGATAACGGGCAAGTATAGTTACCTGGGTAGTTTAAGCCCGCAAATGGGAACAATGCATTTCGCTTCAGGCATGCGTTTCCCGCTCGATCGTAACCGCATGACGAATGATGGGAATACTACCTACCCCTGCCAGTTTCTGACAAACGATTTAGAGAATCTGACCATTATGCATTGTTCCGATTCTGCCCTGATTGTTCGGGTAAAGCGTAGCTTCGAAGGAGCATCAAACTCTACTGTTTGGCTGCTTTATAACTACCGGGTAAAAGAGTATAACTATGCAAAGGCTTCAGTTTCGGTTGTACATCCTGTAAAACCGATCACAGCATCCGACCTTGTGGGTGAATGGCAATTGGCAGATGTTCCGGGAAACTGGATTGGATGGGTAGCTAAAAATGAATTGAATACGTGGACTGATGGTGCTACCATGAATGCAACATTTGCCAGTTGGTACGTTACAAACACGACAGAGAAACTGGCTGCATGCCGTAAAGTGTTGCTCAGGTTTGAAGCAAACGGAAACTGCACAATAACGAATGTGGTATTCGATAGTAATATCTTGCAGGACACAACTACAACGTTCAATACAACTTATTCGGTTGCAAATGGATATATCACCTTTGGACAAACAGTGACAATATGTGCTTATACTGATTTGATTACGCTGGTGGGTAAAAATATGTATGCATTGGATGTAACCGGTGTCAATTCGGGACTTTGGATTGGTCAGAACAGTGGTACTAAGAAGGAAAGTATTGCTGTTCATTTGATAAAAAAATAAATCAGTTTTAAAATCATTTATAAATTACCGGTATAAACGAATTTCGTTTTATGCTGTCATTCAAAAAACATTTTTTCTATGAAACGAATTCTTTTTTCTTTAGTATGTATAAGCTTATTACTTATGGGTGGTTGTAAAGACCAAAACCCAACCGAAGAACAACAGTTGTATCAAACTGTAAACAAATGGGTCTGGGACAATATGAATGGTTTGTATTATTGGAATACAACACTTCCTGCCTATAAAAGCTCGATGGCTAAGCCTTCCGACTATTTCAAAACACTGAAGTATAAAGACGATCGCTTTTCGGCTATTTTCGAAAGTTATCAGGATATTCTCAACCAACTAAACGGAGTTAGCACAGCCGAAATCGGTTTCGAATTTCAATTGTGGAAGGAAAGTTCAACAAACAATAACGTGTTGGGGGTAGTTACTTATACGAAACATGGAACTCCTGCCGAAAAAATGGGTATCAAACGCGGTGATATATTCCGTAAGATAAACGGCGAACAAATAACAACCTCGAATTATTCTACGGTGATTAATTTCCTGTTTGACGCAACAGCAAGTTCAAGCATTACTTTTTCGACTTATTCAAATGGAATGTTTACCGACAAAACCGCTGTCACAGTCACCAAAGCCACCAATTATCAGGAAGACCCGGTTTATATGGATACAGTTTATACAATAAATAATAAAAAGGTGGGTTACCTTGTATATAACTTCTTCACCAACGATCCCGGCGATAAAACAATGAAATATGATCTGGAACTGAACAATGCTATCGGGCAGTTTAAACAGCAGAATATCTCGGAACTGATTGTTGATTTGCGTTACAACCACGGAGGTATGATATCCTCGGCTATCCATTTGGCCAGCATGCTTGTTCCTAACCTGGCTTCCGACAAGGTATTTATTTACACCGAATATAACAAGAACTACACCGACTATTTCAACAGTGCCGAATTTAAAAGTCAGTACAGCGATAATCCGTTTGTTGATAATTTTGCTACGTCGATAACCAATACAACAACAGGTGCTGCATTAGCTCCTGTACAAAACGTTGGGAACAGTTTACAGCGTATTTTCTTTCTGACGGGTAAGGGAACAGCTTCGGCGAGCGAAATGGTTATAAACGGCATTAAACCATTCTTGCCTGTTGTGCTTATAGGTGATACTACTGTAGGTAAAAATGTAGGATCAACGCTTGTGAACGATACCAAAAATACAAAGAACCAATGGGCTATGATGCCAATCATTCTGAAATACTTCAACAAGGACCATCAGAGTGACTTTACAAAAGGTTTTGTGCCAAACTATCGGTTAGAGGATGATTATAACTACTATCTGGGAGATATCCGCGAAGGATTGTTAGCTAAAGCCATCAGTCAGATATCCGGTTTGAGTGTGAGTCCGGCTAAGGTGGCACCTGTAAAACGGATTATTCTTAAATCGTCCATCGACTTTAAACCTGTTCATTCAGGTCTTGTGATTCGCAATAAATCAATAGACAGTTATCTAAAACACAAAATGGAGTAACTGAAACGTGTCTGATATTTACAATATAAATAACCTGAAACTAAGTTTATGAAAATTGAGTATGTTCTTGATAAGGAAAATTTCCTTCAGAGTCAGCTCTTTTATGCATCGCAGTCGAAACAGGTGACTTGTTGAATCTGTGGGAATAAAGCAAACAGTCAACCTAGACTGGAAGTGGAAATAAACTAAGTGTTTTTAAAATGGCATGTATAGGAAAACGGCTGTCCGACATTGTCGAGCAGCCGTTTTTACATTTTAGATAATTAGGTTGGATTATCCATAATTATGTGTAGTATAAAATGCTACAAATAAATAAAATATTTTTATTAGATAGCTATTTATTTTGCGTTAATTTAGTATATTTGCATCTCAGAATTAGTTTAATAGCGAATTAATTAATCAATTTACTCACAATAAATTATATTAAAGAAATGAAATGTTCAATATGTAAAGTTTTATTCGTTTTTGCGTTTTTAGTTTTAGATATGTCTACTTTACTGGCTGTACCTGCTTTTCCTTCACCCATAAAGTACAAACAACCCGATGGTTCCGAAGTCACAATTCAACTGAAGGGTGACGAGCGTGTTCACTGGGCTGAAAGCGGCGATGGTTATACCTTGCTTAGTAATGGTAAAAATGGTTGGGAATACGCTGTAAAAGATAATTCAGGCAATTTGAAGGTGTCGGGAGTACTGGCAAGAGAAGCCGGAAAAAGGACTTCTGCAGAAATAAAACTTATCAAAAGGTTGTCTAAAAATCTTAGATTCAGCAATTCGCAGGTTAACATTCTCAAATCGGCATGGGAAACAAGATATGGCTCTGACAAATTAATCGGAACCGGTTCTTTTTTCAATGCTGCTAACAACAGCATAAGTACTGATGGCAGAAGAAAAGTGTTTTCGCCCAACGGTACCAAGAAACTGCTTATGATATTGATACAATATCCGGATGTTAGTTTTAAATATACACGTCAGGATTTTGTAGATCTAATGAATACTCAAAACTACAATGCCAACGGTGCGTTAGGTTCTGTGCGCGATTTCTTTCTGGAAATTTCCTATGGCGATTTCACGATTAATACAGATGTTGCACCTAGTATTTATACAGCAGATTATGATATGGCCTATTACGGTGCTCCCGGAGCTAACTCGCACGATATACGTGCAGGCGACCTCATGAAAGAGGCATGCGATAAAGCCGATGCAGATGGTGTTGATTTTACGCAGTATGACAATGATGGAGATGGTTCGGTGGATGGGGTGTATATAATTTATGCCGGATACGGTGAAGCTACAACCGGTGATGTTAATACTATATGGCCACATGCGGGTGGAATTACAGGTAAAACCTATGATGGTAAGACGGTATCTAAATACTCTTGTTCCAACGAGCTAAATGCTGATGGTACTTTAACTTCTATTGGCGTTATTTGTCATGAATTTGGTCATGTTTGTGGCGCACCAGACTATTACGATACCGACTATGAAACAGGTGGACAGTTCCAGGGAACAAGTCATTGGGATTTAATGGATGTTGGCGTTTACAATGGAACTAAAAGTGGTAACAGACCTGCGCATTTCAATCCTTTTGAGAAAATAAGGGCAGGATGGATTACACCTGTTACGCTGACCGGACCTGCTTCGATAACAAATATGCCCGATATTAAATCGAATCGGGTGGTTTACAAGATTAATACAACTACTGAAAATGAATATTATCTGTTGGAAAACAGACAATATACGGGTTTTAATGCATCTTGTCCCGGTCATGGTTTGCTTATCTATCATTACAGCAAATCCATTTGGGATGTTTCAGCAAATGAGACTGCTCCACAGGGATTTTATCCTGTTTGTGCCAATGGAGTAACTTCGCCCGGTGTTTCATCGCTTTCATCAAGTTATGGTAACATAAACTCGGGTGGTTGTCCATTTCCCGGTACATCTGCAATAACAACTTTCACCGACAACACTACTCCCTCAGCAAAATCGTGGGCTGGAAATAATACCTTTAAACCCTTAACCGCAATTACAGAGGACTCCTATTTAGAAACCATAAGTTTTACTTATATGGGAGGGAATTCCGGAACAGCACCAGCAACTCAGTCCACTAATCTGACCGCAACAAACATTCAGGATAATCAGTTAACTCTGAACTGGACCAGAGGGTCGGGTGATAAGGTAATTATACTGGGAAGAAGAAATAATGCTGTCAATACAACACCACTTAATGGTACAGCATTTTCTGCAAATAGTAGTTTTGCTGCCGGTGATCAGATTGACCCCGGAACTTATGTTGTGTATAACGGAACTGGAACATCGGTTACTCTTACCGAATTACTTAAGAAATCAACCTATTATTTTGCTGCGTTTGAATATAATTCGGCTGATAACAGTTATTTAAGTCCCGGTTTGACAGCTAGCTTCACTACTACCGGTTGTACTCCATGTACACCAAGTACTACAAATACAGGCTTTGGAATTAAGAATGTGAGCTTTAATACGATTAATAATTCATCTGTCTGTACAACCGGATATTCTGATTACTCAGAAATAGTAACTCAGGTTACTCCTGGTAGTAATTATGTATTGTCGGTGGGAACATATTCCTACACAAACACGATTTACACAAAAGCCTGGATTGACTGGAACAATGATTGTACATTTCAGGCAAGTGAAGAATATGATTTGGGTTCAAGTACCAATGACGCTACAGTAACAAAGACGATAACTGTTCCGTATAATGTAAATACAGGTTATATTACAATACGTGTAAGAGCAAGAATTAGTTCGGTACCAACAAGTTGTAATTTGAATAACTACAGTGAAGCAGAAGACTATACTCTTAAAATTGTAAATGGGCCTACTCCACCAACCACACAAGCCTCAAATCTATCTGCAACAAATATTCAGACAGATCAGATGACATTGAACTGGACAAGGGGTAACGGGGATAAAGTATTGGTTATTGCACATTTGGGAGCATCTGTTGACGCTCTAATTACCAATAATGCTTTTAGTGCAAATCCTGAGTTTGGTTCGGGGACACAACTTGGCACAGGTAATTATGTGATTTATAATGGTTCAAATAACGCCGTTAATCTGAAAGGTTTAATCCCTGGAGCTACCTATTATTTTGCACTTTATGAATATAACTCAACGAATAGCAGCTTTTTCTCACCTGCTCTAACAGGTAGTTTCGCTACAAGTTCCGGTTGTACCAGTTGCTCACCAACAATTACCAATGCATGGTTTGGGTTTACCAATGTAACATTTAATACAATAAACAATACCTCATTGGCAACTCAGGGATATGTCAATAACAGTAGTATAATAACGAAGGTAATAAAAGGACAAACCTATACTTTATCCGCTACAGTATATACCGGAGGATATTCGATGTACACAAAGGCCTGGATTGACTGGAACAAAGACTGTACACTGGATCCACTTACCGAAGAATATGACCTGGGTTCTGGAAGTACTACTGGTGTAACTTCAATATCACCTTCGATTACAATACCTGCAACAGCAAAAGAAGGAGTGGTGAAAATGCGATTAAATACCAGATATTCGGGTTATGCTACGCCCTGTTCTACAATATCATATGGCGAGTCTGAAGATTATTTGATAAATATCAGTAGCCCTTCCACTACCTGGAATGGCTCTTCATGGACGCCTTCAGCTCCTACGTCACTTTATAATGTAATAATCGACGGAGAGTATAATGCTGCAGGGTTTACTTGTAACAATCTGACTGTAAATGCCGGCAAGCACCTGACAATAGCTTCGGGCACTCTTGCTGTGAACGGGAGCATTTTATTGCGTAGTGATGAAAACGGAACGGCAACACTGGTTAATAATTCAGCTGTAAATACAAGTATTAAAGGGAATGTGGAGCAATACATTCCCAGTGCACGTAACTGGTATGTTGCGTCGCCTGTAAGTAATGCCACAGTGCCGGTAGGATATAGCAGTTATATATATCGTGAGCCAGGGGACAATACGGGATACACAGCACCAGCTACAGCCTATTGGAAGAATGTTCCTATGGGTGCGACCTTCACTCCGGGTCTTGGGTATATTGTTATGCCTGTATCGAATGGTTTAACTCTATCGTTTGGTACAGGAGCTTCGGGTAATTTGAATGATGGAGATATTGTTATACCTCTTTCCAGAACCTCAGGAGCTACTAAAGCCGGTTTTAACCTTATCGGAAACCCCTATCCATCTTATGTGAACTGGGACAATGCTGAAAAATCGAATGTTGAAAGCACTATCTGGTACAGATCAAAAAATGCAGGTAATACGGCTTACGTATTTGATGCCTACAACGGAGAAAGTCAGATTGGAACAGGAAACAATGGTGAGTTTATAAATGCTAATATCCCTCCAATGCAGGGCTTCTGGGTGCGCGTAAAGGCTTCCGGCGATGGAACTTCAACTACGGGCGCTGTTACATTCCGTAATGCAATGCGTTCACATAAAGGTTCGCAGGGGCTTGTTCCTGATGTACAATTAAAAACACCAGCTTTGCAAACTGCCAATCAACAGGTCTTGCGCTTGCAGGTGTCTAATGGAGTAAATAGTGATGAAACAATCCTGTTGTTTAATCCAAATGCATCGAATGAGTTGGATAGCTATGATTCATATAAAATGACGAACAGTAACAGTGCGATACCAGAGATATTCAGCGTGGTGGCAAATGAGAATCTGGCAATAAACGGTTTAAACAGCGTTGTGTCTGGTGCTCTTCCGTTAGGATTTACAAGCGGAGAGCACAATACATTTACAATCAAAGCAATTCAGTTTAGTAATTTCGACAATGGTTTGGGAGTCTTCATACATGACAATCTGCTAAATACCGAACAGGAATTGACGAATGACAATGCGTATAGCTTTACATCGGATGCAACAACCACAGTTTCCAGATTTTTGATATCATTTAAAAATTCATCCATAACAACAGAGTTGAACCGCACAGTGAGTACTCCGAACATTAGGGTCTTTGCCAATGCTGACAGATACATTGTTCTCATATGCAATGAGAAACATGGTAAAGCTGATGCCGCAGCTATATACAATATGCTTGGACAAAAACTGGTTTCACAGAGCATATCCGAGTCAACGACTATTCTGAAAGCTAAACTAACTCCCGGTGTATATTTGGTTTCGGTGGTATTGAATGGGGTAGAGAAGACCGAGAGAGTGGTAGTAAAATAATTGTAATAAGTAGAATGTACTTTGCCTGAATATAGCCGAACTATCCTCAGGCAATGCATTACAAAACAGTTTATTGACATTAGTTCAATAAACTGTTTTTATTTTTTGTAGTCCACGGCTTGTTTGGATATAAACCAGAACCTCTTATTTCTGATTATTTAAAATAAAGGTAAGCTGAAATTTAGGCTTTGAGATTTAGACCAGAATTTCATACTTCTGGTTGGATAATGAGTTTGTTCATTTTGTTTTGGAGCAACTCTGCTTCACTTTACAGATAAAAAACAGGCTGTTCGACAATCGAACAGCCTGTTTTGAGTTATAATAAAGAATTGAATTATGCTTCAGGAGCAACTTCAGCAGCAGGAGCTTCAGCAACAGGTGCTTCAACTACAGCTTCTGGAGCTTTCGCTTTCTTTTCTTTTTTAGCAGCTTTTTCAGCAGCAAGATCCATTTTGTCTTTCAAATCAGACAAAGACTGAATATCACCTAACGTAGTTTTTTCAGCAGCAGGAGTTGCTGAAGCTACAGGAGCTTCTTCTTTCTTAGCACGTTTTGGAGCTGCTTTTTTAGCAGGAGCTTCTGTAGCTACAGGAGCTTCGCCTTTTTCAGCACGTTTTGCATCTTCGTGAATGCGGCTATGTGAAAGAATGATACGTTTAGCATCTTTGTTGAATTCAATTACTTTGAAAGATAATTTTTCGTCAACCTGAGCTTGTGATCCGTCTTCTTTTACCAAATGTTTTGGAGTTGCAAAACCTTCAACACCGTAAGGTAAAGATACTACAGAACCTTTGTCCAACATTTCAACGATTACACCTTCGTGTATGCTGTCAACTGTGAACATTGTTTCTAATACATCCCAAGGATTTTCTTCCAATTGTTTGTGACCTAAGCTCAAACGACGGTTTGCTTTGTCAATTTCCAATACCTGAACATCGATTTCGGCACCAATTTGAGTAAATTCAGATGGGTGTTTTACTTTCTTAGTCCATGATAAGTCAGAAATGTGGATCAAACCATCAACGCCTTCTTCGATTTCAACAAATACACCGAAGTTAGTGAAGTTGCGAACTTTAGCTGTATGTTTTGTTCCAAGAGCATAACGTTCTTCGATGTTTTCCCATGGATCAGATTTCAATTGTTTGATACCTAACGACATTTTGCGTTCGTCGCGGTCCAAAGTCAAGATTACTGTTTCCACTTCGTCGCCTACTTTCAGGAAGTCCTGAGCAGAACGAAGGTGTTGTGACCAACTCATTTCTGAAACGTGGATCAAACCTTCAACGCCTGCAGCGATTTCAACAAATGCACCGTAGTCAGCCATAACCACTACTTTACCTTTTACTTTGTCACCAACTTTAAGTTCGGTGCTCAAAGCATCCCAAGGATGAGCAGAAAGTTGTTTCAAGCCGAGAGCAATACGTTTTTTCTCGTCATCGAAGTCAAGGATAACAACATTGAGTTTTTGATCCAATGCAACGATTTCTTCTGGATGCGATACGCGTCCCCAAGAAAGATCGGTAATGTGAATCAAACCATCTACGCCGCCAAGGTCGATAAATACACCGTAAGAAGTGATGTTTTTAACTGTTCCTTCAAGAACCTGACCTTTTTGAAGTTTACCAATGATTTCTTTTTTCTGTAATTCAAGTTCAGCTTCGATAAGCGCTTTATGCGAAACAACAACGTTTTTGAATTCGTGGTTGATTTTGATAACCTTGAATTCCATTGTCTTGTTTAC
>Ga0302215_10002347_pt1 | contig 13044 bp, 17 predicted proteins | sample II_Fen_N3_1_FD_194580 | JGI IMG/M metagenome (GOLD analysis project Ga0302215, IMG submission 194580) | Peat permafrost microbial communities from Stordalen Mire near Abisko, Sweden - II_Fen_N3_1 | ecosystem: Environmental > Terrestrial > Soil > Wetlands > Permafrost | place: Sweden: Abisko... | reverse complement strand
TTGCATATCTAGAACTTCATTGATATCGAAGACAATATCTTTGGAAATATCACTCTTGATCAAAAAGAATCTTAATGAACCAACAGCAATTTTTTCTGATACTTCATCCAATCGTTCAGCATCTTTTTCACTATTTCTTTCTTTGGTTTCTCGATATGCTTTTTCATGAAGGATTTGTAGCATTTCGTCGATCGTAACTGTTCGTCCTTTTCTACTTGCGAACGGTAATCTTTTTTCTGCTTTTTCTTCTTCTGAAAGTTTATATCCAAATTTGAGAAGTGTATCTGGAGTAAGGTAAACTACTCCATATCCAAGCGGTACATATTCTTTATTTTTGTTCAAATATCCAAGTAATTTAAGAGATGATTTTACGACCTCTTGAGGTGGAAGTTGTCTATTATCAATTACTGTTACAGCGATATTATAATTACCAAATTTTTCTTTGTGTTCACCATTTACCGTAGTTGTACTGTAAATAATATTTCCGTTTGGCTCATGAGCAAATACTTTGTAGAAAAAATCTTTTGTAAGATATCCTAATTTCCACATTGCGAAGGCAATATCTTTGGCAACATAAGTTGCTACTCCATCAGATTTGATGAGAATTTGATATTGTTTTTCTGCGTTTTCGTATTCAGGGAGACTAGAGAGATCGATAATTCGACATCCAGCTGCGTCACCTTCATCAGTATATTTTACAAATCATTTATCTTTGAGAAGATCAATAGCTTCAGCAAAAAATTTCATATGAAGGATATCTGTTTCCCAGTTGATAATATCAAACGATGCTCCCATTCTCCAACATGTTTTGATTTGTTCTGTAGCACATTTTTTGGTATATTCTTGGTGAATACTATAGATATCTGGGTCCTTTCCTTCTTCTATTTTGAGAAGTGTTTCAGAAAGAAGTTTTTTGAATTCAGGATCTTCATCTTTGGCTCTCATTTGAGTATATATTTCACCACAGTAGTGATCAAATTTTTTGTCACTTGTGATAGGTATTCCATAATGAAGATGTCCTACGATATTATATCCTACGTTTACTCCACTATCATCTCCATAATTAGACGTGTGTGTCTCGTATCCTAATTGAGAATAAATTCTTTTCATAGTATCTCCGATACAAATATTTCTCGCTTGTCCAATATGAAGTGGTTTATTTGGATTTGCACTCATATATTCGATAAGCACTTTAGTGTTTTGGTTGTCGTGCATTCCAGGAAGATTCTCTTCGTTTTCGAAGACATCTGAGATAAATTTTTGGGTATTGATATGTGCGTTTAGATATGGTCCAATTACTTCAAATTTTGAAAAATATGGAGAGCTCAATTGATTTTTGAGATCCTCTGCGATCATAGCAGGAGATTTTTTGAGTGTTTTAGAAAGTTGAAAACATGGAAATGCTAAATCTCCAGGAATATTGTCTGGTGAGATTTCTATAATATCCAAAATTTCTTCTAAAGGGACACCTATTTTATCTTGCAAAAGTAATGCAAAATGTTCTTTATATGCCTGAATCATCTTTTTCTTCGTAAAGTAAAATGCGTCGTCTAGTATACAAAAACGTTAGTCTTTATCAAGATTAGTTTTTTTTCTGTTTTTTGATACAAAAAAAGTCCGGGATAAAATATCCAACGGACTAATTAAAAAATAATTCTTGTTATCAGTCATATTCCCCTTGAGGAATTGGTAACGAATAGTACGTTGTAGTTACGTTATATTCCCTACATGACTCCAAAGCTTCGGTGGTATTCAATACGACACATAATACGCTTAATTACCTTAGCTGTTGGTCTGGCTTGCCTCAGATAGAATATTCTCTATCCCATGGTTGTCGTCTTCCTTTAGGATTGTTTAACAATCCGTTACAAGAAATATTTTCATATAAAATATCATTATTTGTAGTATAAAGTCAAGTCTTTTTTATTCTTCAAAAATCCTAGATTGTCTCTGAGTTTTGATTTTAGATTGAGATTTTTTGTCTACTTGTCTTTTTATAATTTGAGATTTTGGGATCTTGGTTTGTATTCTCGCTTTGTCTGGAGTTAAAACGTCGTTTATGACTTCCAAAAAACGTTTAATAACAGCTTCTTTGTTTGCCTTTTGTGTTCTAGATTCTTGGTTGGAAATAAGCATCATTTTACCGTCTTGATAGAGGTATTGAGGATATTTTTTGTGTAATTTCTGTTTTTGTTTGTTGTTTAATAGGGTAGAATTTTCAATATCAAAAAATCATTGAGCTTTGGTTTCTCTCTTGTTTACATTTTGTCCACCATTTCATTGGCTTGTGCTAAATTGAAATGTAATTTCCTTGATAATATCTTCTGTATTCATTATTTTCCTAGAAATTGTAAAAATCTAGTTTTTGATCCTGCTTGTTGGGCTTGGTCTAAAATGTTTTGAGTAGTTTCGCTACTATTGTTTTCGTATGTTTGGGTTTTTATATCTGTTCGTCAGAGGAGTTTTTTATAGATTTTTTCGTTTTCTAAATAAGCGAGATAGTGGTTTGGTCGAATCTTGGATGCCACAAAAATCATATCATGAGATATTTCACGGACGGATTGATTTTCCATTAATACACCACCAGCTCTAGATAATATATATATTCTCTTATTATCATTATATGTATTCCATAATCATTTAGCATCAAAATCTGATATATTCTTTAGGTCAGCTTTGTTTATTACGACACTATTTCAACTTCATGCTGCGTATTCCATTTTTCATGATATTTTTTCGATAATTTGTTTATCTCCAGAAATTTCTAAAGAAAATGAACTGTTTGGATAAACAAGAATTGTCGTTTGATCTGGGTATTGAATAGTCATGGTCGCGCTACTATTTGGGTTTTTATTTGAAAAAGTTATTATGCTTATTGGAGATTCTTTTAGCGTTATTTCTTTTTCAGATTCTAAAATCTCTTGGTTTTTGATAAATTCATGCTGTTTTATAGAAATAACACTTGTTTCGGAAGGACTTTTTATTATAATATGACGGCTTTGAGTGGATGCAAAATCTTCGATGTTTGGAGTTGTATCAAATAAGGGAAGATATCCCAATCCAAGAAGAAATAATCATGCTAAAGTTCCCAATATGGTTCATCCATATCTAATCAATCTCTTTTGTGTTGCTGATTTAAAAACGATTCGTGCAAGCAAAAGCGTTATTCCTATTTGAATATAATCTAATTTACTAGTTGTTTTTAAAAGGATTCCAAAGAGTCCCAATAAAAAAATGGTCATTAAAATATTTTTTGTCTTCGTATTCATACATGCGATCTCAAAATAAAAAAAATATTTTGATAGTATATAAAAAAGAAATCTAATATCAATTTTTGTTTTCTTTTGGTAAAAAAGAATAGATGTCCAATCATACCTGGTAAAACAAAAAACCATTTTTTTTAAAAAATTACTTGATTTTGGTTTGTTTTTTTGTATATATTGTACTCGGCGTATTTTTCACGATACGCGGATATGATGTAATTGGTGTAGCATAGCAGACTTCAGCTCTGTTTGCACGGGTTCGAGTCCCGTTATCCGCTATGTTCTTGCTCATTATCTCGTGTTCTTTTACATATATGTCCATTAAATATGTTCAAACAGATTGTTGTTTGATTAATTATTGCTTGAATTTGATGAGCAATTAGTTACTTTTCACAGTCTATAGCAGAAGCGTTTTGACGTGTAGATCGATTTGAGCGTACATTTTCTTCCACAAGAAGTTGATATGCGGTTATTTGATTCTTCGCTATCATTATTTGATTCTTGATATTGTTTGGCGTATTTCCATTATGAAGTGCGGTTACTAATTAATTATTTTGGGGAGATGGCAGAGCGGCCAATTGCATCAGACTGTAAATCTGACGACTCACGTCTACGTAGGTTCGAATCCTACTCTCCCCAATTTTTGTCCCATTTTGTATGGGCCCTTAGCTCATTTGGCTAGAGCGCCTGCTTTGCACGCAGGAGGTGATCGGTTCGACTCCGATAGGGTCCAAATTATTCTATATCCATTATAATTACAAAAACCCGCAATTTGTTTTGCTGGGTTATCTTGTGTTATATGCTCCCGTAGTTCAATGGATAGAACAGCAGCCTTCTAAGCTGTGGATCTAAGTTCGATTCTTAGCGGGGGTAATTAATTATTGTTGCGTAATAGTTTATAGTTAATACTTTGTATACTACTATATATGTTATTAACTATAAATTATTACTTCAAATTCTTCTTTGCGGAAATTCGCGAAAATCTTAGATGCTCTCGTAGTCTAGTGGTCTAGGACGTCACCCTCTCACGGTGAAGATCGCGGGTTCGAACCCCGCCGGGAGTGAATCTTTCAATTTGCTTATCCATTTTTGGATTATATATATTTAATTCTTCATCTATGTATGCCACAACCAACGCATTCCGCTTCAAAACCACAACAATCTTGAAGTCGTCCTACGACTCCGTTTAGGCCAGCATCTACTTCGCCAAGACCGGTTCGTATGGTATCTGCCCAGGATCGTAGAGCTCCAATGGTTTTTGTTAATGAGAATATTAAAGCTCCTAATATTATAGTCATTGACGAAGAAGGAACGAATTTGTGAACATTCCCTAGAAGAAGAGCCTTAGAAATTGCTGAAGAACAAGGAAAAGATCTTGTTCAGATGAAATATGACCAAGAAACAATGACTTCAACCGTCAAACTCTTGGATTATGGTAAATATATGTATCTCAAGGGAAAAGAAGATAAGGAAAAAAAGAAGAGTCAAAAAGCAAACGCTCTTAAAGAAGTCAAAATTAATTATGCTATAGGAGAAAATGACTTGCAGCTCAAAATCAAAAAAGCTAAAGAAATGCTTCAAGATGGCTACAATGTTAAATTCTTTATTAAGCTAAGATGAAGAGAAAAGATATACGCCGGTAAGGCTGTTGAAAAATTAGCTTTTATAAAGTTGGCTTTGGCTGACGTTGGAAGACCTCAATTTGAGTATCCTAAGCAAGAAGTTCAATGATATAGTATGATTTTATTTAATAAATAATTGAATAAATGGCATGATTGGCTAAATTAAAAACCCATTCAGGGGCAGCAAAGAGATTTAAAATCACTAAGAATAAGAAAGTTTCTTTCAAAAAGGCTTGTAATAACCATTTGTTAACAAACAAAGGTAAAAACAACAAAAAAAGCGTTTATGGAAAACAACTTCATGAATCTTATGTAAAAAAAGTTCAAGCTTTATTTCCTTATAGTTAATACCGGATGACAAGAGTAAAAAATGGAATGCAAAGACATAGAAGACATAAGAAGTTTATTGGACTCGCAAAGGGATTTAGACTTGGAAGAAAGAATGTCTACAAACAAGTAAGATTGGCATTGGTAAAACAAGGTCAACATGCTTACAAGAGTAGAAAAGAAAAGAAGAGAGAATTCAGAAGATTGTGGATTGAAAGAATATCTGCAGTTGTTAGAGAAAAAGGAAGTAGTTATTCTCGTTTTGCGGGAGCTATGTCTGCTAAGAATATTCAATTAGATAGAAAAGTCTTGTCGAATATTGCTGTGGCTTTCCCTACTGTTTTTGATAAAATCTATGCAGAAGTGATAAAATAATATCATATAGTCTATCATCACTATTCCTAATAATGCCGGGATGGCGGAATTGGTAGACGCACAGGACTTAAAATCCTGCGACAGAAATGTCGTACCGGTTCGATTCCGGTTCCCGGCAACTTAATTTTATTCTTTACATTGCAGCTTATGTGATTTATTATTCGAAGATCAGGAGACTTAAATACAAATGAAAGAATGATTTCTTTTTATAAAAAGGAATTATGGGCTTCTCATATCTTGGATAAAGCAAAGAAACAAAAACATTACGGAACAAAGTGGTATAGAAAAACAGTTTCTTACGACTTCCCTAGTGCAAGAAGATATAAGAGAATCAAGGCAATCGTTTCTTCTGCATACAGAACAAACAAGAAGAAATACAATACTTTGGCTCAACTTGGAAAAATTGTTTAATCCAAAAAATAAATTATTTTAAATTATAAAATTGTTTCTAATGTATGCAGTTATCAGTCTGAAAGGACATCAATATATTGTTGCTGAAGGAGATCAAATTGTTGTAGATTCTTTGGGTGAACAAACTGGAGAAATTACAATCAAGGAAGTCTTGTCTGTATTTGATGCTGAAGCTAAAAATGTTGTTGTTGGTAAACCTTTCATCAAAGATGCTTCTGTTGTATGTGACATTGTTGCTTCACAACAAGGAGAAAAGATGAGAGTTACTAAATTTATAAGAAAAAACAGATACCAAAGAACTATTGGTTTCAGAGCTCAACAAACTGTTTTAAACATTAAAAAAATAACAGCTTAATGGCAAAAGAAAACGTTCTAGAACGAGATGGAGAAATCCTCGAAGCGTTACCAGCAGCTTTTTTTAGAGTCAAGCTTAAGGATATTGAGACGATTATTCGTTGCAAAAAATCCTGAAAAATGAATCAAGCTCATATTTCTATAATACCTGGAGATTGGGTGAAGGTTGAAGTGAATCAATATGATATGACACAAGGTCGTATTGTGTTTAGATATAATGATTATCGCGGTTAATTGTTTATTTGTTTATCTTCTATTTCCATGAAAGTTAAAACTTCATTAAAGACAAGGTGTATGTATTGTAAAATTATTAAAAGATATGGAAGACTCTACGTTACTTGCAAAAAAAATCCTAGGCATAAAGCTAGACAAGGATAATTTTATATTATTGATCAATCATAATTATGTTTAGATTAATGTGACATGTTTTAGAAGAGAATAAATCAATCTGGATAGCATTGACAGCTATTTATGGAATTGGTAGAAATAAATCTAAAAAGATTTTGGAATCTTTAGAGATTGGTTATATGACAAAAGTTAAGGATGTTACTGAGGATGAACAAAAAAAACTAAGTGACGAACTTAAGAAATTTGTCTTAGAAAACGATTTGAAAAGAGAAATCGCTCATGCTATCAAAAGACTTAAGGAAATTAAGTGTTACAGAGGGATGAGACATAATGTTGGTTTGCCAGTAAGAGGGCAATGTACAAGAAAAAATGCAAGAACAGCGAAGAAACTTTTGGGAAGATCAAAAGTAAGACCTGTTTTGAAAAAATAATAATTTTATTTAGCTATCACGTCGTATTATGGCAGTAAAAGAAAAAACTTCTTCAAAAAAGAAGAAAGATATCAAAATCGTTTCTGGAATTTTGAAGGTTACTACTACAGAAAACAATACTATGATTATCTTAATCGATGAACAAGGTAACAAGATTGTTGGTTGAGGAACTGGACTTCTTGGTTACAAAGGAGCTAAGAAAAACACTCCTTATGCTGCAGAAGTACTTACAAAACATCTTTTAAAAGAAGCTCAAGGGTTTGGATTAAAAGAACTTTGTATCATCTTCAAAGGAATTGGTCTTGCTAGAGATGGTGTATTTAAGGCAATCAATGAAATTGGTTTGATTGATATCAAATACATACAAGAAGCTACTTCTATTCAATTTGGTGGAGTAAAAGGTACTAGACCAAAGAGAAACTAATTTTTACCCCCATAGGATATCTAATACCATCCTAATGGGATAAAAACGAAGTTAAACTTCTTATGGAAGTTTTGGCATCGTATTTTATTATTTTTACTCACTCTAGAGATGAGATATACAGGTCCTAAGTTTAAATTGTGTAGAAGAGAACAAGTTGATTTGTTTGGAGCAAAAAAATATAATATCAAAAATAACAGAAACCTCCCAGGTCAACATGGAGCTAATATGCAAAGATATTCAGAATATGGTAAATTGTTGAGAAACAAACAAGTTCTTAAAAGAAGTTATGGTTTGTCAGAAAAACAATTTGCAAGAATTGTAACTGAAATTGCTCCTCAGTACTCAAAGAATAACAAAGTTACTCTTGATACTGCTTTGTTCCAATTTTTGGAAAGAAGAATGGATTCTATAGTTTACAGAGCTGGTTTTGCTAATACAATTATGCAAGCTAGACAAATGGTTACTCATGGACACTTCCTTTTGAATGAAGGAAAACATAATATACCATCTACATTCCTTAAACCAGGAGATGTAATTACAGTTAAAAAAGCATTAACAAACTCACCTTTGTATGCTCAATTGGACAGTAAAGCAAAAGCACCTTCTTGGATTAAAACAAATAAAAATACGTACTCAGTTGAAGTTGTTTCTCTTCCTGTTGCAGGAGAAATTGGAGTAAACGCCGACGTGTTGAAGGTTATTGAATTTTATGCTAGAGCTTAATGTTTCTTTATCTATTTTAACAAAAACGTATGTTGGATATCCAAAAACTTATTTGAGCTCCAAAAATTCTTGTTTCAGAGATCGATGAAACTGTTACAAGATTTGAAGTAAAATATTTGCCAAGAGGATTTGGCCATACTTTGGGAAATGCACTCAGAAGACTTATTCTTTCTTATAGTCTTGGAGCTGCAGTTACTGGACTAAAAATTAAATGAGTTTCTCATGAATATCATGTAGTTGATGGAGTACTCCAAAATACTATTGATATCATGCTTAGTTTCAAAAAATTACGTTTTTCTTTTGATGAAAGTATTGATTCACTTCAATGGATTTCACAAAGATTCTCAGGAGTTGGTATTTACACTGCTAAAGAAATTAAATTACCAAGCGGTATTGAATTGTTGAATCCTGAAGTTGTTCTTTTTGAAATTACAGATCCTTCAGTTGAACTTAATATTGATATAAGAATTGAAAAAGGATATGGATATTACGGTATTGATTTCCTTAGAAGTCGTGAGAAGAAAGAAGATACAGATGTAAATATTCTTCTTATTGATAATGAATTCAAATTGGTAGATTACATAAAATATGATGTAGAAGAAGTGATTGAAGATTTCACTGGTTCTACAAAAGATCTCCTTGTCTTGGATATCAAGGTTGGATACGCTGGTGTTTCACCAAAACAAATGGTTATGTTTGCTGGAGAGGTTTTGGCTTCTTATGCTAAATTGTTTGTATTTGATGATGTATATATTGATAAATCTGTTTTGGTTGATTTTGAGGACATTCATCAAGAGACAGCTAAAACTGAATATGAAGTCAATGTTAAAACCATGCCTATCGATGCACTTCCTTTGAGTGAAAGAACAAGAAATGCTCTTATTAAAAACAATATCCTTTATGTAGAAGATCTTGAAAAGAAAAAGAAAGGAGAATTGCTTTTGATGAAGGGTGTTGGAAGAAAGGCTATAGACGAAATTGTTAGCTCATTAGCTAATATTAGTAAGTCTTTGATAGGGTAGTCGTTTTATTATCTAGATTATATTTCAATGAGACATCAAAAAAATAGACTATTGAAAATTGATACAGGAGTTAAAAAAAAGTCTGTATATATTAGAGTTTTGCTTACTAATTTCGTTAAACACGGAAAACTTAGTACTACTCAAAAAAGAGCTAAGGTAATCAAAGCTGAAACAGATCATTTTTTCTCAAAATTATTAGAAATTATGGGAAGATACTCAGATGAAAAAGAAGCTAAAAGAGAAGCAATTAGATACGTAAGCGCTCACATCTATGGTGAAGACGAAGGTAAACTTGTTGTAGATACTCTTTTGCCAAGATTCTTAAAGGAAGGAAGAAAAACAGGTTTTGTAGCTTCTTATAACTTAGGATTCAGATCTGGAGATGCTGCACCAAAGGTTCTTCTTAAATTGTTGTAGGCCATCTACAGATTCTTTAATTGATAGATATTATACTAATGGAATTTACAAAAAAAGATCTTAATAAAACCCTTTGGGTGAAACCATCTGAAATGGATGCTCAAAGAAAATGGTGGAAAGTTGATGCAACAGGTAAAACTCTTGGAAGACTTGCTACTGATATTGCAAAGAAGCTTTTGGGTAAAGACAAAGCTTACTATTGTGATTTTTGGGATTGTGGTGATTTTGTCATTGTTGAAAACATTCAAAATATAACTGTCACTGGTTCTAACAAACCACTTCAAAAACTCTACTATTCATACAGTGGATACAAGGGAAATTTGAAATCTATTAACTTCGCAGATCTTCTTAAAAAGAATCCTGAAAGAATCTTGAAAGAAGCTGTTAGAGGAATGTTGGCTAAGAACAAACTTAGAGACAAGAGAATTAAGAGACTCAAGTTGATTGTTGGTACAACAGAACAATATGATAATTTTAAACCTGTAAACCTTTATAAATAATGGCAAACAAAGAATATAATTACGCTATTGGAAGAAGAAAGGAAACAAGTGCTGTAGTAAAACTTTTTGCTAAGGGTACTGGATCTTTTGTTCTTACAACTGCAACTGGTGTACAAAAGACACTACAAGAATACTTTGGAGGTAACATTTACTTATATGAAAATGCTATTCTTCCTTTTGTTACTTTGGGAGCTGATTTGGTAAAACAATTCGACGCTGAAATCAAGGTAGTTTGAGGTGGAATTGCTGGACAATCAGATGCTGTAAAACTTGGTTTTGCAAGAGCATTGATTGAATACAACCCTGAATGGAGACTAACATTGAAACCATACGGTCTTTTGAAAAGAGACCCAAGAATCAAGGAAAGAAAGAAGCCAGGTTTGAAAAAAGCGAGAAAGGCTCCAACTTGGTCAAAGAGATAATTGTTGATTCTCTCTTGAATCACAATCGGATTTCTCTACAAAAACTTCATGGAAACATGGAGTTTTTTTTATTTGTATCGATTATTTCTATGAGAAAGGATATTATTTTGTTTGGTATTCAGTGATCTGGAAAATGAACTCAAGCTGACTTGCTTATGAAAGCACTCAAAAATTATCAATATTTTGAGCCAGGAAATATTTTGAGAGCGTTGAAATCCAACGATAATGTCTTGGGAGAGCATATTAAAACCTCTATGGATCAAGGTAAAATGGTAGATGATGCTATTGTTTTCTGATTATTTGATATTTATCAACACTTGTTGAAGCCAGGTCAAAATATGCTTGTGGATTGATTTATGAGAAGTTTGCCACAAATGAACTATTTTTTGTATCAAGAATATATGCACAAGAGAGGTCTTGTTTGAATTCATTTTAAGCTTTCAAAAGAGAAAGCTATTGAAAGAATTATGCACAGAGCTGCTACAGAATGACGTGTAGATGATACAAAAGCTGCTATAGAAAGAAGACTTTCAATTTATGAAAAAGAAACAACTCCAGTAATCGAATATTTAGATAAGGTAGGAAAAATTATTCATATAGATGCAGATCAATCTGTAGAAAAAATTTATCAAGATCTGCTTGTTGCACTCAAAGAACTTCATATCGTAGAGTAAAATTTGTTGTATTATGTATTTGTTTATTACTAAGCTATTGTATATATCTCTTTGATATTTTTGGCTGGTATGTTTTTATTATTACTATTTTTTTTATGAGAACAGATATTGTATTATTTGGTATTCAGTGATCTGGGAAATGAACCCAAGCAAATTTACTTATAAAAGCACTTAAAGATTATCAATATTTTGAGCCAGGAAATATTTTGAGAGCGTTGAAATCCAATGATAATGTCTTATGAGCTCATGTAAGAATAGCTATGGATGAAGGTAAAATGGTGGATGATGAGATTATTTTTGGGATGTTTGATATTTATCAACATTTATTAAAACCAGGTGAATGTATGCTTGTAGATGGATTTATGAGAAGTCTTCCACAAATGCATTATTTTTTGTATCAAGAATATATGCACAAGAGAAATCTTGTTGGTATTCATTTTGATCTTTCTAAGGAACAGGCAGTTGAAAGACTTACAGAAAGGGGCAAAAAAGAATGACGTTCAGATGATAATGAAAAAGCTATTGAGAAAAGAATTTTTGTCTATGAGACAGAAACAATACCTGTTATAGACCATCTTAATAAAATGGGTAAACTTATTCGTATAGATGCAAATCAACCAGTACAAAAAATATTTGAAGATACTATTCAAGCATTGAAAAATTTAGATATGCTAGAATAATATATTGTGACGGAAGTAATATACTTTCGTCTTTTGTTTATTTTACTTTCTTTTTATTATCTATGGAATTTGGAGCTTGGGTGTTTATTGTGTTATGAGTGATAATTCTCTTGTGAAATCTGCTTATGATTGCATATATGATTCTTGGAGTTTGTAAAAAAACTACACAAGCACCTTATATTTCTTCCTTTGATAAAGATATTCGTGTTATGAAAGAAAAGCTTGTGTTGAAACATGGCTTGTCATTGGTTGATCTATGATGCTGAGACGGTAAAGCGATGAGATTCTTCGCAAATATCTATTGAATGAAATGTGAAGGCTTTGACATCAATTTCTATGCGATCGTTATTGGTAAAATTCTGACTTATTTTTCTCCCCAAAGGAATACTGTTCAGTTATTTCTAAAAAATTTCTTTAAAGCTGATTTATCCAAGTTTGATTATATTTATGTGTACTTGTTGCCTGTGCAACTTAAGGCTATAGAATCTCGAATTTGGAAGCATAAAAAAAAGGAAACCATCATCATTGCGAATAGTTTCCAATTTTCTGAACATACACCTTTTGAAATAATTGAAAATGAGAAAGGGAAAAAGGTAATATTTTTGTATAAATAATTTTTCTATACTGAGAATGCTATTCTTCTGGTTGTGAAAGTAGAAATTTCTACATTTCCTGAGAGGCCGTGTTTTTGTTTGATCATAGCGAGTGCTACTTGCATGGTATCCACACCTTGCATATTTGGTAGGATAACTGCTGTTTTTTGTGTTTCTTTGTTGAGAACGAAGATTCCGTAGTCCTTTGGACTGAGGTTTATAAGGTTTGCAATATCTGGTTTAAGTTGAACTTCTTTGACTATATCGATAGCTATAGTTTTGACGTTTGTTTGTTTTTCTATAATGGCGTGATATAAGATATCTACTAAATCATTCATAGTTTTATCCGTTACGAGTGTTCCGTTTGAAAGGATAAGTACGTTGTTGGCATCGTATAATGAAAAAAATAATCAGACTTTATCGTTTTTGTCGTAGAAAGAGAAAAGCATTTTCTTGAT
>Ga0302215_10002346_pt1 | contig 13050 bp, 12 predicted proteins | sample II_Fen_N3_1_FD_194580 | JGI IMG/M metagenome (GOLD analysis project Ga0302215, IMG submission 194580) | Peat permafrost microbial communities from Stordalen Mire near Abisko, Sweden - II_Fen_N3_1 | ecosystem: Environmental > Terrestrial > Soil > Wetlands > Permafrost | place: Sweden: Abisko... | reverse complement strand
GCGAATTTTGTGGCCGAGTATTGTTTTGACAAAAGAATCAATGTACACGCTTCCTGTTGGTGTAAACAACTTGCAGGGGATGTTCAGTTCTAATTGGAGATTCATTGCGGCAGGTTCGATTTTGGCAACTATCCCGATTGTGATATTCTTCCTTGCGATGCAAAAATACTTCATCTCAGGCGAGAACGAAGGCGCGGTTAAGGGATAAACAATAAAGCCCAATTATAAGTTTTATTTGCATACTTTTTTTACAAAAAAAGAAAAACGGAATGAAAACAAAAGTTAATCGCGATTGACCAAGAGAATTACCCCCAGATTAGTCGAGTCTTTTCTCGAAAAGACTCGACTAATCTGGGGGAATACTTACAAGAGTTATTTAATTTATGTCATAGGTTCCTCATACTTTTTTTGTAAAAAAAGTATGCAAATAAAACTTACTATATGGGCTTGATTGTATTTCTACTCGCCTAAGCCACTCATCAGTTTTTCAAACTCGGGGAAAGAAATATTTACCCACTCGAATCCGTTTATCAAAATAGGATTTTCACAAACCAAGCCCGCAACATACCAACTCATCGCCAATCTGTGATCATGGTAAGTCTCAACTTGCGCTCCGCCAGCTAATTTCCCCAAACCGCCTGATTTTCCTTCAATAACAAAGCCGTCTTCGGTCTCTTCAATATTTGCGCCGAGTTTTTTCAACTCATCCACAACCGCCTTAATCCTATCGGACTCTTTCGCTCTCAAATCCTGCGCGTCTTTTATAATTGTTGTCCCTTGCACTTGCGTCGCCAACACAGCAATAACCGGCAGTTCATCAATCAATCTCGGGATAATTTCACCCTCAATCACGCAACCTTTTAACTCAGAATATTTGATTCTTATATCACCTACAAGCTCGTTTGAAACAGTTCTTTCATCCAAAATCTCAACATCCGCGCCCATGCTTTTTACAACATCCAAAATCCCTGTTCGAGTCGGGTTCAAACCAACGTTTTTGAGAATAATTTCCGAATTAGGCACAACCAAAGCCGCAACGATGAAAAACGCCGCAGAAGAGATGTCACCCGCCACCGTAATAGTTTTTGAAGTGAGTTCAGACTTCTCAACCGTTGTTTTGTTGCCTTCGCATAAAAGCTTCGCGCCCAGATATTGCAACATCAATTCAGTATGATTTCTTGAAATATGTGGCTCAGTAAAACTTGTTTTTCCGCTAGCATGCAACCCCGCCAATAGCACACAAGACTTAACTTGCGCCGACGCGAGCTCTGACATATAATCTATGCCTATCAAATTCGTGCCGTGGATTTGTAATGGTGCCTTATTTTCATTAGAAACAATTTTTGCGCCCATAAGTTCAAGCGGTTTTATGACCCGACCCATCGGGCGTTTTGAAAGACTTTCGTCACCCATCAAAACAGAATCGAAATTCTGTCCGGAAAGAATTCCCGACATCAAACGCATTGTTGTGCCTGAGTTTCCGCAATCAAGTTCTGATTGAGGCGCGCTTAAACCTTTTGATTTTATGATAAGAGTTTTTTCATCCTTGAATTCAGCCTCAACGCTGAGTGATTTAAAAACACCCAAAGTTGAATGGCAATCAGCCCCTTTGGAAAAATTTTCTATTCTCGATTCACCTTTTGCAAGCGATGAAAACATCACCGCACGGTGCGAAATCGATTTGTCAGCAGGGATTGTAACCTCGCCTTTTAGTTTATTTATTTTTCTAACTTCTTTTTGCATAAGTTAATTATACTATAACCAGATTTAGTGAAATAGTGCTTTTGGTTACAATCGGCGAAAACGCCTTTACTCAAGGCTTTATATTTTTATCATTAAGAAAAGTAAACCAAATGGAGGATAAATAAGAGGGGTGATTAAAGTTTTTTGCGAGACGAGCCGATAAGATATATGTGAAAGACCGCAAAAGGTTTTTCATAACCTCCTCCCCAAGTCTAGTAGCCGCCTTATTGGTCGGCTTTTTTTTGCCTTCTTTTCTGAGAATTCATTCGACCCTCGTTCTGAGGGGCGAAATTCCAGAAAATGGCGTCACGGCTCGGCAACAAATTTGTCACTCTTTAGCGCAGGTCTCCAATAGTGACTCGTTCGCTTTTGGAATAACCTAAACTCCACAGGAGCACTCATGTCGGTGGGATAGCAATCCCACCCTACTTTTCCAATCAATCTGGTTCGCCTGATATAGCAACAATTTTCTCCTTTTTGTTAAAATAAGTAAAGGGATACCACTTTACCTATTGATTTAAATTTATTTTAGTCTATTATGTAATAGAACAGTTAAACACAGAACCAAGAAAGGCTGGTAATTATGAAATACGTATGTCAAGTTTGCGGATACTCCGCTGAAGAAGCTCCTGAAAAATGTCCAATTTGCGGAGCAGACAAAGATAAGTTTATCGCTGCAGTTGAAGGCGAAAGAGCATGGGCTGACCAACACAGAATCGGCGTTGCAAAAGGCGTTGACGCTGAAGTTTTAGAAGGCTTGAGAGCTCACTTTGCAGGCGAATGTACTGAAATCGGAATGTACCTTGCAATGTCAAGACAAGCTGATAGAGAAGGATTCCCGGAAGTTGCAGAAGCTTACAAAAGAATCGCGTTTGAAGAAGCAGAACACGCTTCAAAATTCGGCGAAATGTTGGGCGAAGTTCTTGTAGCTGATACAAAAGCGAACCTTGCGGCTCGTGTAGAAGCTGAATTCGGCGCTTGCAACGGCAAGTTGGGAATTGCAAAACGCGCTAAAGAATTAGGCTATGATGCAATTCACGACACAGTTCACGAAATGTGCAAAGACGAAGCAAGACACGGACAAGTGTTCGAAGGCTTGTTGAAAAGATATTTCGGTTAATTTCGAATATTAAATATAAAAAGAGCGTTGACTAATAATCGACGCTCTTTTTGTTTCAAATAAGCGAGCACGTAAAGATATTTATGGCACTTTTTATATAATTATTTTTTCACCATTATTTTCTAAAAAATCATCTACTGATTTATATTGAAAAACATTTCCACCAATGTCCCTTTTAAATTTATAAGCAACTTCCGCATCGGGATTTATAAATGATATCTTTCTTGAACCTTTTACCCACTTTTTATAAAGGAGGTTTAAATCACAATCACTCTCTGTAAATCCAATACCCCAAAATATTAGATGAACCGGATATTTAAAAGGAATTGAATTAATAATAATTTCTGATAAATGATGTTGATTAAATTGCTTATTTAAACGGGGTGCCATTATAGATGAATAATTACTATCATTATGAGACGGTAAAACCGTATTAAATAATGTTGGAGAGTACCAATATTTATTTTCTTTTTTATTAATAAAAAAATTAATTGAGCCATGAGGTTTTATAATATTAATCTTATCACTAGAACAAGCCCCAAAGCCCACGTAATTAAATTTTTTATTTATTTGATCTAATGAAATCTCAAACAATGTATCATAATTTAAGCTCATAACAAAATCATTAGCCTTGAGGAAATTTCCCATTTTAGAAGCTAAACTTAATTTCGGAAATGGAATATTATGTAAGATTTCAATAAAGTCATGTTTATCAATTATTTCTTTATTATCTAAAATATTAAAAAGAATGAACTCACATAATGGTCGAATAATTCCATGATGCAAGACGCTTTCAAACATTGTTAATCCATTCGCCATAACAGTAGGATATTTCTGGTCTCTTTCCCACAAAAAACTGAATAATTTTTCTACATTTGTACTATCGGCAAGTTCTAGCATTGATAATATCTCATAGGGATCTTTTTTTTCTATTAATTCTGGATAATCTTTAATAAAATTATTTGCCGCCAAAAACAGTATCAAGTTTTCGCTATTTATGGGGTATCCCGTTTTCCACAGCTTGGAAATAAAGTTTTTAATTGTGGGCAAACATTGGTCCTCACAAAGCCCTAACTCTAGGCATTCAGCATAACTTGCACCAGCACCAACAACTAAAAGATTTTTAATAATATCCATAGATTTTAAATCTCACACTTTTTGATTAAAAAGTAGCCCACTTAATACAGCTCAATATCCTTGATATACCTAGGTCTTGCTTTTACTTCTCTGTAGACTTGGCCGACGTATTCGCCGATTATGCCTAGGCAGAAAAGTTGGATGCCGCCGAAGAACGCTAGCATTACGACTTGAGTTGCCCAACCTTTTGGGGTTGAGTTAAAAAATAATTTTTCGCATAAAACCTGCGCGCCTAGGCCAAAACTGAAAAGCGCCATGCAGAACCCTAGGACTGCGATGATTCTCAATGGAACGATACTGTAAGAAGTAATCCCGTTGAGAGCAAGCCCCAACAAGCTCATAAAGTTGAACTTTGATGTACCCAACATTCTCGGTTTAACATCAAAAGGCACATAAGCCGTTCTCAAACCTGTTTCGTGGAAAAATCCTCTCAAGAAAAGTTGTTTTTCTGTGTATTGAGCCAAAATATCAAGTGCGCGCTTGCTTACCAATCTGTAATCAGAGTGATTCACAGGTATTTTTGCTCCCAACAGATTCATCGCTTTGTAGAAAAAGAGCGCCGTATTTTTTTTAAAAAACGAATCAGTCTGCCTGCTGTTTCTAATCCCTGAAACGATATCAAACCCTTTGGCATACTCGTCAACGAACGCTTCAATCGCCCACTGATCTTGTTGTAAATCCGCGTCGATTGATACAACACAGTCACAACCAAGTTCTCTAACGCCTAAAAGTCCTGCCATTAGAGCCTTTTGGTTTCCGTAGTTTTTGACAAACCTTGCACCTTTAACAAGCGAATTCTTCTTATGCAAATCTTCGATAATCTGCCAAGTCTTATCCTTGGAACCGTCATCGACTAGATAAATATAACTGTCTTCTAAAATTTTTCCTTTTTCTATTAAAGAATTAAGAACCTCAAAAAGACTGCTTACAGTACTTTCAATAAGTAATTCTTCGTTGAAACACGGAATAATAATTGCTAAAGTTGGTTTTCTCATGGCTGAATCTTTCTCATATGTATTTTTCTTCTTTTATATTATAATACTCTTATCATCAGGGCAAGGAAAAAACATTTTGAGTAACAAAAAATTCATACTTAACGCAGACGATTTCGGGATGTCAAACGCTTTTAACAAAGCGGTTTTAGACGGATACAATAGCGGATTTCTAACCAGTGCGAGCATTTGCGCGAACGGTGAGGCATTCGGCGCTGCGGTAAACGAAATCATTCCTGAATGTCCTAACTTAGGCATTGGCGTTCACCTCAATATCATTGAAGGGCAAGCCTTACAAGATTTTACAAAAACAAGTATGCTCACAGATTTGAGCGGAAACTTTAACAACGGTTATTTGAAATTAATATATTTATCAAACAATCCATTATTTATGGAGCAAGCAGAAAAAGAGTTCAGACTGCAAATCGAAAAAGTTTTGCAATACAGCAAAGTCGACCATATCGATTCACACGTCCATGTGCACGGAATCCCAAAAATATTTGAATTGACTTGCAAGTTGGCAAAAGAATATGGGATTAAACAAATAAGAACCCAGTTCGAAAAATTTTATCTTGTTCCTGATGTAAAAAAACATCTGACTATCAAATATCCTCCAAACATTTTGAAAGTACTTCTGTTGAATAGTTTCACCATTCAAAACAAAAAACTAGTCGAGCAGTACGGACTGACAACAAACGATTATCTTGTTGGAGTAGGCTACACAGGTTTGATGGACGACAAAACTATTTTTCACGGGCTTTCTGCAATCAAAGAAGATGTGACAGTCGAAGCACTTATTCACCCTTGCAACTTTTTTGAAACAAAATCCAAAGATCAGCACCATATTGAATATATGATTACGCAAAATTTGGACTTGAAAGACAAAATCGAACGATTAGGATTTGAAATTACAAATTATAAAGCGTAGAGGACGAAGGGCTAAATAATTGAAAAAAACCTCAATTATTCTATTAATTTTGACTTTTTTAGCTTTTTTGTTTTACCAGACTCAAAAGAGTACGGATTACTTGGTGCTTAGGATAAATTCCCCGACCGAAATTGTCCTTGATTTGAACCAAAACGGGATGGAAGACGACGACGAAACTATTTCGCTCGGCACAATCCAAAGTTTTTCAACCAAACCGTCAACCGCCCAAGGCGAGCTTGCAAAGGAATTAAAAATATCGTCAGAGGATACTCTTGGCTTAGGATTTTTGGCTGAAAACTTTGCGAAAGAAGCTCTTGACGGGCAAAAAGTTAAGTATAAAAATTCAAATATTATCGTTGACGACAAAAATTACCAAACAATGATATTAGACAAAGGGCTTGCGCTCAAAAAAGGAAAGCCGCAAACCACTCAATTTAAGAAGAACCTTGAAAAAGTCCGAAAACTTCATCTGATAATTTTCAACAACAAAAGCCATAAATATCATAAATTAAGCTGCAAATACGGACTCATCGCACACAACTCGCAAATTATACCAAGCTCGCAGCTTCCAAAAGACGCAAAACCATGCAAATTTTGTCTTGTAAAACACAAGAACTTCAAAAAATTCCATAAATATTCTCAAAAATACAAATATTATGACGACGAAATCCCTGATATAAAAAGCCCTGCGACTATTTTGCAAACAAATAACTTGAAAATATTCTTGACCGATTTTACCCGAGTCCTGAAACCCTCAAACAATTGCGACACGCCTGTTTGTAGAACCTTGGTACAGGAAATAAATTCAGCCCAAAGTACAATAGATTTTGCGATTTACGGCTACACTAAAATCCCTGCGCTCCAAAAAGCGCTAGAAAACGCCAAACAAAGAGGCGTAAAAGTTAGATTTGTGTACGACCTCGACGGGAAGAACCAAAACATATACCCCGATACTCTTTATTTGGCTAAAATTCTCACGAACAATCAGCACGATATTTCACCCAACATTATGCACGACAAATTCTTTATCTTTGACAACAAAACAGTGATGACCGGCTCCGCGAATATCAGTAACACTGATATGTCAGGGTTTAATTCAAACGCGATTGTTTTGATTGACTCAGAAAAAATCGCCAACGTTTATTCTCAAGAATTTGAACAAATGTACTCGGGCAAGTTCCACAAACAAAAAACAAAAATCAAAAACAAAGAAGACGCAGAAATATCCGTATATTTCTCACCAAAAGACAGAGCCATAACAACGCAAGTAATTCCGCTGGTAGATGGCGCGCAAAAGTATATTTACATCCCAGCATTTTTAATAACACACAAAGGGCTCACAGATAGCTTAATCAAAGCCTCGAGACGTGGAGTTGCCGTAAAAATAATCCTCGACGCTACAAACACACACACAAGCGCTTCTAAAATGAAAGCCCTAAGAGCAAGTGGGGTTCAGGTCAAAACCGAAAACTTAGCAGGTAAATTACACTCAAAATCAGTCATCATTGACGACACTTACACGATAATCGGCTCAATGAATTTTTCTAGAAGCGGTGAAGGCGCCAACGACGAAAATTTGATTGTGATAAAAAACAAAGAAATCACAATGTTCTACAAAACATTTTTCCAATACTTATGGAAAAGAATCCCTGACAAGTGGCTCAAGTACAACGCACGCTCTGAAGCACCTGAATCAATAGGCTCTTGTAGTGACGGAATCGATAACGACTTTGACGGAAAAACAGACAAAGCAGATGATTCTTGTAAAATTAATGCTAAGCATAATTAATCTTTCGCAAAACATGTCTTGATTATTGGTTTTGCTTGTGTTTAGATATATTTTACGAGGCGTCCTCTTACGTCTTGTCAAGTAAAGAATCAAGCGGCGGGTTCTTAGTAATAACAAAAAGAGAAGGAAACAAAATGTTAAAAATTAGATTGAAAAGACTAGGATGCAAAAAAGCTCCAGCATACAGAATTATCGTAATTAATTCAACTACAAAACGTGAAGGTAAACCAGTTCAAGAATTGGGTCACTACAATCCAAAAACAAAAGTTATGAAGTTTGACAAAGCTACAGCTCTTGAATGGGTTAAAAAAGGCGCTCAACCAACAGAAACAGTTCAATACCTAATCACAAACTGTAATGAAGATGGAACGCTTAACTACACACCAAAAGCTGAAAAGAAACTATCTAAAAAAGCTATGGCTAAATTAGAAGCTGAAAAAGAAGCTAAAGCTAAAGCAGACGAAGAAGCTAAAGCAGCAAAAGCAGCGGCTAAAGAAGCTGCAGCTGAAGAAGCTAAAGCGGCTAAAGAAGCAGCAGCGGCTCCTGTTGTTGAAGAAGTTGCAGCTGAAGTTGTTGAAGAAACTACTGAAGCGTAAGCATATAAATTTAAAAAAGACCGGTTTGAAATTCAAACCGGTCTTTTTTTATGGAATTTTTATTATTTAATCGCGCCCCACGCTCGGATTTTGTCTCTTTCATATTTAATCAAAAAATAACCGCCTTCTTCATCATGCTGAATCGTTGCGTTCATATAAATTTCCGGTGGTGAATCGGGGATCTTGCCTTCTTTAATCATTTTTTTACGCTTCGCAGCCTGCTTTGCCTGAGCTTTATCAAATGCTCTTTCAGACTTTTTATCCATGGGTTGAGCAACCTGCTCTTTACTTCTGTCTTCTTCGAGTTTGAATACAGGAAAAGTCGCGACAATCTGATCACTTTGTACCAACAAAAGCATTGTTCTGTCTTCAGAAAGAACCAACTCGTAATACCCCGGCAAAATAACATTTCCATCGTTGTCATAAATAGGATTTACGACCATTAAATTAGGGAACTTGGAAGAGGCATGGGCGTAGCGGATATAACCTTTGTCGCTGTCTCTAATCCCTGCATTATAAGTATTAGGACCTCTTGGAGCAAGAAGTTCACTGACCGTCTTAACATGTGCAAGATATATTGCCATCCTTGTTTATCCTTTTATCCCAACCAACAAATTATTAACAATCTTTTGCATCTGAGCAAAATCTTTGTCCAAAGCGCGCTCAAAACCTACAAAAATTAGTGATTGATACTCTTGAGCCTTAGATATTTTATCCTCTTTTAGTAAAAGTCTATAACTTTCTCTCATCAGGCGTTTCAATCTGTTTCTTCTGACAGAACGCTTATGAGTTTTTTTGCTCACAACGAACCCGACCTTAGTCGGAAATTTGGCATCAGTTTTTTTCTTCCCGACCCACAAAACCACACCGTTAATATGGTAAGAATGTTTAATTCTGTACGTCGCGTTGAACGCTGATTTCTTTTTCAACCTGAATTGTTGTTTAAGCATACCAAAATAATCGCATAAAAAATGAGTCTTGTCATCAAACAAAACTCATTTTAAACTTTTTAAAAATTAAAAGACTTAAATTCGCTCGCGCGAAATCAATTAAGCTCTTTTGCTTCCAGTGATAGCAACTTTATGACGTCCTCTTGCTCTACGTCTGTTGATTACAGCAACTCCGCCTGGTGTAGACATTCTTGCTCTAAATCCGCTAACTCTTTGTCTTTTTATTTTCGTTCCTTCTAGTGTACGTCTCATTATTTTTTCTCCTTTGTAGTATTATTAGTATACCAATAATATTGTAAACATGGTAAATAGTCAACGGTACATGGAAAATAAGGTTAATTAATATGAACAAGACGAATAAAAAAGTCGGATTTATCGGCTGCGGACACATGGCAAGCGCAATTATAAAAGGAGTCTTGGACTCAAAGTTTTTGGAACAGCCCCAAGTTATCGCCTCAGAAATCATCGAAGAATTTGCAGCGACTAAAAAAGCTGAATTAGGCATCAATGTTGTAACTGATAATAAAATTATAGCCAAGAATTCAGATGTAATTTTTCTAGCTACAAAACCTAATTTTATAAAAGCTGTTCTAAATGAAATTAAAGAAGAATTAACCTCGGATAAATTAATCGTTTCAATCGCCGCTGGCGTGAGCACCAAAAAAATAGAAGAAGCTATAGGCAAAGAAATAGCTGTGATTAGAGTAATGCCAAACGCACCTGCAATGATTCTAGAAGGTATGAGCGGAATTGTTAAAGGTAAATTTGCAACAAATGAACACGTAGAATTTGTACAAGAATTTTTGTCCCAAATCGGAAAATGCATTGTAATTGACGAAGACAAAATTGATGTCTTAACGGCAATTTCAGGCTCAGGTCCAGCGTTTTTCTACAAAGTAATAAACGAAATCGCACGAGCTGGAGAAAGCTTAGGGCTTGAATATGAAAAAGCACTATTACTAAGTATTCAAACTGCAATCGGCTCAGCTAAATTGATGCTGGACAATAAATTAACCCCTGAAGAACTAATCGCAGGCATCGCAACAAAAGGCGGATGCACGCAAGTCGGCGTTGATTTTATGAACACAGCGAACTCAAAAGAACTATTTTTTGAAACAATCAAAAAAACAGCAGACAAAGCCAACGAGCTAGGAAAATAATTTTTCAAATGTAATTTGTCGAAATTTAGATAAATGCCATAATGTTAGTCCTACTACAAAAAGGTAACAATATGGATTTACTAAAGAAAAAAGCGTTTACACTTGCGGAGATGATGGTTGTACTATTGGTAATAAGCCTTGCAATGGCCGCATTTTTACCTGTAATGACTAAGCGTACAAAGGGAGAATCATCCAGCAGTTCAAATAATATATGGCAATATGTTGGCGGAAGCGCTCCTGCTGATATTTACTCAAATGAAGGCAACACCCTTGGGGCTGTCATCGGAACAGATCAATTTGGAAGTGGCGAAAGCGCAAAGTTACTGCTTAACACTTATGGATTAGGCCAACCACATATATTATTTAAACAAACTGTTTCCGGAGTTTCAACCAAGACCGGAATGCTTACGGTTGATTCACTTGGAAATGTCGGGCTTGGAAACGCAAGTTTTGATGCCGCCACTCCGACAAAAAGCAACCAAATTTCAATCGGCAAAAGCGCACAAACACTTGACGATTGGACAATATCCATTGGAAATAGCACGCAGACTTACGGTACATCATCAATTGCGATAGGTTCCTCGGCAACCGCGAAAACGAGCGCATCAAACTGGATGTACCAATCAATCGCGATTGGAGCAAGCTCAAACGCCGACGGTACTCAATGTGTGGCAATCGGACCTTCTGCAAGAGCATCAAGCACTGTATCCAGTGATCCTGCTTTGGCAATTGGCGAGAGTGCAGTAGCCAGTGATCGCAATACTGTTGCCTTGGGCAGTCAAGCACACGCAGTGAATTCTTTTTCTGTAGCAATTGGAGTTGACGCGACAACTACTGGCGCCCATCAAATTGTTTTGGGAACAAAAAATGAAACGGTAGTTATTCCCGGTAGATTACAGATAGGGACGATAAGTAAAGTTAGTGGCGGGATTGATCATCAGGAAGTCCATTTGACCCAGGCTGCATCTGGTAATGGGGTTTATTACACATTGAATGTACCCGCTGCAAACTCTTCATATGACATTCCAATGTCATCTGACCGTCGCTTAAAAAATGTTAAAGATGCTAACACAGCTGGATTAGAACAGATAAAAAAATTGAAAACATTTAACTATACTTTTAAAAAAGATAAGAAAAAAACTCCGCGCGTTGGTGTTATGGCTCAAGACTTGAAAAAAGTATTCCCTAATGCTGTTACAAAAGGCGACGATGGATATTTCTTGATACGTCAAGAAGATATGTTTTATGCGATGATTAATGCAATCAAGCAACTCGACATATTGATTAAAGAAATTGTTTCTCAAGTACAAACGCTTGATGATAAAATCATGGCTTTGATTAATGTTGATGAAATAGATAGCAAAAGAATAGAAGAGCTTGAACTGAAAAATAACTTACTTGAACAACAAAACAAAGTTTTTGAAGAACGATTAGAAAAATTAGAAAAAAGAAAAAGATAAATTAAATACAATAAAAAATCGGCTTTAAGTGAAAACTCAGAGCCGATTTTTTTATGAAAGGAAAGGAAAGACGGTTATGCTTTTTTAGGAGCTTCCGGCTTTACAGCTTCTTTAGCAGGAGCTGCAACTGGAGCTGGAGCCGCTGCAGGTGCTGTTGCAACCTGTGCTAGTTTGTCCATTGCTTTTGTAGCTGCTTGTTGAACGTTTGTGTCTTTGTCTTTTTTAGCTACTGTGAATAATGTGTTTAGATCCTGTTTGTATTCAGGTCTTTGGATGTAGCTCAATGCATCGATTGCTGACGCTCTTACCATTGGGTTTGGATTGCTCTTGATTTGTTCTACAATCCCTGCTGCGCCAGGAAGTTCTGTTAAAGGAACTACGGTGTTGCTGATTTTCTCAACTTCTGAACCGTACAATTTTTGTAGAATTGCTACTGTATAGATTGAATATTGTTTGTTTCTTTCAGAAAGTTCCATTGGAGAAATTTTGTTAGCGTCTACTGTTTCAGCTTCTGTTACAGGTTTTCCACCCATAATTTTTTCTCTGATTTGAAGTTGAGCCGGAGTTGGACCTGCTAACTTGCTTGAATCAGCTTGCATTATGCCTAACAATGTATCGATAACTTTTACATCTAACAAAGCTGCTGCTTGTTTAGGTGAATTTTGTGCTAAATCAGCGATTGACTCCATTGCTGTAGCCTGTTGCTCATAATCTGCACTTGATAATTTTGAAATAAATGCGTTCACATCAACTTTTGGAGCTGTCGCTTCCGGAGCTTTAACTTCAACTGCTTGAACAGGTGCTACAGGAGCAGGTGTTACAGCTGGAGCCGGTGTTGCTTGAACAGGAGCCGTAGCTACTGGTGCCGGTGTAGCTGCGAGAGCCGGAACTGGTGCAACTGTCGGTGGAATTATAACCGGTTGAGGTACTGAAGGCATTGGTTGTGCCGCTGCTTGTGGCGGATATGCCGAAACTTGTGGCATTTCATAAACTGAAGCTGTAGGAACATTTCCATAAATCGGAGATGTTACTGGTGCTGCTTGGGGTGCTTGACATTGAGAAGCAGCCGGAGCGTTAACGCTTGGGTTGTTAATGTCAATTTTTACCGCATTATAATTGGGTTGTGGGGCTAATGGGTAAGATTGTTGGGGTTGTACTACTGGTATCTGCATCAT
>Ga0302215_10002345_pt1 | contig 13051 bp, 8 predicted proteins | sample II_Fen_N3_1_FD_194580 | JGI IMG/M metagenome (GOLD analysis project Ga0302215, IMG submission 194580) | Peat permafrost microbial communities from Stordalen Mire near Abisko, Sweden - II_Fen_N3_1 | ecosystem: Environmental > Terrestrial > Soil > Wetlands > Permafrost | place: Sweden: Abisko... | reverse complement strand
AGCATTTCACGCATGTTCGTGGACATAATTTAACTCCAAAGGTTGGGTCTAAAATCAGCGCTTATCGCCCGGAAGGATTACCGGGCAACACCTTGAATGGCCGATTTGCGATTGAGCCCTGCAAACAACGAATCCGTCATCTGCAAAGCCCGCTGAGTATAACATTCCCCTCCACAGCAAGCCGATAGCTGCTTTTGCCCGCCTGTCAAGAACAGGCGGCGCCTCTCACCGATCATCAAAATGAGTTACAAGTTTTTCGTTTTTTCTTTGCCATTCCCTCTTTCAGGCCGTCGGGCATGAAAGTGGCGGTCATTGGCGCCGGCATTGTCGGCATGACTACCGCTTATGAACTGGCCGTCGATGGCCATGAAGTCACGGTCTTTGAACGCCGCAGCGCCGCTGCCGAAGAAGCCAGCTTTGCCAACGCGGGCATCCTTGGGAGCGGCCATATCGCGCCCTGGGCCGCGCCCGGCATGCCGGGCCAAGTGCTGGGCCACCTGTTTAGCAGCCATACGCCGCTGCGGCTGAACACGCCCTTGTCGGGCCGCGAGCTGGCCTGGATCTGGCAATGCAAGCGCGCCTGCAAGCTGCAAACCTACCTGAGCAACCGCGCGCGGCTGCAGCGCCTGGCCGCTTACAGCCGCCAGCGGCTGCACCTGCTGACGGCCCGGCACCAGCTCGACTACGAAAGCAGTCCGGGTTGCCTGGTGCTGCTGCGCACGGAAAAAGACAGCCAGTCGATTGCGCCCAGCCTGCAAGTGCTGCGCGACGCAGGCGTGGCCTTCAAGCAGATCAACGCCGATGAAGTGCGGCGGATTGAGCCTGCACTCAGCCCCCACATCGATTTTCTCGGCGCGCTGCACCTGCCCGACGACGAAGTGGCCAATTGCCGCCAGTTCGCGCTGCTGCTGAAAAATGAAGCCCAGCGCCTGGGCGCCCATTTCAAGTTCAACACGACAGTGGCGCAGCTCGACCGTGTACAGCCCTCGACGCTGCTGGTTGCCGGAGAAAACCAGCTACGCTGCTTTGACCAGGTGGTGATCTGCGCCGGTCTGGCCTCGACCGAGCTGCTGCGCCCGCTGGGCCTGCAAGTGCCGCTGGCCGCTGTGTATGGCTATTCGGTCAGCGCGCCGGTGCGCGAATCGATCAACGCGCCGCGCAGCGCGCTGATCGACGAACGCTACCAGGTGGCCATTTCCCGACTCGGCAACCGCGTCCGGGTCGCTGGCGGTGCGCAAATCGGCGGCGCGCCCGGGCACCAGTGCGAAGCCACGCTCAATACGCTGTACAAGGTCTTGCAGGACTGGTTTCCCGGCGCCGCGCAACATTCCGGCCGCAACGGCGACGTGCAGATCTGGAAAGGCGCCCGCCCGACGCTGCCCGATGGCCTGCCCTTGATCGGCCACAGCGGCCGCCCCGGCCTGTGGTTCAACTTCGGACACGGCGCCAGCGGCTGGGCGCTGAGCTGCGGCAGCGCGAGAGCACTGGCGGATCTGATGGCCAAGCAGCCCGCCGAAATCGACATGGAAGGGCTGGACAGCCGCCGCCTAGGTTAAGACTGAAGCCGATCACCGGGAACGTCCGAGGACTGACAATGCCAGGATGCAAAGAATCTCCTCTTCTTTTGGCCAACCGCTTCACAGCATTGCTGCCACCCGCCACATCGAGCAGCACGCCGCCGCTGCGCTGCCGCCGCACACGCTGATGCAGCGCGCCGGTCTGGCCGTGGCCCGGCTGGCACTGGCGCTCGCGCCCCATGCACGCCACATCTGGATTACCTGCGGCCCCGGCAACAACGGCGGCGACGGCTTTGAAGCGGCGCTGCATCTGCACCAGTGGGGCAAAAAAGTCAGCCTTACCTGGACCGGCCCGCCCGCCGGAAAAAGCGCCCTGCCGCCCGACGCCCAAGCCGCGCGCCAGCGGGCACTGGATGCGGGCGTGACTATGCTCAGCGAAGCGCCGCAGGATTTTGATGTCTGCATTGACGCCTTGCTCGGCATAGGCGCGACGCTGGAGCCGAACCGGCCCGGCAGCGCGCTGATGCAGCAATGGCTGGCGTTGATGCAATCCAGCCCGGCGCTGCGGCTGGCCGTCGATGTGCCCAGCGGGCTGAACGCTGACACCGGGGCGATGAGCGGCCAGAGCGCCAGCCAGTCCAGCCCCGCCCACGCATCCAACAACTCAAATGTTTTCACCCTCAGCCTGCTAACGCTCAAGCCCGGCTTGTTCACCGCCAGCGGCCGCGATCAGGCGGGGCAAGTGTGGTTCGATGACCTGGGCGTCTGCCCTGCCCCCGGCCAGACTGCCGCCGAACCCGGCGCCTGGCTGCTGGGTGCCGACTGCATCCGCTCGCCAGCGCGCGCGCAAGCGGCCCATGCCAGCCACAAAGGTAGCTTTGGCGATGTCGCCATCGTCGGCGGGGAATCGGCCCGCGCCAGCCACATGAACGGCGCGGCCCTGCTGGCGGCCAGCGCGGCGCTGCATGCAGGCGCTGGCCGGGTATTCGTCAGCCTGCTCGGCGACGCGCCCGCCTTGAGCGTGGACACGCAGCAGCCCGAACTGATGTTCCGCGCTTTCGATGCGTTGGATTTGAAGCAGCATGTCATCGTCTGCGGCTGCGGCGGCGGCGAGGCAGTCAAGGCGGTGCTGCCGACGCTGCTGGCAACCGCGCCCCGGCTGGTGCTTGATGCCGATGCGCTGAACGCCATCGCCGCCAGCCCGCAACTTCAAGCCGATCTGGCAGTGCGCCATCGCCGCGACTGGAGTACGGTGTTGACGCCGCACCCGCTGGAAGCGGCCCGCCTGCTGGGCAGCACGGCAGCGGCGGTGCAGGCAGATCGTTTCAGAGCCGTGCGCCAGCTCGCAGAAAAATTCAGGTGCGTGGTGGTGCTCAAGGGCTCGGGAAGCCTGATTGCCGCGCCGGGTCAAGTCATCCGGGTCAACGCCAGCGGAAATGCCTTGCTGGCCACCGCAGGAACCGGCGACGTGCTGGCGGGAATGATGGGGGCGGCTTTAGCCAGCGGCCTGGGCGATTTTGAAGCCGCCTGCAGCGCCGTATTTACCCACGGCCAGCGCGCCAACCACTGGGCCAGTCAGCGCCCCGGCCAGCGTCTGACGGCCTCCATGCTGGCCAGACTGCCAGACAATGGCAACCCAGCCCCGGTGATTTTCTAGCCCAGCACCATCAGCGCGATCTGCAGCACCAGCATCAACGCCAGCGCCGACAGATCGACACCGCCCACCGCCGGAATCAAGCGGCGCAACGGCGCCAGCACCGGCTCGGTCAAGCGGCCCAGTAAGGCGTAAGCGGGCGAGCCTGGCTGCACCCAGGACAACAGCGCATAACCGAGCACCAAAGTGAACAGCGTTTGCAGCGCAACTTTGAGCAGCATCTTCAACGCCAGCCCCAACAGACTGAGCAAGATCAGCGGCCCAAAGCCCAAGCCCATTTGCCCCAGCCACAGGCCAAACAGCAGCCACCCCAGCAGCGCATAGCCCAGCGCCATTGCGCCAGCCGCCAGCAAGCTGGCCCAATCCAGACGCGACTGCACCAGCGATTGCGGCAAGACGCGCCGCAGCGGCTTGACCAGCCAACTGGTCAGCGTCATCACCAGGCTGCCCGGCGGCGTGCTCATGTTGATGCGCAGCCAGTTCATCCAGGCGCGCAGCAGCGCCGAGGCGATCAGCAGGAAAAACCCGGTTTCCAACAGAAAAGCCAGAATGCGGCTCAGCATCGCGCACCTCCGCGCCGAAAAGCAAAAAATGCCATCATCATCCTAGCGGCGCGGCTTCTTGCCCTGCTTGCGGCTTGGATTGCTGACGGATTTTTTCACCGCCGCCTTCAGCGCCTCAATCGGCGAAGCGGATTGGGCATCCGCGCTTCTGCCCGTGCTGCTGCGCCGACTGGCCGAACCAGCACCGCGCCCGCCGGAGGCTGGCTCTGATCGCTTGGTGGCGGTCTTGGCACCACGCTTACGCTCGGCGCCGCGCTCCTGCGCGGGAAGCTCTGCGCCACCGGCCTTGTCCTTCATGGCGCGGGCGGTCAAGTTGCGCAGCTCGTCGCCTTCGAGCACCAGGCGGAAGTCGATTTTGCGGCCATCCAGATCAACCCGGCTGACCTGCACCTGCACCCGCGTGCCAATCGCGTAGCGGATGCCAGTGCGCTCGCCGCGCAACTCTTGGCGCGCCTCGTCAAAGCGGAAATACTCGCCGCCCAGCTCGGTGATATGCACCAGCCCTTCGACATACATCGCGTCCAGCGTGACAAAAATACCAAAACCGGTGGCCGCCGTGACCACGCCGCCAAACTCCTCGCCCAGATGTTCGCGCATGTATTTGCACTTGAGCCAGGCTTCCACATCGCGGCTGGCCTCGTCGGCGCGGCGCTCGTTGGCGCTGCAGTGCAGGCCAGCGGCCTGCCAGGCGACTTGGTCGGCGGTGATTTTTTTCGGCTTTTCGCCCGGCTCCTTGATGTCCTTCAGACGCGAAGCCAGCCGCTTGGACAGCTTGGCCTCGGCCTCGCCCGGCGTGGGCAAGACCGGCAGCACATACTTGGTCTTTTGCAGGATCGCCTTGATGACGCGATGCACGAGCAAATCGGGGTAGCGCCGGATCGGGCTAGTGAAATGCGTATAAGCCTCGTAAGCCAGGCCGAAATGGCCGCTGTTCATCGGCGTGTAAATCGCCTGCTGCATCGAGCGCAGCAGCATGGTGTGAATCTGCTGGGCGTCCGGGCGGTCTTTGGTGGCCACGGCAATTTGCTGAAACTCGCCGGGCGTCGGCTCCTGGCTGATGGTCATGCCTATGCCCATCGCCTTGAGGTAGTTGCGCAGCATCTCGTTTTTCTCGGGCGTCGGGCCTTCATGCACGCGGAACAGGCCGGTGTGCTTGCTCTGCGCAATGAAGTCGGCCGAGCAGACATTGGCCGCCAGCATCGCTTCTTCAATCAGCCGGTGCGCCACGTTGCGCGTGCGCGGCACGATTTTTTCGATGCGCCCGACTTCGTCGCAGACGATTTGCGTTTCGGTGGTTTCAAAATCCACCGCGCCGCGCACGCCGCGCCCTTTGAGCAGCGCCTGGTACACCTCATGCAGATGGAGCAGGTGCGGCACCAGCGCCTCGCGCTGCGCCGCTTCCGGGCCACGCGTGTTGGCCAGAATGGCGGCCACTTCGGTGTAGGTAAAACGCGCCTGGCTAAACATCACCGCCGGGAAAAACTGGTAGGCGTGAACCTCGCCCTTGGCGTTGACCAGCATGTCGCAGACCATGCAGAGCCGCTCGACATTCGGGTTCAGCGAGCACAGGCCGTTGGAGAGCTTTTCCGGCAGCATCGGAATCACCCGGCGCGGAAAATACACGCTGGTGGCGCGGTCGTAAGCGTCGATGTCGATGGCGCTGCCGGTTTCCACGTAATGGCTCACGTCGGCAATCGCGACCAAAAGACGCCAACCCTTGCCGCGCCCGACCTTGGCCGGTTCGCAGTACACGGCGTCGTCAAAGTCGCGGGCGTCTTCGCCATCGATGGTGACCAGCGCGATGTCGGTCAGATCGACGCGGCGCAGCTTGTCGGCTGGGCGCACCGCGTCGGGCAGCGTGCGCGCCAGCGCCAGTGCCTCGTCGCTGAATTCGTGCGGTACGCCGTATTTGCGCACCGCGATTTCAATTTCCATGCCGGGGTCGTCGATTTCACCCAGCACTTCAGTCACGCGGCCGACCGGCTGGCCAAACAGCGCAGGCGGCGTGGTCAACTGCACCACCACGATCTGGCCAGCTTTGGCAGTGCCGATGGCGCCCTTGTTGGGAATCAGGACATCCTGACCGTAGCGTTTGTCTTCCGGCGCGACCAGCCAGACGCCGCTTTCCTGCAGCAGGCGGCCAATGATGGGGTTGGAGGAGCGCTCGATGATTTCCGTCACGCGGCCTTCGGGGCGGTTTTTGCGGTCATGGCGCACGATGCGTACCTTGACGCGGTCTTTGTGCAGCACGGCGCGCATTTCGTTGGGCGGCAGATACACATCGGCCTCGCCATCGTCGCGCACGACAAAGCCGTGACCATCGCGGTGGCCGGAAACAGTGCCCTCGAATTCAGCGAGGAGTCCGGACGCAGCGCCGGAGGTGGAGTTAGTCGGTTTGATAAGAAGTCTCTTTCGTTAGATGCCGCCGGTAAGCCGTTGTCGGGCCGGGGGCTTTTAATAAGGGAGGGCTAGCGTGGCCCGGTTCTGATGTCAGTGTTCAAAACCAGATACTAGCCCGAATTTGTGAAAAGCCAATGTCCCCAGCCGGGATGAATGGTCGGGGATGGGCCTGAATGCGCAGGGATTTGGCCTGCGCCCTGCCATGATGCGGTGACAGCCTTGAAATTGATGGCGGAATTCTCATGCTTTTCAAGTTCAAACCTGAAACAGCGTAAATGTAATGTTAGAATTCTAGCTGTGCCCGGGTGGCGGAATTGGTAGACGCGCACGGTTCAGGTCCGTGTATCGCAAGATGTGGAGATTCGAGTTCTCTCCCGGGCACCAAAATTACCCAAGCTTTAAAAGGCCACTGTTAACCCAGTGGCCTTTTTGCTTTTCCGGGCCTGATATTTCTGAACCCAGCAGCAGGAGCGCACTCCGCGCAAAGCATGCCCTATTTTCCAGCATTACAAATCCGCCTAGCACCAGAAATCGGCCCAATGTCGTGTTAAACTATTAGCTGTGCCCGGGTGGCGGAATTGGTAGACGCGCACGGTTCAGGTCCGTGTATCGCAAGATGTGGAGATTCGAGTTCTCTCCCGGGCACCAAAATTACCCAAGCTTTAAAAGGCCACTGTTAACCCAGTGGCCTTTTTGCTTTGCGGCTTTCTCTTTGAGAGATTCTCTTGTAGCCGCCCTGCCCCGAAAAATACCAAATCGCATTCAAAGCCAGCCCTTGCCCGCCTGCGCTATCTTGCAGGCGGGCAAGGGCAACAAACCGAGCCCGTTCAGACCGGCACAGCCACTAGGTCATGCCCCTGAACCCCGACAATGCGGGCACGGGTGAATTCCCCCACCTTCATCGTTTTACTGATTTTCTCGGGCGCCAGCAGCTTGACGATGCCATCGATCTCCGGCGCATCGGCGTAAGAGCGGCCAGTGCCGCCTTTGCGGCCCAGCGCGGGCGCATGATCGACCAGCACCTGCATGGTGGCACCGACGCGCTGCTGCAGCTTCTCGCTGGACACCGCTTCGGCGACGGCCATGAAGCGGGCGCGCCGCTCTTCGCGCAGTTCCAGCGGCAGCATGCCGGGAATCTCATTGGCCGCCGCGCCTTCCACCGGGCTGTAGGCAAAGCAGCCCGCGCGGTCGATTTTGGCTTCGCGCATGAAATCGAGTAGGTGCTCGAATTCGGCTTCGGTTTCGCCGGGGAAACCGGCGATGAAGGTGCTGCGGATGACGATTTCCGGGCAGATTTCGCGCCAGCGCGCAATGCGCTCCAGATTTTTCTCGCCGCTGGCCGGGCGCTTCATGCGCTTCAAAACGTCGGGGTGGCTGTGCTGCAAAGGCACATCCAGATACGGCAGCACCTTGCCGGTAGCCATCAGGGGCAGGATTTCATCGACGCTCGGATAAGGATAGACGTAATGCAGCCGCACCCAAGCGCCGTAAGGCTCGGCAATCTCGCCCAGCGCCTGGACCAACTCCAGCATCCGGGTCTTGACCGGTTTGCCATCCCAAAAACCGGTGCGGTATTTGACATCCACGCCGTAAGCCGAGGTGTCCTGGCTGATGACCAGCAATTCCTTGACGCCGCCGGCAAACAGCGCGCGGGCTTCATTGAGCACGTCGCCGACCGGCCGCGACACCAGATCGCCGCGCATGGACGGGATGATGCAAAACGTGCAGCGGTGATTACACCCTTCGCTGATTTTCAAATAAGCGTAATGCCGGGGCGTCAGCTTGATGCCAGCGATGCCAAAGGCATTGGGCACCAGGTCGATAAACGGGTCGTGCGGCTTGGGCAGGTTCAGGTGAACCGCGTCCATCACCTCTTGCGTGGCATGCGGGCCGGTGACGGCGAGCACGCGGGGGTGCATCTGGCGCACCAGGTTGCCGCCGCCCTCGCCCGCCTTGGCGCCCAGGCAGCCGGTGACGATGACCTTGCCGTTTTCAGCCAGCGCTTCGCCGATGGTGTCCAGGCTTTCGCGCACGGCGTCGTCAATGAAGCCGCAGGTGTTGACGATGACCAGATCGGCGCCTTCAAAGGTTTTGGAGGTCTGGTAGCCCTCGGCGCTGAGCTGCGTCAGGATCAACTCAGAATCGGTCAATGCCTTGGGACAGCCCAGACTGACAAAACCCACGCGCGGCGCAGGTTTTGCAGAAGAAATGGGGGGAATAGGGGTCGGGGAAAGAACTTCACTCATAAGCCCTATTGTCTCAGAGCAGGCCGGGTCAGGCGAAAAAAAGCCTTTTAGCGCCTTGGATCAGCCATCGTTTGTGAGAGCGCTGGTCAGCGCTTTTTCAGACCGAAAGCCGAGAGCATCTGTTCTCGCTGCGCCTGCATCTGCTCTTGCATTTGTGTGAACACGGTTTTTGACTGCTCGACATAAGCGCCCATCATGCCCTGCATCACGGGCGATTTGGCGTTCACGAACTGCGCCCACATTTCAGGGCTCAGCCCTTTGGACTGCTCGGTCATCTTGACTTGCAGGTCCATGAAGCTCTGGACATTTTGCTCTAGATAAGTGCCCATGAAGCCCTGCATGGCATTGCCATAAAAGCGGATGATGTTAGCTAGGATGGCTTCGGTGAACATCGGTGCGCCACCGCTTTCTTCTTCCAGAATGATTTGCAGCAGGATGCTGCGCGTCAAATCTTCATTGGTCTTGGCGTCACGCACGACAAACGGGGTGTTCGCCATGACCAGAAGACGAACTTCAGCCAGCGTGATGTAAGTAGAGGTTTCAGTATCGTAAAGCCGCCGGTTCGGGTACTTCTTGATGATCCGGGTGGTTTCAGCCTTGGCTGCAGCAGACTTTCGACCCTTGACAGCAGGGGAAGCGTCCGCAGGACGAATTTCGGACGACTCGCCCGATTCTTGATGGCTGGATTTGTTTTTTTGCATTTTTAACCCTCTGAATGACAACTTTGCCCTTATGCGACAAAGTTCACTACATTCCGGGAATGCTTGGATCTACTACTCAATTTCCTGAAGTTATTACTCTTCAAATTGACTACACCGTGAGGTGTAGTCCTTTGAGAATAAAAACCAATTTCTAAGAAATTGGTAGGCGCGATTGGACTCGAACCAACGACCCCCACCATGTCAAGGTGGTGCTCTAACCAGCTGAGCTACGCGCCTAAGGACTGTTTGAAGCTGTTATTGTAGCAACGAAAAACACAACAATTGGCGAATTCTGAAAATAACTGAAATAATTTTTCACCTTCTTCGAGCTGAACGCACGCCCTGCACTTCGGCGACTATGCCCAACACCTGATTAAGCCGATCCGCCTGCGCCACTTCAATCGTGAAAGTCATCCAGGCCGTGCCGCCCCGGCCATCCTTGACCGACTGGGTCTGAACGCCGATGACGTTCATTTTCTGCTTGGTAAACACTTCAGAAATATCGCGCAGCAAACCCTGTCGGTCAGCCGCCTCAACGGCCACATCAACCGGATAGACCGATCCGTCAACCGCTTTGGGCGAACTCCAATCAACCTCAATCACCCGGTCCGGGCTGCCGCTGGCCATGTTGCGGAAATTGCTGCAGTCGCTGCGGTGAATGCTCACGCCTTTGCCTTTGGTCACAAAACCCAGGATGTCATCGGGCGGCGCGGGCTTGCAGCATTTAGCCAGTTGCGTCAGCAGCGAATCCATGCCGACCACCAGCACGCTGCCCTTGCTGCCTTTGCCTGCGCCGCTGGATTTGTCCGGCTGGCGTATTTTTTTGGTCAGCAAATAATCATCGGGCGAGAGCACCGGCTCGGGCGGGCGTAGCATGTTTTCAATCGTGCGCAGCGAAAACTCGTCCTTGCCCACCACTTCAAACAGATCGTCGGCGGTCTTGAAGCCCAACTGCAGCGCCAGATCGTTGAGCTTGATGGCCGTCTTGCCTTCGCGCTGGAGCAGCTTTTCAACCGCTTCGCGCCCTCTGGCCACCGTGTGCGCCATCGCCAGCGCGTTGAACCAGGCGCGCACCTTGGCCTTGGCGCGGTTGCTCGACAAAAAGCCCAGCTCGGGATTGAGCCAGTCGCGCGACGGCCCGCCCTCCTTGATCGTGATGACTTCCACCGTCTGGCCGTTTTGCAGCGGCGTGTTCAGCGGCACCATCACGCCATCGACGCGGGCGCCCCGGCAGCGGTGCCCCAAATTGGTGTGGACGCTGTAGGCGAAATCCACCGTGGTCGCGCCCTGCGGCAGCTCGACGATGGCCGCATTCGGCGTCAACACGTAAATCTGGTCTTCCAGCAAGCCGTGATTGGCCGCCCGCGCACGCTGGGCCGCCGGGCCGGACAGGTCGCGCTCCCAGGCCAGCAACTGACGCAACACCGCAATTTTGGCGTCGTACTCGCTGCTGGCGGTGACGCCGCCGCCGTAGCCTTTGGCGCCCGCCTCTTTGTAAGCCCAGTGCGCGGCCACGCCGCTTTCGGCGTGGTCGTGCATGGCCTGGGTGCGAATCTGCACCTCCACCGCCCGCCCGGCCTCGTCGCGCACGACCGTGTGCAGCGACTGGTAGCCGTTCGCCTTGGGCTTGGCGATGTAGTCGTCAAACTCGCTTTCGACCGGCGCAAAGTGCGAATGCACAAAGCCCAGCGCCGCATAGCAGCCGCTCACATCGGCGGCAATCACGCGCAAGGCCCGGATGTCAAACACCTGGTCAAAGTCGAGCGACTTGCCGCGCATTTTCTTGACAATGCTGTAAATATGCTTGGGCCGACCCTGCACCAGCGCGGCAATGCCGTTCTTGTTCAACTGACGCTGTAGGTCGGCGCGTAGCGACTCCATGAAGACTTCGCGCTCGGCGCGCTTTTCATCGAGGCAACGGGCGATCTGCTTGTAGGTGTCGGGCTCCAGAAAGCGAAAAGCCAGGTCTTCCATTTCCCACTTGATCTGCCAGATGCCCAGGCGGTTGGCCAGCGGCGCAAACACATGCAGCGACTCGTGCGCCAGCGCGCGCGGCACCGCCTGCCGACTGGCCGCGTAGTAGCGCAGCGTCTGCAGGCGCGAGGCCAGCCGCAACATCACCACGCGCAAATCGCGCGAAAATGCCAGCAGCATCTTGCGCACGCACTCGGTCTGCGCGGCCGGATCGTCGTGCAGATGGGCTTTGGCGTCAGCCGAGCGGGTCTGGCGCTGCACCTGAATCAGCTTGGTGGTTTCCACCGCCAGCGCGGCATAGCTGGCGCCAAAAGCTTTGGCAATGACTTCCTGCGGCTTGTTCAAGTGCTGGCAGGAATAGACCAGATACGCGGCGGCCTGCATGGCCTCGGAGCCGCCAATCACTTTAAGAATAGCCACCACCGCATCGGCATGCGCCAGGATGTTTTCGCCGGTGTCCAGCGTTTCGCTGGCCAGCAGCGGCTCGGCAAAGGCGCGGGCGCGGACCCGCGCATGGGGCTGCTCCGGCAGGCTGTCAGCGGTGGCCGCGATGATGGAACTCAGGCCAGCTTGGGCAGCCGCAGAAGATGTTGGGCCGGCGGGCGCCGCCACTTTGTTTTTCATGAAATTTCAGTCAATGGATTACCGGGATCAATCAAGCAGAAAACGGGCCACCGCAGCGACTTGGTCTGGAGCGATCAGCGTGGGAGCATGGCCGACGCCTTCAAATTCAATCAGCTGCGCATGCGGGCCGCGCTGCGTCATCGCTTGGGCGGTCTCGGGGCTAAGCAAGTCCGACTGTGCGCCGCGCAACAGCAGCGTTTGCGCTGTGATCTGGTCGTACAAGCTCCAGAGCATGGCCTCGCCCTGCTGCGCGGCGTCCTGCGTTGCTGCTTTGAATGGCAGGGCGATGGCCGGATCGTAGTGCAGGCGCATGGGGCTGTCCGTGCCCGGCGACACGGGCTTGAGCATGGGTCGCACCAGCGCCCGCCACTGCTCGGGCGTGTGCGGGCCAAAGCTTTGGCAAATCTCCCACATCGCATCAGCGGCCTCCTGCAGCGTATTGAAATGGCCCGCCTTCCCAATGTAAGCGCCGATGCGCGCAATCGCCTTGGCTTGCAGGGCCGGGCCGACATCGTTGAGCACCAGCTTGCGCACCGGCACCGGCAGTGACAAGGCCACAGCTTCGCCGTCCAGCAAAGGTGCTTGCTCACGCGCAGCTGGCTGAGCAGCATTCAACACCGGCTGAGCGCAGACCAGCATGCCAATCAGCCCGCCCATGCTGGTGCCGACCCAGTCCAGCGTTTTGATCGGCGCCTCGGCCTGCAACTGGTTCAGCAGCGCCAGCATGTCAGCCGCATAAGCTAGCAGCTGATAGCCTAGGGGGTCTTTGAGCCAGTCGCTCTCACCCCGGCCCACGACATCAGGGCAGATCACCCGGATGCCGCCTGGAGCAGACGCCAGCAAATCGGCCTGCTCGCACAAAGCCTGCGCCAGCACATCAAAATCGCGCCCCTGCCGGGTCAAGCCATGCACGCACAGCACCACATGCGCACTGCCCGACCGTCCCCACTGCCAATAAGCCATGCGGTGCCCCCCAGCGGCATGGGGACAAAAAACATAGTTCAGGCTGGGTTGAGTCATTGTGCAAACCGTCAGGAATAAAGAGACTGGATAATTACTTCGGCAAGTTTCGCGCTATTTGGTGCGAAATCGCTGTCAAATCGCAATTTAACCATCCTAAATCATCCGGAGAAACATCATGCTTACAGGTAAAACAGCTCTCGTCACCGGCTCGACTAGCGGTATTGGTCTGGGTATTGCGAAGGCGCTGGCGGCGCAGGGCGCCAACATCGTCCTCAATGGCTTTGGCGATGTGGATGGCCCCAAAGCCGAAGTGGCTGCGCTGGGCGTCAAAGTGGCCTACCACGGCGCCGACATGAGCAAACCAGCCGACATTGAAGACATGATGAAATTTGCCGCCGCCGAGTTCGGC
>Ga0302215_10002343_pt1 | contig 13055 bp, 12 predicted proteins | sample II_Fen_N3_1_FD_194580 | JGI IMG/M metagenome (GOLD analysis project Ga0302215, IMG submission 194580) | Peat permafrost microbial communities from Stordalen Mire near Abisko, Sweden - II_Fen_N3_1 | ecosystem: Environmental > Terrestrial > Soil > Wetlands > Permafrost | place: Sweden: Abisko... | reverse complement strand
GTTTGTGCTCCACAATTCCGTCAATAAATCCATGATAGCTTTATCATCGTTCGGAACAATTGTATCTTCACCGCGTTTTCCGCCTTTGTAATAGGTAATAATGGCAGCCAATCCAAGAACGATAGCTGATGGCAATTCCCCGATACGTTCCAGGTAAATCTTCATTCCCGGAAGGTCACGTGTCTTGAACTTAGGGAATGAGTTCAACATGATGCTCGTTACAAAGTGTTTCACGAATGGGTTTTTGAAACGGTCAAGCACATCATTTCCAAATTTCTCAAGTTCTGCTTTAGGCAGATCAAGTGTTGGCAACAATTCGTCAAACATAACCTTTTTCACGAATGCACCCATCACGTCATCTTCCACTATTTCGCGGACAATGTTGAAACCGGCAAGATAACCTACCGGAGCCAATACCGTATGAGGTCCGTTAAGCAATGTTACTTTGCGGTCGTGGTATGGTTTTTCACTTGGGACAAACAGTACGTTTAATCCTGCTTTATCGGCAGGGAATTCTTTAGCTACCTTTTCAGGAGCTTCAATCACCCACAAATGGAATATCTCGGCCTGAACCACCATTTTATCGTCCAGTTGTATTTTATCAAGTATTTCACCGATTGTTTCACGAGGATAACCGGGAACAATACGATCCACCAGGGTACAATATACACCGCAGGCACTTTCGAACCATGCTTTGAATTCGTTACCCAGGTTCCACAATTCGATATATTGCTCTACGCATTTTTTAAGTTCTGTACCATTGTGGAAAATCAATTCACAGGCAAAAACATACAATCCTTTATCAGCTGCACCATTGAATGTCTTAAAACGGTGGAACAATAACTGGGTTAGTTTACCCGGATACGAAGAAGCAGGAGCATCAGTAAACTTACAGGCAGGATCGAATGCAATGCCGGCTTCAGTGGTATTCGACACCACAAAACGCATATCAGGGTTTTCAGCCAGTTTCAGGTATTCATCAAACTGGGTGTAAGGATTCAAACCACGGCTGATCACGTCGATCAACTGAAGGCTGTCTACCTTTTTACCTTTGTCTAGTCCCTGAAGGTTCAGGTGATACAGGCCATCCTGTTCATTCAGCATATCCACCATGCCTTTTGCAATCGGCTGCACCACTACCACGCTGCTGTTGAAATCAGCTTTCTCGTTCATGTTCCATACAATCCAATCCACAAATGCACGCAGGAAGTTACCTTCACCAAATTGAATAATTCTTTCCGGATAGCGTTTAGCGCTAACACTTTCTCTGTTTAACCTTTTCATAATTTTTTATTTTGTTTGTTTTTTAAAAACAGTCCTACTTTGTTGAGATACTCAACAAATACCTATTCATGAATTTTAGTTCAAAAAACTCATGAAGTTGATAATTTCCTTTATTTAAACTTTAATTTTGGAGAAGAGAGATGTTCTCCAGACTCGCAAAGTGATGTAAAGCTATTGGTACGCTTTTAGAAGTATTAGATAAGGATCTTTTAAATGACGTACAAAAATACAAAAAAGGACCTGTTTATAAGTGGAATTATTGACAAAAACAGTGTAATAATTGGTATAAAGTGTCAATTTGAAGTTATTTATTGCAAATAAAGTGGATATTCCGTCTGCGCACACGGGAGCGTTACGCGTTTGGCGTTCGGCGTTCCGTGTTCCGTGTTCAGCGTTCAGCGTTCCGTGTTGTTTATCGGGATCACTTAGATACGTATGGGACATTCCTGCCTGACGGAAGCACCGAACCATTTTTTTAATTATCAATAAAATCCGTACTTGCAGAGTCTCTGTTTCTTTATTGAGCGCAAAAACCGATAGTTATTATTTAAAAAGATGCAGATAGGGAAATTGAGCAAACAGAACATCCTGAAGCAGGTAATGTTTTTAATTTCAAGATCCACTATATTGTTTCGGCTTCATCCCGATATGTTCATGAAAGACTCTTGAAAAATGGCTTAGGTTGGTAAAGCCCATCTGATAGCCCACATCTGAAACAGATAGCTTTTCCTCTTTCAACAAACGGGCAGCTTCTTTCATCCTGAATTCCTGATAATACCTAAAAATGCTGTTGCCGAAAATTTGCTTGAATACACGTTTCAGTTTAGTTGGGCTCATATTGGCTCGCACTGCCAATTCGTTCATAACCGGCGGAGTTTCCAGGTGCTCGAGCATTTGCTCTTTTATCTTGTAAATGGTTTGGATATCCTGACTGTTCAATGCATAAAGATGTTGTTCATCCCGCTTATCCAATTCCATTAATAGCCGGCAAACCAGTTCTTCTGCCTTTATCCTCCGGAAAAACAGTTCAAACGTTTCATCAACCGGTTCAGTCACAATTTCATCCACAATTTTCTGTAAAGGGGGATACATCATTTGTTCAAATAGCAGGGGCTGCGTATTCTGTAACAGGCTTTGTAAAACAGGAGATTTATCGGATAAGTCAAATAGTCCTTTCAAATAAGTTGCATCCACTTCTATATTAATAGCTGCAGTACTTGTATGGATTGGAATAACGGCATCGGTATTCATGCTACTGGTCGTAATTAAAACGGAAGGTATTGCCTTTATTTGCTTTTCCGTTGATGCCGGTTCTGTTTTAGGGAGAATGTTTTGGAACTTAAAAAGTATCATTCTCCGGGAAGCATGGATGTCCGGGTTTTCAATAACCAGGTCCTCATTTAGTTCGTAATGAAGGATGAGCATTCGGATGTGCTCATTAAAAACGAATCCTGCACAATACCCCTTCCCATATTTTTCAGGGATTACCAGTCTTCTGTTCTTTACTTCTGTCCCCATTAACTGAGCCAGCCTTTTCAGGATATTCGGTATTGTTTGCTGCTTATCGTTCTGGTCAAACATTTAGTTTCATATTGTAATTGTAATATCTATCCCCTTTGAAGTCGATATATCCTTCGTCAAGTTGATTAAAACCTAAACGGGAATAGAATATTACATTTTCAGGAAGTTGGGTTGTTAATCCCAATAAATGACAACTGGGATTTGAAGAGGTGAGTTCTTCAATAGCCTGTTTTATGGCATAGGAGCCTATTCCTTTACCTCTGTATTCTTTTTGGATGACAACCATAGACAAATAATAGTATTCGGAAAATTTTATTGATTTAGCAAGCGTCAATTTATTGCAGCTGTCTAAACCAGTCATCCTAATAATAGATTTCACACCAAATTTTGTAATAAAATCAAGTATTCCAATTTTTAAATAAATGAAAACACCTGTCTTTACTCCTTGTGGAGGTATTAGAGTGAATGTTCCTATTATTTTTCCGGTATCTTTTTTCTTTATAACACGTGTTAATATTTGGTTGTGATTATCGAAAATAAGACTTGTTTTGAACAACCACAATAAACCTTCCCGTTGCTGATTTTTCTTTTTAAAAATAATGGAATATGCCGGATTTGTTTCAAACGCATTAGTAAGGATATCAGCAACCTCACCAATTTCTGAATTTTGCATTTTCTGAATTAAAATATCGTTCATACCTAAATTATATTATGACTTGTACTCTTTATATTTTATAAGAAGTCGTTTACGACTATTTTCGGGACAAATATAGTTATTTTATCTCTGAAATACCCGGTAATTTTGCAGTATCAATTTAATCAAAAGAAAATAGCATATCAACTAAATAATCAGAAAATGAAAACAACGTCACTGAACGAAACAAAACCTGTAAATATCAAACAGATGGATTTTAATCAGTTATTCAAACAAATTTCGCCGGAAGAGATAACCGACAGTGTATTTACGCTGACAGGAAAAGATTTTTACGTGATCACTGCGGGCAAGGAAGATCATTACAATTCCATGACAGCCAGTGGTGGTGGCCTGGGACTTCTTTTCAAGAAACCCACTACCTGGTGCGTTCTTCAAACAACCCGTTATACACTTGAGCTGATGCTAAAAGAGCAGACCTATACCCTGTCTTATTTTCCGGAAGAATATAAGAAACAAATGCTCTTTTTGGGAAGTAAGACAGGAAGAGAGACTGATAAAATGAAAGACGTAGAATTGACGCCAGTGCAAACTCCCTCGGGTGATATATCCTTCAAAGAAGCCCGGTTAATTATGGAATGTAAGTTAACCCAGGTTACGACCCCTAATCCCGATGATTTTTGTACCCGGGAAGCTAAAGAGTATATAAACGAAGTTTACAAAGACCGCAACGAAATTCGCAAATATGTATTCGGGGAAATCACCCATGTCTGGGTAAAGAAATAAGAATAAACCGGAAACAGGTCTATTGTGGATAATTGCGAAGTAATTTGAACAATAGACCTGCCACTAAGTCACGAATGAAACATCCCGGTAATCGGGAGAACACTAAGTTGCACAAGGTTTAAAACTACTGATATTCTGTATTGCTAAAAACAAAAAGAACACGAAGAATAAAACATAAATGTATTATTTTTCAACCAATTTGAAAATCACAGATTTAGAACAGTAAAAACAGGTATGTTTTTATCTTAGTGACCTGTATTAAGAAATTTTTAGTGATTCTTTGTGCACTTAGTGCCTTAGTGGTTATTCTTATTTATTTGAACGAAACACGAAACACGGAACACGGAACGCTGAACGCGAAACTACCTTGTCGCCAACACTTTCCCGCACCCTGCATACTTCACCTCCTCAGGAGTCCCTGTAAATCCCACATTTCCGAACTCTACCCCCATGCTCAGCAGCACGGTGACATTATCGGTCAGGAAAGGTACCCGCGATTCCGGCATTTGAATCGTCAGGGTTTGTACAGGCAGAATGGTTTGTGTCGTATTCCATTCCCCGGTCAGGGTCTGGCTGGTGCCGTGCAATTCCACCACCACCGGTTCATAAATGTCCTTTACCGGATTATACACCATATCCGAGATGGTGCCAATGGCCACTATCAGGCGGAAAAAAGGCAGCTTCTGGATGTTCAGCAGGTCGGTATCCGTATTGATCCTCGGGATAGTCACTACAGCCTGCAGGTTTTCCCTGTCCAGCTCCCAGCGGGGTGATACGCGCAGCACGGTGGTGAACGGATAGTTCCGGTTGAAATTAAATCCCTCCAGTGCCTCTTTGAAAACGGACAGTTTCAGGTTACGTTTGCCCACTTCGCCGTTTGCATCCAGCGTCATCAGGTTTTTACCAATGCCTATTAATGCCGGAGTCAGGTTATAATCCGCCAGGCGGTGCAGGCCTCCGAACGCATGGCGTGATAAAGACCCAAAGCGGGCACTTCCGGCAAATTCACACTGATTCTTGCGTGATTTTTCAAACCTGGGCGAGCCTTCTATCTGGCTCTTTTTAGGACCCCCTTTTGTCCGCATAATTACTTTGTCACTTCCCCGGCGTGTATAAAAGCTGACGCCCTGTATACTTCCCGACATTTGCATAAATCCTTTTACGATTGCCATAGTGGTTTGTGTTTAATGCCCCCTGAATCCCTGATAGGGGACTTTAAGAAGCTTTATTTTAAATTTGAAAATGATTATTAAAGTTAACAATTCTATTCGTTTCACTCTTCAAGCCCCATTTTTGACATTCAGGGGGTTTATCACCTCTTACTCACCATCCTCTCACCATCTTAACACAATACAAAAATAAATAAAAAATTTATAATCCAAAAATATTCCTGTAATATTCCATTATTATATAAATATGGAACATATAAGGATCATATATGGAACATATATGGAATATATATGGAACATCTGCGGTATCGTAATGAGTGGATGGCGGAACCAACAGACCCTGTAATCAACAAAATAGCCGAATACATTCATTAAAATTCGTTTAATATCATTCTTTTTAAGTATGTGAAAATAGAATGTATTTATTAAAGAATTAATATAAATAATGTCTATATTTGTATTGTTTTTAATAGATCTGACTGCTGAAACCTAAATCTGAAATGACATGAAATTTATTGCAGGAAAGGTATTAAATGATACTTTATATTATGCTATTCAGATAGCAAATGAAGTTTTCAACCATAAAAATGGCAGAATTGATAAATTCGTCATCCAACAAGTATGTTCGGCCAGATTGGACCTGTTGTATCAAAACTTTTTGATGGAACTAAAGACGAATATAACCGATTATAATAAAACCGATTATATCATCGAATACCTGGATATTTGCTTTGAGAGTTTTTTGAAGTGGAAAGGATTCGGAGCGGATATGAGCGACCGGATCATCATACGAAACCAACATGAAGTCAGGCTTTTGCTCAATCTGAAAAAGACAATTGAAACGTATCATCTCTATATCCACAAATGGTATAAAATTGATTATAAATACAATGGAATAAAGATTTCTTTACTTGAAAGGTATGAGAGGACGCTTGTTGAACTGAAAGCAGAGGATACGTGCGACGAACAGGAATTACTCTGGAACAGACGGAATAACAGGGAGATAAAACTCAATATTGATGAAGTATATCCTGACGACCGCACTTTTAATTATGATACCGTGAAAGAGGAATGCGAGAAACAACCTACTACGCTCCAAAAAATAGAATGTATAAATCAACACCTGATTGAATTTAAACACTGGAAATTAAAATGTGATGAAGATGAAATTAAAACCGGGAGAGCTGCTTCGTACACTGTCAGGAACTTATATTCTCCTAATTTTGAAAAGCACTGCGACATTGAAATCGAGGGCCTAAAAACGAAACTGGAGCTCGAAAAGGAACTGAACTACCTGATTAATGGCCCAGCACCGGTTTATAAAACCCCGGCACAGTATACCTGGAATGCGTCCGACACCGATCTGCTGGAACTTTCGACGGCATTGCTAAAAACCAACACCATTACCCGGAAGGATGGAAAAAAAATGACCCAAAAGGAACTGAGGGAAGCTTTTGAAGCCATGCTCGGAATGGAGATAAAGAGCGCCAAGGCTAAACTATCGAATGCCGTGCAGCGCAAGAAGACCAGTGCCCCCTTTTTGGAGCGTTTAAAAACAGCGTTTGAAAAATACACCAAAGAAAGGGCGTGATACACTACGCACAATATAGTATACCTGTTATGTTAAATTCATATACCCTAAATCATTACATCTCAAATTTCACCGGGCTATAATCCTGATTCACAACCTGTATATTTAATTATTCATCTACCTGCCGACAGGTATATTGGAATAAGAAAACGTTATTCTCAATTTTGCACTGTGATCCAATACCCGTACTGACGATGCAACATGGAAAAAACCGAGTACATACAAACCGACGCCAACACCGCAACTCTGGTGGAAGTGCTCTTGCAGGAGATAAAAGATCTCAAGGCACAAGTAAGCCGGTTAAACCCACCCGACTCCCTCCGGTTACTATCGGAAGACGAAGCAGCCATTATCCTGCATATCTCCAAACGTACCCTGGTGCTGCTGCGCAACGAACATAAAATTCATTATCATAAAATTGAATCACGAATACTCTATAGCCTGGAAGATATCTGGGAGTTTGAAGAGAGATGCAAAAAATAAAACAAATTTAATAATTCATTGAAAATATAGAATTAATTAAGTAGTTTTGTGCAGTCCAATAAATAGCAAGCTGAATGGCTGAATTTGAATGGAATAAAGAAGGATGAAAATTGTGGAGATAGAGCGGATATATGCGCAACTCTATTAAGCGGACAGAATTAAATTGAGGAATCTGCGCAAGTGAGAGTGGAAACATTGGTGTTAGGCTCCATTCTAGAAAAAGAAGTGGAGATTAAAACTGATTTACAGAAACTGAAGACTGAAGTTCGAATAACTTTTTATCAATAAAAATCTATATAATTTATTCAACATGAAAAATACTCCGCGAAAAATTGATTTCTTTTATTTGTCATTTAGAGATGATTTAGTTCTCAATATTGAGGAAGAACTTTCTAAAGTATTGAATTATTTATTATCTGCGTCAAAGTCAGCTCGAAAAATAGAATTATCAGATGATAAATTCTGCTTTATAGAATCTTGTGATTTAGATGTTGTAAATAATTTACATAAAGTTTTATTTAAGAGTGCTACACATAGTTATAGAGCACCTCTAATTAACAGGAAGACTGTTGAAGAAAGAGAAAATCCAAAGACAATAGACGAAGGTGAAGGAAAGAAAACACACTTGGTAATTAAATATAAAAATGGGGATGCTATAGTTCTTTTAGAGAACTTTCAGAAAGGATTAAGCATGAAACAAGTTATTCAATACTTAAATTCTGCTATTGATTTTTACAATTCAAAACATAAAACTCAACTTATATATCGTTTTGACTATTCAATAATTCCGCGTGATGACTTCGCAGAAGTACTAGAATCTATGTCACGAGTATTGTGCGCAAGCATTTACGTTGACAAACAGGTCTTAGGTTCAAACGCTTTGAATTTTTCGTATAGAACTAATGCCGTACAAGACGATATTATAATTGAAGTCAAAACTAAACGACATGAAAGCATTAAAGCATTTTCAAAAGACATGGTTGTTATGCTTGGTGGAGGAAAATCTAAAATTAAGAAGATCAGAATAAAAGGTAAGAATGAGCAAAATAATGATATCATGATTGAAACAGGCATGATTATCAAAAAGGAATATGTTGAAACACAAATGAATGAAGATACTGGTGAGGTTATTACGATTAATATGTTTTCAGAAATGGTCGAACTGTCAAAAACATTCTAGTTATGTATCGGGAGTTTATTTTTCTCATATTTGATTATTTTAAGACAATCAAGACGAATGTATTCTACTATGAGTGGGTTATGCCTTTCATAGCTGGTGTAATGTGCTTTGTTTCATTGAAATTCAACTGGCTTAAGACTGACTACTCTTTGTTCATAAACAGTTCAGTTAGTTTACTTGGTGTTTTAGTTGGATTTTCGATTATGGTAATCACTATCTTGACAACAAGCAACAACGTTAATATCGAAAATATAAAAAGAACTTTGACAGACTATATTATTTCAAACGAGAAAATTTCACTTTACAGATTACTGCTGGTTAACTATTCATATTTAATAATCATTGAGGCATTAGTTCTTTTAGCATATTTTGTCAGTCTGTTGTTTTTTTCAAATTTCTGTCACACAATCAAACTGCTGTTATTCAGCCTATATGTTGTTTCCATAATTCACATACTACTTTTGACCATACGGAATATTACCGACTTCTATTTCATTATAACTAAAGAAAAAAGCGATAACACTTCTAACTAAAAAATAGGCATGACATGAAACAGGCTTTTAGCATATCGAGAGAACTAAAAAAAAACCTAGTACACACCTAGTTAATTCACTGACTGACAAACGTGCAAATTGTAGGTTTTGCTCCTGCATTTACTTTGTCGCAAGGTGACATCGGACACACCCGAAAATCGCCAAATAACCATAAGATTAATCGTTAGTCAGCATAATAAAAAATAAAGAAACGTGATACAACCAGCAAACATACTTGAGCTTCATTATTCCTTTCGTGATGACTCACACACGATGAACGCATTTGTAAGAAATGAATGTGAAAAAGAGTTATTGTTGATTTTCAAGGAAGTAGTCGCTGCTCTTAATATGGAAGTTAACATAGAATGTGAAGCTTTCAAAGAGGGTGGATTAAAAGAAATTTGGAGATTTCTCGGGAAAAATGGTGTTCAAATCACATTGATATTGAGTATTATTGGATTAATTCTTTCTAGAATTCCAGTGGAAAACAAAGAACTTGTTAAACTGCAAATTGAGAACTTACAACTTGACAATGAATCAAAAAGGCAACAGCTAAAAAAAATCAAATATGAAGTCAAATCAGATGAAGAATTGACTGAAGAAGTTGTTGAGAAAGTCATTGAGATATTGGACAAAGACTATAAGATAGTTTGGCATAAATCAAATTTTTACAAGAAACTAAATCTTTATCCTAAGGTCAGTAAACTTTCTACTCAAATATTAAATGAACACAACCGACCAATTGAAGATGAAAAATCTGTTGAAAGACAACAGTTCAGTAAGTTCATTTTGCGTTCAGACAGTTTTCCGCCAAATATTGATGAAGAAGCAGTCATTGACATTATTTCTCCTGTTTTAAAGAAAGGTGATTTTAGTTGGAAAGGATTTTATAAAGGAGAAATAATTAACTTTGAAATGGCCGACATAGATTTCAAAAACTCTGTTTTAAATAAGGAGATTGAATTCATTAATGGAACCGCTATTAAGTGCGTATTACACCAAAACAGAAAAATTGACGAGTCAGGATTAATAAAGGTTGTTCAAAGTAAGGTTCTTACGATTTTTGAAATAATTGAAGGTGACAATTTAACTGAAACTACTCAGGGCAATAAATACAAACGAAACAAGAAACTATTAAGCGACCAACTTGAACTTGACTTCTAAGAATTCACAAACAATCAAATAATGTTATGAATTCTAAATATCTTCACTTTGATAATCTCTCCGCTTCGCTTGCTACAAGGGGGATATGGTCTTTCATTTGTAACGCTTAAAGAATATACGCTTGTTTATAGTATTGAGATTTGTATACAGATTATGGTTTGTATAGTGCTGGAAACAAACTACCATTGTCTGAATCAGAATTTACAGAATTATTGAATTTACAGAATAAGAGTTGGCATAAAGAGAAAAGGATGAGACAGGAGCAGAGATCTATCCTTATTCTGATAATCCGTACATTCTGTAAATTCTGATTCGGATAGTTTATGGGCAGTTGGCAGGTTTAATATGGTGTAAAATGGACTCTAAAAGAAAGCAAATTTCAGTTTTTTTCATGTCCATATTTGTTGCTTGAAATACTTATAGACTATTGTTCGGCCAGTAATCATTTTACAAACTGGTTAAACCCCCTTATAATAAAAGGCACTAGTGTTGACCCCAAAACATTTGAATTAAAACCAAACAGGCAAAACAAAACACTATGGCAACGGTATATACAAGTATAATCCTATGAAAGAACTGATAAACATATATTGCGACGAGAGTTGCCATTTGCTAAATGACAAAGAAACAATCATGGCATTTGGAGCTGTATATTGCCCTGCAGCAAAAAAAAATGAGATATTTGTGCGAATTTCTGAAATAAAGAAAAAACACAATCTCGTTCCAAAACATAAAAAAGACCCAAAAGAAAATAGGACTTTTTATGAAATTAAATGGAACAAGGTTTCAAAAAGTCAAATTTCTTTTTATAAGGAAATAATTGACTTCTTTTTCGACGATGATGATTTAAGTTTCAGGGGGTTAATTGTGCCGGACAAACCCGGATTAGACTATGAAGCTTATGGTCATACGCACGATACATTTTACTACAAGATGTATTTCAATATGCTAAAAGTAATTCTTAATCCTGAGTACGCTCACAATATTTATATTGATATTAAAGACACCAAAAGCCGCGAGAAAGTACACAAGTTAGAAGAAGTATTGCGAAACGACAAGTACGATTTTTCAAAAGAAATTATCAAAAAAGTACAACAAGTACGTTCCCACGAAGTAGAACTTATTCAACTTGCCGATTTATTTACAGGTGCTGTTTCATACATAAATAGGGGACTGAACTCAAGTGTTGCAAAAACGGAATTAGTAGAATACATAAAACATCGTTCAAGATATTCATTGGTGAAATCGACCTTGGTGAAAGAGAAAAAATTTAATCTATTTATTTGGCAATCCTCTAAATATCTTAAATTATGAGTACTACAGGGTCACTTATATTTCCTGATTTGCTGTATCTTGAAGACTATCGCGGAAATTTTAAAGAGTTTTTCAATGCCGTATATGCCATTTTTGAAAGTCACTTTATAAGATCTCAACCTAATTTTCAGGGTACAAGAGTCTCTGTCCAAAAGTTTCCATTGGTTGATGGCATTCATAGAACTTTTTATCACATTACACATGAAGGGGATGACGAATCAGCTCGCACTCCGGATATAAGAAGAATGGAAAGAATTAGATATCCAAAATTCTGTATTGAATCTGCTCCACACAATGAATTATTAGTATGGGAGAAAAAAATTGGCAGAGATGATAGAATTCACATATTCAATGAAGCAGAAGGGTATATTGTTGTCCTCACAAAAAGAAAAGATTATCTGTTGTTTTGGACCGCTTTTTTCATTGAAAAAGACCATCAAAGAAAGAAAAAAATAAAAGAGTACGAAGCGTATATAAAGACCAAAACCGCTTAGGATTACTAAACGGCTTCTTAACTCCTTTAACACTTATAGCCTATTCGGCTTGGTTACTGAGCTGGTACAAAGATAACACTGTTTTATTTTCTTTGTTTTAAAATGGAATCACCTACCCGTATATTTAACTTACATTATCTTAATTTAATGATATGCATTTCGTAAACCTGACAAAAACAATCAAACAACACCTATTTTCCGGAGCATTTTGTTTTGGGATAAAATGTATCCTTTGGGGCTTAGTCTATATTATTAGGTAAAGCGTTAAAAATAGGATTAAAAATTTAGGCTTTGATTCAAATCCGAATTGGGTATGTGTTGAATGATACTTTAAAAGAGATCATCTCTCTCCCTCATTTGCGACGAAAGATATATGAAGTTTCGTTTGTAACGCTTAAAGATTATCCGCTTGTTTATAGTCCTGAGATTTGTATACAGATTATGGTTTGTATATTGTTGGAAACAAACTATCTTTAACTCCTCATTGCAAACGAGAGGGAGAAGAAAAAATACAAAACTGTGGTGAAGTAAAACGAATTTGAGTAATGTACAATAATTCAAGAAGATGATTTTAAGAAAAGCGACCTTACAGGAATTACCGACTATTTGGGTCATTTTACAACAGGCTATAGAGCAACGGAAACAAGATGGCAGCGAGCAATGGCAATATGGTTATCCCAATGAACAAACCGTCGAGGATGACATAGCCAATGGCTACGCTTACGTACTGAGTGACCAGGATGTGATTATTGCCTATGCAGCAATTATTTTTGATATAGAACCTGCTTATACCGACATAAAAGGGAAATGGCTTACCAATGACGACTACGTAGTAGTGCATCGTGTGGCTACATCCAACGCAGTAAAAGGAACAGGTGTTGCAA
>Ga0302215_10002342_pt1 | contig 13060 bp, 4 predicted proteins | sample II_Fen_N3_1_FD_194580 | JGI IMG/M metagenome (GOLD analysis project Ga0302215, IMG submission 194580) | Peat permafrost microbial communities from Stordalen Mire near Abisko, Sweden - II_Fen_N3_1 | ecosystem: Environmental > Terrestrial > Soil > Wetlands > Permafrost | place: Sweden: Abisko... | reverse complement strand
TTATCTCCTGTTGCAATGGTTCCCGAAGTTACCTGTGCAGTTAGACTTGGATCAGTATCACCATAGGTCTTCGATTTAGCATCGGCGGTTAGGGTAATAGCTCGTTTGCCAATTGTCAGCTGCTGAATTACATTAGTAGCCGCTAAATTTGTAGCATCACCCGCCTGTGAAGCCGTAATGTTAGCTGTACCTGCACCCATAATAGTCACAGTAGTACCCGATACGGTTGCCACTGCGGTGTTATCGCTACGGTAACTTACCGGTAAGCCCGAAGTGGAAGTGGCAGCCAGATTAAATGCGGCATCACCATAGGTTTTAGTTGGCAAGGCATCAAACGTAATGGTCTGATTGCCTACAGGTGTTATACTGTTGGACACTGCCGATGAAGCACTTGTCCCAATACTATTTGTAGCTGTTACAGTAAATGTATACGCTGTACCATTCGTCAAACCACTAACTATAATCGGACTTGCAGTGCCTATCGCTGTCAGTCCTCCGGGACTTGATGTAACTGTATAACCGGTTATGCTACTTCCTCCATTAGATATTGGAGCAGTAAAACTAACACTTGCCCGACCATCTCCTAAAGTTACTGTACCAATTGTTGGTGCAGTAGGTATCACTGCATTCACAATAAAACGTTGAGAAACGGTTGGTGCCGGCAGATAAGCCGCATCACCCGCCTGTGAAGCCGTAATGTTAGCTGTACCTGCACCCATAATAGTCACAGTAGTACCCGATACGGTTGCTACTGCCGTATTATCGCTACTATAACTTACGGGCAAACCCGAAGTGGAAGTGGCTGCCAGATCAAATGTGGCATCACCGTAGGTTTTAGCTGCCAACGTACCAAACGTGATGGTTTGCGGACTCTTTACAGCAAGACTAATAGTAGCCGTACTGCTTCCGCCACTGTTTTTCGCTGACACTCTATACGTCGTAGCAGCACATGACACTGTAGGCGTACCACTGATAGTACCGGTAGCACCATCAAAACTTAACCCCGCAGGTAAAGCAGGACTGATAGTATAAGCAGACTGTGTAATCTTACGGATTAGATTATTATATGTATCCGCAACATAAAGATTGCCCGAAGCATCTACTGTTATTCCCATAGGGGTCCTAAAACTAGCTGTTTCACCGGCACCGTTATTCGCACCTCTACTTCCACTACCAGCCAGTATAGTTACATCACCCGCAGGCGAAATCTTTCCAATTAGATTATTTACTATATCTGTAACATAGAGGTTAGCCGAAGCATCTACTGCTATTCCTGACAGTTCGCTAGAACTTGCTATTGCATCAGCCAGGGTCGTAACATCACCTGCAGGCGTAATTTTGCGTACCGAAGAACGCTCTTCTTCTGTTACATAAAGATTTCCGGCTGCATCTATTGCTATACCCTCAGGATATCCAAAACTAGCTGAAGTTCCATTGCCGTCGGCTGAACCACGTGCTCCGCTACCGGCAAAAGTCGAGACTTCTCCCGCCGGAGTTATTTTACGAATCTGCTTATTTCCACCATCTGCCACATACAAATTGCCTGCGGCATCTAATGCTAACCCATAAGGATCCTTAAACCTTGCTGCTGTACCACTACCATTGGTATTACCGATTTCACCACTATCACTACCCGCCAAGGTAGTAACTACGCCTGCCGAAGTAACCTTTAGAATTCTGGAATTATCTCCATCTACTACATAGACATTACCTATTGCATCTACAGCAATGCCAATCGGAGAATAAATGCCTGCAGCGGCATCGGCTAATGTGCTAACATCACCGGAAGGAGTAATTTTACGAATCAGATTATTGCCGTTATCGCTAACATAAATATTACCCACAGCATCCGAGACTAAAAAGGCTGGATCGTTAAAACTGGCTGCCGTACCTAAACCATCAGCTGAACCTTCAGCACCACTCCCTGCCAACGTACTTACCTGAGGTGAAGTTAATGCCGGTACTGCTCCACCGGTATTTGTTGGCGTTAAGGCAGCGATAGCTGTGCCCACTGTATAAGTTTGTGGTGTGGTGTAACTGATGTTAGGTGCAATATCGGTAGTGGTAAACGTCATGTCACCCCCATTGGTTGTTCCCCCTGCATTTACACCAACTACCCTATAATAATAAGTAGTACCAGGAGTTAATCCTGTAATTGCTTTGCTTACCGTGGTAGCTGTACCGCCCGTAACCGGACTTTGATCAGCTGTAACGATTGTTCCGTAACTGGTTGTCAAACCATATTCGAACGTTACAGTAGTACTGGCATTATTTGCATTTATACTTCCATTCAGTGTTGCACCGGTACTGCTAACAGAAGTAGATGTCGAAGTAGTGGCTGTTGGTACACTTGCTACTGTAATATTCAATATTGTTGTGCTACTTCCGCCACTGTTTTTCGCTGACACTGTATACGTCGTAGCAGCACATGACACTGTAGGCGTACCACTGATAGTACCGGTAGCACCATCAAAACTTAACCCCGCAGGTAAAGCAGGACTGATAGTATAGGCAACCTGCGTAATCTTACGAATTAAATTATTATAGGTATCGGCTACATAAAGATTGCCCGAAGCATCTACTGTTATTCCCATAGGGGTCCTAAAACTAGCTGTTTCGCCGGCACCGTTATTCGCACCTCTACTTCCACTACCAGCCAGGATAGTTACATCACCCGCAGGCGAAATCTTTTCTATTAGATTATTTGCTACATCTGTAACATAGAGGTTAGCCGAAGCATCTACTGCTATTCCTGACAGTGCGCTAGAACTAGCTACTGCACCAGCCAAGGTCGTAACATCACCTGCCGGCGTAATTTTACGTACCGAAGAACGCTCTTCTTCTGTTACATAAAGGTTTCCCGCAGGATCTATTGCTATACCCATAGGATATTCGAAGCTAGCTGAAGTTCCATTGCCCTCGTCAGCCCCCCAAGTACCGCTACCGGCAAAAGTAGAGACCTCTCCCGCCGGAGTTATTTTACGAATCAGATGGTTCCCTGCATCTACCACATACAGATTGCCCACGGCATCCAATGCTAAACCAGCGGGATTCTTAAACCTTGCTGCCGTACCAAGACCATTCGCATTACCACTTTCTCTACTATCACTACCGGCCAAGGTGCTCACCACACTCGCCGGGGTAATCTTTCTTATTCTGTGATTTTGATTATCTGCCACATACACATTCCCGCTTGGATCGACAGCAATGCCACAAGGTTTATTAAAACCGGCAGAGACCCCGGCAAAGGTGCTAACATCACCAGTAGGAGTAATTTTACGAATCAAATTATTGCCGTTATCACTAACGTATATATTCCCTGCAGCATCCGGAGCTAAAAAAGCTGGATACTTGAAACTAGCTGCCGTGCCCAAGCCATCAGCCGAAGCTGTAGTACCACTCCCTGCCAACGTACTTACCTGAGGTGAAGTTAATGCCGGTACTGCTCCACCTGCATTAGTAGGCGTTAAGGCAGCGATAGGCGTACCCACTGTATAAGTTTGTGGTGTGGTGTAACTGATATTAGGCGCAATATCGGTAGTGCTAAACGTCATGTCACCCCCATTGGTTGTTCCCCCTGCATTTACACCAACTACCCTATAATAATAAGTAGTACCAGGAGTTAATCCTGTAATTGCTTTGCTTACCGTGGTAGCTGTACCGCCCGTAACCGGACTTTGATCAGCTGTAACGATTGTTCCGTAACTGGTTGTCAAACCATATTCGAACGTTACAGTAGTACTGGCATTATTTGCATTTATACTTCCATTCAGTATTGCTCCGGCACTCGTGATAGCACTTGCCGCGGTGGTAGTTGCCGCAGGAGCAATAACTAAGTCATCAGTAATGTTTGGCATAAAATCTTTCCATTGATCAGCCGCAGCATACGCATCCTTTGTCCCAACCGGCACATGCAATATACAAGTACTTGTTGGAATTCCCGAAAATACAGCGGATCCTAATGTTATCAAGTTCGGTACACTTCCATATGCTTTTATAGAACTAATGTTAGAACAACCTTCAAATGCAACATCTCCAATAGAAGTTAATGACGATGGAATAATTAATGAGCCTGTGAGCCCGGTACAATTCTTAAAAGTACCATCTCCAATAGAAGTTACTGACAATGGGATAGTCAACGGATCGGTAAAACCTGTGCAACCTGCAAAAGCAAAACTTCCAATAGTTGTAACTGTCGAAGAAATAGTCAATGCATTAGTAAGCCCGGTACAATTCTGAAAAGCACGATCTCCAATAAAAGTTACTGACGAAGGAATAGTTAACGAACCGGTGAAACCAGTGCAAGAATAAAAAGCATTATTTCCGATAGAAATGACTGACAATGGAATGGTCAATGAACCGGTGAGACCGCCACAATTTTGGAAAGCACGTTGTCCAATAGAAGTAACTGACGATGGAATAGTCAGTGAACCGGTAAGACCGGTACAATCATAAAAAGTGAAAACTCCAATAGAAGTTACTGACGAAGGCATACTAATGGATGTCAGGCTGGTTTTTCCAATACAACTTATAGTGCAGAAAGCATACTCAGGGATCTCATTGTCAGGATAAGTTATATTATATGTTCCACCTGTCCCATCTGTACCTGTATATGCAGCAATAGTAGCTCCACTCAAATCCAACACTGCTAACAATGGCATATTATCGCGCATGGTTACAAAATCACGGGCATCGATGGTGCCGGTAACGGTGAGGTTGGTAACAGTAGCCAAATCACCTCCGGCAGCCGTGATGGCAGCTGATAACTCACCGGCGGTAACACCTGTTACGCTTATAACAGGAATCCCCAATGTCTTAAAGCTCCTATCATCGCCATTGCTTGTTCCCTCCGAATTTACACCAACTACCCTGTAGTGATAAGTGGTACCCGCCGCTAATCCGGTAATTGCTTTGCTTACCGGGGTAGCTGTACCACCCGTAACCGGACTTTGAACGGCAGTAACTGTTGTTCCATAGCCTGTTGTCAAACCATATTCAAAGGTAACAGTTGTGCTTATATTATTGGGGTTTACCGTTCCTATTAAAGTAGCTGTTGAGGAAGATATATTACTTGCAGCTACTGTTGTTACAGTAGGATCAATGCCAATTTGCACACCGGTAGCCGTACTTCCGGTAAAAGAAAGAGTTGCATTATTGCCAGCCCCATCTTTAATGGTTCCGCCATTTAAAGTAATGTTCGAAGCCAAAGCAATGCCGTCAACATCATAGTCGGTAGGTACAATTGTATAGCGGAAGAGTAATGCAGTTGTTCCCGTACCAGAAATATATGTTGCGTGAGCGGTAGTACTACCAATGGTTAAGGTCAGATATGGCGTACCTCCCGTTGTTACTACATTCACCGCTTCGGAAAATGTTGTAGTGAAGTCCAGGTTCTGCCCCGAAGCATATCTTCCATTTGTCGGCGGAGCTACGCCGCTGATGGTTGGAAGAACTGCATCAACCGTGATACCCGTTGTGGTCGGTGCAGTAAATGTCAGTGTTGCACTATTGCCGGCACTGTCTTTGATCGTACCGCCATTCGTCGTAATACCAGTTGCGGTGGCAATAGCCCCGGCATCGCCCGAAGCCAGGATATAGCGGAAAACAAGTGCTGTTGAACCACCTCCTGAAACATATACCGCACGTTTGGTAACACCACCAATGGTCAGTGCAATGTATGGCGTACCTCCCGTTGTTACTACATTCACCGCTTTGGAAAATGTTGTAGTGAAGTCCAGGTTCTGTCCCGAAGCATATGTTCCACCTGTCGGCGGAGCTATGCCGCTGATGATTGGAAGAACTGCATCAACCGTGATACCCGTTGTGGTCGGTGCAGTAAATGTCAGTGTTGCACTATTGCCGGCACTGTCTTTGATCGTACCGCCATTCGTCGTAATACTAGTTGAGGTGGCAATAGCCCCGGCATCGCCCGAAGCCAGGATATAGCGGAAAACAAGTGCTGTTGAACCACCTCCTGAAACATATACCGCACGTTTGGTAATACCACCAATGGTCAGTGCAATGTATGGCGTACCTCCCGTTGTTACTACATTCACCGCTTCGGAAAATGTTGTAGTGAAGTCCAGGTTCTGTCCCGAAGCATATGTTCCACTTGTCGGCGGAGCTACGCCGCTGATGGTTGGAATGGTGGCTTCTACCAGGACACCGGTACTTGCCCCCACGCTATACAAATTCAATTCAGCATCATCGGCATTATCACTCCTTATTGTTCCACCATTAAGCACGATCGCACTGCCAACGGTAATGCCATCCATATCCAAATCACCGGAAGCCACTGTATAACGAAATACCAGCTCCTGAGAACCGGAGCCAGCCACATAGGATGCTTGTACAGTACCACCCGTATTGAGGGCTATCGGGAGTATGGGCGTTCCCGTTACATTGATAAGCGAGTCAAAAGATACTCTAAAATCAAGGACATCCCCTATTTTGTAAGTATTATTGGCCGGAACGCTAACACTTTGTACCTGAGGTTTGTATGTAATTCTCAAAAAGGCTTTATCCCCGCTGGCATCATCATCAGCAACGAAGCTGAAGTAGGTGTTTTGCACAGTACTACCCGTAATAATCAGCGTGGCATCTGTGAAGCCGGTGGGTGCAATCTTAGCACCCAAGGCAGAAGTAGGCAGATACAATGAAAACCAGCCGGTAGATGATACCGGGGCATTGGTCAAAAGAACCGAAGCGTTGTATAAAGTTGGGAATCTTGATTGACCTGGATTTGAATCCTGCCCCCAACCGTTATCATCTGTCAGAGTGACTGTAGCCGTCGGGCTGCCCTGTATATCCATGACTTTAAAAAAGAGTTTAGCCTTAGAAAGGACAGGTCCGCTTGGAGGCAGCACAAATTTCAGGGCAGCTTGAGCCTGATTCTCGTTGCCGGGATAAATCGATGTTCCTACGTAATTTGTGACAATTGAAGGATTAGTCTCAGACACATAATTAGTCTTCATGATTGAAGTCGGTACAGCAAGGCCAGTATCAAAAGCATCATTCCAGAAAGCATCCCGGAGGATGGATAAGTTAATTGTTCGTGCATGAATACTCATTGAATTAGCAAACAGAGCCATGCACAATATAACAAGACTTCGTTTAATAACTTGCAGACTAAGAATACGAGATTGTAATGTTTTAATAAATACATTGTCGTTCATATATTATTGAATTTAAAAGGTGCTTATATTAAAGTATTCTGTTGATTCATGCTTTTACCAATTTCTTTTCTACCATACCGTTATCAGTAATCAACTTTGCTATGTAGGTGCCTTTGCGCAATGAACTTGTGGATACAAGCTCTCCATCCGTTATCGTTTGTTTTATCATCACCTTGCAGTGCAGGTCACTTACTACTAGTAGTGCTGTATCTTCGAGACCTTCAATGTAAAAGCCGTCAGTTATTTTATCTTGCACTAGCTTTAGAGCAGGACTGGCCGTGGCAGCTTTTGTCAATGTTGGCATTTCGTTTTGGTTAGTCATCAGAGCTATAGTTATAATTGAAAATACATTATTGATGTTGATAAGAATTGAAAAATTATGGCGGCAAAGCAAACGCTGCTTTGCCGCCATTTCTGAAAACAATCAAATTAATCAAGGTATAATTGCAGAAAACAGGCCAGTCCACGGTCCTTGTTTTCCATTTTTGTTTACCCAGCGGGCAAATCCATATAGTGTTTTACCCCGCTGTTCGGGTGCAAATACAATACTTTCGTGCGACCGCGATATGTTATATCGATCCGTGCATTCGGTTGGCGAAGCCGGTAGGTCACTTATTTTGCATACCACTTCACAAAATGCCACACTGCTTGGTTTAGAGTGCGAGGCGGGCGAAGCCGAATCGGCATATACAACATGCAGTACCGAAATTTCCTCGGCGGTGAGCGAAATAATCGGTGTGGTGGTCGGCGCAGGTGAAATATTTCCTCCACCTCCTCCTGTGAGATGAATGTGTAATGCTTCCTTGTCCTCAGTAGAAATGGCATCGTTATTCAACAAATGATGGTTGAACAAGTCAATCAACGCCTCTTTCACCGGAATCCACGAAGCCTCGCGGGCTGCAGTAGCTGCAGGACTTTGCGTGCTTCGGTTGTTCGCAACACTGTACTTTAATTCATAGTCAGCGCTCAATGCCTTGATATTGCTTATTTTCTCGGGAGTAATACCCCAGGTCATAGCACGGAGAATACACAAACTAATCACATTTTTCTGAAAATCATAACAAGATGTTGGACTTGTTGGAATACTATAGGTCTCCTTACTCATAATGTAGAAAGATTTAAAATTAAATAACGGATTGGTTAACTGTTAGTAAATTAAATAGCTCTATATGTTTGATTTATATCTAAATAAGCAATTGATAGTATATGTATGTAAATTGTCAAGTATAATTCTTCACCGCTGTTCGGTCAAGCTTCACCGCTGATCAGTCACGTCTCACTGCTGCTCGGTTACATTTAACCGCTGTTTAGTCATGCTTCACTGCTGTTCGGTCATGCTTCACTGCTGCTCGGTTACGTTTAACCGCTGTTTTGTCATGCTTCACTGCTGTTCGGTCACGTTTCATCGCTGCTTGGTCACGCTTCGACTCTGCTCGGTAATGCTTCACTGCTGCTGCATAACACCAGCGAACGAAAGAATGGTACTTCAATGGTTAAGCAGTGTGTCATTCAGGGAGGTGATTGCTCGTTTAGCTTCTTGTTTTATTCCTTTGCCGTACGCTTACGGGAGTGGAGTTGTAGGTCTTATTTTTTAGTTGCTGTATTGCCGGCTACAGATTAATTATATGTATAGCAAAGATAACTCAAAACAATTACAGTGTTAGGTAGCAAAAACCCTCATAGAATTAGTGTAAACCCTAATTGATGGGGTGGAGGCACAATAAATTGCGTATAACGATATCGCCCCAATATGCTTTTGAAAACATATTGGGGCGATATAGGGGAGATTATAATAGGCAGCTAGTTATATGTTTAGCTGGGTTTAAGTAACAATAAGAATATAATGTCACTTTCTTTTAAAAAGAATAGAACGCGGATATGATTATAGGACATCATTTCTTTCCTAGCGCTCAAATATCTACCCAGCCACATTTGATGGCATATAGTATAAGATTAATCGTATCGGGAGCGTTTGTTTTTTTGAGCAACAAAGATCGACGTGCTTCCACTGCTTTTACAGACCTGAAAATCTTTTCGGCAATTTGCGAAACCGTAAGCCCCTGGCAAAGATAGCGGAGTACTTCCATTTCATTATCCGTGATTCCATGATCCACTTTGACTATCGATTTGGGTGCGATTTTTTGCTGCGTGGTGATATTGACAATGATCTGACGCAGCAGTTCGTTAGAGAAAAAGCATTCGCCACCAATGAGTGTCCGCATGGCTTTCTCCAAATCTTTTTTGCCGGCCGTTTTTAGCACAAAGCCCATAGCTCCTGCACTTACCATATCGGAGTAGTTGGCTTTTTCGCTGAGCATGGTGAGCACCAACACCTTTAGTCCGGGTTGAATTTTTTTCGCTTTCTTTAGGGCTTCCAGTCCGCCCATAACAGGCATTTCAATATCCAGAACAACTAAATCCGGTGTATGTGTGGCAAGTAATTCTACAAACTCTTTTCCATTTTCGGCTTCGGCTACTACCATACCTATGCCTTCTGTTTCAATCAGTAATTTCATTCCTTCGCGAAACAAAGCATGATCATCAACGAGTATAATTTTCTCCATATTTGAATGGTTTATGTTTATCGTAACTACTAGAGCATAGTTACATCGTATCTCTTATTCTTTAAATAAATTTACTTCAGAATACTCAACTAACGGAAGTTTTAGATAGGTTTTCATGCCCCTTCCCGAACTTGAATCAATATTCAACTCACCTCTCATCTGTTGCACCCGGTTTTGAATATTCATTAGTCCGAGGCCATCGCCTCTTTGAGCCACCTCGTGCCAGTTGAACCCTACGCCATTGTCTGCATAGACAAAGATAATTATTTTATTAGCTTTATCAAAATCAAATTGAATCTCTATCTGAGTTGCGCGTGCGTAGGTGAGGGTATTTTTTATCAGTTCGGTGGTAATTCGGTACAATGCCATTTCTGTAACCCTACTAAACCGCTCGTCACTGTTGTAATTAAAATGAATTTTTATCTTTTGAGTATCATTTATCAGCTCCGTAAAATGCAGCAGGGCATTTACAAAACCGGTCTTCATCAATAATTGCGAGCTTAGCCCGCGAGCCAATTCACGGGTAGACTGTATGGCACTTTCTATACTTTCATTGCCTTTTAGGGTAATGATTTTGATCTTTTCTACGTCATCTGTTTCCGATAACCATTGAAAGTATAACTTGATGATGGAGAGCAGTGGCCCCATCCCGTCGTGCAGTTCGCTCGAAAAGCTATTTCGTTCACGCTCCTCCACCTCTATAGCTACCTGCAACAATTTATTCTCCGCTTCCACCTTTTCGGTAATGTCTCTATTCGAAACCCGTATTCCAAGAGATTTGCCATTCACTATTATACTTCGGCATATATGACCTATCCAACGTATTTGACCGTCTTTTCTTTTAATTCTAAAGTTGAGCTCAGTAATGTTTTCGTTCGTTGGCTGAACAGATATGTTCTTCTTATGGTTTTGCCAACTGACACTATCGTTGTCGTAAACAATATTATCTAATAACGACGGATCGTGCATAAACTCTTGGACGGTGTAACCGGTAATTCTTTCAACTGACGGCGACATGTAGATAATTTCATCTTCCTGACTTTTCCAGTATTCCCAGTTGTAAGTAAAGTCGGCTATGGTTCTAAACTTTTCTTCGGTAAGTTGAAGCGATGCATTGAGTTCCTCCAGTTCTCGGGTACGTTCGGCAATCCGTTTCTCCAAGTCTTCATTCAGTTCATTCAGTTCTTGTTCCAAACGTTTTCGGTGCGAAATATCGGTGTGTATCCCCGACATAATAAGGGGTTTACCATCGAGAGTCCTCTCGGTAATACTGGCTCGTTGGTGCATCCACACCCAATGTCCATCTTTATGCCTTACCCGGCATTCATATTCGTAATAAGGCAAGTTATTTTCCAAATATCGGGTATATGCATCAAAAGTTGTATCTACATCATCGGGGTGTACAATGCCCCTCCAACCTGGCGGAACAGTTTCTTTAAGCGCTATTCCCAGCTCAGCATAGGTATAGCCAATCATTTTGGGATACACCTGATTGTAGGTCAATTCGCCAGTCTCTACATGTATATCTACAATTCCTACATGCACTGCCTCTACAATATCGTCGAGCTTTAATCGGGTGGCAACTAACGCTTCTTCAGTCAACTTCCTTTCGGTTATGTCATAGAGCAAACCCGTCCAGATGATGTCACCACCGGTAAGTACCCGTGGACGCGATTCTAAACGCACCCATACCTCTTTACGATGCACCTCTATGCGTCCCTGCCAGTTGAATGGCGTCAGGTTTTTATTTGCATCTTCATTTTTTTTAACAAAGTCGGCTTTATCATCGGCGCATATCAAGTCGACAATAAGGTACGGATTGTCTTCAAACTCCTGTCGGGTCACTCCCAGTATTTCACAAAACCGATCATTTGCCAGTTTCATGGCATAGGGAGGATTCTCGGAATCATGCCAGGCATTGTTGCTCCACTCTTTTAATGGGAATGCTTGAATCCGATAAATCCCTACGGGTTGGTTATTGATGATATCTTGATAGGCTTCATACTCCTGCATGACTGCTCCATTCGAAACCCGAAGCTCTTCGTTCTCGTTTTCCAATAAAGTCTTATTTTCAAGCAGCTCCCGTATAAGGTGTCGGCTCTCAGACTCCGGTGTATCCATGTCGGGTAACGTTGATCTTGATTGCAGAAATACCTCGGCTTCTTTTCTTAGTTTTGAAGATGCAGTGTCCATCATATTATCCATACTTGTGCGGTTATTGAATAGAACTAAGCAACAAAGATAATTCATCTCCTTTACGTTAAACGAATTTTAAGCCATAATTCTTGCAATTCCTATCCTAAGAGTAGTACATAGGGGTTTATTTTGGAAGATATTGATAATGTCTAAAACAAAAATACTCCTCTTGCACCTGTCGGCACAAGGGGAGTATTCGGTCTTATTCGGATACTTAGTGTTAGTTGCGAGCAGCATTTAGCCTGTGGTAATAGATATACGACACGGCCAAAACGCCCAAAAATACCAATGGGAAAAAGGTTTGTCCGCTTATACCGTCTACAGCTCCGTGACTTGTCGTAGCAAAAATAAAGTCGAAGGCAAAACCGGATTAGCTTGTCCACATTACTTAATAGCACGTCACTCCTTATAATCAAAATATTGGTGCGATAGTCGGATAGTTTGCAGTGAGCTAAGTGGATAATTCCCATTCGGCAGACTTCAAATTTCTACCAAATTATTTTTAATAGCGAACAGCACAAGATTGATGGTGTCGTGGGTATTTGTTTTTCGAAACAACAATGAGCGACGGGCTTCCACCGCCTTTACAGTTCTGAAAATCTTTTCTGCAATTTGAGAAACCGTAAGACCCTGGCAAAGATACCGAAGCACCTCCATTTCATTATCCGTAAACTTATGATCAAGCTTAACAGGGAGCCTAGGCACTATTTGTGACTCCCTATTTACATTGACTACAATCTGACGCAACAATTCGTTGGAGAAAAAACAGTCGCCACCAATAAGTGTTTTAATGGCTCTTTCGAGGTCTTTTTTGCCGACGGTTTTCACCACAAAACCCATGGCTCCGGTATTTACCATTTCAAAGTAATTGGCACTTTCGCTTAACATGGTAAGCACCAATATTTTTATATTAGGTTGAATTATTTTCGCTTGCCGTATTGCTTCAAGACCACCCAGAACCGGCATCAGAATATCCATGATTACTAAGTCTGGAGTATGTACGGCCAGTAAATCCATAAATTCTTTTCCATTTTCAGCTTCAGCTATCACCACACCTATCCCCTCAGTCTCAATAAGCAGCTTCAGCCCTTCACGAAATAAAGCATGATCATCAACAAGTATAAT
>Ga0302215_10002341_pt1 | contig 13070 bp, 14 predicted proteins | sample II_Fen_N3_1_FD_194580 | JGI IMG/M metagenome (GOLD analysis project Ga0302215, IMG submission 194580) | Peat permafrost microbial communities from Stordalen Mire near Abisko, Sweden - II_Fen_N3_1 | ecosystem: Environmental > Terrestrial > Soil > Wetlands > Permafrost | place: Sweden: Abisko... | reverse complement strand
GTCTGCACAACAACTGATAAAAATAAAGGATAAGACTGCAAGTGTCACAATAATTCTTTTCATTCTAACTATTTATTGTTTTTTATTTTACAAGATTTCCTATATCTATAAAAGTTAGTTTCCAATTGATTAACAAATAAATAACAACCTAAAATACTTATATAATTTCAATCTTTTATACAACGAATAGGTAATAAACTTTCTTTTCTATCGTTTTTATTTATATTAATCATAGGAGATAATGAAGCGGAATATGCATTACAAAATCCATACGAATTATCTGTTCCAAAATCTTGACATTCAGTTGATGACCACCATTCTGTACTATATTTACCTAAACTTATTTCACCAGAATTGTAATTCATATATCCGTTTGGAGCACCATTAAAACCTGAAGAGTTTGTTCCATTAAGATTAACAACACTTTTTTTTATATATTCTCCTCTAACACGTCTAGTGTCTTTACAAACATTACAGGGTACTTTTCTTCTATATTGACTATTCCAGTTTACACAATTTGGACAAGTAATATTTTTATAATATCCTCCAACAGTTGCAATACCCCAACCATTTGTTGTTTTCATTTTTTTCTCTGCACTTTCTCCAAGATAATCAAATAATACTTGCCATTCTAACATTGAAGGAATATGCCAACCTGTTGGAGCTAATTCTTTGTTGTTATTTACAGCAAACCAATCATAACACATAATATTATTGCTACTCATACTTAAATAGCACCAATGTCCACTAGTGTCGTGTTCATAGCCAATGTTTGTATTTGTATATTGAGAAATTGATTCTCCATTTCTAAAATGAGTCGTTCGAAGATCTTCAGTCATCCAAATCTGATTTCCAATTTTGACCGATTTGTAGGTATTTCCATCAAAATCTTTACATTCATTAATCGATTTAGTAACAATTGATGCAGAATAACTCCTTTGTGAATTATTATTTGTAACATAAGAACTCTCAATATTATCTACTTTTCCATTAGTAGAATTTCCACTAATTGTTTGTCCTACTTTTTCAGTGTCACTATTTGTCAACGAGTTGGGTTCAGTTCCATTATAAATGCCTTCAATATCTTTAGCAGTTAACTCTCTATTATATACGCAAATGTCGTCATAAATAACTTTCTTTTGATTGTTATCATTTATAAACAAGCCATTCCAGGGAGTTGTCGATTGAGACATATTATTAAAGCTTTTAATCAATACATTGTCTAAATAAATCTTAGCAATGCCTTGTTTATAGGTAAAAACAATATTATACCATTGATTAGTCTTAAAAGTATTTGGTGGTAAATAAAATCTTCCAATTCCTTCATCTGCTGACATTCCTATACCACAATATGCCGAACCATTATCCCAAGTATGAAACAAAAACTTCCCCCATGCTCCAATAGTATTTGTGTAAGTGCTAGATATGACTTTAAAATTTGCCCAAATTGAAATAGAAAAGTCATTTGTTACCTTTGGGAACAATGTTGTATTAATAAATATCGAATTAGCATCACTGAAAAAATAGGCTTTGTTGATATTCCCAAATCTATCATTTGTTAGAGTTGAACTGCTTATTGATCCATTGTTGCCATTCCCACTTTCATCATTTGCATTCCCGTTAAAAGGATACCATGCAACCAGACCATTTTTAGGAATATAAGATGGAATATTTTGTCCATTAACTGAGGTGATTAAAATAAAAAACACAAGAATAGACAAAGTTATTTTTTTCATAATTATAAAATTTAATTAATTGATTTCATTCAAATAAATCCTTAGTTGATTAGCTTTCTATTTTATCACTAAAGTATTTGTATAACAAAACGTCAAAACTTGACGTAAATGTTGACAAAAGCACAAATATATTAAATTTTCTTTGTTGACGCATAAGTCAATGAGAAAAATATGTTGAAAGAACAGGAAATTATAATTTTAGTTGGAAACAATATCCGTAAAATCCGCAAAGAGAAAGGGATAACACAGGAACAACTAGCTTATGATTGTTCATTTGAAAAATCAACTATAAGTAGGATTGAAGCAGGTCGGGCAAACCTAACCTTAAAGACAATGATAAAATTAAGTCAATCGCTGGGGGTTGAAATGAAAGATTTGGTGGATATATTACAAAAGGACTAACTGAACAGGAAGTCCTTTTTTGTTGATTGTGTTTCGGGGGGAAAAAATGATAATAACAACAACCTATTGTGTACTACAGCATAAAAAGAGTGATATTCTACCACTCTTTTATATGTCCGATTTGAACCGAATTTAATAATTAACTCTGTATATAGCTAATGTCCTTTTTCTGTCTTAGTTGAAGTGATTTATTTATCAAGACCCTTTACCATCGTAATATTTAATCCAATAACTTTTTTGATACTTTCCTTCCATTTAATTTTATTGTTGGTTGAAAGTTGACTGTAAATCAGTTTAATGTTTTCATCTGACTGTGATGATACAAGGTCATTCGCCCGTGTTATTGTTTCAACATCGTTATAACCATTCGTTTTAAGTCGTTTTAATAGAAAGTTAACCTTGCCTATCCAAATTGAATCAGTAACATAATGTTGAAGTTCTTCAACTAATTTTTCGACATTCAAATCTAACATTGGTTCGCATGATACACTTGTAGAGAATCCATTATCAAAGGCATATATTAAACATTGTTTCCTTTCTTCATAGTTTGGTGCATTTGGCTCCCAAAATTTGAGGATTTCTGAACTTGTTGAACCAATAGTAAATCGGAATAAGATTTTACTCTTGTATTCTGAGTATTTTTCACATATCCTTGTTATTACCTCCAAATATGGTTTTGTTACTATTAGAACTTCGTTATCTGATTCTAATAATTTCCCTAAGAATTCAACACTTAAAGAAAAGTTTTAAGGGGTCAGATCGTGGCTTGATGGAAACATAATTTGACCTTCAACTTTTTTAAATCGTTTGTTATATTTTGTCAGGTTTACTTCTTCTACCTTCCAATTCTCAGGTGTTTTACGTTTAAATCGAATTGCCATTTCCTTAGCATAACAGTATTTACAGTCATTTGAACAACCACTTATAAAATTTGCGTTACATACTGCCCATTCGGTAGTACCGAAAACTTGTTTATTATTTTTCATATATTGTGAACGGTTAACCTAAGCACCGAAAGGTTCAAAATTAATGGTTTATGCTGCTGGGGCTAATGGATAAAATTCTTTCACAATTTCTTCAGTGATTTCGGCACGTCTGCATGTTTGGTCGAAGTAGTTTTCTTCTTTTTCGACACCCCAATATAACCTGTTTAACAAAAGGGCGGAATCCATAGTATTTCCAACGCCGTTCCAACAATCCGCTACCAAATCACCCTCCTGCGTACATTCCAAAATAAGAACTGAAGTAAGATATATTGGAGCGGTTGAAGTGTGCTTTTTATCTCCTACCTGCACAAAGAAGGTTTCAGGATTAGCAACATTACCCTGTATTGCGTTTATACACTCTTGTTCAGAAAGTGTGTTTCGCAATTTTTTTAATTCAGATTGAACGTAATCACCACCCCTTGTTGTTTTACCATCTTTCGACTGATTAGTACAACCGTGACTAATCATATACTTTGCACCATCAGGTAAGGCGTTTTCATTATACAAATTTTCGTTTGTATAATAATTCACGGGGTCAAGAACGAATCTGTAAATGAATTCTATTCCGTTAACCATTTGTTTTACTTTGTAATTCATCGGCATTGGATTGTTTTTAATCCATACATAACGAGACACAAGGTAAAATCCTACTTTCTGCATTTCAACTACAAAATGTTCAAGAGAACACGCCAGTTCGCCATTTTTTAATCTGAAATCGTCAATGATTGCATAGACTGATCCATCGTCTTCCATTTCAGGGATATACCTTGCATAAGTTTCAGCAAGATATTTCCCATACTCTTCCCCTGTCATATTATGACCTGTATCAATCCCTAATTCATTCCCATTTAATCTTTTATCGCCGTATGGGGGCGAACCTATTAGACCCTTGATTTTCTTACCAAATTTGTTACCTAAATCAACAAACCTGTTATCGGCATTGACAATATGAGTGTGTTCCGTAGTGAATTCGTCATTTACACTTTGAACTTCAGTTTTGCTATCCTCGTGAGCTTTTTGACGAGATTCAATTTTTCCCAATTGCATCAATATTTTCTTAAATTCTGTGATGTTTTTCTCCCGTAACAAGTATGTTTCACCTATACGAAAGTCATCTTCGTCTTCGATGTTTAAGGTTTCGACAACATACTTTAATCGTGTAAAATCATACTTCCGATTACACAGTTTTACATACGTTTTGTCTGAAGAAAATTTTTCAGGGAACTGATCGATAATTTTCATAAGTGTGTTGGCTTGGTTGATATTGATACCTTCAAAATCAAACACACTATCTAATATTGACTCACCTTGACCAGCAAAGAATTTATCAAGAATAACCAAATCCTTTACTTGTTCTTTGTTAAGGTGAAGTTCATTGCCAATCTTTTCATAGCGGTTTCCTTTTACCCCACGTTTTGCAGGGTAAACTTCCAAACAATGACGGAATTCCATAACAAGTTCGTGTCCAGTTTTCAGGCGTTGTTTATTCAGGTCGATGATCAGATTCTTGATTTCTTTTTCGCCAGCTATGTCATAAACCATAACTTCAACTTCATAGTTACCAAATTCCAAAAGGATTTGTAACCGTTTGTATCCTGCTACAATCCAAAACCTGTCTTCTTCGTCAGGTATTGGAACTACAATGATTGGATAGATGGGTTGATTACCTGTTCTTTTTATAGAACTTACCAAATAGTCGGTTGCACAGTTTTGATACACTTGTGCGTAATACGGATGTTGAACTAAGTTGTCAACGGAAATTGTTTTTAATGTTTTCATAATGAATTTATTTTAAAATTTATATTTTATTTTTTGTATGTACAATTTTTTTGGGCGCAACAATTGAGCATAGGAAGGGCGTCCATACTTTCTATGGTTAATATTTTAAACTGTCCAAATCAATGTATGTACAAGAAATTTGGGCACGCCACATGGGCAAAAAAAAGAGGTTTGGACTATGTGTAGGATAGTTGTTCTAATAAAAGAACAAGAAATAGTGTTATGTACACATTGTATTGGTAAACCATAATATCAAATTTTTTATTCTTTATATTCACTGCGATAATTTTCCCACATAACCCGATCCAATTCCTTTTCAGCATCAATTTTAAGATGTTCAGGGATAAGACCATTTACATATACTTTTTCATCAGAACCAAGATTCTTTGAAAATCTACGGACTTTTTTACCATTATTGTCAATCCAATATGTACGGGCAATAACATATTTGATGCCCGAACGGGCGTGTAAATTATTCACATAACTAACTTCGTGATTAATTATCAACCGAAGTTTTGAAATTCTAATTTTATGAGCATTTATAAGATTGTATGAAGACATAAAAGATTGACTTTCAATTTTCATATCCCTAATTTGTCTAAATTCATTCTTAACTTTTTCAAGTTCGTCAAAAATGAATTTCTTGTCACCATACTTTTCAGGACTGTATGTAAATCCATCATCATTTAACCATTCCTCGAAGTTTTCGTCAGGAACAAGTTCAGGGCGAAGTAATAATAAAAGAGATTTCATAACCCCAGCAGACATTAATATAATTTCAGGTTGTACCATAATCGATTTCGATTTGTGTACAAAAATAATTGAACATAATGACATTACCAAATTTTCTTGTACATAACAGCGCGAATTTAATATGTATTAACCTTTTTGTTGAGTATTATGTATTTTACAAAAGGTTAAAGAAACTCATCTATAGTACTGACTATAAGCGTTGTAATTTGGAATTTCCATTTATTTTATGTATATTTAAAAACACAGGGTCGGTAAAAATAATAACAATAAATAAATTCAAAGTAGTATTGGTCTCGACCCACCCAATATGAAATGGACAATTATAATAAAAAAAATGAGTGATATAAGATTTTTATTTTACGTCAATTGGCGTGAACAAATTGAATTGCTGGATGATTCTGAAGTCAGAAGATTTATCAATAATTTATGCAATTATGTTGAAGGGAATGAACCTGAGTTAGAAACAAAAGCAGACAAATTAGTTTGGAATGGTGTACTACCTGCCTTGGAAGTTAATATGAAAAAGTACAATGCAAAGGTTGAATCCAATCGGATTAATGGAAGATTGGGTGGAGCTCCCGTTGGGAATCAAAATGCTAGAAGAACGGAAACAACCCAAAACAACCCAAACAACCCGATAATAGATAATAGTAACATGATAATTGATAATAGTAAACTGGATAATGATAACGGTGAACAGGTAATAGATAACAATGAATTGAAAAGTGATAACTGTCAAGAATCAATAGTTGATAGTAAGCTGGAAAATGAAAACAGAATTATTGAAGTTGTTTCTGAAAATAATATTAAAAATGAAATTGAATTGATTGAAGATCTTAAAACTTTGCAAAACTTAAATGGCGAATATTATGGTAACAGTTATAGAATAGAAAAGCAAATAAAAAGTTCTACCCAAAGAGGGCAGTATATTTTTGATCAAATTAAAAATGAAAATTATGAAAATATACTTGAACAATTTGAACCAGTAATTCAGCAGAAAATTAAAATACTAGCAACAGAGTATTATCAAAATATGGATATTTTATTATTAATTCAAAAAAAGCTGGAACCATATTATTCTAATGAGGATGAATAGAAATTGCACCAGTCATTCCAGTTTAAATAAAACTTCAAAGGCGAAGCCAATGTATCTTCAACTGATATTACTTGCACCAGCAAGACTGGTGCAAGTCCTGGGTGAAAATAATAAACCCCAACTGTGGAGTCGAAGACGAAATGTGACTGGAACAAACACTGGATACCAAAGAGCCCACCCCCAGTTGCGCTGACCCCCTCCCCCAAACATACAGGAAGGTTAAACATTGCTGGCGATGGTTTATTTTGCGCTGGCAATGAGATAATTACTTTGTTGGATAAACTGTCGTATCAACAGAAATAGTCTTAAATTCAAACTTAAAAATAGGGATTTGAAATGTGTGAGTTCAGTGGGACTTGACACCGATGTTTTATAAGAGATAAAAAGTCAGTTGTATAAATTAAAAAAAATAAACATTTCGATAATGATGTGAAAAATAGTCATTATCTTTGGATTTTCATTTAATAGGGTTCAACAACCAACCCGTTGATAAATCGGTTTCTCTTAATAACGATCTTTCATTCTATTTTTATATATGAGTATAAGACAGCTATATAGAAAAATAAACAGTAAAGATAAAAGTAATAGATGCCCAGTTAACTGTGTATCTCCAATTTGAACTAAGTATATACATGTGCTATTTGGCAAGTGTAGAAAAAAAGGAAGACACTCTTTATATACAAAACAACTGATTATCATGAACGCTAAAAAAGAAGAACTAATCCAATTCCTCGAAGATAATGTATTATATCCCGCTGAAAACAACCCTAACGCAGATATAATAATCAAAAGAAAAATTAGAGCAACAAGAATGAGATTAAACAATCAAACAAGTGCTGATAAAGTTGAAGAGTTTTTTTGGAATGCAATGGCAACTGATAATGGAATAGACACTTATACAAGAATATCAAGAATTGGCGCATCTACTTTTGAAGATGTTAGGCTTGAATTCAAAAGACTGTGTGGTAGGGTGTAGTTTATTCAATTTATTTCTAAATGATATTATAAAACAATTCTGATTAATAACATATCGTAATCCCCCAAAATTGTATGCTAATAGTAACTTTAAAACCAAATGGATTTTCATCCAACAATCCAATTATTGCTAAAGATTTTGACATAAATCCGGCTAACACTATTGTCAAAGTTATATGTAAACCACCGTATCAAATTGAAATGAATGAACTTATGAACAATGTTTGTAACCACATTAATTCATTTGTTGATTTTGAGATTCTGACGAATCATGTGGTTTTAAATCAATCAACAGAACTAGATTCAAATACGGGAAAACAGAAAATTATTGAAATTGATTTCCAGATATATTGGTGAGCAAATAAAGAATAGGCATGGACAAGAAAGTCAGAACAAAGATTCCACAACTAGCTAAATTAAAAGCCAATCTTCAAAAAGAGATTGGTTCGATTTGTCCTTTTTGCGACAATGAAGAAGTTGGACATTTTGAAATTCATCACATTGACGAGAATCCGTCAAACAATGAAATTGGTAATTTACTGTTGCTTTGTCCGACTTGTCACTCAAAAATAACAAAAGGGGATATTGGGGAAATTGATGTTTATAAAAAGAAGATTTCTCTTATATCAAACCCTGTTTCCTCCAAACCAACATCAACAAAATCTGTACACTTCAACGAAAAAGTAGAGAATGCTTTTGTTGGTGATAATAACTATATTTCTATTCAGCAAACGAAAAAAACTGTAAAACAGAAATATCCAGAAGGTTGTATCGGTTATGACACAAATAAAGGAAATTATATTAGTCACTTAATAAAACGATATAACGAATATAAGGAGTATGAAGTAGGCAAAGGGCAAGTTAATTATGCCTTATTTTCCGCACATTTGAAAAAAACATATAAAATCGGACCGACAAGAACTCTATACAATCTTCAAATCGAAAAGTTTGACGAACTTGTAAATTACATTCAATCAAGAATTGACAGAACAATGCTTGCGAAAGTCAAAGGGAAAGGACATAAAAACTATTCAACTTATGAAGAATATATTGACGGCCCCAAATGAAACACCTAGCCCACAACACGCTCAGTCGTAGAGGTAAGCAGAAAGAATAAAAGAGAAGAAAGACGACTTATTTCGTTTCGTTTTGCGACTCGAAATCTGAAAAATAATCTATTCCGAAAATTTCTAAAGTTAGTTTATATCTCCTTTAGGACTTTAACTGATAGTTCTTCTGACACAAACAGAAACAGAATAAGGTATTGAAATTGGAGAAATAGAAACTAAATAACATATCATTATGGCACTTTTCACAATCCTGTATAACATTTGTATTACTTTGCTGCTTGTCATGGTGACTACTATTAGAATGAAGAAAACAGCCAAATACAGAAGATTAAAAAAACAGACTGTTAGTTTCTTCATTTTGGTAAAAGAAGAATTTGAAATTACTGACGATGACTTTACAAGACAATTATGGGATGACAATGAACGCCTTGAAAAAGAAGTGAAAGTATTAAAAAAAGAATTTAGCAAATTAAGTTTATTTGCTTTAATAATGGTGATTATATTATTTATTCCATATTATTTAAAACAGAAATTAAAGAAAGATGAAAATGATATTTTAACGACTAAAACTGAAAGTTCACGAAAAAATGAAATTTTAAAACTAAACGACGACTGAAACTACGAACGGCCTAACCACTAACACGTGCTCGGTCATTATGCCCTATTCAAAAAAAAGGAAAGAAATAATAGTTTGATAAAACAGCACTGAAACACAATATTATATGAATGAAGTTTTCATAAAAGGAACAGCTTTTGGTTTTAGTAATAAAGAGTTTAATGAAGACCCTGAACTTTTTTCTTCAATATTAATCTCTGTTATTCAAACATGGATATTTAAAACTTATGATACCCAAGATAACCTTAAGATTGAGACTGACGAAGAAACAGGAAGAGAATACGGAAGAATTAAAGCAGCATATTATGCGTTAGAAAATGATATTCATAATCTAGCTATAAATAATCATTTACTTAGTCGATTAATTAGTAATAACGACCTTGATAAAGGTCTCAAATTGTTATATATAAGTCTTTTAGTTGAGAACTACATAATTAATTTACGGAGTATATATGATTCGACTTCTCTTTTTCCAAGACTTCTTGTAGATTCTAAAGATTTCAAAAAACTTCCTAATGGCAAGAATTCTAATTCTTTAAATAGTCTTATAAAAAACATAAAGAAAACTGTCGATACTATTAACCAATTATATCCACCATCAATAAACAAAATAATATTGGATTGTGAATCTGATCTAGATAACATAAGGACAATTAGAGATGCTATTATTCATAAAGGAAAAGAACCAATAATAGAAATTACAAATAATCAAATTTATTTCAGAATTCCACAAAAACCTCCATATGGAAAAGAAAATAGTTTACCAGATATTCTTTCTATTGGGAACGACAATAATTATCCATTAAAAAAATATCTAAGAGTTCTAACAATTAGACTAATAAATTACATGGAACAACTAGGGAATACCATTGGTCAAGAATTTTATAATAAAGATAACAATTATAGAGTTGAACTAACTGCTCTGGTTGGAATATGTATGAAAGATTTCATTGAATTTTTGAATACCTAAAATTAACGGTAATAATTAAAGGAAAATAAAATAAGTAAACAGCATTAAGAAATAACACATGTTCGTTATGTGCTTTATTGAAAAAAGAAACATTACTGATACATTATCAAAATGACATCGGAAGAAATTAGAGAAATCGCAATTGAAAGCTCAAAAGTCTATTATGATTATTTGGACAAGAACGAGAAAGGAATACAAGAAGTTGAAGTATTCGAAATTTCTTATCCTGCCAGTCGTGATCTCATTTTAAGACTAAGACTTTCTGCAAAGTTATTCGATACCGAAGCTATCTTCTTTAAAAACTCCAAAAAGAATAAAAAATATAACATAGGTGATGTGAAAATCATTGAGTATGACAAAGACAAGAACACTCTACTCATCAAGCCTACTGAAACCGTTAAGTCAGATTTTTATAACCTCCAAAATACTGATCTAAAAGTAATATCCGATTTGAAATTTTTGATTCAAAGAGTAAAAACTTGGTATGAATTAAATGGAGCTAATATTCATTTACCTAATGTTTCATCTAAACTGAATAAGTCATTCGACAAAATCAAATACTTTTCAGAAAAAGAATTTCAACCATCAGAGAATCAAAAGGAATCACTGAAAAACATTTTTACAAATCCCTTTTCATATATATGGGGAGCACCTGGTACTGGTAAAACTCAATTTGTGCTTTCTTATGCTGTAATGCAGTACATCATCAACAAAGATAAAATAGCAATCCTAGCACCTACCAACAACTCAATAGAACAAGTATTGCGTGGTGTTATAAAAATGACAGATAAAGCAGGAATTGAACGAAAAAATATTATACGACTTGGGACACCTTCTAAACTGTTTGCTGAAGAATTTCCAGAAGTCTGCGAGGAAAAAGGTATTCAGAAAAATCTAGACGAAATTGATAAACAAATAGATATTCTTGAAAGGATTATAGTTTATGAACATGCAATATCTCAACTAAAAAAAATAGAAGACAGTTTAGTCCTATTTGACAATTTTCCAGTACTAATAGAAAACATGAACTTTGAGAAAATTAAATATGACAAAGAGTTAGAAATAAGAAAAAGAAAAGAGATTGATATAAATTATGCAAATGAGGAATTAAATAGAATTCAAGTCAAAAAAGCTAAAGAACTAGTTAAACTAAATTCATTTGAAAACAAATTTAAAAAGTTATTCTCTGCAAAATCAACAATAACGGATGCAGATATAATTAAAATTGAAGAACTTATAAAAAACAATCAAAAAGAACTTGAATTTCTTCAATACCAGTTTTCGGAAATTAATAGTTCAGTTTCTGAAAAGAAAGATAATTGGAAGAAAATTGAAACTAAATTTATAGCTAACATAGAAAGTGTTAAATTGATATTTGGAGAAAATCCAACTATAGCCCAAATCGTTCAAAACATAAATATCGATAATTGGAAGAATAAAAAGACTCAAATTAAAGAGTTCATTCTTAAAGAAAAAGAATTAAAGGAAATTGATAATCATTTGTTTACAGATTATTTGGAGACACCAATTCAACAGCTTCAGTCTGAATTGACTCAATATTTGATAGTGCGCGAAAAATTAGCGATATCTTCTACAGAAGAACGATTAAAGACTATTAAAGTAATTGCATGTACTCTTGATGGCTATATTGGAAAATATGCAGAGAGCAAATTAAATGTTGAACACATTTTCTTAGATGAAGCAGGTTATGCAAATATAATTAAAGCGCTTACGCTATTCAATAACAATGTTCCCATTTCTTTTTTAGGAGACCATATGCAATTACCTCCTGTTTGCGAGATTAACGACTCGGAAATTCAAAATGACGAGGCTTTCAGAAACATGTTCCTATGGTCTCAATCATCAATTTATCTTGATTCAATTTTCCAAAACAATAGAGATGTTTGCCTAAACCAATATCTTCAAAATAATGCAATAAGTCAAACGGTTTTAGTAAAGACATCATTAACATCAACTTATCGGTTTGGTAACAATTTAGCAAAGATTTTAGCAAGCCATGTTTATCACGGCGATTTTAATTCTTCTAATCCTCTTGGCGAAACTAAAATACTTTTTATAAATGCCCCTAAAATTGAAGGTCGTAATAGTCGGATTTCCATAAATGAAGTCGAGGCAATTCAGAAAACAGTTGAAAGTCTAAAAAACCAGAATAAAAATGATTTTATAATTTTGACACCATACAAGAAACAGATAAGACTTTTAAATAATCACTTACCACAAGAAAGAAATGAATTAAAAATTCTAACTGTACATGGGTCACAAGGGAGAGAATGGGAAACAGTTATTTTTAGCGTTGTTGATACAGCAGACAAATGGTTTGTAGACTCAAAAATCATCAAATCAAAAGGTCTAAATCTAGTAAATACAGCTGTAAGTAGAGCAAAGAAAAAACTTATAATAGTTTGCGATATAGATTATTGGATGAATCAAAACGGACAACTTATTACTGACCTTCTAAAAAATGGAACAGAAATTCAAAAATAGAAATATCGAACATGATGCTCGCTTCAGTCGTTAGTTAACTATCTGAATATATACCATAAACAACAATGAATAAATCTAGTAGACATCATTATATTCCGCAATTCTTTATAAAAAACTTTACTGATGACGATGGTTTTTTATTTGTTTATAACAAGATTGAGAATAGAATAAGTAATAGAAAA
>Ga0302215_10002339_pt1 | contig 13076 bp, 8 predicted proteins | sample II_Fen_N3_1_FD_194580 | JGI IMG/M metagenome (GOLD analysis project Ga0302215, IMG submission 194580) | Peat permafrost microbial communities from Stordalen Mire near Abisko, Sweden - II_Fen_N3_1 | ecosystem: Environmental > Terrestrial > Soil > Wetlands > Permafrost | place: Sweden: Abisko... | reverse complement strand
TCATTGTTGTCATCCCCACGAACTGAATTGTATCTGGAGCCGAAAAAAACCGGATTTTTGGGCTCACTGCACCAATATGATCATTTGATTCAAATTTTCTGACTAATGGTTCAAGGAAACCACGATCAACGATAGTATCATTATTAAGTAACAGAACATATTTACCTTTTGCTTTGATAATTCCTATGTTGTTGGCACCAGCAAACCCTAGGTTTTGACGATTTTCAATGAGATCAATTGATGGAAATCTATCCTTTAACGTTTTGGGATTACAATTGGGAGAAGCATTATCTACAACAATAGTCTCAATATTAGGATAAGTAATATTCATCAGAGATTTCAACATATCGGCTGTCACTTCAAGCTGACCATAAACGACAGTTATTATTGTGACTAAAGGGTAATTCTTGTTTTCCATATTGGGTGTAATATTCAAGCATGTTTTAAGGTTTATCCCCGTTTGGCTCTTTCCCAGTTTACCGATTGTGAGCCTTTTAGGTAACGTTTAAAACCTAAAAATACGGACAGGTTCATGATGAAAAAATAGTAAGGAACAAATAGAATTTTAATTTTGATTGATTTGTTCTCTAAATACCAACCGAATAAGGCTGCAGTATAAAAGAGTATTTGCAACCATAAAAGTATTGTATAAAACCCGGATTTAGAAAATCCTTCATTAATGGCCAGGATCAAACCTATAGGCAACAGCAGTAAAAGGGAGAGTGGCGCAAGCGTCCATCGCAAGACCCGGTGAGAAATGTATTGGAATGAAAGTGTCCCAAATTTGAAGATGTTGAGCAACGATCGAAGCCTGATTACTGATTGAATTCCTCCGGCGGAAATTCGGATTTTGCGTTTCAATTCCTCCTTGACATTTGCCGATGCCGTTTCAATGGCGTAAGCATCGGGATCGTATTGGATAGTATAACCTTTTTGAGCAACTCTTAATGATATAATGAAGTCATCAAGTAAGGTGTCTGGTTCAACTTCCTGATAAAGTTTGGTTCTGATGGCAAATAATTCACCTGCAGCACCTACTACCGAGTAGAGTTCTGCATCCCATTTTTTAAGTTTGGACTCATATTTCCAGTACAAGCCTTCACCCGCACCGGCAGCACCATCTTTTTCCTTATTGAAAATTCTTTTTTCACCTGATACACAGCCGACTTTTGGATCACTGAACAGCTTTACAATTCTCCGAACAGATTCGCGGCCTAGCATTGTATTGGCATCGCAAAAAACAACAATTGGTGTTTTGACGAACTTCATTCCCCTGTTCATTGCACCGATTTTTCCGTTACGTTGTGGCAGATGATGTACTTCAATTCCTTCGTACTTTGACAATGCTTCAGGCGTTCCATCATCCGAACCATCGGTTACCCAGACCAGATGGAGTTTATTTGCCGGATATTCCAGTTCGCGTGAGTTTTTTATTTTCTCGGCTATAAAATCTTTTTCATTATAGGCTGCAATAAACAAAGTTACATCTGGTTCATATTCAACCGAGTTTTGTCCTTTTTTTGACAAACCAAATATCCGCTTGATTTTGATCAGGATATAAAGCAGTATTCCATAGCCGATGTATGCGTAAAATACAATAAAAATCAAACTCCAGAATAAAATTTTAAGTGTAAGCATTTCGTTATTAGATATATCAGATATTTTTTATGTCAAAATATGTTAAGCTTTAATTCGGTTAATTACCTTTGGCGCATTATGATAATTCCGACCTAAAAACAGCATTCGGGTTATACCGAACCGGTCAAGAATTTTTTCGGCAATTATCGGTAAACACATTCCTGCTGCTAATGAAAATCCGAAAATTATCCAATTGGAATTAATACCTAATTTCTCAATAATGATTCGGCCTCCAGCAGTTCCAAACGCATGAAATAAGAAGATGGAATAGGCAAAACCTCCTACCCAGATTAACCAATTCACTTTCCATCGTAGCCGAAACAATAATATGGTTCCAATCAGCCCGATAAACAATCCAATCCCTCCATTTTTGCGAATACTATATTCAATGACTTTGTACCAGGCCAATTGTTGAATAATCACACCTAATATCAAAATGATTATCAGTGCTGTTATAAACGTTTTATTGCTAAAAAAATCTTTGAACCGCATTATTCCGATTCCCATTATAAAAAATGGTAACAAATACATTGCTCCTTTATAGCTAAAATAGTTAAGGGTATCAGTAGGAATAACCTTATCTCTTAAAAGTAAAACGGCTAATGAAAGACAGAAAATTACAGCCCAATTGATGAATGTATCCATTTTATGAAATGAATCTATTACTGCGATTACAAGAAAAACAAGAAAAAGAGAAGGCAAATACCAAAACAGGGTATAAGGAAAGACGAGAATTTTCCAGATATCGGACAAATCTCCTTTTTTATTTGTGCCGGGAACTAAATATTGAAGGATAAAATAAGCTGCCCCGACGAAGATCATGGGAAGGATGATTCGTATGACTTTTTTTCCTACGAAGTCCTTGATTTTTTCAGTTGTAATTGGATGTAGCGCATATACCCAGCCCGATATTACTGTAAATAAAGGCATTTGAAGGCATTCTATAAAAGAATAATAAACGTGACGAAGGAAAGAATCATCAGCAACCTGCATGCCACCATCAGGTCCGGATCCGATTACATGACCCATGACTACCAAAATAATGGCAACTCCTCTGAGGGTTTCAACGGACAGGTCTTTTTCTCTTTTCTGTTCCATGTTATTTGAAATGGATAGTCTATATATGATTATAATACAGTGAACTAGTCGTTGAGTGCCAATCTATTTGGCACCCGTTTTTTCCCATTTTCCAGTCTCATGATTGAATTGTTTAATGACTTTGCACGGATTTCCTACCGCTACGGAAAATGATGGAATGTTCTTTGTTACCACACTCCCGGCGCCAATTTGGGTTCGTTTCCCAATAGTAACACCAGCAGTAACCACAGAATTTGCACCGATATGGACTTCTTCTTCAATTATAACAGGTTTAACATCAAGTGACTGAGAACTTGAATTTTTTGTTCCGTCCTGATACCCATGATTAAATCCACTTATAAATACATGCTGACCAAGTCCCGAACCATCTCCCAATTTCACAGGACCAATAATCACAGATCCGATGCCTACCCGTGCATTGTTCCCGATAATGACATCGCCTGATCCATTATTGATTACCGTAAAATCTTCTATTGTGGCATTCCTTCCAACTTCGAATTTATTATATGGAAATACGTCAATACGTGATCTTCCGCGAATCAAAGAACCTTTGCCTTTTTTATGAATAAAAGGATTAAGCAGATGCCTGACCCACCATCTGGGTCGTGGATTTCGTTTGGGTGTTAATATCCATAGAATAAAATCTTTAAGTTTCTGATTCGATTTTATTTTTTCGCGCAGACTCATATAATTGTCTTTAATTTGTGTTTTATTGAACCGTTCAAGTATCTGTTATTCTGGTTTTGTCATTTTCTCGATGCACTTGTAAATCTCTCGAACATTATTTTTCCACGTGTGTTCACTGGCAAATTGCCGGCGCTGCTGCTCTTTTTCAACAGAATTATCTAATAAAGCTTTCTCTATCAGATCTATATAATCCTGATGCGTAGTAGCAAGATAGGTGTGATCCTTGAAATACTCCATTGCTTCGGTAGCGGTAGCAACCGTTGGCTTCCCCATTGCAAGATACTCGTCTATTTTCCGTGGATAGTTTCCGATTGTTGCATCATTGACTAATTGCGGATTAATACAAACATCGAAACCTTTGATATACCCTGGCAGCAATGAAGAATCGCGGGAACCTAAAAACCTGATATTTGATATTGTGTGTAGATCTGACATTTTAAATGCCTCATCTTCCGGTCCAACAAGGACGATGTTCCAATTCGGTCGCTTACGGGCGGTGTTAGCAATCAGAGGGATATCAAGTCTTCGTCCCGACAAAGCTCCCACATATCCGACTATGGGTTTTTGAATTGAACTCAGATCTTCAGCAACATCTATTTGATTTTCAATATCATTAAATATTGAGGTGTCACATCCTTGTCCGATCATATATGAATGAGGATTAAACTGAAGTCCATATTTTGTGTAAAGTGTTGAATTATTAACAACTACATCTGACTTTCGGATTAGTTCAGGTTCAAGCCTAACTCCATGCCGGCGCCAATACGGGTTTTTTGTCAGGTAATCGCGCATATAATACACATATACTGCAGGCTTTAGTAATTCTTTTATATAAAACCCGGTAAACATCGAACTGTCATTAAATAGGATAAAGTCTTTAAAATCAAGCCGTTTAATTGCTGATTGTATGGCATCTGCAAATAGGCGGTTATTCCGTTTATTCAACAGATCATAAATCCAGTTATTGCTGATCCAGTTAATCGATTCGGTTAATCCTATGGGGTATAAGTTCCAAAACCCTTTTTGAAGCTCGACCAGATCTGGCTCAAGCCCTTTGTTAATCCTGATCCGTTTCATTGTTTTCGGATTATCCTTATCACGTAATCTGGTAATTCTATCGAGTGGTGAATTTACATAAAGGACGCGATTGTGTTTGGCAAATTCTGTGGCGATGTCTTTACAATTACTGCCGATTTCGGTATCCCAGGGTTGAATTCCAATGACTATTATATCGCGATTTTGGATCATATATTTTGATTTATAATCATTTATCTAAGGTACTACCGATTTGTTCATATATTTCAAGAACATCTTTAGCCATTGCTTTCCACGAAAATTTTGCAGATTGTAGCAACCCTTTTTCAACTAACTGGGTTCTTAATGTTGGATTGCTGGTAATTTGAATCAGGGCATCTGTGATTTCTTCTGGTTTAAAAGGATCAATTATAAATGCCGCTGATCCGGCAACTTCGGGCATCGAGGATGTATTGGAAGTAATCACCGGAACGCCACATGCCATTGCTTCAAGCATGGGTATTCCGAAACTTTCGCGTAATGAAGGATAGAGAAAAACCTGGCATTGGCTGTAAATCGCTGGTAAATCGGTATTTATTACATATCCTGTTAATGATATGCTGTTGATCAGTGATTTATTATCAATCTCAATGAGCAATTTTTCAAGTTCTGTCCGATCGTAGTCCAACATTACCAACTGCATGTCGCTTTCTGTCTTTTTAAGATAATCTGAGAACGCTTTTAACGTTCCTTTTGTATTTTTTTTGGGATCGGTATTGCCAAGGAAAAAAAGATAATGCTCCGGAAGTTTGTATTTTGTTCTGACACGTTGCAATTCCAATTTATCTGTAACAGGTTTAAAGTGTTCACTGACTCCGTTATAGACGGCGGCTAGTCTTTTATCTCCCTCTATTCCGAAAAACTGGCCAATTCTATTTTTTTCGAAATGGGATACCGTTATTATTTTGCTGCTTTTTTTTACGATTGATGGAATCACCAAACGACGATAGATATTTCCCATTTTTTGATATAATGTACTGCTACCTTTTAAAATTTTCAGGTAACTGCTTTCCATGTAGATAATATCGTGAAGTGTAACTATCAAAGGTATTTGGGTATTTACGGGAGCAGTATTACTGGTACAGTGAAGAAGCTGGCAACCTTCTTGTCTGGCAGCACGAGGTAACGAAAACTGTTCCCATAACGGGTAAAAACCGCCCTTTAATTTAACAATCTTAAAATTAGCTGTTTGCTTTAAAACTTTATCATCACTATCTGGTTTGATGAAAATGACGTATTCGTTCTTATGATCGATCTCCTGAAGGTTACGGATCAATTCAAGCGCGACCATATCCATCCCGTGCTTCTTATTTCTATAAATGCGTTGTCCTTCGATACCGATTTTCATTGTAACGCGATTTTATTTATTTTTTGTTATTGAGAGTTTGAAGTCCTTAAATGTAAGCAGCGGTTCATATTATATGGCGCATCAATGCCCATTTTTCAATTCCACTTCTTACCTGATTAATAGTTAAAGGTTTACTGATATAATCGTCCATTCCTGTTGCAAGACATTTTTCTTTGTCGGTTTTAAGTGCATTTGCGGTCATGGCAACAATCAATGGCCTATCGTCTCCCCACCGGGCTATGATTTGCTGTGTCGCCTCTATGCCATCCATTTCAGGCATTTGGATGTCCATAAAGACAATATCAAAACTCATCCGGTTAATGGCATCGATAACTTCATAGCCATTGGCAGCAATTTGAATTGAATATCCTAACATTTCGAACAATTTTGATATCAATTTCTGATTGATCGCATTGTCCTCAGCTACAAGTATCTTCAAAGGATATAGATCATTTATTTTCAATGGTTGTTTAGGCTGGTTAGTATTATGAGCTTCCTTTATTCGATTACCGGAAAATAAATCTGAAACGTATGAAATTAATTGAGAGTGTTTTAATGGTTTATTGATACGGACAATAAAATTGCGATCGATAGTTGATCCCAATTCAGTTAAGGAAGGATAGGTCATCAGAATTAAAGGACGATCTACGTATTCCTTATTTTTTTTAATTTCGGATGCTAACAGGCTGCTATCCATATCCGGAAGATCACCATCGATTAAAATAAGCTCAACGTCTTTTCTCTCATTGATAATATTTAAGGCTACCTTGGCTGAATCTACAGACAAAACGTTCATCTCTAAATCTTTAAAAAGAGAGTTCAGAATTTCTCTGCTTGTTTGATTTCCATCAATAATTAAAATAGCTTTGTCCTTCAGGACTTTGGGATGAGGGAAAGAAATGCTAATTTGCTCATCGTTCCTTTGGTAAATAGTTTTAATCGTAAAAATAAACTCGGATCCATGATTTAACTTGCTTTTTGCCCTGATATCTCCATTCATGAGTTTGACTAATTTTGAGCAGATAGCCAAACCCAGTCCAGTTCCTCCGTATTTTCTTGTTGTTGAAGCGTCTACCTGGCTAAATGGTTTAAAAAGCCGGTCTATTTTTTCTTCGGGAATTCCGATACCAGTATCTTTAATCGAAAATTCCAGAATTGCTTCATCTCCTTGCAATTCAATCTGCCGAACATTAATCACAACCTCACCATAGGTAGTAAATTTAAGTGCATTACCTGTAAGGTTTACCAATATTTGTCTCAAACGGGTTAGATCACCTGTGATTTTTTGTGGAATGACAGGATCGACCTGAAAAAATAAACCAATCCTCTTTTCGAATGCAGCAGTTGACATCAAGTCCAGCACGTCTTCAATTGCCATCTTTAGGTTAAAACTGTGTTCTTCGAGCGTCATTTTGCCTGATTCAATTTTTGAAAAATCAAGAATGTCGTTAATCAGATTAAGCAATAATTCACCGCTAGTCTTGATTGTTTCGGCGTAATCGCGCTGATCGAAAGTTAATGGCGTTTGCATCAGAAGGCTGGTCATTCCAATGATGCCATTCATTGGTGTTCGGATCTCATGACTCATGGTTGCTAAAAATTCGGATTTCGATTTTGTGGCATATTCAGCAATATGCCGGGCATTTGTGATTTCATTTTCAATAATTCTTTTGGAAATACTTCCTCCCAAACTTCCGGCGAGCGCTTGAAGGATGGATAATTCATTGGTGGACCATTCAATACCAATTGAGCAGTCATCAAAACCCACCATGCCCCAAAGCTGATCATTTACAAAGATAGGTGCCGCGATAATTGAAATTATATCTTCACTTTCAAGTATTTTACGTTCGTTTTCAGGGAAATCTTTACTTAATCCCGAAACTGTCTTTCCGGCAGACAGCAGATTATACCAACGGGGAAAATTTGAACTGTACGGCATTTTTTGTAGTTCCTGATTATCAATTTGAGGAACAATCCCTTTAGCCGTCCATTCGAATCGCTGACTGAAGAATGATTCTCCGGTGGATTCATCATTTTCAAAAATATATACCCGGTCGACGCCAGCTGCAATCCCGATTGTTTCAAGTGCCTTTTGAATGGCTTGATTATGATCCGGAAGAGTCAGCAAATAGTTCATTGCCTGGGCTGTTCCACTTAATATCTGACTCTGGCGCAGTAAATCTCTTTCATTATGTTTCTTTTGAGAGATGTCGCGGTAAATCCATAGAATTCCAAAATTTTTCTTCTCACGATCTTCGATGGGTATAAAATCGCGTTCGAGCGAAGTCCCATCTTTCATAATTAGTTCATGGTTTGTATTAATCTGTTTGATAGTCAATGTGTTATTGATATCCTGAATGAAAGTCTCTGGATTCTTAAATAATTCTTTTACAGCTTCGGCTGCATCTTCGCAGTTGCCACCAATTAGCTGTTCCGGGGAAACAGGTAATGCAAATAAATCACAGAAACGTTGGTTTACCAAAACAACTTTTCGTTGTTCATCCTCAACCATTACTCCTGCCTGCAGACTCGAAATAAGCGATCTAAATCTTAAATTTGTAATTTGAAGTGCATCTTGTTGTTCTTTCCGCTCAGTGATGTCTTCAGCCATCCCTAAAAACCCGGTAACCTCGCCATATTCACCCCGAAGTGGGGATACTGTCAGTGAAATCGAAAATTTGCTACCATCTTTACGAATACATGTATATTCATTACTTTCGATGCTGGTGTTTTGTAAGTCTTTGTTATTTTGAATATTGCAATGTCCAAAATAGCAAAGACTTTGGTTTGGATTATATAGCGTACGGAAATCAATTTCCTCTGGGTCGTGAAATAGGAGAGGGGTCGATACTCCAATCACCTCTTCGTCTGAATACCCCAGCATTCTGCTGGCTGCGAGATTGAAAGATTGAATTATTCCATTCAGATCAGTTGAAATAATGGCGATAGCTGAGCTATTGAGAATTGCCTTTTGAAAATCAGTTGTCTTAATTAACTCATGTTCAGTTTCTTTTTCTTTTGTGATCTCTTTTTGAACTGAAATGAAGTTTTCTAACTGTCCGTTTGAATTAAAAACAGGCTGGATCTGAAGTTTTACCCAATATTTTTTGCCCGATTTCGAATAATTGATAAGATCAACTTCAAGAGGATTATAGTTTTTTATGGCATCTGAAAGTAAAGCAATTGATTTTGGATCGGTTTCGTCACCTTGCAAAAAATCTCCTGGTGTTTTGCCTTTTACTTCGTCAAGTGTGTATTCAGTCATTTTAGTAAATGCATCATTCACCCATTCAATTTTCCCTGTTTTATTGGTTATAATTACCGTATTTCCTGTTTCTTTGGCAATAAGTGCCATCTTCTTTAATTCATTTTCAAGGTTCTTCTGATCCGTAATTTCTCTTCCATGCAGATTTATGTATCCTGCATTTTCAACCGGAATAAACATTATTGAGTAGAGCTTTTTCCCTGCTTTGATCTCACGTATAACAGATTTTTCAATTTTTAATGATTCGTTAAAACCTTCAAGAAATTCGCCGGTTACAAGACCCCCAATTTTCAGGTTGTGAGTTTTAAGAATTTCTGCACTGGCATCGTTGGAATTGGCATAAAGCAGTATCCTATCCTTACTGATTCTCATTACCGGATTAATTGTTTCGGAAGTAAACCGTGACAGGTTTTCTATTTCTTTATTCGCCGATTTTATCAGGTTTATATTCAGTATGTTGCCATAGAGTGCACCTGCCATATTGCAAATAAATGACAGGATAGCAATATCCTCCTCATTATACGCATTTGGTTTAGGATCTACAATTCCGAAAGCACCAACCACCTGATCGCCATTCATAACCGGTAGAAACAAACGTGATCTTACAACAAAGGATCGCTCACTTGACATCGTAAGGTCATTGGTATCTAATAAAGTATCAGGAATATAAATCATTTTCTTTGTCCGATAGACAATTCCAGGGTGACGTTCCATTGCACTCTTTTCAGCTAATTTCCTTTCGGCCTCGTTAAATCCTTTGGCATAAAGAAGCCTTAAAAGATTTTCTGATGGATCGTAAAGATAAAGTCCTGTGTACTCAACGATAAATATATCCTCCAATATTCCTTCAATAGATTGCACCATCTCTTCCAGAGAACCTATTTTTGAAAAGGATGTAGCAAAAATATCAAGTCTTTTAATTACCTGTATGTAAGTATTTTGCATGTGCTAATACATGTTATAGGCGTTAATGGCTTCTTTGACGCATTCTTCATCTTGTCTGTAATGTCCGCCGCTGATGCCAATCGTGCCGATGACATCATTTCCATCGATAACCGGTGATCCACCGCCAAGGAGAATGAAATCTTTGAGCTGCTGAACACCATGAAATAAGATAGGATCATCTTTGATAATAGAGTACCAGCTTTCTCCGCTTGGTATTCCCATACTTATAGCAGTAATAGCCTTTTCCCTTGAAGCATGCACCGTTACAAGCGAAGAGTTATCCATTCTGAAAAATGCCTTAAAAACTGCACTCTCATCTACAAACGTGATCGCAATCGCTATTTTTAATTCCTCCGCTTTTTGAATTGCAGCAGCAGCCATAACCATACAACCATCTAAACTTAAGCTCTTTTTGGTGAGATTTTTCATGTCTAAGATAAGTTCGTAATTTTTTTAGCTTCTGCCATAAAATATAGTTATATATTTAAGGATTAATTATTTAATAGCTATTTTAAATTAAATAAGTTTGGGAAAAGATATTAAAGAACGAATTCCCGGTAGAATTTTCTGTTCGGAATTGCCCTCTACTATAAACCAATTTCCGAAGAATATGTTCAAAAAATTATGCTTTTGAATACTTATTCCATAAGATTAATAATTCTTTATCAAGACTTGCTAGACATATTCAGCATCAAGTTAAAACTACTTTTATTTTTCTATTCTTATCACACAGATGTAATATATAATGATTCGTTTTCCTTATTAAATATCCGAATGCAAATTCACAGGAAACAAACTTAACTGATAGTCGGGAATTGCTTGTCTCCCCATATTTTGATCACCTTAATTAAATCGTCAATCCTCATCGGTTTAGAAATATAATCGTCCATGCCAGCTTCCAGACATTTTTCTTTATCGCCCTGCATTGCATTGGCTGTCATTGCAATGATGATTGGCCGGTCTTCTTTCCAATGCTGCATGATGATGTCGGTTGCCTCAAATCCATTCATTTCAGGCATTTGAATATCCATGAAGATTAAATCGTAGTTCTTTCGTTTGAGCGCTTCCAATGCTTCAAGACCATTTGCTGCAATATCCGCTTTGTAGCCTAATATTTCAAAAACATTACGGATTAGTTTCTGATTGATCTGGTTATCTTCAGCAATTAAAATCTGGAACGGATACCTCTTTGAAATTTCATTTAATTTTTCGTAATTTGTTGGCTCAATTACTGTTTGCGCCTTAGCTGGAGTCATCACTCTGAGTAAAATATCTGCAAGCAGCGAATGTTTGATTGGTTTATTTACATAGAATGAAAATAATTTTTTTAATTCGTCAGATTCTTTGTTAAAACCCACCGAGGTCAGCATGATTAATGGCAATGTTGCTTTATTGAACTGTGTCCGTATTTCACGCGCCAACATAATTCCATCCATTTGAGGCATTTGCATGTCAAGAATCCCAACATCAAAATGGTGATTCTGAAGCAAGATAAGGGCTTCTTCACCTGACTCAGCAGCTGTTGCCTTTATTCCCCAGTATTCACATTGTAATGTCAGTATCTTACGGTTGGTCGCATTATCATCAACGATCAGAATCGATTTTCCTGGAAGACTTCGAAGCGTTTTGTCGACATGATTGAGTTCTTCGGCAGGGGTTGTATTGCGAGTTTGAATTGTGAAATGAAAATTAGACCCTTTCTCTTCTTCGCTGACTACCCATATTTTACCATGCATCAACTTAACAAGACTTGAGGTGATGGCCAGTCCGAGACCAGTTCCACCATATTTTCTTGTTGTAGAGGCATCAACCTGAGTGAAAGGCGAAAATAGTGAACTAATTTTATTAGCTGGAATACCAATTCCCGTATCTTTTACCGAGAATTCAAGCACAACATTTCCTTCAGACTGTGAGGCTAAAGAAACATAAATCAAAATATCCCCTTTCTCAGTGAATTTTATTGCATTACTGACCAGGTTAACGATGATTTGGCGTAACCTGAAACCATCGCCGAAAATATACTGATGCACATCCGGATCGATGAAATAAATGATATCAAGATGTTTTTCAAGTGCTTTGGGAGCCATAAGATCAAGAACATCTTCAATGCAAAGACGTAAATCGAACGAATTCTCTTCCAATTCCATATGTCCTGATTCAATTTTAGAAAAATCAAGGATTTCATTAATAATGTTCATGAGACTTTCGCCGGAAGTTTCAATGGTATTGACATAATCTCGCTGGGTTGGGGTGAGTTCAGAGAGAAGCAACAGACTCGTCATGCCGATAACACCGTTCATCGGCGTCCGAATTTCGTGAGACATCGAAGCAAGAAACTCAGATTTGGCACGGTCAGCCGATTTGGCAAGTTCCATTGCTTCCTTTAATTCCTCCTGCGACTGTTGTCTTCGGATTGCTCCTCCAATGTTACTTGCCAGCATGCTTAAAACTGTCTCTTCAGCAGCACTCCAGGTATGATCATGCGTGCAGTCTGCAAATCCCACAAATCCCCAGAAATGGTTTTTTTTGCGATCAGTAACCGGTTCGATCAGTATTGATTTTATTAGTTGGCAGTCTATTAATGGTTTTAAATCTGGTGTCAATTAATCCGAAAGTCCCTTTATTGTATGGCCTTCCATCAGGGATGTATACCATTTATCTTCCTGAGAAGCGGAAATTTCTTCACACTTTTTTGAATCAATTTTATCCCTTAATACTGGTTTGATATATTCATATACCCGCCTTATCTTTCTATCATCTGATGGATTATCCGTTACATTTTTATAGATGAAAATCCGGTCTAATGCCGACGGAGTGCTTATCGCATTAAGCGCTTCATGAATTGCAGAATCAAAATCTTCATTGGTCAAGAGATAATTCGACGCAAGGGCCATCCCATGAAGAACACTCCGTTGTTTAATTAATTCGGACTGAACCAGGTTTATTTCGATGTTCTCCCTTTCCAGTTCTAGTTTCTGTTGGTTAAATATTGATATCAGGCGGGCAATCTGGCTGAACTCA
>Ga0302215_10002337_pt1 | contig 13078 bp, 10 predicted proteins | sample II_Fen_N3_1_FD_194580 | JGI IMG/M metagenome (GOLD analysis project Ga0302215, IMG submission 194580) | Peat permafrost microbial communities from Stordalen Mire near Abisko, Sweden - II_Fen_N3_1 | ecosystem: Environmental > Terrestrial > Soil > Wetlands > Permafrost | place: Sweden: Abisko... | reverse complement strand
CATTGCCAGCTTCATCGCCGTTGCCGTTGCTGGCAGCGGCATCGAGCTTTTCGCGCAAGGTGTCCAGCAGCGTCGGACCGATATTGCCAGCCACGGCCACCGTTTTTCCGGCGCGCTCGACCAACTGGCCGGTCAGCGAGGTGACGGTGGTTTTGCCGTTGGTGCCGGTGATCGCGATGACTTTGGGCGCGTAGCCCTGCGTGGCTTTCAGATCAAGCAGCGCATCGGCGAACAGGCTGAGTTCATTGCCGCAGGCGATGCCCTGCGCCTGCGCTGCGCCAACCACGCCCGCCACCGACGCGGGCGACAGGCCGGGGCTTTTCAGCACCAGGTCAAAACCGGCCTGATCCAGCAGTGCCGCATCCATGTTCGACGTGACAAACTGCGCGCCCGGCACCTCGCCTCGCAGACGCGCCAGTTGCGGCGGCGCGCTGCGGGTGTCGGCCACCGTGACCTGCGCGCCGCAGCGGGCACACCAGCGCGCCAGCGCCAGGCCGGAAGCGCCCAGGCCCAGAATCAAGATGTTTTTTTGCGCCAGGTTTTTCATCGCAGTTTCAGGGTTGACAGGCCGACCAGACACAGCAGCATGGTGATGATCCAGAAGCGCACCACGACCTGCGTTTCTTTCCAGCCGCATTTTTCAAAATGATGGTGCAGTGGCGCCATTTTCAGCAGGCGTCGGCCTTGGCCGAAACGCTTTTTGGTGTATTTGAACCAGCTCACCTGCAGCATCACCGACAGTGCTTCCACGACAAAAATGCCGCCCATGATGGCCAGCACGATTTCCTGGCGCACGATGACGGCCACCGTGCCCAACGCCGCGCCCAGCGCCAGCGCGCCCACGTCACCCATGAAAACCTGGGCCGGATGCGTGTTGAACCACAAAAACGCCAGCCCGGAACCGGCAATCGCCATGCAGAAAATCAGCAACTCGCCCGAGCCGGGAATGTGCGGGAAAAACAGATACTTTGAATACACCGAGCTGCCCGTGACATAGGCAAAAATGCCCAACGACGTGCCCACCATGATGACCGGCATGATGGCTAGGCCGTCGAGCCCGTCGGTCAGGTTCACGGCATTGCTGGCGCCGACGATCACCAGGTAGGTCAGGATGACAAAGCCGAACACACCCAGCGGGTAGCTGACGGCCTTCATGAAAGGTAGCAGCAGGCCGGCCTTGGGCGGCAGGTTCACATCAAAGCCCGAGCGCACCCAGTTCATGAACAATTCGAGCACGCGCAGGTTGGAGCTTTCCGAAATGCTGAACACCAGGTACAGCGCCGCCAGCAGCCCGATGACGGACTGCCAGATGTATTTCTCGCGCGAGGGCATGCCTTCCGGGTCTTTGTTGACCACTTTGCGCCAGTCATCGACCCAGCCGATAGCGCCAAAGCTCAGCGTCACCGCCAGCACAATCCAGACAAAGCGGTTCGACAGGTCAGACCACAGCAGCGTCGAAATCGCAATGGCCAGCAAAATCAGCACGCCGCCCATCGTTGGCGTGCCGCTTTTGCTCAAATGGGTTTGCATCGCGTATTCGCGGATCGGCTGGCCGATTTTCAGCGCAATCAGGCGGCGAATCACGAATGGGCCCGCGATCAGGCCGATCAGCAACGCGGTCAGCGCGGCCATGACGGCGCGCAGGGTCAGGTACTGAAATGCCCTGAGAAAACCCAGTTCAGGCGAGAGGGTCTGGAGCCACAGGGTCAGGCTAAGCAGCATGAAACGCTTTCATCGGTGAAGTTGGTGTCGAATCGCTGGCCGCCAGCGCGGCCTGAACCACGCGCTCCATCTTCATGAAGCGCGAGCCCTTAACCAGCAAGCTGGCGACGTGGGGCAGTTCGAGCGCCACAGCGGCCAGCAGTTCCGCCATGTCATTGAAATGGCGCGCCGAACCAAAAGCGCCAGCCGCCGCACGCGACTGCTCGCCCAGCGTAAATAGCTGCTCAATGCCCACTGCAGCGGCATAGCGGCCCGCCTCGGCGTGAAACTGCGGCCCCTGGTCGCCGACCTCGCCCATGTCGCCGATCACCAGCAGGCGCGGGCCGGGCAACTCGGCGAGCACGTCAATGGCGGCGCGCATCGAGTCGGGGTTGGCATTGTAGGTGTCATCGATCAGCGTCACGGCGCGACCACCCAGCGTCAGCGAAACGGCACGCGAGCGGCCCTTGACCGGCGCAAAGCTGGACAAGCCCGCCGCAATCGCCGCCAGCGGCACGCCAGCGGCGAGCGCGCAGGCGGTGGCTGCGAGCGAATTTTTGACGTTGTGGCGCCCGGCAATGTGCAGCGAAAAATCGAGCGGCCCAGCGGGCGTGTGCGCCGCCACCTGCCAGCCTTGGCCGTTCCACTGCGCTTGGGCGGTGACATCGGCGGGGCCGGACAGCGCAAATGTCAGCGTCCGGCGGCTGCCGCTCAAGGTGCGCCAGAGCGGCGTGAAATCGTCGTCGGCCGGGAACACGGCCACGCCATCAGCGGGCAGCGCCGACAGCACGCTGCCGTTTTCCTCGGCCACGGCCTGCACCGTTTGCATGAATTCGAGGTGTTCGCGCTGGGCGTTGTTGACCAGCGCCACCGTGGGCCGAGCCACGTCGGCCAGGTAGGCGATTTCGCCGGGATGGTTCATGCCCAGCTCGACGACACCGATGTCATGCGCGGCGCGCAACCGTAAGAGCGTCAGCGGCACGCCGATGTCGTTGTTCAAATTGCCTTCGGTGGCGAAAGCGGCATCCGGTTTCCAGGCGCACAAAATCGCCGCAATCATCTGGGTGACGGTGGTTTTTCCGTTGCTGCCGGTCACGGCAATCAAAGGCAGGCCAAACTGCGAACGCCAGCCCGCCGCCAATTGGCCCAGCGCCAGCCGCGAATCAGCCACTTCCAGGCCCGGCAGGCCCGCCGCGTTCAGACCGCGCTCGGCGATGGCCGCGACCGCGCCCTGCGCCCCGGCCTGCGGCAGGAAATCGTGCGCGTCAAAACGCTCGCCCCTGAGCGCGACAAACAGGTCGCCCGGCTGCAGGCTGCGGCTATCGGTGTGTACGCGGGCCACGGCCAGCGCGCCATCACCAACCAGCCGGGCGGCAGGCAGCCAGTCCAGCGCTTGCTGCAAATTCATCATGCGCCAGCTCCTGTCGGGTTCACCGCCACCAGCAGATCGAGGGCGGCCTGGGCCTGCGCCCGGTCGGAAAAAGGATGTTTCACGCCGTTGATGTCCTGATAATTTTCATGGCCCTTGCCTGCCAACAGCACCACGTCCTGGGGCTGCGACTGGCTAATCGCCTGGGCAATTGCCACCGCCCGGTCGGGCACAACCTGCGCCACATCGGGGCGGCTCAGGCCGGGCAGCATCTGGGCGAGGATGGACAAAGGATTTTCGCTGCGCGGGTTGTCGCTGGTCAACATCAGCTGATCGGCGTTCTTTTCGGCAGCGGCTGCCATCAGCGGGCGCTTGCTGGCGTCGCGGTCGCCGCCGCAGCCGAACACGCAGCGCAACTGGCCGCCGCGCGCCAGCGCCACCGGCCTGAGCGCGGTGAGGACTTTTTCCAGCGCGTCCGGCGTGTGCGCGTAGTCGATCACGACCAGCGGCTGGCCTGGGACAGCAATCATTTCGGCGCGGCCCGGCACCGGCTGCAGTCCGACGCAAGCGCCCACCGCCTCGGCCAGCGACACGCCCAAAGCGCGCATGGCGGCGATCACGCCCAGCAAATTGGACACGTTGTACTGGCCGACCAAGCCGGTCGTCAAAGAGTGACTTTCCGCGCCTTCCAGCACGTCAAAACTCAAGCCCTGCGCGCCGTGAACGATGGCGCTGGCCCGCAACCGCGCAGGCTGTTCGCAGGAAACCGTCCAGAGATCGAGATTTTTACCGGCCAGCGCGGCGCTCAGTTCAACACCTTTGGCATCGTCGATGTTGATGACCGCCGCTTTCAGGCCGGGCCAGGCAAACAGCGCGGCCTTGGCCTGCCAGTAGTCCTGCATCGAGGCGTGGTAGTCGAGGTGATCCTGCGTGAAATTGGTGAATACCGCCACGTCGATGTGCAGCGATTCCAGCCGCCGCTCTTGCAGCCCAATCGACGACGCTTCGATGGCGCAGGCGCTAAAGCCTTCGTCCACAAAACGCCGCAGTTGCTGCTGCAGCAACACCGGGTCGGGCGTGGTCAGGCCGTTGGCAACCATCGTGCCCGGCTCGCCAATGCCCAGCGTGCCAATCACGCCGCAGCGGCGCGCCAGCCGGTCCAGCGCCTGCGCCAGCCACCAGGCGGTGGAGGTTTTGCCGTTCGTGCCGGTCACAGCCACCATTTGTAGCGCCCGGCTGGGCGCGCCGAAATACGCGGCGGCAATCGGCCCGGTGTCGGCTTTGAGAACGCTGTAAGTGGCAATGCGCTCGTCGGCAAAGCCGTAAGCCTGCGCGCCCTCGCGCTCAATCAAGCAGGCGCTGGCACCAGCGGCCAGCGCCGACGCGACAAACCTGCGGCCATCCGTGGCCGCGCCCGGCCAAGCGATAAAACCGTCGCCGGGGCCAATCTGGCGACTGTCAGCGCACAGCGTGCGGCTCACGCGGGCCTGGAGCCAGCGGGCCGCTTCTTCAGGGCTGCAAAGTTGCTGCATTAAAACGATTCCTCCACCGTCTGGGTGATGATTTCCGGCTTGACGCTGATGTCGGGCTGCACGCCCATCATGCGCAGCGTCTGCTGCACCACTTCGCTGAACACCGGCGCGGCGGCAATGCCGCCGAAATACTTGCCATCGCCCGGCTCGTCAATCATCACGGCGACGATGATGCGCGGCGACTCTATCGGTGCCATGCCGGTAAACCAGGCGCGGTATTTGTTGCTGGCGTAGCCCTTGCCAACCTGCTTGTGCGCCGTGCCCGACTTGCCGCCAACCGAATAACCGACGGTTTGCGCCAGCGGGCCCGTGCCGCCCGGCGAAGCCGCCATCTGCAGCATGCGCCGTATCGCGTGGGCATTTTCGGCAGAAAACACCTTGACGCCGACGGCTGGCTCGTGGCTCTTGAGCATGGTCACTGGGATGATTTCCCCGTCGTGGGCAAACGCGGTGTAGGAGTGCGCCATCTGAAACAGCGAGGCCGACAGCCCGTAGCCGTAAGCCATGGTGGCCTGCTCGACCGGGCGCCAGGTTTTCCAGGGCCGCAACCGACCGCTGACGGCGCCCGGAAACTGAATTTTTGGTTTTTGGCCGTAGCCCAGCGCAACATAGGTGTCCCACATCTCGTGCGGCGTCATCTTTTGCGCAATCTTCAGCGCGCCGACGTTGCTCGATTTTTGAATCACGCCCTCGACGGTCAGTGTGCCGTAGTTGTGCGTGTCGTTGATCGTGAAGCCTCCGATGCTGTAGCGCCCTGGGCTGGTCGAAATCAGGGTTTGTGGCTTGACACGGCCTGCTTCGAGCGCCATCGCCACGGTAATCGGCTTCATCGTCGAGCCGGGCTCGAAGGTGTCGGTCAGGGCGCGGTTGCGCAGCTGCTCGCCGGTCAGGTTCTGGCGCTTGTCGGGCACGTAGCTGGGGTAATTGGCCAGCGCCAGCACTTCGCCGGTGATGCTGTCGAGCACGACCACGCTACCCGCCCTGGCCTTGCGCGCAATCACCGCATCGCGCAGCTTTTGGTAGGCGACAAACTGCACCTTGCTGTCAATGCTCAGCTGAATGTCGCGGCCCTCGACTGGCGGCACCTGCTCGCCAATGCCTTCGACGACGCGGCCCAGCCGGTCCTTGATGACGCGCCGAGTGCCCGCCTTGCCCGCCAGCTCCTTCTCAAAAGCCAGCTCAATGCCTTCCTGGCCGATGTCTTCAACATTGGTGAAACCGACGACATGGGCGCTGGTTTCACCCTCGGGGTATTTGCGCCTGTACTCGCGGCGCTGGTAGATGCCGGGAATGTCCAGCTCGTGAATCTTGCGCGCCACCGGCTCTTCAAGCTGGCGCTTGATCCAGACAAAATTGCGGTCATCGTCGAGCTTTTTTTTCAGCTCTGCCAGCGGCATTTCGAGCAGCCGGGCCAGCTTGGCCAGCTGGGTGGGCGTGGCGTCAACATCTTCGGGAATCGCCCAGATGCTCGAAGCGGGCACGCTGGAGGCCAGAATCAGGCCGTTGCGATCCAGAATGCGACCCCGGTTGGCGGGCAGCGCCAGCGTCCGGGCAAACCGGACCTCGCCCTGGCGCTGAAAAAAATCATTGGCGTAAATCTGGATGTAGGCGGCGCGCGCCGCCAGCGCGGCAAAAATCAGCGCAAAACCAGCCACGATGAACTTGCTGCGCCAGACCGGGGTCTTGCTCGCCAGCAGCGGGCTAGACGTATAGAGAACGCTCCTACTCATGCGCCGCCTTTGGCGCGCTCGCCGCCGCCGCTGCGCGGTAATGCACGTACTGGGTGATGGCTGGCGTGGCGGTACGCATCTGCAGGCGCTCCTGGGCCAGACTTTCAATCTTCAGCGGCGTGGCTTGGGCGCGCTTGTCCACTTGTAGGCGCTCGTTTTCAGTGGCGATTTTGTGGCTTTGGGCGCTGGCTTTTTCAAGCTCAACATAAAGACGGCGCGACTCGTACTGGGTGTGAACCAGATACAGCGCGCTGGCCAACACAGCCAGCAGCAGCAGCAGATTCAGGCGCGCCATGAGCCGCCTTCTGCAATCCTTTGCGCAACTGTGGCAGCCCAAAAGCGCCCGCCAAACATCATGCGGCGTCTCCAGTCCGCTCGGCTACCCGCATCACGGCGCTGCGCGAGCGCGGGTTGCCTTCGACTTCTTCTTCGCTGGGCTTGATGCGGCCGAGCGCCTTCAGCGCCATGACCTTGGGCGCAGCAAAAGGCGCGCGCCGGTCAAACACCTCGCGCGAATGGGCGGCAATAAACTGCTTGACAATGCGGTCTTCGAGCGAATGAAAGCTGATCACCACTAGGCGCCCGCCCGGTGCCAGCACCTTCAGCGAGGCAGCCAGCGCCTGCTGCAGCTCTTCGAGTTCGGCATTGATAAAAATCCGAAGAGCCTGAAAAGTGCGTGTGGCGGGGTCTTTGCCCGGCTCACGGGTTTTGACCGCACTAGCCACGACCTCGGCCAGCTCGGCGGTAGTTTGAAGCGGCCCGCGCTCCTGTCGGCGCCGATCAATCGCTTTGGCAACCAGCCCAGCAAACCGCTCCTCACCGTAATCACGAATCACCTCGGTCATGGCTTCGATGGAGGCATCGGCCAGCCAGTCGGCCACGCTTTGGCCGCGCGTGGTGTCCATGCGCATATCCAGCGGGCCGTCGCCGCGAAAGGAAAAACCCCGCGCCGGGTTGTCGATCTGCGGCGAGCTGATGCCCAGATCCATCAAAATACCGTCCGCGCTCGCAGGGGCCAACTGGCCCAGATGCATAAAGCCTTCGTGCCGGATGGAAAACCGCGCATCGGCAATCGACTGCGCCTCGGCAATCGCCTCCGGGTCTTTGTCGAAGGCCGTCAGGCGCCCGAGCGGCGAGAGCTGCGACAGCAGCAGGCGTGAGTGTCCGCCGCGACCAAAAGTCGCGTCGATGTAGTGCCCGTTCGGGTTGAGCTGAAGCGCCGCGATGGCTTCGTTCAACAAGACGGTGCGGTGTGTCCATATTCCCTTCACCAACTTCTTTCAAAATAATTAATCTCTTAATTGAACGCCAAGGCTCATGCACAAGCCAGAAAAAAGCGAAATTTGGCATTCAACGTAATAAATGCCACACTTCGTAACAACTCGACTTCCTTCAAATAACACAGCTCACCGCCCTGCTTGCCACTGTAGCAGGCCAAGCCTACATGGCCTGACGCTGAAACAAATTCTTTCCACGAAATCAATCACTTAGCGACCTCAATGACAGCCATCTTCTGCGAATCATGACCGTTCAATTAACCGGCAAACTCAGTCAGCGCAGTGCCTTAAACCGCCTACAAAGCGGTGCAGTGCAGGGGAATTCATCTTTCCGGCTTGCGCATGACTGGTTGGCAAAAAAAAACCGGGCCTCGGCCCGATGTTACTTCGTGTCACCCACTCAGCACAGATCATGAAACAGAAAATTGCTATTAAAATTATAGCATTTTGCAGTATAAAAACAAACCATCTCATGCACACGTTTGTTTTTACAGCGACCTGAAACAAGTATCTAGGCCCATTTTTGCCAGCACGCTTAATCAACGCGAACGATGACCCTCGCATATTCCGTGATACCAATCACATTGAAGAAAGCGGCCACCAGCCGGTTGACTTCCGAGAACTTGACTTGGCGGTGCTCGGCCTGACTGGCGGATACCCAATTCAGCAGCATGCCAGCAGCCGAAAAATCAATGCGGATCAATTTAGTGCAAGAAATCTGCACCAAGCTGGCTCCGGCAAGCCTGGCTTCCAGCGTGTCCAGCACGTCAATCGCATCGCCCTGAATATGACCGGACAGCTCAATCGACAAGAGAGGCTGGCCTATTTGTGAGTTCTGCGACCCTAGCAAAACATCATCCCCCATGATCATCGAGGGAAGGTTGGAAGAAACGGCCTCGCCGACGATAGGCGCGCTTTCCTCCGCATTACCATCGGCATTGATCACGGTGCAAGTGCAACGTGCGCGCTCCCAAGCAGGCGGGGACACTTCGTAGGAAACGCAAAAATCCAGCGCAGCGAGCTCAAAATCATCGGGCTGATTCATGATACGCAGCATCTGCAGACGCAACAGCCACCAGTTCTGGTCGATGCCACGCTCGCCTGAAGGGGTAGCGGCCAGTAACACCTGTTGCAGTTGCCCCGCACCCTGGAACTGCAGTTGCACCGGCTGGGCCACCCAGCTATCGAAGACCTTGAGTAGAGGCTCCAAGGCGGACACGTCGATGCTCTTGAGGTTTTTCCAGTCTAGACGCCAAGGCATGGCAGTGCGCGCCATTGCCGCGTTCAGGGCGGCGATGGTCTGCAAGCCCACGACAGACGGGCAGATCCAGTCGGTTGAGTGGCCCGCCTTTTCTTTGGGATTGCTCATCGCCTTCATCATGTCGGGCAGGCAAAACCATTGGGGGGCGGAACGGTCAAAGCGTTTGAGAAACTTCAACGCAGCAGTTTCAAACTTTTCCTGCTCTCCGGTGGCTCTGTACAGGTCAAACAGCGTCAGCCAAGTATCCATATGGTCGATACGCGGGGCGCCCGGCTCCAGCAGTGCCAGCAAACCCGCTTCAGCACCCGCATCGTCGCCATTGGCGAAAAGGATCGCCGCCTCTTCCAGCTCAGCATCATGCCCTGCCATCTCCTGAGCAAGCGACTGGAGCGCCGAAGATGCCGCTGGCATAAAAGGCGTCAGCCCGGACATCCCGCTGGCAGGAGCTTCGCTGCCCTGGCCCGACAACTCGCCTGCTGCAGTGGACTCAGCTCGCTTTTCCGCCGGACGCCTAGTCATGGGCTCCTGCACCAGCGCGGCTGCTTTGCGAGCGGCCAGAACGAGTGGGGATGGAAGCGTGGTCTGGAAGGCCTGCGACTTCACACTTGACATCGACCGCACTGGCGCCTGGGGGATAGGCCGTGTTGGCGGAGGCGCTGGCCGTGCGGGTGGCGCTGGTGGCCTTGTCAGTGCAGGCGCCGACAGCTCCGAGCCGTGCTTCATTACAGCCGGATTGACAGTGCTACCCGCCACCCCAGGCTCCTTTTTCCACCACTGCATCGACATCTGCGCCTCAATCTCATCGATCTTCTTCAGGGTGGAGGCGCGGTCATCAGGCGAAAGCATGCTGCTCTGAAAAAAAGACGGTCGGCCAGCATCAGGCTCCTTGCCCCGCCCCTCTGCCGCCTCGCGCTGGCGGATCGCGCGCAGCATGTCAAATTCGCGCTTGCGCACAAAATCATTGCGCCGCTTGCGCTCCATCATTTCCTTGAGGAGCTGCTTGTTCACCAAATCATCCTTGCCTGCCTGCGCGGCGTCCCCATCCGACCAGCTAGCGCTCGGATTACGCACGAATTTGACTAATTTGGACAGCAGACCTGATTTGGTATCGTCTTGAGACATGGCGGACCGATAAAAAGCGTTACGGGGCGAAAACTCGATTTATCAATCACCAAACATTTTTTGCTTGAGTTCGCGGCGCTGCTGGGCTTCAAGAGACAAGTTGGCCGTTGGCCGGGCAATCAGGCGCCCAACGCCGATAGGCTCGCCAGTTTCGTCGCAGTAGCCGTAATCACCCGAGTCAATGCTGGCAATCGACTGCTCGATCTTCTTGAGCAGCTTGCGCTCACGGTCGCGCGTGCGCAACTCCAGCGCGTGTTCTTCTTCGATGGTGGCACGGTCGGCTGGATCGGGCACGATGGCGGCGTCTTCGCGCAGATGCTCGGTGGTTTCACCGGCACTGTTGTGGATTTCCTGCTTGAGAACGGACAGCTTGTGCCGAAAGAAGGCCAACTGCACTTCGTTCATGTACTCATCGTCCGGCATCGACTTGATTTCCTCGTCGGTTAGCTGGTCCGCCGGTTTGCTTTTCCAGTTGTTGGCCAACTTGGGATCTTTCGGCGCGGCGGGCTGAATAGACGGCGTCATCAGGCGTTCAGGCATGGTCGAATAACTGGCTTTGGCTGCGTCAGGCGCATGAGTTGGCAGCATCGGTACGGGCGGCGTGGCAGGCGCTGCCGTTCGGACGGCGCTTCTGCGGCCAGGCTTGGGCTCGGCCACAGCCACCGGTGCGGCAGCGGGCGCGGCAGCTTTCGGGCTGGCGGGCGCCTTGGCTTTGCTGGACTTGAGCGTCAGCGGTCCAGGCTTGCCGACCTTGCCAGGGACGGCAGGCGGCGCGGAGGCGTCCGCAGCGTTCAGGGAAATAGTCGTTTTTTTATCGGGGGTGTTCACAGTGTCTCTCCTCTGGAAAACGGGCCGGGAGTGAGTCCCGGCGCGCCTCTTTGCCAAACCGCTTCCGGCAGTTCGGCCCTACCTGGTTCCAGATGTTCTGGCGTGTTTGTTGCCGTCCGGCCCGGCGAAAAGAAATCATGAAGGCATTTACCCTGTTCTTGACCTGCTTTTTGACCTGGCGGATCTCCCGCTTCGGATTTTCGGGTGTCGTGGTCAGCGCGCGATTGTAGCGGCTCACCGGCAGGCTTGCCGCCTTGAACCAAAATGACGCGGCCATTCACGCCATCGGCCAGCTTCACACCAGGCACTGCCCCAGGCCTTCGAGCAAAATGTCCTTGGGCAGGTCAATGCCGATAAACACCATCTTGCTGATTTTTTCCTCGCCCGGCGCCCAAGCTGGCCCCAGATCGCTGCCCATCAACTGATGCACGCCCTGAAAAATCACCTTGCGGTCCGTGCCTTCCATGTTCAGCACGCCCTTGTAGCGCAGCATGCGCGGGCCGTAGATATTCACCACCGCACCGAGAAAATCCTCCAGCTTGGCCGCGCTAAAGGGTTTTTCCGAGCGGAACACAAAGCTTTTCACGTCGTCATCATGGCGGTGATGGTGGCCGCCTTCAGCCTCGTGGGCGTGCGACGGATGGTCGCACTGCTCGCCGTGAACATGGTCGTGGTCGTGCGGCTCGTCTTCCTTCAGGAAATCCGGGTCGATGTCGAGCTTGGCGTTCAAATTAAAACCGCGCAGGTCAAACACGTCGGCAATCGCCACCTCGCCGAAATGGGCGGTTTTTTGCGGCGCACGCGGGTTCATGTGTTTGATGCGGTGCTTCAACGCGTCCAGTTCCTCAGCCGTCACCAAGTCGGATTTGCTGATGAAAATCTGGTCGGCAAAACCGATCTGGCGGCGAGCTTCCTGACGGTCGTCGAGCTGCTGCGGCGCGTGCTTGGCATCGACCAGCGTCAAAATCGAATCGAGCAAATACTGTTCGGCGACTTCCTCGTCCATGAAAAACGTCTGCGCCACCGGGCCGGGATCGGCCAGGCCGGTGGTTTCAATCACCACGCGGTCAAACGTCAGCAAACCCTTGCGCTTTTTCGCCGCCAGCAACTGCAGCGTCTCGCGCAGGTCTTCGCGGATCGAGCAGCAGATGCAGCCGTTGTTCATCTGGATGATGTTTTCCTCGGTATCGTTGACGAGGATGTCGTTGTCGATGTTTTCCTCGCCGAACTCGTTCTCGATGACAGCGATTTTCTGGCCGTGGGCCTCGGTCAGGATGCGTTTGAGCAGCGTGGTTTTGCCCGAGCCAAGAAAGCCGGTGAGGATGGTGACGGGAATCAAGCTCATGGTGGTTGCCTAAAAAACGAATGAAATGCCGGAACCGGCCCCGGCAGCACACGCCGCCCCAGGCCCAGAACCCAAGCTGGGGAGTTTAGCGGGCGCTTCAAGTCCCCGTGAGCGCGCTGGTTCTCTGCCCGTCAAGCCGGAAAAACCCGGCAATCTCAGCTTGCGCGCTTGACCAGCACCAGCCCCTTCAAATACTCGCCTTCCGGGAAGGCCACCGTCATCGGGTGATCGGGTGCGCCGCCCATGCGCTCGGAAATATACGCATCCACGCCCGCGTCGGTGCCCGCCGAGGCGACGATTTTGTGGAACAGGTCGGCGCTGACGCCGCCCGAACACGAGTAGGTGAACAGCACGCCACCCGGGGCCAAGATCGACAGCGCGAGGCGGTTGATGTCTTTGTAGGCTCTGGCGGCGCGCTCGGCGTGCGTCACCGTAGGCGCGAACTTGGGCGGATCCAGCACGATGGCATCAAAAGTCACGCCGTCTTTGGCGTACTGGCGCAGCATGGCGTTCACGTCGGCATCGAGCATCGTGGTGCGGCTAGCGTCAAAGCCGTTCAGCGCCACATTGGCTTTGGCGCGTTCAATCGCCGGGCCGGACGAGTCGATGGAAGTGACGTGTGCCGCGCCGCCCGCCAGCGCCGCGACGGTGAAGCCGCCGGTGTAGCAGTAGCAGTTCAGCACGTTTTGAAATTGCAGCCGCTTGGCGTAAGACGCGAACTTGTGGCGGCTGTCGCGCTGATCAAGGTAAAAGCCGGTCTTGTGGCCTTCGGCGACATCGAGGCTGAGTTTCCAGTCGTACTCGGTGATGACGATGGCGGTGTCGCCGGTGAACGCAGCGCCGGGCGTGGCAGCCGGGTGCGCCAGCCAGCCAGTGGCCTCGGGCAGGCCTTCGAGCGAGCGCACGCTGGCGT
>Ga0302215_10002336_pt1 | contig 13093 bp, 13 predicted proteins | sample II_Fen_N3_1_FD_194580 | JGI IMG/M metagenome (GOLD analysis project Ga0302215, IMG submission 194580) | Peat permafrost microbial communities from Stordalen Mire near Abisko, Sweden - II_Fen_N3_1 | ecosystem: Environmental > Terrestrial > Soil > Wetlands > Permafrost | place: Sweden: Abisko... | reverse complement strand
ATATTAGACGCTCCCATCTTTATTAGTTTTCTTCATATGTGATCAGTTTTTCAAAGTATCACCTTTCGGGTCTGTTCCTGCTTCAATGCGCTGGATCGTTCTCACAGAAATACCTGATTGTTGGGCTAATTTTTCCTGAGTTAGATTTTTCTCTTCTCGGATTTTCTTTAATTGTGACATTTGTAAAGATTTACGACACAAATTTAATGATTCAGTCTGCTTTTAATTTAAATAAAAAAATTACCCGAAAAACAGGTAATTTAATTAAAATATATCAGTTGAAATTATTTAATATCCAACAATTCAACCTGAAAAACAAGGGTGCTGTTTGGTCCTATTTCTTTGCTGATCTGCTGATCACCATAAGCCAAATGTGGAGGAATGATCAATCTCCATTTGCTACCTACAGGCATCAATTGAAGAGCTTCTGTCCAACCTTTAATGACTTTATTTAACGGAAATGAAGCCGGAGTTCCTCTTTTTACAGAACTGTCGAAAACTTTCCCTCCGATTGTTGTTCCATGATAATGGCATTTTACCATAGATTTCGGACCAGGTTTCGGACCGTCACCTTCTACCATGATCTCATATTGCAAACCACTTGGCAATTCTACTACACTTTCTCTTTTACCATACTCGATCATGTATTCCTGACCGTCTTTCAGGTTTTTCTCAGCCTGTTCTTTTTTGCGTTTAAATAACAAATCTGCTACTCCCATAATTTTTTTTACAAAGATAAGGTTTTGGAGCGGGATGAAAAAAGAGCATAACCCGAAGTTTGATATTAAGAATTTTTCCCTGTATCTGAAAATTCAAACAAGCTTAATATTCTCTTAACCTCGAATTAAAAACTTGGCGTTATACTTGAGTTTTGAAAATATATGCCGAAACCTTTAAAATACAATAAGAACTTTGAAAAATTATCATACGAAGAAAAACAACTTCTTGAAGAGACAAAAAAGAGTATTGCCGATTTTGTAGAGCAATCTTCGTCTATCAGCGATGTCAATTATGCAACAAGAAATGCACACGCAAAAACCTATGCTGTTTTGAAAGGAGAATTTATCATCAACCCAGAAATGCGGTCAGATTTGCTTTCTATTTTTGATAAAGAAAGATACAATATTGTGGTAAGGCTCTCAAATGCTCATTTAAAGATAAAAAATAATAAAAAAGACATTCCAGCATATGGATTTTCAATTAAAATAAAAGATGATGCAGACCGTACAATTGCCAATTATCCATTGGTTAATTTTCCGTTTTTCCCTATCAATTCTGTGTCCACATTTCTGAAATTAATTACAGCCATTAATCGTTTTTTCACCAAAAAATGGGGAAATACATTTCCTTTAATTTCACAAATCTATAAGGTGTTGCCAAATATTTTCGCCTATTCTTTTATGAAGAAAAGCTTTGAACTCTTTATGAAAAGGAATGATTTTTTTTTATCTTTTGATTATCATTCTGTCGGCGCTTACCGTTTGGGAGATCACATGATTAAAATTAAATTGAGTCCTCAAAACACTCAAAAAAATTTCGGAAGAAAACTCACTACCAAGAAAGCCATTGAAGAATTTTGCGTTCATGAAAATTATCATTCTGATGTATTGATTCAGTTTTGTTATGATCTAAAAGACCAACCGATTAATATTTTAAATCGAGAATGGAAAAACTCCCCTTTCATTAAAATTGGTGAGGTTAGAATAGAGAAAAACTCAATCGCTGCTCCTCATAATTGTGATAATGAATTACTTTCCTTTAATCCATTTGAAAGTGCAGAAATCTTTCAGCCGGTTGGGAAAATTCAGAAATTGAGAGATGAAGCGTACAAGGTTTCTTTGCAGACGAGAAAGAAGATTAATAAGCTTTTGAAATATAAATAAGGTGAATGGTGAATTTTGCTTTTGCAAGTGAATGGTGAATTTTTCACAAAAACACTCACGATTTGAATATAAAAAAGGCTCTACAAATTGTAAAGCCTTTCAAAATTTATTGTTAATCTAAATTTCTTTCTTTTCTTCCTTTTTATCGGGGAAAATAATTGAGAGTAAGACCGAAATCACTAATACTCCACCTACAATTCCCAGAGAAACTGGAGAGGTAATGTGATACCAAGGCGCAATCAACATTTTGACACCGATAAATGCTAAAATAATTGCCAATCCGTATGGTAATTTGCTGAACATATGAATGAAGTTCGCCAGTAAGAAATACAATGATCTCAATCCTAAAATCGCAAAAATATTCGATGTATATAAGATGAAAGGATCATTTGAAATCGCAAAAATCGCCGGAATAGAATCTACTGCAAATAATACATCAGTAAACTCAATTACCGCCACAACAACCAAAAGTGGTGTTGCCATTTTGATTCCGTTCTGTACCGTGAAGAACTTGTCGCCATCATAATTATCGGAAACTTTCCAGAAGCTTTTGATCAATTTTGCTCCCGCTGTATCGCTGTAATCTTCATCGTCACCATCATCACCGTCGCCCCAAGATTTGATACCCGCATAGATCAGGAACAAACCGACAAGAGTCATTACCACGTTGATTTTTACAAGATGACCGAAGATATTCATTTCAGGTAAATACGTTAAATCGATCAGCTCTACTCCTGCAAAAATAAAGATCGCTCTGAAGATCAAAGCTCCAATAATTCCCCAGAATAAAACTTTATGATGAAGGAATTTAGGTACTTTAAAGAATCCAAAAACCAAGATAAATACGAATAAATTATCTACAGAAAGTGCTTTTTCAATCCAATAAGCAGCTTGATATTGCGTAAACTTTTCTACCGCTACAGCATGACTTCCAGCGCTTCCATCGGTATTGAAAACCCAATAGACCACCCCTGAGAAGATCATTGAAAGAGAAATCCAAACTATTGACCAGATCGTCGCTTCTTTTGAAGAAACCTCATGACTTTTTTTATTGAAAACTCCTAAATCCAGAAGCAGCATGATAACTACTGTTACCGCAAACCCCCACACCAACCCCGGGTGTAAATCTAAAATATTGTGTTGTTCCACTATTTTTATTATGTGTTATTATATGATAAAAGCAATAGCTGTAAAGATACAGGTATTGCTTAATTAATTTATGTTTGTTTTATTAAAAAGCAACATAATTTATAGGTTTTGGCTAAAGCCGAAATAGCTTTTGAAAATCTTAAAAACGGGCTAAAGCCCGTTCCTATTGATTGATTTTATATTTTTACAAATATTTTTGCTTAACGGTTTCAATGGTCTGCTCCAGTTTTCTGTCAACCGTTGGATCTCCGATGGCGTTGAATTTCCATTCACCATTTTTCTTGTAAAAAACGCCCATTACCATAGCAACGTGACCGTTGAAAGATTTGTCGTTGGCAATATCATATTTAGCAAAAACTTCTCTTACATTCGTAGGAGTTCCTTCATAAATACGGATTGAAGCGAAAGGAATTGTACCGAAATCCTGACCTTTATAGCTGTTCAGAACTAAGGCAACGTGCTCAACAGCAGAATCTAAACCAGAAAAATCGATTGTGATTACTTCATTATCCAAACCATCATCTCCGCTTATATCACCTGTCAAGTCATCTCCACTATGTTTTACAGAGCCGTTTTTTGATTTCAGGTTTCCGAAATAGATGATTTCAGTTGCATTTTTGTTTGCATCATATAAAATACAGCTTCCGTCTAAATCTACTGCTTCTTTTGAAACTCCTCCGAAAAAGCCTTTTTTCTCAATTGCGCCCCAGTTGATTCCAACACAAGCTTGGGAAAGCGTTGTTCCGTTTTCTTTTGTAAGGTTTATTCTTTGACCTTTTTGTAAGTTAATAGCCATATTTATTTTTTGTTTTAGTTATTTTTTAATTATTTCTTTATCGCAAAGTCCGCAAAGATTTTTTTAAAATCCCCTGCATAATTTTCGTTCGCAAAGGCGTTCCACTCAGCAAAGAAAAACAAGTCTTTTACAAGTTTTAGGTAAAATAGATATTGAAATTTTCTACTTTTTACTTCTCTTAATTATTTAAGTTCAAATTCAACATCGCACGCAGGATATTCGTTTCTTCGTTGACGTCAAATATTTTGCTCATAATATCAATGCTTTCAAGATTTCTGAGATAATCTTTTAAAACAGCATCTACGCCATCCGGCAAAATTCTCTTCTTCTCGTGAATGGTTTCTTCAAGTTCTTCATTTCTCCTTTTTAGCTGATTCATAACCGAAGCCTGGTTCGATTCATTTTCTGAAGTATCCAAATATGATAACTCATCATCAATCAAATACAGTCTTCTTTCTTCCACATTAAATATAAAATGCTCATTCGACTGAAAAATCTTAAACAATTCATATTCATCACGTCCAATTCTGTAGCCGCAAACAAAACGAACTTTGAAATGCTGAATATTCAGCTTACCCAATAATTTTCTCTCTATCGAATAATCCTGATACTGATAAGATGGAACATTTCCCATTTTCAGTTTAGTTTCATCAGCTTCCGTCCTGTAGAATTCTACTGCATATTTTTTGTGAAAATACAGAACATCATTCCAGTTGAGTGTAAATTTATCTTCGGTAAGATCTTTATACAACTTTCTTAGATGTTCAGAAAAAACTCCGCTGTAGAATTTCCTATCTGTTTCAAAATTATCTATTTTTTTCTCTTCGAAGTTATCAATATACTGATTATTGATATTGATTTCATTGATCACCGCCAAAAGATCATTCTCCTTTTTCTTTTTGATCTTTGTGAGCAGTTCTACCAGACTGTCAGTATATTGCAAATGAAAAAGCTCTAATTTATTGTAATCTAAAGTCTTATTTTCTTCGAATAATTTATGAATAATATCCGTTTTTATGTAAACCGATATGACATCAATATTTTCAAAGAAATTACAGAGAAGTTTAAGCTTTGTTAATCTTCTTCTGCTTTGCGACATTATATTTACAACCTCATCATTCACGCTTTTGTCCTATTTTACCCTCTGATATTTGCTTTTAATTCTGATTCTAAAGTCTGTAGATCCTGATCCAGTTTTCTTCTGCTTTCTGTACCTTGTTTTTGAATTTGTTTCACTTCATTCAACGTATTGATCAACATAGCAGTCGTTTCTTTCAATGTTTCAGCTGAAACGATAGTTTGCTCGTTCGCTTTTGCCACATTGATTGAGTTTTGACCCAAACGCTGTGCATTTTTTCTTAGAATTTCTTCTGTTGTAGACGAAACTTTTTGCTGAACTTCAATATTCTGCTGTTGTCTGTGCATTGCAACGGCTAATGAAAGCTGATTTTTCCAGACCGGTAAAGTGGTCGTTAAAATCGTCTGTGCTTTTTCAGCAATCGACACGTTGTTGTTCTGAACCAATCTAATTTGCGGAAGTGACTGCATCATAATTAGGCGCACTACTTTCAAATCAGCCAATCTTCTGTCTAATCTGTTGATGAAATCTCTTTTGTCAGCAATCTGATAATCCGCAAAATTCTGAACGTTAGTTTCCATATTAGCCAATTCTCCAGCTGCTTTTTCCATTCTCAGATTTCCTGCTATCACCAATTCTTCAATTGCTTTTATGGAATTAACGTTGCTATCGAAAATCGTCTGCAAAACTGCATTATCTTTCGTAGAAGTAATGATTCCTGCATTTACTTTATGCGAAATCTGATCGATATTGCTCGTGATTTTATCATATTTAGCAAAAAGGTTATCCACTTGAGTCATCATCTTTTTCATGAAAGGAAGTCTGCTCAGGAAGCCTTTTACGCCGCCATTATTGATCTCATCAACGTCAACATAGTTAAGTTCGATCAATAAATTATTGATCAACTCTCCTACTTCACCGGAATTTGATCTTCTGACGTTTCCTAAGAAACTGTCACTCTGATTCGCCAAAGTTTTCTGCAAATCTGACCCAAAGTTCACGATAGAACCCGGATTTGATTCGTCAATTGCGTTCGCCAATAGTTCAAACTTGTGACGCTCTGCATCCTGAATCTGAGTTAAATTCACATTCCCATCTCTGTCAACTAAAACTGCCGGAGCAGAACTTTGAGTTGGCTGAGCTGGAGCTAATGGAGCAGGCTCAAATGTTTTTAAAGGCTCGATCGACTGAAGCGGATCTATATTTTGATTGTCTTGATTATCCATAATTGATTATTGATACATTGATACAAATTTATCCAAACCATCTCTCTGACCTGCACCTACAGCTTCGAATTTCCATTCTCCGTTTCTGTTATAAATTCTTCCGAATTCCACTGCCGTTTCGATTGAGAAATCTTCGTCTAATTCATATTTTAAAATTTCTTCGTTCGTATCTGTATTGAAAATTCTGATGAAAGAATTTCTCACCTGTCCGAAGTTTTGTCTTCTTGCATCCGCATCGTGAATGGTTACTACCACTGTAATTTCTTTCACTGCAGCATCAATTTTAGTTAAATCAATTTTGATCTGCTCATCATCACCATCGCCGTCACCTGTTAAATTATCACCAGAGTGAATAACCGCTTTATCTGGAGATTCAAGATTGTTATAAAAGATAAAATGGTTATCTGAAACCAGTTTTTTGTTGTCATCTAACAAGAATAAAGAGGCGTCTAAATCAAATGCTCCTCCAGTAGATGTATTGTTGATGTCCCATCCTAAACCGATGGTAAATTTAGGTGCGTTTATATTTTCTCTTTGTCCTTTTTGTAAGTTAATAGCCATAATTAAGTTCTGTTTGTGTTAAAGTGTTTATATTAGTTTCGTATTCTTTTATTAAATGATAATTGTTGCTGATGGCCAGCTCAAGAAGATGATCCATCTGCTCTTTTTTTATTTTAGACGTAAGATAATCAAAATTACTTGATTCTAATCCCAAAATATATTTTACAATCCTTGTATTGAACTGAAAACTCGGCTTCAGCATTACTTCCGCAACGTGCTCCACGTTTTTCACTGCGAAGTAATTGAAATAGTTTTCAATTTTAGGATCCAGTTCAAAATTCATCAATTCTGCATAATACATGAAAAGAAAATCTGCCTCTACATCAAACTCGTTTAAGATTTTATTTACCGTAAATTCATGACTTCCCGTAATCTTAATATCGTCTATAAAAATACAAAGTTTTCCTCTAAGAAAATCTTTATCAAGATAATAAGTATCATTGGCTATCAGATTTTTACGGTCTTCAAAACTTAAATTTCCGTAATCTGTGGTATAAGTATGATTTCTATTGATTTTAGATAAAATACTCGACTTTTTTCCTTTCTGGAACAGATAAAAATCAAGCTGTTTTTTAAAATAAAAACATAAAAAGTTCGAAGCTGTCGGAATTGCCATGTATGGACTTGGCAATACCAAAATTTCTTTATCTGTGTCTAAAATTTCGCCATGCTGAGCAATAAATCCTTCGAATAATTCTTTGGCAAATTTTTCTGCATATGACTTATCGCCATATTTGAAATAACTGTATTCGGCAGGCGAAAACGTAAATTCATCTGCCGAATGAATGTGGTGCAAGCTGTACCTTTTGTTCATATTATATTTGGTGTTTTAGTAAATGAGCATTGAAACCAAAATCTTTTGCGCCTTTATAATCAGCGACTGGGTTATCACCAATATGCAAAATCTGATTCATTTTTAAATCCTGGTTTTTAATTAAATTTTTCACCTCCTGAAAAACCAGCGGATTGGGTTTAGAAATCTTCAATTCATCAGAATAAATATGAAAATCTATATACTGATCAAGGTTCTCGTGAATAAGGAATTTTCTCATGGTCGTTCCTTTGATAAATCCTGTATTGCTAAGAATATTGATGGTCTTTCCCTGATTTTTAATTTCATCAAAAAACTGATGTAAATTTTCGAATATTACAACCGGTTTGTATTCCAGAAACAAATCTTCACTTTTTTGGTAAAACTCTTTTAGATTTGCTTGATCTAATTGTTTTAAATCAACTTCCAAAGCGTTTAAAATCAATAAGTAAATCTCAAAAGTATCTACATTCCCTCCAATCACTTCATTGATAGTATTGCATAAATCATCGTAGTATCTTACGACTTTAGCAACTTCATCAATTGGCTTATTTACTTCAAAAAATGAAGAGAAAAGCTCAACTCTTTTGGTTTTAAATTCGGGATGAGATTTTATAAGTGTAAGCCACAGATCAAAGGAAAAATGAGCGTGGTTTTGGATGTCGATATCTGTTTTCAAAATGGTTTAAGTTAAATTGTTTTTAGCTTTTATTGAAAAAGATTTTTAAATAGTTCATATCTTTTTTTAAATCAATTATGTTTGAATTTTCAATTCATCCCAAAGATAAAATTTTTCTTGTAATCTTAATTTTTTTTAAGATTATTTAAGATTTGAACATAGTAAATAACATCAGGTTAGAAAAAGATCTATTATAGAAACCCGTTACATAGTCAATTATGGCTACTTCTCCGGCATTACCTTATACGTCGGGTCTTCCTGAATATTAATATCAATTACTGCTTCTGCATTTTTCAATATTTTTATACAGTCTTCACTTAAATGTCTTAGATGAAGTTTTTTATTCAGTTCACTGTATTTTTTTGATAATTTATTTAAAGCATCGATTGCGCTCATATCAACAATTCGGCTTTCCTTAAAATCAATCACGACTTGTGAAGGATCGTTTGCGGGATCAAATTTTTCTGTAAAAGTGGTAACAGAACCGAAAAATAATGGACCGGATATCTCATAATATTTAATTCCATTTTCGTCAATATATTTTCTTGCACGAATTCTTTTTGCATTATCCCACGCAAAAACCAATGCTGAAATGATGACTCCAATCAAAACCGCTAAAGCAAGATTGTGCAAAAGAATCGTAATTAAAGCGACTGTTATTCCGACAAAAACATCTGACTTTGGCATTTTGTTGACAATTCGAATAGAAACCCACTGAAACGTACCTATTGCAACCATCATCATCACACCCACCAACGCAGCCATAGGAATTCTTTCAATAAAAGGAGCTCCTACTAAAATGATGATTAAAATAGTGATTGACGCAATTATACCTGATAATCTTGCTCTTGAACCTGCATCAAGATTTACCAAAGTCTGTGCAACCATGGCACAACCTCCCATTCCGCCAAAAAAACCGTTCGTCATATTGGCAATTCCCTGTGCTACAGCTTCTTTGTTTGTATTTCCTTTAGAATTGGTGATCTCATCAACCATTGATAAGGTCAAAAGAGATTCGATCAAGCCAACTCCTGCCATAATCATTGCGTAAGGAAAAATAATCTGTAAAGTATCCAATGAAAAAGGAGTGCCCGGAATATGAAAAGCAGGTAAACTTCCGCTGATGTGAGCGATGTCTGCGACAGTTTTAGTATTAATTCCAAACCCTAAAACAATTCCAAAAACCACCAAAATCGCAACCAAAGACGCCGGAATTACTTTTGTGATTTTTGGAAAAAAGTAAACAACTGCAATCGTCAAAGCTGTTAAACCCAACATAATATATAAAGATGCCCCTTGAAGCCAACTGACAATTCCGTTTGCATCAGTAGTTTTGAACTGCTCGATCTGCGCCATAAAAATAATGACTGCTAAACCATTCAGAAAACCATACATTACTGGTTGCGGAATTAATCTTACAAATTTTCCGAGTTTGAAAACTCCGACCAATAATTGAAAAATCCCTGCAAGAATAACGGTTGCAAAAAGGTATTCTACACCGTGAGTTTTTATCAAAGCGATCAAAACGACAATCGTTGCTCCTGCTCCACCGGAAACCATTCCGGGACGACCACCTAAAATTGCAGTGACCAATCCCATCATAAAAGCGGCATAAAGACCCGTCAACGGGGAAAGTCCAGCTAAAATTGCAAAGGATAGCGACTCCGGAATCATTGTCATTGCTACCGTAAAACCTGCGAGCAGTTCGTTTTTATAATTTATTTTTTTTGAAAAATCAAAAAGGGCGATGGTACTTTTCATTTTTTTAAACAATTGCAAATTTCATAAACAAACAGACATAAAATTGACTAAAACTCAACACAATAACTAAATCGTGTTTACAATAAGTTTTGAGCTAAATAATTCACCATCTGACAGATGTTTTTTCTAATGGCAAAGGTAGATTGTAAAATTTACTTATACAATCTTTTCACACGCAAGAAATCTTTGTAAAATATTGAATGTATCTTCTTGAAAGCCTTACAATAACAAGTACATAAATAAAACTTGATATTATGAACGCTTTTCATAAGGTTCAATCAACAACATAATTTAATTATTTTTAACAATAATAAAATTTAATTTTGCTTTTTATTAGTAATTTTTATGTACTTTTGAAATACAAAATAGTTAATTTTAAAACAATCAACAGGGGAAAAACAGGTATTTTCAAGTGTTTAAAGTTCTAAAATTATTATTAAGGAATGGAATTTTAGATTGATTAATTATTCAAAATAATATCAAAAACTATTTCAGCAAATCAAAGAATTTCCCTAACCTTTGATAAGCAAAATGATAGATTACAATATGAAAAATCAGCTACAAAACACTGATAGAATGTATTTTAATTTCACAATCTTTCATTTTTTCAGAAATCTGGCTTCCAGATTTACAACGAGTTTAGACTCAACTCCACAAAACACAAAAATGCTTATCAGTTGATGATTTATGAAAAATATTTGAGAATAAAATTTTATTTATAAATGTTGTACAAAGTAATACATATAGGCAAAGCGATAAAGGAACTTGTAGATCAGAAAGAAATTGCAATAGAAAGAATATGTAATTTTCTGAGCAAGGATGAGGATTTTGTAAACAACGTTTATGAAAGCAAATCAATTGACACCGATATTCTTTTAAGATGGTCAAAACTACTGGAGTATGATTTTTTCAGGCTTTACAGCTCGCATTTGATTTTGTATGCACCACCATCTGCAGTCAACAAAAGCAAAGAAAAATCTGACAAGGCACCACAATTCAGAAAAAATATTTACACTCAGGAAATCAAAGATTTTATCATTAAAAAAATTGATTTGAGAGAAATGACACAGGCAGATGTTATCAAAGAATATTCGATACCAAAAAGTACACTTCACAGATGGCTTCAAAAAAAACAACAATAATCACCTAATTATCATATGAAAGTGAAACCTAATTACAGCAAAATCTATCACGATCTTCTGCAGGCAGAGCATCCTGAAAAATTGAAAGATGAAAAAGTACTTGAACTCCTGAAAAATCTCAATACCAGCGACGAAGTAATTAAGTTTAACGAAAAAATCTTCAAGCAATCAAAAGAAAGTCAGGAAAACAACCAGAAACTGAGAACCTACGATAAAGAAACGATGCTTAAGATCTTGATGTATCAAAAACAACATGGTTTCTCGACCAACTATATCTCCAAGAAATATAAAATCAGCAGAACGACTATTGCCAAATGGAAAAAGATCTGCGAAGATGAGATTAAATAAAAAATAAAAATACTACGCTGAAAAACGTGGTATTTTTTTTATCCACTATTAGCATTTAATCAGATTGACATATCCAAACTTCCTCTTTTTTGATCATAAATAACTAATTATTAGATATTTTATAATACTTTAAGGAAATTCAGGTTTCACTTTATATAATAGATGCGGATCAAGCTAGATGATAATATAGACGATCTTATCTCCAAACTAAACTTTTTGCTATAATTAATACACAGAAAACGATAAAAAAACCACCGAAAATTTCAGTGGTTTTTTGGTAAAATAAAGGTAAAAAGCGAGAAAAGAAAGCGGGGCAATGTCTTTGCCGGAATCGAACCGGATAATCTTGCCAGAATTACTGACTTCATTATTCCTCCCCAAATATGGTGACGAAGTATCTTTTCTCTACGACACTTTATATTTTAAAACAAGGCAACAATCAAAAAGCGTAGTCGTGCTCTAACCATCTGAGCTACTTTTCCTATTTATATTTCGTGTTTCAGTTGTGGAAAAGGCGGGACTCGAACTCGCGACCCCGTCGTAATGAGCGAAGTAACACTATTCTACGGCACTTGTTTATTATTTTCAATTAAAAAAGAGGCAAAAAGCGAAAAGACAGACATGCACCCGCTCCTTACTGTTATTCGGGAAATTGCACTTTTGTATAGATTTTGAGGTCTAAATTTTATTCGAAGTAAGTCTTTTCTACGACACTCTTTATTTTTAAATCAAGGTAAAAATATAGAATCTTTCAGTGCTTTTGCTCTACCTACTGAGCTACTTTTCCCGAAGAAAAGGCGGGATTCGAACCCGCGCCCCAAAGATTAAATATCGAAGTATGATTCTAAAACGACACTTGATTTTTATGTTTATATATTTTTTTAAAAACACAAGGCAAATATTGATAAAAGCTGTCTTAAAACTTGTCTAGCCACTCGACCACACCTTTCGGCGAAAGGATTCGAACCTTTGTAAAATAACGAAGTAACTTTTATCTACGGCACTTGCAGAATTATTTTAAAATCGAGCAATTTTTAAAAAAAGTTTAAGTTCAATGTAAAGTCGAAGGAACTCTTTTTTACGACATCGATTAATTTTTAAAGTAAGGTAAAAATTCAAACAGAGACTTACTGACAGAGCGCTACCAATTACGCCATCCCAAATTTTCGGGAACAGGACTCGAACCTGTATTGCTGTCCCCAAACGAAGAAATTCTGTTTTACGACACTTACTTTTTTAAATTTTTATGATTATTGTTTTTTGTTGAAGCAAAATTATTGCTATAGTGCGCATTCTTTTTACGCAGTTGAAATTTATTTAAATTTAAAAACCAAGTAACAAATTATAAGAGTTTTTTGATATCTATTCAAATTTTAAGTATGACGATGGATCTCTTATGGTAACGACATTGGTTATTTAAAACCGAGCAATTTGCGAAAAGACTCATATTCAATTAAAAGTCGAAGGATTTCTTTTCTTACGGCATCGGTTTATTTTTTACTAAAATTTTCTAAAAATTTATAAATGATGTTGGTTCTGATTTCCAGAATGTTTAAATGCTTAACCAAACGCCTAGCCCCAATTGCAACGACATCCTTTTTCTGAATTGGCTTTGAAAAAAAGCGCTGGCGAAAAAGATATAGTGGAAAGCGGGAAATA
>Ga0302215_10002335_pt1 | contig 13097 bp, 11 predicted proteins | sample II_Fen_N3_1_FD_194580 | JGI IMG/M metagenome (GOLD analysis project Ga0302215, IMG submission 194580) | Peat permafrost microbial communities from Stordalen Mire near Abisko, Sweden - II_Fen_N3_1 | ecosystem: Environmental > Terrestrial > Soil > Wetlands > Permafrost | place: Sweden: Abisko... | reverse complement strand
CATTGAGTGGAAGTAGTCCATGTAAGAGGATTCACGCAAACCGAATTACCATCTTCCTTTTTAACCTGACGGGATATTTCACCTTTCTGATACGACCTCCAGCCCACGAAACAACCTATTGCATCAGGTTTATTTCCAACCGGCAGATAATGGAATGTACCCATTGGTATCTGATAACCTACAATATACGCACAAACTAGTTTTTGTTGTAAAGGTTTCCCATCAAAATATTCCTGAAGAAGCCGTAGGGCATGCAAACTTCCCTGACTATGTGATGCAATGATAATTGGTCGCCCATGGTTCTCGTTTTTGAGATAATACTCAAACGATTTTTTTATATCCCCGTAGGCTAAATCGAAAGCTTTTTGTGCTTCGGACGAACCGGGTACAAAGAACGCTTTAATATTAGCCTGTCTGTAACGTGGTGCAAATATCCGGCAATCGGCATTAAAAACAGATGCCTGATAAAGAATTGACCTGTAATCTGTCCTGTTATTTACGGCAGAATCGGTCAAATCGGCATTCCATGATACTGTCCTGAGCTTTTCAATTAATTCTTTCCGGTTAGCATTTGGTTCCATAATTTCTGTTTCATTCGTAATTCCAAGGTATGAAGTTGGGTGAATAAAGAATACATCTACCTTTTTATCTTTTCTTTCAATCTTCAAAAAAGCAGGTATACTGTCTGAAGTATTGTGTTTATAAGGAGATGCAGCCCAAAAATAAAGGTTGTTGTAGTCGGGAACAGGCCCTTTATCAGGAAGTGCATCATTGGTAAGGTTTTTTTCAAGATACCTTTGTATCAACCTGCCTCTCTGTGCATACAACTGAATACTTAAGGCAGTCATTAAAATTGATAAAAATATAATCTTTTTCATGCGTCTAATAATTTTGTAATTATGAATAACGATATTCGAAATAATCTTACTTTCTTTTAATTTAAATTTTAACATTTACTTTCCCGGAGAATAATTTTGTAAATATACAATTTTCATCTCCGGAAAAGTATTTGAATTCATCGATATATCATTATTTTGCCTGATAATCACCTGTTTTCAAATTAACAGTATAAGCCTGATTTTTAATTATCAATGTAGCAGTATTATCTCCGTTGAAAGTAATGCTGCCTGTATAACTGAAATCACCTTTGTTTGTAACTGTACCTGCAATAGTTACTGTGGCAGTTCCGCTTTGAATGGTAGAAGTGGATTTATCAACTAAAATATTGGTCAAACTCAGGTTCGTTACTGAATGAAGCGATTTAGCCCGGGTTCCTTTGAAGGCATCATCTGATGTTCTTATAAATGAACCGTTTACCGTACAAACAGTTGTATTCATGTTGGTTAAAGATAGCATTCCTGATCCTGTATGGGTTGAAGAAATTCGGGGTGCATCGTAACTACCGTTATAGGTGTAGTTTTCAGACGCGCTTATGAGTTGACCCTGAAGGTTTAGTGTTAGTTCGTAGCCGTAAGTTGCAGTAAGTGAAAAAGTGATTATTGCACCCGGTTTGCTGCTTACAGTATAAGTTGTGTCCATTGAGAAAATGAAATCCGAATTAACCGACTTTACCTTTTGTGGTGCATTGTTGTTCGACGAAGTGCCGGTAGACACTGAAGACTGGATAATAGCCGTTACTCCCATTGAATTTTCTGCCAATGACATTGAAACCATTTGTGCTGCTTCGTCAGTCATTATTGCACTGGTTGATTCCTGATCTTTACATGCTGACATCATTGTCATTGTTCCGACAATCAAAAATAGAATTGTTTTTTTCATTTGATTTTAATTTTTTAGTGATGATTATATTGTTTACTTATTTTCTGTCACAAAGATAAGACCGTTTATGCAGTTTGCTTCATTCTTTCAATAAACGACCGGAACTTCTCAACGAACGACAATACAGGCATTTCATATCCACGTGAATTTTCAGTAATTTTGTACCGATTCATATATAACTCAATTTTCACCAGCTTAATAATGACGAAAAATATATTCAACAACCATAATAAAACCGGATTTCTGGGTTTACATGTATCTTTTTGGATTGTGATATTCTGTTTAAGCATCTATTTTATGGCTTTATTGGCGAATGAAAGCTTCGTTTATCAACACTCCCTGGTATTGCTAGTGGTGAATATGCTATTATTCTACATTTGTTATTCATGGATTGTACCTGTATATATTCAAAAAAAGAAGAAGTTTAAAACGGCCATTGGTTTGATTTTTATTTTTGTCATCATAATAACAGTTTTGCGAGCGGCAGGTGACCGCTATCTGATTAATAAATTTAATTGGGAACCAATTTATAATTTTCCGCGTCGTGGCAGGTTTATATTGATGTTATTAGGTGAAACTGCATTTTCAACTTTTGCTATATTAATCCGTCTTGTTGCAGATTCATATGAAAATAAAAGACGCATGGCCGATCTCGAAAAATTACAATTGAATACCGAATTACAATTTTTGAAAGCTCAAATGAGTCCACACTTTTTGTTTAATTCCATCAACAATATTTATTCGCTGGTGTTGCTTAAATCGAACAAAGCACCTGAAGCTCTTATGAGATTATCGGGACTATTGCGCTATTCGCTCTACGATTGCCATGACAAAGTTTCATTGCAACAGGAAATAGAAGCTATTGAATCGTATATTGAACTTTTTAAACTCAAGTATGAAGAAGATGTTCTGTTGGATTTTATAAACAACGTTGAAATGACCGATTATCAGATCGAACCATTACTATATATCCCTTTGCTTGAAAATGCGTTGAAATATTCAGGTATCGGGAATAACCCATCATCTTTTGTTCAACTAAAACTCACAATTGATAACGACAAGCTTATTTTTAGGGTTGTCAATAGTAAAGGAAACTATAATAAACTTCAGGAAGCCAGCGGAATTGGATTAAACAATATTAAAAAACGGCTTGAAAACATATACAAGGGTAGATATACGTTTAATATTATTGATGGTGAAAATAATTTTGATGTAACTTTAAAAATAAACCTCCAATGATTCTAAGCTGTGTTATAGTGGATGATGAATATCTTGCCATCAAAGTATTGGAAGATTATATATCACGAACCGAAAACCTTCAATTAATAAGGGCATTTAAACGACCCGAAGAAGCACTTCAATTTTTGAAATCAAATCCGGTTGATTTGCTTTTTCTTGATATTCAAATGCCTGATATGGACGGGTTTTCATTATTGGCAAAACTAGTTAACACACCACTTGTAATCTTTACCACTGCCCGCCCAGATTATGCTGTAAAAGCCTATGAATTAAATGTACTTGATTACCTCGTAAAACCTATTTCCCCGTTACGATTTCAACTTTCTACCCAAAAAGCAATTGAGTACAACAGTTACAAAAAATTTACCGAACAACAAATACTGCCTGAAGTTGATTACCTAATGATAAATGCGGATTATCAGGTGAATAAAATTTATTTTCATGATATTTTATTTATAGAAGGACTAGGCGAGTATGTCAAAATTCACTCCATTTCCAAAGTGTATATCACTTTACTTTCTCTTAAATCACTACAGAAACTATTGCCATCAAATATATTTTTAAGAGTCCACAAAAGCTATATAATTCACAAAAAATATGTTGCTTCATTTAACCATCAACAAATACGGTTAACTAATAGGAAAGAAATTCCAATAGGAAGAATCTATAAACAAACCTTTTTAGAAGGAATGGAATCCAAAATATAATTAATATAGCATATTAAATAAAATGCGCTGGTTTAATCCAAATATAGTGGATAGACATGTTAAATCAATCCGGTAGTACAGTATACAATATATTAAATCTTCCTATACTCCCTCTTTTCAGTTAACACAACCAATAAAGTTTAATCGAATTCAATTGTTTAAACGAATTCATGCTTGAATAAAGCCTGCTTTGAAAAGTGAAATAAACAATTACATAATAGTCTGATTGAAATCTGTAGCACGATTATCGGGTATTTGACATAAGATTGTAGCAATACAAATCCTTTTTTACCTCGTTCGTCCCCCTAAATAGTCGATTCAACGGATTTAATGTTAAATCAATTGTTTAATTTCCTACTTTTGTACTGTAATTTAATTACCGGAAGAAAAACTAACAAAATAAAATAGTTTTTCCAATAGACAAAAAAACTAAACCCAGAAATAAAAATTATGAATGTAAAGAAAGTTATTTTATCTTTCTTATTGATGTCATTTCTAACAGTCGCTTTCGCTGAACTACCGGTTGAAAGAATAAGTTTAAGTGGCAACATTAAGGATAAAACGAATGGAGAGGCACTTATTGGTGTAACAGTTTCAATTAAAGAATTAAAAAGTGGTGCGGTAACCAATAATTATGGATATTATTCCATTAGTGTTCCCAAAGGAAATTATACGATCGAAGTTTCATACGTTGGTTATGAATCCGTTTCAAAAAAAATAACACTGGATCAAGCTGTTAAACTGGACCTTGAAATAATGACTGCTGTTAATGAAATAAAGGAAGTTGTTGTAACGTCTCACCGCAAAGATGCCAATGTGACTATGAACAGGATGAGTGCACAGCAGGTGTCGATTACCACTATTCGTAAAATGCCCGCCCTAATGGGTGAAGTCGATTTATTGAAAGCCGTACAATTGTTACCAGGAGTGGTTTCTGCAGGTGAAGGGACTTCCAGTTTCAGTGTTCGTGGTGGAGGTATTGACCAAAACCTGATTGTACTGGATGAAGCAACGATTTATAATGCTTCGCACATGATGGGCTTTTTCTCGGTATTCAACAATGATGCCATTAAAAACATGACCTTATATAAAGGGGATATTCCGGCTTCATATGACGGAAGATTATCTTCCCTTCTCGATATCCAGATGCGGGATGGTAATTCCAAAAAGTTCTCAGGGAGTGGTGGTATTGGATTAATATCCAGCCGTCTGACTCTTGAAGGTCCAATAGGCTCGGAAAATACATCGTTTATCGTATCAGCACGTCGAACTTATGCTGATTTGTTCCTGAAGCTTTCATCCGACAAAGAAATAAACAGCAATCAATTGTATTTTTATGATTTCAATGCCAAGATCAACCACCGTATCGATGAAAATAACCGCATTTTTCTTTCGGGTTATTTCGGACAGGATTTATTCAAGAATACCGATGCTGGGTTTAATTTTGGGAATGCGACTGTCACCGGTCGATGGAACCATCTTTTTTCACCAAAACTTTTCAGCAACTACTCTTTGAACTATAGCCGGTATAATTACGGATTGGAATCGAGCATGAGTAATGAGAGTAATTTCAACTGGAAATATAACATGCAGGATGTTAGCATGAAAGCTGATTTTACCTATTTTTTCTCACCTGAAAACACTATAAAATTTGGGTATAATGCTATTTTACACAACCTGAAACCCGGTATTATTACTTCGACAGGTGGAGCAACAAGCTACGATACCTATGAACTGCCTGCAATTAATGCTTTTGAACATGCCCTTTATGTTTCGGACGAATATCAGGTTTCAAAGCGGTTATCAGTGAAAGCCGGTTTGCGCCTCACTGCATTTTCAAGTATAGGGAGTGGTACGGTGTACAATTACGATAACAATTACAATTCAATCGATTCGACAGTATATAAAACGGGAGAAGTAATTAAAACATTTTACAGGTTGGCTCCCCGTTTGGGAGTGATGTATCTGTTGAACGACAAATCATCGGTAAAAGCCAGCTTTGCCCGTACCAACCAGTTTCTTCAAATGGCGTCAAATTCAACAGCCGGCACCCCGCTCGACTTGTGGTTTACTGCAGGTAAAAACATTCAACCACAAACTTGCGACCAGTACGCAGTAGGATACTTTCGCAACTTTTTAAACAATGAGTTGGAAGGTTCGGTAGAACTATTTTATAAAAACATGCAAAATACAGTCGACTTTCGCGATCATGCTCAACTTTTACTCAACCGAAAGTTAGATGGGGAGCTGCGTTTCGGCGATTCAAAAGCTTATGGTGCCGAGTTCCAGATACAGAAAAATCAGGGGAAACTTACCGGCTGGATCAGTTATACTTATTCCAGGTCCGAACGTACTATTCAGGGAGTAAATAATAATGAAACATACCTGGCACCCTATGACCGTCCAAATACATTCTATGTAGTCGGCAGTTATGAGTTGAATAAATACCTTTCTTTCGGTGCCAATTTTATTTATGCCACCGGACAGCCTGTAACTTATCCGATTGCCCGTATGGAAGTGGGTAATGTCATATTACCAGTCTATTCTAAAAGGAATGAATACAGGATGCCCGACTATCACAGGCTTGATATTTCGCTTACATGGAAACCTCTGACTAAAAAGAAACACTCCTGGTCGGGCGAATGGAACTTCTCGGTGTATAATGTATATGGTCATAAAAATGCCTGGGCTATCAATTTTGTAGACGATCAGGAAACAGCTTACAAAACAAAAGCCGAAATGACTTACCTGTTTACTTTTGTTCCTTCCATTACCTATAATTTTAAATTCTAACCGAAATGAAAATTAAAAACATACTTGCAGGTTTAATCCTTGCAACCTTTTTTACCGGTTGTACGACCGACATAACTCTCGACCTGAATGGCGCAACCCCGGAACTGGTAGTCGAAGGTGTTATCACAACTGATACTATGGCTCATAGCATTCACTTGAAAAAGACTTCCCATTACTTTTCCAACCTACCTGCTGAAGCAATTTCGGGTGCTGTAGTCAACCTGAGTGATGGAATATCAACCATCACACTTATTGAGGACGGCTTAAAAAAAGGATACTACAACACTCCTACTGATTATTACGGTGTAGCAGGACGAACGTATACGATAACCATTGATAATGTGGATGTAAATGCTGACGGAATAACTGAACGTTATTCAGCATCTTGTCCTATTAGTCAGGTAATTCCCATTGATAGCATCGAAGTTAAGAAAGAAAGACTTTTTCAAAGTGATATGTGGGCAATAAAAGCATGGTTTCAGGATCCCGCAGAAAAATCCAATTACTACCTGATCAGAAATTACAGGAATGATATTAGTGTATCTGACAGCATTCAGGAATGGGGAATAACTGATAATGAATTTTTCAAAGGGAAATACCTAATGAGTGAAACCATGATTTATTTTTCATCCACAAAAAAAGATGAAAAGCTGGTTCAGGGCGATAAGGTCACACTCGAACTATGTTCCATCACCAAGGATTATATGGGATTTATTCAAGAAGCACAAGAAGAATTTATGGGTAGGAATCCGTTATTCGGTGGCCAACCAGCAAACATTCGAACTAATGTAAAGCAATTGTTGCCACTGAATGGAAAGGCAATACCTCATGGCTATTTTGCTGCCTATTCAGTATTCAGGACATCTACAATCTATAATGGATTATAAATTTTAAAAACGCATTTTATTTCAATCATTTCATGTATAATATTATACCTGAGTGATATATAAAAATAAAAAAATAAAGAGTAACGGTCAGAAATCTATGTTTCTGACCGTTTCTTGTATCCTCATATCTTATTATTCTTTTTTTAGTTCTTAAACTATTTCTTTATTTGTTCATTTTATTGATTCCTATCATATTCTTCAATAATATATTTTGTAAATTTTATTAATTTAATGACAGATTAATTTACTTGCATTTCTTTAATTTACTTATTATTTATAAAATTCTTTAGTAGTAAATTATCCTGTTTATTACTTTTTTCCTGTATTACTTATCAATATATTTATCTGTTGTTTTATTTATGTACTTGCTCCTGATTAAATCAATAGTGATAAAAAAGGTTCAAAATAGTAATTAAAAAACTCTAATCAGGTCATTTCAACCTCAATTTTTAAATTAAATTACCCGAAATTTATAAAGGAAACAGGTTAAACCATAAATTACCATTCCTATATTGAGATACCCGAAATTTTAATCCATATATTTACCTCATCAAAAAGATGAATTTTATTCATTGAAGCCACAACTCAGTTTAGTAATAACCCTTCGGGAAGTAATTCCCATAATACAAAGAGAATGAACGGATATAAAATCGGATCTAAAATAACAGTCAATGACAAAGAATTTGAAATCATGGATATTTGGGAAGGAAATGAATCAGTTTCTGAAGATGATGAGAATACAGTCACCGATATTTATTATGCTAATCTGAAAGATAAAAATGGTAAAATGATTGGACCAATACAAATCATGATGTCAAAACAGTAAATTATTGATTAAAAACGCAATAGTTAATTGTCTGAAATTATTAATTTGTATGTCTGACAGTCTTTTCGGGCACTTTATATTCACTTCCCGTTTTGAGTATTATCTTATATGTATCTTAGTTTTATTATAGTTATATCTTAGATATCTCTTATCATTAATATGTTAATACATGTAAAACTTAAAGAGGAAAATTCGTTCTAAAATTCAACATAATAGGTAAAACCGGAATACAACCATAAGTGAAAATAATAGATTGTAAAATGCTTTTAAGTAATTGGACGAATATATTGTCCTATAAATAATATTATTATTCATTGAAAAATAGTACTTATCAAATATCCTAAATAAGGGAATAAGGTTTTAAGTCTGGGGTATTTGGTTTTCTACTAAGGGTTAATATTTTAAATATATGAGGTTTACAATATTAACCCTTATTTTATATTTTAACCCTTAGTAGAAATATTAGGAAAAAATGCCAGCCCTTATTCCCTTATTTAAATTAAAATTTACGACATTATTTGTTTCCAATTACTTAGTTGAAACTAGATCAGAACAAAAAAGGGTAAACTATTAAGAATTACAGCACAAAAAGATCAATTAAACCTGAAAATAACTCAATCAGATTCAAGTTCAAAAAAAAATTAAATCAACTCCTCATGTTCTTAAATTAATTTTATATATTTGTCCTTATTAAAATTAAACGAACAAATCATTTAGCAAACAACGGATTCTGAATAATATAACAACTGATTAAAAATCTTTAATATATACATCATGGAAGAATATGAAATTGGATCTAAAATAATCATCAATGGGAAGGAATTTGTCATTGATGACATATGGGAAGGGTACAAAATGGTTTCTGAGAACAATGAAAATACTTTTATAGATGTTTATTTTGCAAATCTAAAAGACGATAATGGAAATATGATTGGTCCAGTTGAAATTGGCATTTCCAGGTAATTTTTTAGTCAGTTGTTTAGGTAGTACATCACACATTTTCAACTAATACGGGAACGGTCGAAATCGAAAGGTTTTGACCGTTCCCGTATTCTGGTAAAATATACATACAAGTGCTATGATTCGAACCTTATCGCGCATCGATTGTTAGTTAATATAGAATTTGAAATCTATTAAAATCTCCCTCAACGATGAATAATGTAAAAACTTTAGAAAAAATCACGTATAAACAACCAACCATGCTTTTTGACCAGTTTGATCCACGTGAAGATAAAATTCTTCGGATCATTGATAACGATGGCGAAGTAATAAACAAAGAATTAATGCCGGATTTAGATGATGAAATACTCATTAAATCGTATAAATCAATGCTTTTTGCCCGCACTGTCGACCAGATGGCTGTTTCATATCAACGACAGGGACGCATGTACACATATCCTCCGATCTTAGGTCAGGAAGCCATCCAAATTGCTGCCGGGTTGATTATCAGGGAAGATGACTGGCTGGCACCAGCTTTTCGGGAAATGGCCATCATGCTTGCAAAAGGAGTTACTCCAAAAGAAATTTTCTTGTATTACATGGGAAATGAACAGGGAAGTAAGTTTAGCAAAGCCAATCATGTTCTTCCGATCTGTGTACCGATTGGTTCACAACTTTTACATGCTACAGGCATTGGTTATTCTATCAACTATCAGCATAAAGATGAAGTAGTATTTACTTATGTTGGTGATGGTGGTACTTCCGAAGGTGACTTTAGTGAAGCCCTTAATTTTGCAGGAGTATGGAAAGTGCCGGTGATTTATACCATTCAAAACAATCAGTACGCCATATCGGTATCCGTAAAAAATCAGACAAAGTCGGTTAATCTGGCTGTAAAATCACTCGCATTCGGCATACCCGGTATTAAAGTCGACGGGAATGATTTTTTTGCCATGTATGCCGCCTACAAGGAAGCATTTGATTATGCCCGGGCAGGAAATGGTGCCATATTAATTGAAGCATTAACTTACCGGAAAGGAGCCCACACAACTTCAGATGATCCATCCAAATACCGTACAAAAGAAGAAGAGCTTGAATGGGACAAAACCGATCCCTTAGTCAGGTTGAAAAAGTACATGGACAAAAATGGTATTTGGGTCGAAAATGAAGAAGCATTGATAGAAGAGTACAAACTGGAAGTTGACAAACAATTTACAGAAGCTGAAAACTTCACACCTTATCCCCTAGATGACATTTTCCAATATATGTACGTTGATATGCCGGATGTATTGAAGAGGCAAAAAACAGATTACGAACAATTTCAAAACTGGAAGGAGAGCCGCAAATGAGTGTTATGACAATTGTCCAGGCGATAAACAATGCGCTGGACATTAAACTGGAGGAAGATAAAACAGTAGTGATTTACGGTGAAGATACCGGAAAAGAAGGAGGCGTATTCAGGGTAACGGAAGGATTACAAAAAAAATACGGAGTGGAAAGAGTATTTGATTCACCCCTGGCCGAATCAGCCATTGTAGGGGCAGGACTTGGAATGGCTCTATCCGGATTAAGACCGGTAGTTGAATTACAATTTGATGGATTTACGTATCCGGCATTTAATCAGATCATATCGAATGTTTCGAGAATGCACAACCGTTCACGTGGAATGTACAATGTACCCATGGTCATCCGGTTTCCGTATGGTGGGGGAATAAATGCACTGGAACATCATTCCGAAAGCCCTGAAGCCCTGTATGCTCATATTCCCGGAATAAAAGTAGTGATCCCATCCACTCCCCATGATGCAAAAGGATTGTTGATTGCAGCCATTGAAAGTGACGATCCTGTGATTTTTATGGAACCTAAACGAATTTACAGAGCCATAAAACAGGAAGTTGCCGACGAAAAGTTTTCGATTCCGTTAGGCAAGGCCAAAGTGCTTAATGAAGGAACTGATGTTACTGTCGTTGCATTTGGAGCCATGATTCGCGAATGCCAAAAAGCGATAGTTATGGCCAAAGAAGCGGGTATTTCAGTAGAATTGATTGACCTGCGGACAATTTATCCGATCGATAAAGAAACCATTGCCGAATCGATTAAAAAAACAGGCCGGTTTGTCATTGTAGCAGAAGCACCCGAATCATTCAGTGTAGGTGCTGAATTGATGGCAATAGCCAATGAAGAGGCATTTTTATATTTGGAAGCCCCTCCAAAACGTATTATGGGATTCGATACGATTGTACCATTGGCTAAGGGTGAACCCATGTACATGATAACTCCCGACAGGATATTTTACGAAATCGAACGCACTGTTAAATTCTAAACCATCACCTATGAGATACATATTTAATTTTCCGGACATTGGAGAAGGACTCGAAGAAGGAACTATTCTGGAATGGTACGTCGTTAAAGGACAGGCTATAAAAGCGGGACAAGCTCTTGTTAATATGGAGACTGATAAAATTGTGACTGATATCCCTTCACCAAAGGCAGGAACTGTTGTGGAGATTTATGGAAGTGTTGGTGAAACCATCCGCGTAGGAAGTCCGTTGGTTGAAATTGAAATAGAAGGAGTTTTCGGTGCTGAAGCAGTTGCTGAGGCTAAAGTACCTGTTCAAACAGAATCCGTTGAAGAAGCTGCCGGTGTGGTAGGGACTATGGAGCTGGCGGGTAAAAATGCTTTTCTTGCAGCCAGTGATGAGGGCTCCTCAAAACCAAAAACAGAAGACAGGCAGGTTGTCAAAGTTCAGGCCACTCCGCTTGCCCGTGCTATGGCCCGGGATATGAATGTTGATATCAACAAAGTAATTGGCTCCGGTCCATCAGGCAGGGTAACAAAAGAAGACCTTGAAAGTTATAAACCTCCAAAAGGAACACAACCTGTTATCAAAAATACAGAAGAATTTGTACCTTCTTTATCTATTGATTCAGTAACCTATGAACCATTATCGCAAATCAGGAAGACAATTGCCAAAAACATGCTGCATTCGAAACAGAACACAGCACACATGACTCTTTTTGAAGAAGTTGAAATATCCGAACTGATTCAAGTCAGGGAAAAAAGTAAAAAAACTTTTGCCGAAAAGAATGTCAAATTAACATACCTTTCATTCATTGTGAAGGCTACAGTCCTGGCATTGAAAAAGCATCGTCAGCTGAATTCCCAAATCGATCTTGAAAACGAAAGAATGATCTTTAAGAACCGGTACAACATTGGAATTGCAGTTGATACTCCCGAAGGGCTGGTTGTTCCGGTCATCAAAAATGCCGATCAACTATCAATTTTTCAGATTGCTATGAAAATTTCGGAATTATCTGAAAAAGCCAGGGACAGGAAACTGTCATTAGACGACATGAAAGAGGGAACTTTTACCCTGACCAACTATGGTTCAATCGGAGGAATATATGCCACACCGGTGATCAATTATCCTCAGGCAGGTATATTGGGTATCGGGCGGATTATAAAGAAACCGGTAGTAAAGGACAATGAATTAGTAGCCGGAAATGTCTTGCCACTTTCACTTTCGGTTGATCATCGAATTGTTGATGGAGGTGAAGCTTCCCGTTTTATGAATCAAATTATGGAATACTTATCCGATCCTGTTATCATGTTGATGGAATAAGTAATAAAAAATAACCCTAATGGAAGGAGACTAATTTATGGAATATGATGTAGTAATTATTGGTGCAGGACCAGCCGGATATGTGGCAGCCATTCGGGCAGGGCAGGTTGGATTGAAAACTGCTGTAGTTGAAAAAATGTATATGGGTGGAATGTGCCTCAATTGGGGTTGTATTCCAACCAAAGCCTTATTGGAAAGTGCAAAAATGTTCGTTAAGGTAAAACATGCCGATGAATTTGGGATTGATGGTATTCTGGCACAAAATCTTTCGTTTAACTGGGAAAAAGCAAAACAAAGGTCAAAA